>Ga0247691_1000064_pt1 | contig 37093 bp, 34 predicted proteins | sample CNK32_metaG_FD_182721 | JGI IMG/M metagenome (GOLD analysis project Ga0247691, IMG submission 182721) | Soil microbial communities from Purdue University Martell Research Forest, Indiana, United States - CNK32 | ecosystem: Environmental > Terrestrial > Soil > Temperate forest > Bulk soil...
ATGTGTTTGACACCAAGGAATTACTTGTGCAGAATAAAGGTCAAAAAGGGAAAATGCCCTACAACCGACGTCTGTATTACAAGATCAGTCTGATTGAAGGAAAAAGTAAGGCTGAATATGCTGATAAAGTGATTGACATTGATCAATATGCTTTGCTTTTTGCTACTCCGAAAGTTCCGTATAATTATACCTCTGAAGACGAAGATCACAATGCTGTGTTTTGCGTCTTTGGCCCCGATTTCATTACAAGGTCCAATACAGGTTTCATCCTGGATGAACTACCGCTATTCAGCCCGGGGTCTGTTCCTGTTTTTGAATTGTCCGAAAGTGAATATCTGTACCTGAGAACGGTCTTTTCAAAAATGAAAAAAGAGCAAGCTTCGGATTATGCATTCAAATACGACCTGATTCGCAACTATGTCATGGAGTTGGTTCATTTGGGACAAAAATTGCAACCGGCATCTGTTCTGTATCCGAAACATTCCGCATCAGAGCGTGTAAGCTCCTTGTTCGTAGAGTTGTTGGAGCGGCAATTCCCCATTGAATCCAATCGTCAGCGGATCGGTTTACGGACGGCAAAAGATTATGCAGATCGCTTGGCTGTTCACGTCAATCACCTCAATAAAGTTCTGAAAGAAAATACAGGAAGAACTACAACCGAAGTGATCGGGAATAGAATTACCCAGGAAGCAAAGATCTTGTTGAAGCAAACTAATTGGACTGTTTCAGAGATTGCTTATTGCCTGGGCTTTGAAGAAGTGGCCCACTTTTCCAATTTCTTCCGTAAACACACCCAGATCACCCCGAATTCTTTCAGAGCGTAATTAAACAATCGCTAATTGTTGTTTGAATTTTGCAACAGTTGGATTGCTTCCTGCAAACGGATGGGTGTTTTCTCTGTATACCTTTGTCTTATCAAATTAGTTCAGATGAAAACAAACAAACTAGCACTCATTACAGGAGGAAGCCGTGGCCTCGGAAGAAGCATGGCAAACAAATTAGCAGACAAAGGGATTAACCTGGTGATTACTTATCACACGAACAAAACGGAAGCCGACAAGGTGATTGCCGAAGTGGAGACAAAAGGTGTTAAGGCAGTCGCACTTGCATTGGATGTGAGCAAAGTGGATACGTTCAAGCAATTCGGGACAGAATTGCGTACGGTAATGGTAAACACTTTCGGCTCCGACAAATTAGACTTTTTGGTAAACAACGCCGGAATTGGTTTAGGCACTCCAATTGGAGCCACGGAATTGGAGGTTTTTGAAACACTTTCTGACATCCACTTCAAAGCACCCGTATTCCTGACACAGGAAATCCTTCCAATCTTGAATGATGGAGGCGGAATCGTCAATATTTCAAGTGGATTGGCACGTTTCACCGCTCCGGGTTATTCCGTTTACGGTTCGATGAAAGCAGGGATAGAACACTACACCCGTTATCTGGCAAGTGAACTGGGAATCCGTCAGATTCGCGCGAATTGTGTGGCACCGGGAGCTATCGAAACAGATTTCGGTGGTGGAGCAGTACGCGACAATGCAGATTACAACAAAATGATCGCTGATGGAACAGCTTTGGGAAGAGCAGGATTACCGGATGATATCGGTGATGTAGTTGCGTTTCTTTGTACGGACGAATCCCGTTGGATCAATGGTCAGCGAATTGAAGTTTCCGGAGGTACACATTTGTAACTGAGAGGAAAGACACCAGACTGAAGACCTGAGACTATTAAAAGTCTTTCGTCTTCGGTCTTAAGTCTAATTTCTTTCTGATTAATCCAAAATATCTTCTTCTTTAGCGGAGAAAGATCCCAACAACTTTTGCAGTTCTGCCTTCTCAGATCTCTTTACCACGTATGTTTTCGACAAAGTATCATGCCAACCACGTTCCGCAAAGCAAGAGAATGCTTCAAAAGGAATGTATCTGCAAATGGTTCTCAGCATCGCTTTTCCGAAACTGACCTTATTGGCCTGTTCATCAATAACTGTATAACCGCAGATAAGTTTACCCAAGGTAGCTCCTCCCAATGCTTCAGAAATAGCATAGTAAAGAAAGAAAATCGGATAACCCATTAAATCAAGAAATTTAATAAGGCCCGTGTTTTCTCTTAAAAGATCGACATTACCCGTTGCCACAATGACAATCCCGATAATCACTCCGACGATAAATGTTATAATATAGAAGAATGCGACATCAATCATAAAATATCCGAAGCGAACGCCCTGACTAACAACAACCGGTGGTCTGGCAACCATTTTTGTTTGTGGAACTTGAATAACATTGCCGTTTTCGTCTCTTTCTTTTTTAAAGATCGTTTTCTCGACTTTAAGATTTTCGATGGTTTTCATTTAGATGTCAGTTTAAAATTAGCTCTGAAAAGTAAAAAAGATATTTAGCTGTTTTTATTTATTCATTTTTTGTTGTCAAGGCTAAATTAGTCCTTTATTAATTTGAGGATTATTTTTTCATTGCTTTGATTCAATATTTCAATGAAATAAATCCCATTTGGATAATTCACTTCGAAAGAAATGTCATTCGTGTCATATATTTTTCTTGATTCAGTTAATTGCCCTGTTATCGAGAATAGATTTATTTCCGCATAATGCTGTTTTTGCTCAAATTGAAGGGTGAAGGAACCTTTGGTAGGGTTCGGATAAAGTAAGATTCCTGATGCAGCATTTTCAGCTAGCCCAACTGTAGTAATAAGCATACAGTCAGTTGTATCGATACAGCCGTTTTTGGTGATTTCTGCCGCATAGCTTCCGTTGGAAGTTGGAGTAAATGATTGGGAAGTTTGATTTGGAATGACACTCATCCCATTGTTGCAATCTAACCATCGATAGGACAGCCCGGATACATTTGTGGTTATTGTATTATCTGTGACCGAATGTATTAATCCCAGAGGAATGTATTCTACTTCCAGGTGAAGAAAATTAGCGGAATCACAACCTGCTGAATTTTGGATCAAATATATTGGGGCTTGCGTAGAATAGTTATAAGTGATACCATTTATCCAAGTGTATGGATCGCAGGAGAATACTGAATCAACATTTGACGTTGAATACCTCACATTTAAATGTAATCCGACAATACTGTCACAACCATTAATTGTAGATGAAATGAAGTTGTAAGTCCCCGAGTTTGTTGAGTTGCCATAATAAGTGATACCGTTAAGCCATTGGATGCTGTCGCAAATATCCAAGGTGTCGATATGGCCGGTAATTGAGTGACATTCAGCAAATTTTATGAGGTAGCTTGCAGGTGATCCTCCTGGTTGAGGGAAGGATACAACGGAACTCCCAGGGGCAAAATCATTCGAAAAACCTGAATAATATCCACAGTTATAAATGCTGTTTGCTGAGTCAATCAAGAGATTGATTGGAAAATCTGAATCACCGCCTCCAAACGTTTTTACAGTGATGAGATTTCCAAGTGAATCCAGTTTCCAGATAAATAGATCCTGAAGGTAACTCAAGGTAACTGGAGGTATCCAGTTAGATGTCATTTTTGGGTCAAAATCAACATCACCCTGATAGATTCCGCTGATGTAGACATTGTTCGATGAGTCTGTTATTACCCCTACACAGCTATTTGTTCCACCGCTTGATACGTTCGCTGCCCAATGAAAATCGCCATTTTCACCTAATTTTAGCACAAACCCGTTTTCACCAACGTAATAAGGGAAAACATGTGTCCCAGATCCTGGATCAAAATCTACATTGCCTTCAAAAGTACCACAAAGGAGGATGTTTTCTGACTCATCTAGATCGATTTCTGAAACTTGTACATCTCCTACAAGTTGTCGGGACCATAAACCTATTCCGTTGCTGTCAAGCTTTCTTAAGGTTGTTCCATATTGTTTTATCCCAGAGTAAACAACGGTTTCATTTGAACCGATTGAAAGATCTGTAGCATACTCATAGAAATAATTATTGATGGTGTCTATCCAGATCAAATTGAAATCGGAATCGTATTTCCCTAGAAATGAAGTTGAGAAATTCGAATATAAAGGGTAAATGCTGTTGCCAAAATCCACATCAACAGAATCGTGGTATGAACCTGTCATATAAAAGTGGTTATCATCCGAAAGTTTTATTTTACTAATTGTCATAATACTTTGATAAGATGATTTCACCCATATAAAGTCTCCGTCTTCAGTCAGTTTTAAAATATAGGTACTGCCATTGGGATTACCTTCAAGAATCTGAGGGCTTCCGTCTGGATTAAAATCGACCGAATCCCTGAATTGTCCGGTTATATAAATCGAATTAAGTGTGTCTGTCACGATAGATGAAGCACCATCAGAACTAGTCCCGCCAATCGCTTTTACCCAAAGAGGGATTCCAGAAGAAGTGAGTTTTAATACAAAACCATCGGAATAACTACTGCTGAAGGTACTACCATTGCTGGTTAGAATGGTCGTGTCTGCACCAAAGCCAAAATCGACAGATCCCTGAAATCCACCTACAACCAGAATATTTCCTTCGTGGTCAAAAACCATTTGCTGTGGCCATATGGTTTCGGCTGCAATAGTTGATTTGACCCAGTCCAATGATAAACTTTGGGCATGAGTTTTACCAGAGATAATTACAAGAATTAAAATCAGGACGCAACGAGTGTAGATTGATTTAGACATTTTAATAAAATGGGAAAGTGGATTTGGGTTTTTATTTAGCAGCCTTTACCTGTTTCAAGCGTTCGTATAAGATCATTCCGGTTGCCACACCAACATTCAGGGAAGAAATGTCTCCTGCCATTGGAATACTCAAGCGAACATCCGACATTCTTAATAGATCATGTGAAATTCCGTCTTCTTCCGATCCGACAATAATAGCTGTTGGGCCAAAGAAGGAATAATTTTCTGCACTCACTTTTGATTTCTCCGTGCAGGAAACGATTTGAAAACCACTTTGCTGCAAATAGAATAAGCTGTTTTTCAATAAGTCGGTTTTACAAACCGGAATGCTGTGTAGCGCTCCTGCTGAAGTCTTGATTGCATCTGCAGAAACCAATGCGCTTCCTTTTGAGGGAACCAAAATCGCATCAACTCCCATACAGGCAGCCGTACGTGCAATTCCACCGAAATTTCGCACATCCGTAATACGATCCAGTACCAAAATACATGGTTCTTTTCCTTCGGAAAGCCATTGGTCGCACAATTCCTCAATATTTTTGTATTCAACCGGGGAAGTGAATGCGATCACTCCCTGGTGATTATTTACCGTCAGTTTATTCAATTTCTCAACCGGAACAAATTGCAATTGGTAATCCTTACCCGTTAAAACCGTTCTCAATTCCTCAAATAAATCCTTGTCAATTCCTTTTTGGATCAGGATCTTGTTGATTTCAACCTCGTTTTTGATGGCTTCAATAACTGCACGAATTCCGTAAATGATATCCGACGGATCTTCTTTCGGTTTGCGTTCGAAACTGCGGTTGTTGTCTTTGTTAAATCCTCCGCCTCTTTCTTCGCGGTCGTTTTTCTTATTATACATTGAATGTGATTTCAAGTTCCATATCTTCACTAACTGATTTTGCTACCGGACAAGCCAAAGCAGCGCGCTTTACTTTTTCAATAGTCGTTTCATCCCAACCATTGTTTCTAAGATCAATATCTATGACCAATTTCCCAATTCTTCTTGGAGAAGCAGCCATAATTTTGGTCACTGTTGCAAAGCCATTTTCGTAATTGTACCCGTGTTCCATACAGTAGATCCCAATGATGCTGAGCATGCAGGAAGCATAGGCCGTTGCTACAAGATCGGTCGGGGAAAATTTCTCTCCTTTTCCATGATTGTCTGTTGGTGCGTCCGTATGAATGACTGTGCCGGATTGAAGATGAGTACATTCCGTTCTCAATTCTCCAAGGTATTTTACTGTTGATGTTGGCATAACTTTTTGTTTAATAGTTCAAAAGTTAAAAGGGTTTAAACTTTTTGAACCTTTTGAACTTTTTCAACTTCTTTTGGTTGCTTCTTTGTACTTTTGTAAAATCAAAATTAGCGAGGCCAAAGGTACGGAATTTTGCGTCCCGATAGTGAATCTATTTTTGAATAGCGGAAAGACACAACTATGTCAGAGGAAATAACAACAGCAGATAACAAAGTTCGCATCAAAAAACCAAGCTGGTTGCGCGTAAAGCTTCCAATTGGTGAGAATTACCGCAAGGTAAGGGCCTTAGTTGACGAACATAAATTACATACCATTTGCGAAAGTGGATCTTGCCCGAATATGGGTGAATGTTGGGGTGAAGGAACTGCCACGTTCATGATCTTGGGGAATGTCTGTACGCGTTCATGTGGTTTTTGTGCCGTACAAACGGGGAAACCGGATGCGGTAGATGAATTCGAGCCCGGAAAAGTGGCACATTCCATCAAAACCATGGGAATCAAACATGCGGTGATCACTTCGGTGGACCGTGATGATTTGAAAGATGGTGGATCAGGTATTTGGGTTCAGACTGTAAAAGCGGTACGTTATCAAAGTCCTGGTACAACCATGGAAACCCTGATTCCCGATTTCGCTGGTAAATGGGAGAATTTGCAACAGATCATTGATGTAGCTCCTGAAATAGTTTCGCATAACCTGGAAACAGTTCGTCGCCTGACAAAACAGGTACGCATCCAGGCAAAATATGACCGCAGCCTCGAAGTTCTATTCCGCTTGAAAAAAGGTGGAATGAGAACCAAATCAGGCGTGATGCTTGGCTTAGGTGAAACAGATGAGGAAATCATCGAAACAATGACCGATTTAAGATCTGTCGGAGTGGATATCCTAACTTTGGGACAATACCTGCAACCAACTCCGAAACATTTACCGATCGTTGAATTCGTAGAACCGGAGCGTTTCCAGAAATACGAAAAACTAGGATTGGAAATGGGCTTCCGTTTTGTGGAAAGTGGTCCATTGGTTCGCTCCTCCTACCATGCTGAAAAGCATATTTTTGATTTGTAGGACATCTTCATTCTTACGCAATTCTTGGAGAAGCTCCTATTGTACGGAAAAGTGCAACGGTCTCTTACCAAACGCAGTTTTCCGTTTTCAGAACCTTTTCTCAACGATTAGTTTTGAGAAAAAAACCATGAAAAAAATACTGCTGCTAATCAATTTAATTCCCTGCATTATCCATTGTCAAGAACTTCCTCGAACTGCGATAGGTGTTTATGCAGGAATTGGAGTGTCAAACTACAATAAAAACACTGCCGGATTATCTTTCGAAATAGGTCAAAGTACAATTATAGCTGCCAAAAAGAAGAGAAAACTTAGAATAGAAGTTTTTTTTCAATACACCAATAATACATTCAGCTCGGATTCCAGAAAAAAATCTTTTCACAGTGCGGATTCTATTTATACCTTGAGTCATCATAAGATTGACTTTTTCAATGCGGGATTGAAGTGGCATATTCCCATAATATATCGTCCGAAGTATCATTTGTTCCTGTCACCTGGTTTTATAATCGGTGAAATAAATAAAAGTCATTACAAAAGGGAATGGTACCGTTTTTCGGATAATTCTCTTATTAAAGAGGGTGGTTATGAGGGATATGTGTCCACTAGGTTTGTATTTGGCCCAACAGTTTGCATAGCACAGGAATTCAGATTAACAGAATCACTTTATCTGAATGTTAGTTTGAGTGGTTTTGTCCAGAGTACGGTTGAATATGATGCAAGTGGGCCATGGTCTACCTGTTCACTTCGCACAGGCTTATATTGGTATATAAAATCTAAAAATACGGTAGAAAAACCATCCGATAAATAAAAGTGAAAGTAAGAAAATCAACCATTCTCTCATTCCTACAGCTACAGTAATTTACCACATTCTTTTGCATTTTGCATTTTGCATTTTCAATTAATACTTACCTTTAACCCACATTTTAGAAATTGAAACTATGAGTACGTTTGATGTTGCGATTATCGGTTCAGGTCCAGGTGGATATGTAGCTGCTCTTCGCTGTGCACAATTAGGATTGAATACTGCTTTGATCGAAAAATACCCGACACTTGGAGGAACTTGCTTAAACGTGGGGTGTATTCCTTCGAAAGCTTTGTTGGATTCATCAGAACACTTTTTCAATGCCAAGCACAATTTTGCGACTCATGGAATCAAGGTGGACAATGTAGAGGCGGATATCACGCAAATGATTGCCCGTAAGGAAGAGGTTGTTGCACAAACATGTAATGGAGTCAAGTTCCTTATGGACAAAAATAAGGTGACTGTTTACCAGGGTGTTGGTTCTTTCGTAGATAAAACTACGATTGCAATCAAGGACGAAAAAGGGAACAGCACCAATATCACCGCGAAGAACACGATTATCGCTACGGGTTCTAAACCGAATTTCTTTCCCGGAATGGAGCCGGATAAAAAACGCATCATCACTTCAACCGAAGCATTGAAAATGACAGAAATCCCTAAAAAGATGATCGTTATCGGAGGTGGAGTTATCGGTTTGGAATTGGGATCCGTTTATGCCCGTTTGGGTACGGAAGTGGAAGTGGTGGAATTCGCACCGAATATCCTTCCTACAATGGATTTCTCTTTAGGAAAAGAGTTGACGAAAATTCTGAAAAAAGAAGGATTCAAATTCCATTTGGAACACAAGGTTCAGAAAGTAGAGAACACCGGAAACGGAGTGAAATTGACTGCTTTGAACAAAAAGAATGAAGAAGTAATCCTGGAAGCAGACTATTGTTTGGTTGCTGTTGGTCGTAAAGCATATACAGAAGGATTGGGATTGGAGAATATCGGTTTAGCGGCGAACAATCGCGGGCAAATTGATGTGAACGATCACTTGCAAACATCCGTTCCGAATATTTACGCAATTGGAGATGTTGTTCGGGGAGCAATGTTGGCACATAAGGCGGAAGAAGAAGGAGTAATGGTTGCCGAGCAATTGGCAGGACAAAAACCGCATATCAATTACAACCTGATTCCCGGAGTAGTTTATACCTGGCCGGAAATCGCTTCGGTTGGTAAAACGGAAGAAGAATTGAAAGCTGCCGGTGTGGAGTACAAAGCAGGTTCTTTCCCGATGAAAGCGTTGGGAAGAGCAAGAGCTTCGATGGATATTGCAGGATTTGTCAAAATTTTGGCTGACGCTAAAACGGATGAGGTATTGGGTGTACACATGATTGCTGCACGTGCTGCAGACATGATCATGGAAGCAGTTACTGCAATGGAATTCCGCGCATCTGCTGAAGATATTTCCCGTATTTGTCACGGACATCCGACATTCTCGGAAGCAGTCAAAGAAGCGGCACTTGCTGCAACCGGCGACAGAGCTTTACATATTTAAGCTCATTGAAAACGAAATAATAGAAAGCCCTGACGATAATGTCAGGGCTTTTGTTTTCCCGCTGATACCGCAAATCGCGCAGATTTTTGCAATATGATTTAATAATCAAAATTTAAATCTGCGTCTTCTGCGAAATCTGCGGGAAATGTGATATTCATCAGTTTCTGTTCATCCCTTTTTCTGTATTTTTGCACTACCTTAAACGAATGCGATGAGTAAAAAGATTGGTGTATTATTGATTCAGCTGGGAACTCCGGATAGCCCGAAAAACAGCGATGTTCGTCGCTACCTGAAAGAATTCCTGATGGACCCTCGGGTGATCGATATTCCATTTTTTTCTCGTTTGCTGCTTGTTCGAGGGATTATTGTTCCATTTCGAACTCCCAAATCGGCAAAGATCTATAAGGAGCTTTGGGACCTGGGGAAAGGGAAATCACCTTTGTTGACCCATACCGAAGAAGTAAAACGTTTGCTTCAAAAGCGATTTGATTCGGATGATGTGACAGTGGAAATGGCAATGCGTTATCAGAACCCCTCCATGCAATCTGTTTTGGACCGCATGAAAAAAGCCAATTATGAGCAGATTATCATTCTACCCTTATTCCCTCAGTATGCGAGTGCTTCGACCGGTTCTGCTGTTGAAAAAGCAATGGAAATCATAAGCAAATGGTGGGTGATTCCTGAAATCAAGGTCATTTCTCAATTCTACAACCACGAAGGTTACATCGATTCAATTGTTGAAAGAGCAAAGGAATTCGATATCGCTTCATACGATAAGATCATGTTTTCGTATCACGGTTTACCTGAAAGACAAGTCGATAAGGTTTATGAAGAGGGGCTTTGCAAGGATCACGATTGCGAAAAGGAAATCACGGAAGAAAACAAGTTCTGTTACAAAGCTACCAGTTATGAGACGACTCGCTTGATCGCAGCAAAATTAGGTTTGACTGAAGATCAGTATATCGTAAGTTTCCAATCCCGACTGGATGAAAAGTGGATTCAACCGTTCTCTGACAAAGTAATCGAGCAATGGGGGAAAGAAGGGAAGAAGCGCGTATTGGCTTTTAGTCCGGCGTTTGTTGCGGATTGCCTGGAAACATTGATTGAGATCGGTGGGGAATACCAGGAGATCTTTGACGCAAATGGTGGTGAAAAAGTGCAATTAGTTCCCAGTTCAAATGATCACCCACGGTTTATTGATTGCCTGGAAGATCTGGTCCGGAAAGCGTAATCGGTTTCCCCCTCAGATAAACCCTCATTACAAACCTCAAAAATACAGATAGACATGTGTCTATTTGCCCAACAGTGATAGGTGTTGCATGTGTTTTGAGCTTGTGAGAATCTACATAAGGAGATTATACTAAAAAAGCCATCCTACGTTTTTGTGAAGGACGGCTTTTTTTAATATGTTAATTGGCATTACTGTGCTGTCAACTTCCCTGTCTGAATGATAACCCCGTTATTTATCAGTTTGTAATAATAAACACCGGAAGGAAATCGGTTCGTATCCAGGCTTGTGATCTTAGCTGTAATTTTCGTCTTTAACTGTTCAGCTCCAAGCATATCATAGATAACCAATTCAGAATTGTTTACCAGGCCTGCATCAGCGAATTCAATCGTTGTTGAGGATGAAAAAGGATTGGGATATACGGAGATGATATTTGCTGCTTCCAATGTTCTAAGTCCTAAAGTCGCACAATTCGTTGGGATCATCGTTGCAATAACGATGGATGCATTAGTAGATAAAGCACCGGCTGTTATCAAGGCTCTACCATCAAGCAAAACACCGGAGTTTCCAATAGCTGCATTGTTACAGATAAGCGTTCCTCTGAAGATGGAATTGGTACTGATATTTGCAGCCCCTTCTACTTTCCAGTAAACATTTTTCGACTGTGCACCATTCATTAGTACAATATTCGCATTTGTGTTGGTTGTGAGTGCGCCATTTATCTGGATGATAAATACGGCATCTGCATTGTCCATTGCGTTGAGATACACCGTATCTGTCAGTGTAGCCGCCGCGTTCATCAAATAAGTATGCGGGGTCAATACCAGGTTGTGCCCAAATTCTGCAGGATACAATAACTCAATGTCATAAGGAAGTGCATTAACATAATTGTACATCAAAAGCAGGTCGGAAGCACATTGTGCGGTAGATCCATCAGGCCCCAAATGGAGTGTGCCATCAACGAATGCGGCATTGTATCCGGTTGGACTATCTGTATTGCTACCTACATCGCCGGTAACATATGTTGCTCCCGTATTGGAAATAGCGCCAGTGGAAGAAAATAATCCATAACAAGCGGTAGCGCCCAATTGCGGTGCAGTAGGGCCGTTCAATGCAGGGCTTCCACAACCAATCGGTGTGTAGGCCATTATTCCGTTTAGTGTTATTGCTCCCGCGGTAGAAAATGCACGTCCTTGAAGTGTGTCTCCGATTGCCAGGTCAATTGCTGCGTTATTTGCAATGATTGTCCCGCACATAAGGGTTCCTGAAGCAAGATTTACTGCCCCTTCAACTTTCCAGAAAACATTACATGCTTTCGCGTCATTAATCAGATTAATTTTTGCTGCAGCTCCGGAAGAGAATGTTCCCTGAATTCTGAAAATAAAGACTGCATCCGGATCGTTTTGCCCGTCAAGAGTCAATATTCCGTTGAAAGTGGTATTCCCTGAAATTGAATGAACTCCTGCTGAAAGTGTTTGACCACTTCCGAGTGAAGGTGCCGGTGAGTTGGTAGTAACTGCATTGTCAAGTTGGCCATAAGCTATCAGAAGATCAACAGCACATTGAGCTGTAGTTCCATCACTGCTGTGCATGACACCGTTTACGTTACCGAATCCGGTTACAGGACCATTATTTGAGCCGACATTGCCCGTGATCTGTGACAAACCTGAATTGGTTACGGCACCAGAAGTTGTGAAAAGTGAAAAATTTGCGGCAGTACCAAGAGTGGGAGCTTGTGCTTCAGTAGTAGATGCAAACGCCCAAATAGCAATACCTGTAAGTATTGAGGGTAACTTATTTATCATAAAGTTGGATTAAAGGCAAAAGAATATTTGCCTTCGGTGAAGGTAGGCGATTAACCGAGTAATAAGTTACATATATCACTGATTGCAGAAAATGGAGACAATCAGATCAATGGTCTCCAACTTTCACTTTCAAAACGCTTTAAAATACGGATAGACATCTGTCTATTTGCCCTTTAGCAGAGCGAATTTGAGGTCAATGAGTAGAAATAAAAGCAGAGATAATTAAGTAATTCGTAATTTACTTAACCTCCGATTCCAATTGATCGATCGCTCCGGCCCCAAATTGGTCATTCGACCATTTATAGGTAGGAAGTCCTTTTTTTAATTGTACAAAAGTAGGGAAATGTCCTTCTGCCAATCTCACGGAAGCCTCAATGTCTTGTGCCAATTCGATATCAAAATCCCCGGCAATCAAAGATTTATATAGTTCAATGTCTCTCTTCTCTGAAGAACAAACTGTATATAACATCTTGATTTCCGGATTGCGTTTTTTGATCAGTTTCAATCGCTCGATCGATGCCAAACAATACTGACATCCCGGAATGGAAACAATTAAGAGATCATACTTTGCATCAACTTTTACTGTGCTTTCTTTCACTTCCGTACCTTCCGAACTGAAATCTCCTTCAAAAATAGGATGTAAAATAAATCCCACGGCAAATGGAGCAGCAAACAAAACCAGCCCGACAATCACTTTCACTATACGTGATTTGATCCTAAATCCTTTGATAAAGGAATAAGCCAACAAAATCCCACCAATAGCAAGTATCAGATAAGGCAATAATTTAGACATAGTCCAGGAAAAACCGCTATCCAATAAGCTTGATTCGATTGATTTAAAAACGAATATTGTAACCCCGCAAATGATTAGTACAAGAGAGAAGAGAATCTTCATGAGTTGATTTTTTTAGGTAAAATTAAAAAATTATGGTTTGTTTCAGCCGAGGAGGATTAAAATTGAACTCTTTTAACTTTTGAACCTTTTGAACCCTTGCGACTGAAAGTCTGCTAATGGTTTGAACCTTAGATTAAGCCCACACTTAATCCCACTCCCAATAATATCGCAGTCAATTTTGCGAGATTGAATCGGTGGTTTTCATTTGTTTCAAAAATAATGGTCGTGGAAATATGCAGGAACATTCCGACAACTAATGCAAGCAAGATGTCCATAAATGGAATCGATGAATCCATCGGGATGAGTTTACCGAAGATCAGTCCAAGCGGAGTCATCAACCCGAAAACAATCAGTAAGATCCAGGATGTGCTTGATTTGATGAGGGATTGTCTCAGTAAAGTCATTAGCGCAATGGCAACCGGAAGCTGATGCAGGATAATTCCCAGTAAAAGCGAATTGTGATGCTGTCCGATCAGATGATCGTGGTCGTGGCCATGGATGGTATTGTTTGCCAAAGGAATTCCTTCAATAAATGAGTGGATGCTCAGGGAAATCAATAAGCCATAAGGAATTTTCTTGTTTGCATGTGCATGAATGTGACCGTGTTCGATACCACCGGAAAAATATTCCAGGAATAACTGGACTAAAAATCCTACCAGGACCCAAACTCCGATCGAAGTGTGCTGTTCTGCATACAATTCAGGTAAAAAGTGGATAAAGGCAATTGCCAAAAGGAAGCCACCACTAAAGGCAAGGGATAATTTAATGAATTTTACCTGGTTCTTCTTTTCAAGTATAACGACAAGGATTCCACCTAGCACAACGGATAGGATCAAAAAGAAAATAGTTCCAATTAACTCGTTCATTTCTTTTTGCAGATAAGGATTAAGCGATCGGATTGCTCCAGGTCGAACGGCTCTAGTTTGTAGTTTCCGGCCAGCTGTTGGATCTCAAAGTTTGCGTCGGATAATAGTTTTTCAAAATCGGAGAGTTCCAATGCCTGGACTTTCTCCTGGAAGAAATATGATTTCCCCTGGTATTCGAAAGCAATAGTCTTGATTATCCGGCCATTCACTACTTCTTTCTTGATATGGAAAAGGATGTCACATTTTTTAATTTCCTGGCGCGAACGTAAATCGCGGACCACTTTATGTGCATTCATAAAATCGATTACCAGGATTCCGGGTTCGATCAGTGCGTCGTAGACACTTTTCAGGACCTTCGCATTTTCACACACATCTTCGAAATAACCGAAACTCGTAAACAGATTGAAAACATATTGGTAGTGATCATCCAATTTCTCGCGCATGTCATGCACAAAGAAAGTAGGATTCGAATCGGAATGCTTTTTTGCCTCTTCGATGCTGTTAGGGGACAAATCACAACCCGAAACTTTCAATCCATGAGAAGCCAAAGCCCTGGAATGTCTTCCGGCACCGCATGCCAGGTCCAAAGCACTTGCTCCCGGTTCCGGATTGAGCAAAGCCACCAGGTTATTCAGGAACTCATTCGCTTCCTGATCGTTTCGTTCGTCATATAATACATGATAGAACGGGGAATCGAACCAGGTGGAAAACCATTCTTTTTGCTTGTCTAAATGCATCATTGTTGCAAAAGTACGAAAACTTGCCGGAAACACAAGGAATTTGGAGCTGAAAGTTGGGTAGGTACTCAGTTAATGAATTCCAATTAAAAATTCTACCATCTACTCATTTTTTTCGGCGAATAGCAAAATTAGTTCGATAGGATTATTATATTTGTTGCACTTCGAAAACTAACAATGATAAAAAACGATATCTACGAACTTTACCAAACAATGGAACGAGAAAACATCTTGTTGTCATTTAAAGGTGTAGTTACTTCGGAATTATTATCATCTGTTCTTTCAATCATGGAGTCCAAGATGGATTACATGGACGAGTCTCCAAAATTGAAGAAGAAAGTTTTCAATGTACTGGTTGAATGTTTACAGAATTTGTATCATCATATCGATTCAAATGAAGAGCAAGACCGGAATATTATGCGAATTGAGGTGAAATCAGCATTGTTCATGATTGCCAAGAACGACGATCATTTTGTCATCAGGACCGGAAATTACATTGATAAGGAAAGCGCCGTTGATTTGGAAAAGCGCCTGGATACCATCAATGGAATGGACAAGGAAGAATTGAAAAAGTATTACCAGGAAGTGCTTAGTAACGGAACCTTATCGGAGAAGGGAACAGCGGGTCTTGGAATGATTGATATTGCAAGAAAATCAGGAAACAAACTGGAATATCAGTTTTTACCAATAAATGATGTAAATAGTTTTTTCTGTTTGAATATAAAAATCGATTAAATAAGAATATGGAAAATTTACACCTAGAAGGATCAGCAAAAACACCTTCGATCCATTTTGATGCCACTACTGGAAAACTTGAGTTGAAAGGTCGTTCTATTCCTGAAAACTCAGTGGAATTTTACAAGCCCTTAAATGATTGGATCGATTCCTATGGAAAGGATCCGATCGGAGAAACATCTGTGGATGTGAAACTTGAATATTTTAACACCTCTTCTTCCAAGTGCATTTTGGACTTGTTTAAGAAATTGGAAGCTATTTCCGGTTCTAAAACGAAAGTTGTTGTGAACTGGTTCTTTGAAGAAGATGATGAGGATATGGAGGAAGCTGGCCAGGATTACCAGGCAATTATCAGTTTGCCCTTCAATATCATTGAAGTAGAAGAAATTTAATTCAAATCCCTCTCGGTTCAGCCAAGAGGGATTTTTTTTATGTCAAAAACAATAGGAATTACAGGCGGAATTGGTTCGGGAAAGTCAATTGTATCTAAGATCTTACAATTGATGGGCTATCCCGTGTACTCATCCGATCAGCGGGCAAAAGATCTCATGGCTGAAGACCAGTCACTTATCACCGGTTTGAAAAATTTGTTCGGAGAAGCCGCTTACACGAATTCAATCTTAAATCGCCCCTATATCGCAACCCAAATTTTCCAGGATGATGCCAAACGGATAGCCATGAATAATCTGGTTCACCCGGCAGTAAGAGCGGATTTTCAAAATTGGATAAAATACCAAAATTCTCCCATCCTATTTCAGGAATCAGCTTTGTTATTTGAAACAGGAAACTATCAATCGTTTGATGCAGTTGTTTTGGTAACGGCCCCTGAAGAAGTGCGCATGCAGCGAATTAAGGAGCGTGATAGCCTCACAGACGAGCAGGTTCAGGCGAGATTCGATGCCCAATTATCCGAAGAAGAAAAAATGAAACTGACCAATTACATCATCTACAATGATGGGAATCACTTGTTAGTTCCACAAATCTTGGATCTCTTGAAAAGAATCTGATTTATTCCCGATTTCACACATTTTTTTATCAAACTGATTAGCATACTCTTCCTCTGCGTTCTTCGCTATGAAAATTCAGGGAGTAATTGAACCGCTAAGAGAAGAAGTACGCAAAGTTTTATTTATATCCTCAGCGCTCTTATTTTCTTTGCGGTTTATTGAAAAAGGAGTTCCGCAAATTTTGGAGTTAATCAAACAAATGAGTTGAAATTTCCTCTCATTCTCTTCCGATAGCCTTTGACGCTGCGGTCAAGGTTTTTAACTATCGGAACTGTTTCTCATTCTGGTTTATTCAACTTCTTCGTAATCGTCGAAGTGACTATCAACGCGATTATTTTTTGTAGGTTCATTATCATCGTTGTCTTTCTTTCCAAAAGCTTTTCCGGAGAAGATGACACTTAATGCATTGAACATGCGCAATAACATTCCAATAGTGAAGAAGAAACCGACGATTTTGAAAATGAAACCAAAAATTGGCGTGTTTTCAATATCGATGATATTGGTGTAAAACCAGTTGGAAATTGCGTTTTCTGCAAATTGAGGTTTCCAAAGTAAAAAACATAATACAGCCATTGCCAAAACAACGATCCCGAATTCGATTCCCATTTTAGGTTTTGGGCCTTGTTTTTCAGCCAGGTTCCTTCCCTGGATCTGGATCGACATCATGGCCCTGAATTGTATGTTTTGAACTTTCCCGATAAAATACATCAGTAAAATGAGCCCCGTTGTAATCGCTGTGGCCAAATTCCCATTCGGATTATTGGTGCAAAAAAGAATGGCTACATCCGCAATCAGCAAGTATTGGACCGTCTTAAAAGCCAAGCCCAGAGGATAAGACATCGGGATGCCGCCTCGAAGCAAGACCACTCCGAATTTTAAAATTCCCCAAATGAAACTGAAGATTGCCAAAATGACCCCCAGTCGAAAGATTAAACTGATAAATTCCACGGAGCAAAAATGGGAAAAAGAGATGAATCTAACAACTTGTTTTGGCAGGGTATTGGTATATTTGAGCAAAATTGTACAATATGAAAAATGTTTTGGTTGGTTTTATCGTGTTTCTTGGCTTTGCTCTTCACGCAGAAGAGGGGATGCTTATTCCTTCTTTGCTTCAGGCTTTTGAGTCAGACATGAAAGCAAAAGGAATGAAACTTTCGGCCGCAGATATCTATTCGGTGAATAACGCCTCCCTGAAAGATGCGATTATGCATTTTGGTGGTGGGTGTACTGCAGAGTTGGTTTCAGAAAAGGGATTGTTACTGACCAATCATCACTGTGGTTTGGATGCCGTTCAAAGACATTCATCTACGGAGCACGATTACCTGAAAAATGGTTTTTGGGCAAAGCAATTCAGCGATGAGCTTCCGAATGCCGGATTGACTGCAACACGCATTGTCCGGATAGAGGATGTGACCGAAGCAATGATGTTTGGGATCCAGGGATTGGAAGATGGCAATAAGATCGGCGATGTTTTGAAAAGAAACATGAAGAAATTGATTGAGGATGCAACAAGAGGAACGCATTACCAGGGAGATGTCCAGGCATTTGATTATGGAAACAGTTTTTACCTGATGGTAAAAGAAGTATTTACAGATGTGCGTTTGGTTGGTGCTCCTCCAAGCTCAATTGGAAAATTTGGTGGTGACACGGATAACTGGGTGTGGCCAAGACATACCGGAGATTTTTCTGTTTTCCGCATTTACGCCGGAAAGGACAACAAACCAGCAGACTACAACGCGGAAAATGTTCCGTACACACCGATCAAACATTTGAAAATTGCTTTCAATGACCGTAAAAAAGGGGATTTCACCATGGTTTATGGATTTCCGGGGCAAACGGAGCAGCATTTGACTTCAGGGAACCTGAAATACTATATTGAAAAACAACGCCCAATGGAAATTGACATGAGGACGAAAAGTTTGGCAGTGATCAATGAAGCGATGACGAAGTCAGATTTGACGCGAATCCAGTACATGGCGAAACAGGCGCGCATTGCAAATGCATGGAAGAAATACATCGGTCAGATTGACGGCTTGAAACAGTTGGATGCCGTTTCATTAAAGAAGAAGTTTGAAGCGGAATACATCGCCAAAGCAAATTCAAAGGAAGAATGGAGCAGGTATGCACCGCTAATTGATCGGATGAATAAATTGGTAGATGAAAAAGGGGTGTATGAATTCAATTACACACTTTTCGTGGAATACTTATTTGTGGGGCCTGAATATTTCCGCCTGGCAAGAGGAATGGAAGACTTGGAGCGAAACTATGGCAAATACCGCGCAAATAATGAATTGGATGCGAAGGTCAAAGCGATGATAAAAGGAGCGGATGGGTTCTTTAAAAATTACGACATAGCTGTCGACAAGGGAATTTTCGATGTACTTACACCAACCTTCAAAAATTACCTGGACAAACGTTTTGTGGTTCCTTCTTTAGCTACTTCAAAACTTTCGGAAGCAATTTACTCCAAGTCGATTTTTGTGAATAAAGAAAAGTATGTGGCATTCCTCAATAAATTGACTGAAAAATCATTCGCGAAGTTGGCAAAAGATCCGGGATACAAATTGTTCGTGGAAAGCTTCAATGTCATGCGTAACGAAATTGCAGCAGGTTCGAATGATTACAATATGGAGATGGATGCTTTGCTGAAGGATTTTGTAGAGGGGAAATTAAAAATGTTCCCTGACGGAAAGAACTGGCCGGATGCGAATTCAACTTTGCGCGTGACCTACGGTTTATTGGAAGGATCTGCCCCGGTTGATGGAATGGCTTATACGGAGCATACCACTTTGAAAGGAATGATCGATAAGTACAATACAGGTAATCCCGATTTTGACCTGGACCCTAAGATGATTGAATTGTACAAAGACAAGAAATACGGCAATTACGCTCAGAATGGCGAGCTTTGGGTTTGCTTTACTGGTTCAAATCACACAACGGGCGGAAATTCGGGTTCTCCGGTATTGGATGCAAACGGGAATCTGATGGGATTGAATTTCGACAGAAGCTGGGAAAGCACCATGAGCGATTTTTATTTCGATCCGAATCGTTGTAGGAATATCGTAGTGGATATCCGCTATGTGATGTGGGTAATGGATGTTTACTGCGGCGCGAAAAACCTGGTAGATGAAATGGTTTTGGTTAAATAAATTGTAGGGACGCGATGCTTCGCGTCCCTACGTTATAACAATCATACAATTACACAAAAAACAAATGGCGTCCCGAATATCGGTGACGCCATTTGTTTTTAATTTCAATCCCGAATCATTTCTCCGGCATTATATCCATTTTCTCCGCGAAATGAAAGCAATAATCTCTCAAATCCTCAGCGATCAGGTTTTCCCCGGTTGCTTTTTCAAAGGTATCGGCCATTGTTAACAAGGTCTGATGAAAGAATTGTTTCATTTCCTCAATAGACATGTCTTTCGTCCAAAGGTCGATTTTCATGGTGTTGTTATCTTCCGGGTTCCACAATGAAAGCATCATTGCTTTTGCAGGAGCATTTGTAATTCCGCCGTCATCAGCGGTCCAATGCATTTCTAAAGGTAAGTTGTTTGCGTTAAGCCCAATTTGTACTTTTATTGAAGATTGTTTGCGTACGATTTCTTCTTCCATTGTTTTCGTTTGTTATGAATGTTTGCAAAATTAGTTATTAGGGATTAAAGTTGCATGCGAAACCAAATTTTATACAACTATTAACTGATGACTAATCGTCTATTTCGTATTCCGTTAATAGTTCGTTGTAAGGCTTGTCGATCAATTGCTGCAAAGTTACGTCATATTGTTCCATGTAGCTGCACACGATGCGATATCCTAAAAATTGTCCCAGACGATCGGCCCCTTTTTGTGAAAAACCGGAAGTGAACGGTCCTTCCTGTAAGAATCCTGCCTGATCAGTTTCACTTTTGACAAAAAGCATGTTCTGTTTTACCAAATGTTCCCAAAAAGCGCGTTCGTTGTTTAAGGCCCAGTCATAATGAGCCGGGTTGTATCTCAGGATGATGCGTTCTTCCTGCTGTGGTAAAGCCGCTTTCGTGATGTAAAGTATTTTTCCCCATTGAATCATGGCTTCAATGTTATTCATGTCTTTTCCGGGTTCACAGATATGCGTCAGCACCCAGGAGCAAATGGCATCCCGTTCCAGGTATTCCGGTTCCATTGCTTGCTTGATCCATTCGTAAAAAACATCACCCGGAAGTTCCTTGATGACATCTGTTTTAGCTCCCAGATAGCGTTCCAGTCCGATCCCGATTTCATTTTCCGTACAATACATGCTGGAAGAGAAAAAAGAATTCATGAATACTAGTTTCTGAGGTAGTTTGGCTTGTGGCAAGTGGACCTGGATGCGTTTGAAACCATCTGAAATGATTTTTTTCGAATCAGCTAACCTGGTGAATTTTTGATCGATTCGCTTAGATAATCTCTTGTAATAAGGATTGTGGGTGAAGTCGGACCAATTAGCCTGGAAAGCAGTGTCTTTCGGTAATCCGGTCTTGTAACAATAATAAAATTGATAGTCAATGATCTCCGGAATTTCCTGCGATAATTCGAAGAGTTCGGTACTCAATTGTACATCCGAAGTATGTTTGATAATGCTATCGAGTTGAATGCTTGACAACTGATAGGTACTTTTAGAAATGTCTACTTCTAAAATATCATTCGAACAGGATTGGATCAAAAGCAGTCCTGAGGCTATTAAAGGAAGCAATCCGATTTTTCGCATAAATTTCATATTGGTCAAAAATAATCATTCTAGTCTCAATGAAAGAAACTATATTTGGCTCACTTTTATATAACTTATGAAAAGATTAATAGTAACATGTTTGGCTGTAAGTATTTCAGCTTTAACTTTCGCTCAAGACAATCCCGGCAGTACTGATAAAAAAGTAAATATGGGACTTGCTTATCAATTGGGTTTAAACTTCACGAAACCGGGAACAACCGTTATCGAGAAAGACGGTGTTGGTGCTCAAAATGCATTTGGATTGAATATCAATTTCAACTTCAATGACAACATCGGTTTTGCAACAGGTGTAGAGTTTGACTTTGAATCCTACAAAGTAGCAATGGTTGGAGTTAGAAACGCCTATTACTATTACAATGATAAAACCATCATTCAGGAAGAGGATGTAAAGGACCCAAATACCGACAAAGTCTTTTTATTGACAGGAAGAAAGTATAAAAACATTTATGCAACTATTCCAACCATGTTGATGTTCAGAACGAATGCTTTGGGTGATTTCCGTTACTACGGGAAATTCGGAGCAAGAACAAGCTTCTTAATTAAATCGACTAAAACAGATCAGGGAAGTATTTTTACAACTGACGTTAATGGTACATATATCGATGCAATTGAGTCAGGAATTGTTAAACCTTCTGCAACTTCTGAAATGGATGGAATGAAAACTCCTTACGGAAACGATGTAAGCATTATCCGTTGCTCATTAGGTTTGGCAGGTGGTGCTCAGTGGAACTTTACAGGAAGCACGATGTTGTTTGCTGAGTTAGGGTTTTACTACGGGTTGACACCGATCAACATCGAAGGAAGTGGAAAAAATAAAACATTATTCAATAGAAATCCGGGTGCACCTGGATCCAGCGATTATTTCGGTTTGAAAACAACGCAAACTCAGTTTTGTTTGAAAATTGGTATCTTGTTCTAAATAAATAAGGAAATCCTTTATAAATCCCGTTTTGGCTAAGCCGAGACGGGATTTTTTTTTATTTTTACTATCGAGATTTATGGAAAAGGAACTACAAGTAATCGATTACATATCAAATTGGTTGAAGCAATACGCATTGAATGCCGGAGTTAACGGGTTTGTCGTTGGAATATCCGGAGGAGTAGACAGTGCTGTCACTTCAACCCTTTGTGCAAAAACAGGAATGAAAGTCCTTGTTTTGAATATGCCCATCCGCCAAACCAAGTCGGAATTTGCAAGGGCAACGGAACACATCGATTGGTTATTGACCCATTTCCCAAATGTGGAAGCTCACACGATTGACCTGACGGACACCTTCCATCAACTGGAGAAAACACTTCCGGCACAGACTGTGGGGAATCACCTGGCAATGGCAAATTCAAGGGCGCGTTTGCGCATGACTAGCATCTATGCCTTGGGTCAGACTCACGGACTTTTAGTTGCCGGAACAGGAAATAAAATTGAAGATTTTGGAGTCGGGTTCTTCACCAAATACGGAGATGGGGGAGTTGACCTGAGTCCGATAGCTGACCTGACGAAGACAGAAGTTTTCGAATTGGCCGGATCCCTGGATATTGTTGAATCGATTCTCACTGCAAAACCAACAGATGGTTTGTGGGAAGACGGGCGCTCTGATGAAGACCAGATCGGGGCAACTTATCCTGAATTGGAATGGGCCATGGAGTTCAGTGGAAATGAAGAAACCCTGAATGCGAGACAAAAGGAAGTATTGACAATTTACCGTAAATTGAATAAGGCAAATAAGCACAAAATGGAACCGATTCCAGTTTGTTTACTTCCGGAAGGCATCAAATGATCAACAAAGGAACAATACTTTTTTTATGCTTTTGGATTGTTTTACTTCAATCAGTTGCACAAACGGATTTTAATCGATACCAACCACTTTGCAGCAAAGGAGCTGTACCCAAAGACTTTTCACATTCCACACTCTTAAAGATCAAACAGGATAACAGGGAAGACCTGAAATCACTAAACGGTAGAAAAAGGGAGTTTTTTGTAGAACAGATCAATTATTCCATTGATGAGATCTTACATTCAGGAAATGTCACTTTTGGAGATACCATCAGCAATTACCTTCAGAATTTAGGCGATAAACTCATTGCGGGAGAAACGGACCTGAGAGGGAAATTGCGGTTTTATACCTACAATTCAACGGAAGCGAATGCATTTTCCACCAGACAGGGAATCGTTTTCGTAACCACAGGCTTGATCGCACAATTGACTTCGGAAGCTCAATTGGCTTTCGTATTGTCACACGAAATTATCCATTACCAGGAGCATCATGTGTTGGAACTGTTCGAATACGCAACCAAAGAGAAGTTCTATTCCTACAATGAAAAAACCCGTTTCCTGAGCAATTATTCCCGGGAAAATGAATTGGAAGCAGACCGATTGGCTGTCAAAATGGTTCACGATGCAGGATACAGATCGAGTGAGATCAACAAGACTTTTGACGTATTGTTGTATTCATATCTTCCGTTTGAAGAAATGAAACTGGATGAAACCTATTTCAACACCAATGAAATGTACGTCCCGGAAATGTATTTCCATTTCAAACGGAATGAAATTTCAGCGAAATTCAAATACAACGATTACCTGATGTCCCATCCGAACCTGGCTAAGAGAAAGGAACAAGTTACGGACCAGGTATCCAAATTGAAGGATTGGGAAAAAGAGATCTTGTATGAAGATAGCCTTCAGTTCTATTATATCCGGGATATATCCAGGTTTGAGTATGTGTTAAATAAGGTTTACTCGGAAGAACCCGTGGAAGCACTGTATGCCATTTATATCCTCGAAAAAAAATATCCGCAATCTGAATTCCTGAGAAACTATAAGTCGCAAGCCTGGCTGGATATCATGAAGACTTCGATCAAAAAAGAAACCTCCGCATACATTTCTTATTCTACCTTGAACAGGAAAAGAGTAAAATACTACGAAGGACAAATATCCATTCTGAATCAGTTTATTAACGTACTTCCAAAAGCCGGGAAACTGACAATGGGATTGCGGATCATCTACGATTCCTATCACGCGGATACGACCAATGCGATTACGCGAAAATGTTATGAGACAGCTATTCATCTCTTGGTTAAAAGCGATGATTTTGAGCTAAGTAAATTTTCTGCGAAGAACTTTTCCCAAACATTAGCCTATCTCGGTGAATTAAAACAGGATACTTCTTCCAAATCAAAATTACATGCCGTAGAATGGGACAAGTATGCCGTCATCGAAAATCAGTCCAAAGGAATGACAGAAGATTTTGGTATTGATTCCACAAAGTTCTATATGTATGGAATTTCGGACATTATCCGGGATAGCAGTTTTACCAAAACGTTCAAACAGTCTTCCATCAAGAAAGGTTTCCTTGATAAGGATCAGGATGAATTCAACATGATGACGGATGTAGAGCAGGAGAATTTGGAGTTCTTTAAATTTGACGAAGAAATCCATTTGAAGATGGATTCTGTTCTTTTGTTCCAACCTGCCATTTTTGAAACCACTAGTTCAAGTGAAATAGATGTGTTCAAGACATTTAAAACCAGGGATTTGGTTTTTAAAGAGATTTATGATAACACGGATGATCTGAACATTCACGTGGAAAGCCTGAGCCTCAAAAACCTGGAAACTTTAGGAGCTGAAGACTGGAATAACTATTCGATGCTGCAAAGGAGCCTCACGCGGGCGATCAGTGATTATGAGAACGATTATTTTGTGTTGGATGTAGTGGACCTGAATCGGATCAAAACGAAGTTTGGAACAGGGAAATTGCTGTTCATGGAGTACCAGCATACCTACGCTCCGGACCTGTATTTTGGGAATGTGGCATTGTTTACGGTATTGCTTCCGGTAGGACTGGTCTATTTCCCCATTGCAATCCTTTCAGGTCATTATTCCGATTGGCAATTCTATGTTCTGGACCTCAAAACAGGCGAATTGGTTTTGGACCGGTCTTATTATGTCAATGAACCAGCATCAAAACACAGTATCGGTTCGCGGTTGAATGGATTATTTCACCAGTTAAAACAAGCGAAAAATGAGTATTAAAAAAGTGCTTCTTTTTTGCCTGATGGGAAGTGGTCTGTTTTCAAACGCCCAGGAAGTCGGTTATTATAAACGCCGTATTTTTCTGGAATTTGACGGACAAGGACAAATCCCATTGCTCCAGAATATTTTTGGTGAACGGAAAGGATATGTTTCGAAAAATGGAACGCTGAATAGTTCTTACAATCTGATCGATTTGGCTTACAGGGCCAGTTTGAATGTGGCGATTTCGGAGTCAGTAGGTTTTGGGGTTGAGTTTTCGCAGCGATTTTACAAAGTGAATTTGCAATCGATTGACGAAATTACACGTAATTATGCAGATAGCAGCGGAAACATGATTTCGGAATATGCGTCTGCAAAAGTGGCTTATCTTCCAATTCGGGAAAGCGTTTTCATGCCGAAAATCCTGATTTCTTTAAACGACAGTCGCGTGCCTTGTGGCTTTGCAAGTGAGATTGGAATCGGTTATTCCCTGATCCAGCTTCCGAACAGGAATTTGGAGGTGGAATTACTAGACCCGAAAACCCCCGATCAGATTGCGCAAGTGAAGGAAAAATTGCTGGATTCACGTGCTGAAGAATTTCGTGGAATGGTTTTCATGTATGGGTTCCGAATGAATTACCCGATAACCAAACGGGTATTGTTCCACATCGGTTTCCGCTATCAGTACGCTTTGCAATTCAGCAAGAAGAAATTCAGGCGAATGGATGAATCCGAATACTGGTTTTCGGGAAGAGAAGTTTGGTCGAAAGTGAACCTGAGAAGACAACTCGGGATCTTCAGTTTCGGAACCGGATTGACGTTTACGTTATAATTACGAATGCCTATCCCGATAGATATCGGGACCGAGTTCCAAATTAGTTTTTATAGAAGTAAACAGCTTTTTAAGTAATCTCTTTTAGCTTATAAACAAGATTGTTTCAACCGAAGTTGGATTACTTAATTCGTAATTCGTAATTACTCGCTCTCCGGAGCGAGGCGCAAAACAATCCCGTCAATCTCCTCTGAGATATGGATCTGACAACCCAAACGGCTGTTCGGCTTCACATAGAAAGCCTGGTCCAGCATATCCAGTTCTGCATCGCTTTGTTCATCCAGGGGAGTATCAGATTCCAGGTAACATTGACAAGTAGCACACATCGCCATTCCACCGCATTCACCTTTCACAGGAAGTTCGTAAGCCTTACAAAGTTCCATGATATTCATGTTCATGTCTGTGGGAGCAGTTAATTCATGTGCCAACCCTTCTCTATCAATAATCGTTACCGTAATATCAGCCATTGGGATTTTTTTGCAAAGGTACTAACTATTCCAAGTGATGATTCTGAAAATGCTATATTTGACTAAATAAAAATCTCCTTTCATGCGACTGCTGATATCCCTTTTCTTCCTTCATTTGTGCTTTGTGGTTTCGGCTCAATCGAATCCCTGGGTAGCAAATTCCGAATACTTCAAAGACAAGGCACCTTATCAGATCAGCCCGTATATTTTTGAAGACGGGTCTTTTCAGTTAACGGAAGGGAATTATCGCTTCAAGTTCACGGACCAAGGTGTCTTGAATAAGGAATTGGTACAGGAAATTGTGGAACAGGCAGCGGATTCTGATCAGAAAATGAGCGGCTGTACGGCATTTGACCTGAAAAACAATATTCGCTACACACTTGCTGACAATATCATTCACATTGAGCGGATGTTTCCCGATAAGAAAAACGAGTATAGAGCGGTCCCGTTGGAGAAACAGGAACATGTGGTGAAAAGTGTCTGGGATGCGTATTCGAATAATTCCAATCACACTGATGCGGGGATCATTACCTCGATAGAAGGCAAGATCGTTCTGTATCAAACCTATTTTGCCATCTCTTCCAATACGCATCCGAACTTATTCAAACCAAAGGGGATCAACACCTATTTGAGATTGAGTACCGTGAATCTGCAAGATTACACCGTTTCGTACGAATACCTTCTGATCGATGTGTTCAATTCCGCTTTCGGGAAGAAGAAAGAAGTGCTGGACCTATTTGATTTCAAATGTATCGGGATGAATTCAAAACAGGAATTGCTATTCAGTATCGGTAAAATGGCTTTCAAGGATCGGAATGCTCCGCCACTTACCTTGAGCGATTATAAAAGTGTGGATTACTGTAAGGCAAATTTCGATATCTGGTCGATCAGCCTTCAGGATTTTTCCCAAAAGAAAGTGTATTCCAATTCAATCGAATCGACCCCGAAAGCTGAATCGGTTAGTTTTACTTTTGGGAACGATGGGTGGATGTTGACCTGGACAGAAGCAAAAGAAGCGTATTACACTTTTCATGCGCGCTGTTTTCAATTGGATGTGGATTACGATGTGAAAGAAACAGTGATCCATTTTCCGCCCCAGGATTTAAAGTTGACGAAGCCGCAGACTCCGAACCTGCGCATTTTTGGCGGGTCGAATGGTCAGAAGTTATTTTGCACGGAAGTTCCGAATTACCCGTCGATCTTTATCATGGATGAAAATTCGAAACTCTTGGTGAGGGACAACAGTATCTTGAAATGGGATTTGAATAAGAATTATGTGTTATCCGATTCGGGCATGCTGTGTTTACCCTGTTTAAAAGAATTCTCAAACGAAGAGATCAAACCCTTGTCCGATTTACCGGAGTCCATTCCATTGACAGCTCCGCATACACGCACGCTGAAATTCAGGAAAGTAGGGGACACCATTTTCTATCTTCACATGGAAACATTGAATAAAGTAGTGGAAACCGGCCATGTGGAAAAAATCCAGCAATTGTTCCTGAAAACAGGACACATCACTTTGTAAAAGCGAATCGGGTAGTCATTTATAAATGTACTACCCGACCCTATATAGTGTCGTTCCTGTCTATCCCGGACTTTACGTCAGGGGAAGGAGGATCGGAAAGCTCCCATATTTCAGGGAACTATAATTGATTCAAAGGTAAATACTATTTCCTTTAACCCGGAAGGAAATTAAACTATTCTCCTTGATATGCTGGAATATTTTGAACACCGGACTAATGTTCTTATTTATGTGCTATTTTTGCAAAAATAGAATATCACACCTGTACGATTGTAAAATTTTAATCCACTTAAATTTAAAAGAATGAAATTTATTTTTCTTGCTATTACCTTCGGCCTTTGTATATCAAAAGCTAAAGCTCAGGGAGCCGTAATCAATGTCAAAGAACTATTGGGTAAAGGGAGCTATGATGCCCCGGGTATGCTTCCAACAAAAGACGGTGGTATGCTGGTTAGTTTTTCCTCCGAATTAGTATTGATTAACCCGAATGGAAAAATAGCACACCGTACACCTAATCCGATTACAGCCAAAAAATATAAGTATGATCTGGATCAGCATCAAGGCTATTATTCAGAAAATGATGTTTTTTGTCTTTTGATGGATGGAAACTATGTCTTCATAAAGAATTATTCGACCGAAAAACCTGAATTGATAGAAATGAAGGTTCCCAAACTGGAAAATTTGAAAGGGTCTATTTATAAATACGATGACAAAAAAGCAGATTTCAACTACTATTCAAGTAGGCCGTCATTAAGTACGGTTGTTAAATTCCTTGATAATGACCACTTAGTAGTTGCAAGAAGTTATGTTTCCATGTCAAAGAATAGTCATGGAGATGAAGTGCCGAAAAAAAATCGCTACAATTCGTTTGTTAGATTAACCTATATCAATTTACAATCCATGGAGATTAATGAGGAATATGTTCTGAAGGATGTTTTCCAGATTGAAAGAGACGGTGAGAATATCGAAGCGCGAATCAACGTTTTAGAATTCAAAAATGATGAATTTAAAATTGGTGTTTCCAGTTTCAATAAAAAGTTGATACATCCTCAAATTAGAGGGTATAAGTATTCGGGTGATTATGAAATTTACACCTACAATATCAAATCAAAAGAAACGAAAAGTCTTGGAAAAATAACGATTGAGCCGGTGCAAAATTCAGTTTATTCTTCCGTTGAGAGCATTGATAATGGAGTTTCTGTAACTTGGACAGAACACATTGGTAACTCGGATAATTATTCTGTAAAAAGAACGGATTACAAGATTTTGAAATCAGGAGAAGTAGAAACTACGGATTATATTTTCCCTGAGGATATCGTGTCTCTTCTTCAACCCCAGGTTTTTGGTTTATTTGATTATACCAGTTTAAAAGGGACTGAATATGCTGTTTTAGCAGGAAATTTCGTTAAGAACAAGCGGGATAAAGATCCTGTGCCGGCTTACGTTGTGATCGATAAGGAAAAGAATGTAGAAGTTCGTGATAGATGCGAGGAGAGTTTGAGTTATTTTGATTCTAACAGACAAGCGAATTATTTATTTGACCTGGAATTTCCGGACCAACAGGAATTGATTGCTAAACTGAATAAACCGCTGGCTGAAAAGGGACTTAATGTTTATGACCTTCGCGAGAATTGTTCAATTACCCAAGTTGGAGATAAGAAGTTCATTGCAGTAAAATATTTCATGGAATTTAAAACCGGATTTGGGAATGCAGCTGCTCCGGCAACGTTTTTAATGCAGTTTATCGAGATCGAACTCTAAGAGGATTGAATTAGGCTATTGAAAAAGTCGGGGCTAAAATTTTAGCTCCGACTTTTTTATGATTGAATATTCTTAATTCATTTGAGGGAAGAGGATAGGAAAGCTCCAAGAAGATAAATATGAATTACGCTTTGGATCATGAGCTTATCAAAGAAGAATTGGATAGATTAGGAAAGTCGCTATTGAAAAATTCGGTAATGAACTATTTGTATACCGGATCCGGATTGCGTTCACGTAAAGTAGGGAATGAGTTAATGTTGATTCATTACGACTGGAGAGCAACAAACGGAAAGCCGGATTATATGATTCAAGTAACAAAATTAGCATTGTAGGGAATAAATATAAAGCAGAAAAGCGCGGTGAATTTCACCGCGCTTTTTGTTTATGTACATCAAATTTTGATTTCAATGATTTATATCTTCTTTTGAAAAATTCGGAATGTATTTTTACATTTACGAAACTAAATCTCAATTATGCTAAAGACTGCTATTACAATTCTATTAGGATTATTCCCGATGTCATTTTTTGCCCAAAATCAATGGAAGGAATTCAACGCTGATGATTTTCAATTGAAGCCGGATGATTTTTCAACATTTAATCTTGATGATGGTTTTCGCCCTCTTTTGAATAAAGACGGTTCCTTTCTAATCACTGGTTTGAAAAAGAATTACTTATTCGATAACCAGGGCAATTATACCGACGCAACATCTCAGGAAATGGGTGCTTTCATAGATAGTTCGATCAAAGTTTACGCGGTTGCTATGCCTGTTATTGTAAGAAAGGGAAAGATAATTGCATGTATTAGAGACTTCAATTTGTTCTACAGTATTTCAGGAGAGGTGCATAACGTAGATCTTGAAAGAGTTATTTCCTATAACCATAAAGGAGAACTAAATGAAAAGGGAACGGGCTGTGATTCACAACAAATCATCTCGATAACCGATGAGGAGATTATTTTTTATCAGCATTATTTCAGGAACTCTGAACAAACACATCCGGGGATTAAACCGGTTAAAGGAGTACCTTATTCGTTCATGCGTATAGGACGATGCAATTTGAAAAGCGGAACAATATCCTATGAATTTGTATTTGTGGATGAATTTGAAAAGCACAAAGATATTCCGGTTGGAGATCATCCTCTGAAACAGATCAATTTCATTGGGATAAGAAACAACCACCTGATTTTTGGATTTACCAAGTATACAGCAATTGAGTTTTATGTGAGGACAGGTAACGCCCAAGAGGCTGTTAAAGTCCCTGAAAGTATTGTAGGATATTATTCAATTTTAGCTGTGGATTTAAAATCGTATAATGAAAAGGAACTGCTCGTTGAACAGATCAAAAAACCGGATGAAGCATTTGCTTTCAATCTTTTCCCTTCAGATTATGGTTTTTCCTTAAGTTGGTCTAAACGATATGACAAAACTATTTTCGAATCTCATGTAGATTTGATTGAAGTGGAAGAGGATTTATCCGTTTCAAATACAAGTGTTTTGTTGCCGGTTGAAGATTTACCACTGAAATCAGGAATGCCGATTAACCTTCAAAAAGTAAAGATGTTGGATGGGTCGGATTGGTATGCTTTGAATGCCCGATTTGCAAACTCCAAAAAGCGACAGGACTTAAAAGATCAGGATCCGGTTATTATTATGATCAATAAAGATGGAGATATCCAATACCGTGATAATTCCCTTTTAAAATGGTTTCTGTTTTCTGATGCAATGGATGAGGCGGAAGAAAATGAAAGATGCTTACCTTGTTTAGAGGACTTAAATAAAGAAGATTTCAGTTTTTTAACTGAAACCCCGGATTTGCAAGGATCTGAGTTCAGTAATAAAACTTTTTTTAGCAGCAATGGAAAATCAGTAAATTACGTTCAGATAGTTGTAGCATTTAAAACTTCTTTGAGAACCGGGGAAAAAATCAGGAAAAAGATTTATGTAAGAACAGGCAGTATACTCTTATAACAAAAAGCGCGGTGAATTTCACCGCGCTTTTTGTTTGATATCTATGCTTTTCGAAATTACATCATTCCTGGCATGCCACCTGGCATTCCATGTGAATGTGCACCTTCAACTTCCGGCTCATCTGCAATCACACATTCCGTAGTCAATAACATGGCTGCGATTGATGCTGCATTCTCGATAGCAATACGAGTTACTTTCGTTGGATCGATTACACCTGCTTCGTATAAGTTTTGATATTGGTCCGTACGGGCATTGTATCCGAAGTCATCTTTACCTTCACGAACTTTCTGAACAACTACTGCACCTTCACCACCAGCATTTGCGATGATTTGACGCAATGGCTCTTCGATAGCACGTTTCACGATTGCGATACCTGTTGTTTCGTCGTCATTAATCCCTGTCAATGTCTCTAATGCATCCATTGCACGAATCAATGCAACACCACCACCCGGAACAATTCCTTCTTCTACAGCAGCTCTTGTTGCTGCCAAAGCATCGTCAACACGGTCTTTCTTTTCTTTCATCTCAACTTCCGTAGGAGCTCCGATGTAAAGAACAGCAACACCACCAGCTAATTTAGCTAAACGCTCTTGCAATTTCTCACGGTCGTAGTCTGAAGTCGTTGACTCCATTTGTGCTTTGATCTGACCAATACGTGTTTGAATCTTTTCTTTTTGACCTGCACCGTTGATAATCGTTGTATTGTCTTTGTCGATTTCGACTTTTTCAGCAGTACCTAGCATCTCTAAAGTTGTGTTTTCCAATGTCAAACCAATTTCTTCAGAAATAACCTGGCCACCAGTCAAAATTGCGATGTCTTCCAACATAGCTTTTCTGCGGTCACCGAATCCCGGAGCTTTAACAGCAGCAATTTTCAATGATCCGCGTAAACGGTTCACAACCAGAGTGGTTAATGCTTCACCATCCACATCTTCAGCGATGATGATCAACGATTTACCGTTTTGAACAACCGGTTCCAAAATAGGAAGCAATTCTTTCATGTTACTGATCTTCTTGTCGTAGATCAAAATCAAAGGATGCTCCATTTCAGCAATCATCTTATCTGTGTTTGTCACAAAATAAGGGGATAAATAACCGCGGTCAAATTGCATTCCTTCCACTGTTTTCACGTCAGTTTCAGTTCCTTTTGCTTCTTCAACGGTAATTACACCGTCATTTCCAACCACTTTCATTGCTTCAGCGATCAATGAACCGATCGTGTCGTCATTGTTTGCGGAAATCGTTGCAATTTGCTTGATTTTGTCGTTGTCAGAACCAACTTCTTTCGACATTTTTTTCAAATCGGCAACTACAGAAAGTACTGCTTTGTCGATCCCTCTTTTCAAGTCCATCGGGTTTGCACCTGCAGCTACGTTCTTTAATCCCGCAGTGATGATTGCCTGAGCCAATACTGTTGCAGTTGTTGTTCCGTCTCCAGCGATATCTGCTGTTTTTGAAGCTACTTCTTTCACCATCTGAGCACCCATGTTTTCGATTGGGTCAGCCAGTTCAATTTCCTTAGCTACAGAAACACCATCTTTTGTTACTTGCGGAGGTCCGAATTTCTTTCCGATTACAACGTTTCTTCCTTTTGGTCCAAGAGTTACTTTCACCGCATTTGCTAATGCGTCAACTCCTTTTTTAAGCTTCTCACGAGCTTCTACGTCAAAATAAATTTGCTTTGCCATTTTTGTCTTTGAATGAGTTGTTTTTATTAACCGATAATTCCGTAGATATCACCTTCTTTCATGATCAGGTACTCTTTACCATCAATTTTGAATTCCGTTCCTGAATATTGACCATAAATAACGATGCTGCCTACTTTTACTTCCATCGGCTCGTCTTTTTTACCAGGACCAACGGCAATCACTGTTCCTTTTAATGGTTTCTCTTTTGAGTTATCTGGAATGATAATACCACTTGCTGTTACTTGTTCTGCACCTGCTGGCTCTATTAGGACTCTATCTGCTAATGGCTTAAATGTTGTTGACATACTGCTCTTGTGTTTTTAGATTTGTTTTGACGATTTCCCTTGGCTTAAGATCTTACCAATTGGGTCAATTTTTTGTTTTGCAAAGGTAATAAAAATAAAAAATGCCAGTATGCAATCATACTGACATTTCAAATTCTTTTATAATCGATTGATTATTTCGGCTGCGGAGCTTGTTGACCACCAGTAGGACCATTTTGTCCACCTGTTTGTTCTTTTTTCGGTTGTTCCTTTACTTTCGCAGGTTTCATCATTGTTGTCAATCCAATACTTGCAACTAAGATTACTGCTGCAAGTGTCCATGTTGCTTTTTCGATAAAATCATTTGTGCGTTGTACACCACCAAGTTGCTGTGCAGCACCAAAATCAGAAGACAAGCCTCCTCCTTTTGGGTTCTGAACAAACACAACTACGATTAATAAAACGCTTGCTAATACTAGTAAAATTGAAATTAATGCTATCATTTTATGAGGTAATTTTTTTCTTTAATTCTTCAATTTGGAGTGCAAATAAACTCTTTTTTTCTGGAAATGCCAAACTTAATTGATGATAAACATGAATTGCTTTCGGAAAATTTCCCTGTGCGGCATATATTTTGGCTAAAGTTTCTGAAACCGGGATCTTATCATCATCCAAACTTTCTTTTGCTTTTTTCGAAGGGGAATAGAATTCAGCCTTCGGTTTGGGCATGCTAGGACTCTTTTCTATGAACTTGTCGATGATTTCCTGCTGCGCATTTTTTGCTTCAGATTTTGTCTCAACTACCGGCTTGTTTTCTTCTTCATGCTGACCGGCTTTCAACCAATTCGTGAAAGAACGTTTTGCATCAGGCTGAATTGGATCAATTCCTGCTTTTTCTTCAACCGCGTGAGGCTCGATATAAGGTTCTTCTATTTGTTCTTCAGTCCGCAGCGATTGCAAATCTGCTTCGGATTTTTCTTGAACCGTAGTGACTGATAAGTCTACTGCCGGTTCATTCTGTTTCTCATGCAGATAATCCTGAGCCAAGGTTGCAGCGACTGTTTCAAAATCAAAAATGTCTTTAGTCTGAAGCGACTGTAAGTCTGCTTCAGACTCTTTTTCCTCCGGAGTGTTTACCGGCTCAGTAATTTTTTCTTTGGTCGCAATCACTGATTCCTCTTCAGGGATTGGCGTTTCAAGAATAGTTTCTTCTTTCTGCTTTTTATCTGTTTCCTCCCGAACAATCTCCAAAACAGGAATAACTGGTTCTTCAACCGGTTTTTCCTCCTCTTCATTCTTTTGAACCGGAGCGGTCTGCCGCGGCAGATCTGCTTCTGGTTCATTCTCAATCAGTGCCTCGCCTTCGAACGCGGAATGCAATAAGTGAAATAAACGGGAACGGTCGGAAAGTTTGTAAGCTTGTTTTGGAAGGACTTCATCCAGGTGAACGGATTGAAAACGGGAAACTCCCTGCAAATACAGCAGCGAATAAACCGAAGAGTAGGGGTGCTTTTCAGACAATTCGCGCAATACGTCCACATCTTCCGAACGCATGAGTTCCGGATGCAAAATGAATTCCGCTATTTGTTCTGTATTCAGCATTACCAATTGGATAACAATTTATTCACGACGTCCTGGACGACTTGTTGATTGATGGATTCCAGTAAACGGGTTTCCACATCCACCAATTGCTCGTTTGATTCGTAATCGGCAAAACGCGAACTCGTAAACTCCATTTTCTCCAAACCTTTTGTAGGTGTAAGTATAGTGAAATTAACTGAAACAGTTAAACGGTTCTTCGCCGCCAAATCTCCTTGCTGGATTGCGATCGGTGTGGTGTTGTAACCGGAAATGATCCCGCTGATCTTGATCTGTGCCTCTTCCAAAGTGGAAGCAAGTTTCAGGCGGGTATTGTTTTGAACTCCACTTCTCAATCCTTCGGCAAGATTTGCCGGATAATTGGATGGAGCCGTTGTTGCAGTCAGTTCCAATGGAGTAATGTAGAATTTCTTCCATTCTTCCGGCATCGAATTATCGATGGGATTCATGAATGCTTTCGGCCAGCAACTGGTCAGACCGGCTAGTAAAATGAGTATGAGCGAGAGTTGTTTCATCCTTGGATATCGTATTCTTTGATCTTGCGATACAAAGTTCGTTCCGAAATTCCCAATTCCTCCGCAGCGTACTTTCTTCTTCCGCGATGTTTGTCGAGTGCTTTCTGGATCAATTCTTTCTCGCGATCCTCTAAAGACAAGGATTCCTGAACTTCTTCATGGATTTCGTAAACTTCCGGATCAGATTCCCGATAGCCATCAGGATCGTAAACCACTGGTTTTACAGCTTCCGTTTTAATCGGAGTAGGAGGTAAAATGCGTTGTTCACCCAAATTGATATCGTGATACAAACGGTTTACAACTGCTGCCTGGTCATTCGACAAACTGAATTCCCCTTGGTTATTTAATAATTCAACAACTAGTTTCTTCAATTCGTTCAGATCATTCTTCATGTCGAAGAGGAACTTGTACATCAATTCGCGCTCATCGATCTTGGTTTCCTGCGCTCCAACCACTGCAGGGAAGAATTCTTCCGGTTGTGGCAAATAAGATTGTAAGCGTGGGCCATCAATATCGCGCTCCTGCTCGATGACAGAAATCTGCTCCACCAGGTTTTTCAACTGGCGGATATTTCCCGGCCAATGATATGCAGTTAATAATTCAACGGCATCTCCGGTTAATTTCACTGCCGGCATGCGGTACTTTTCAGCAAAATCACTCGCGAATTTCCGGAACAGCAAATAAATATCTTCCTGTCGCTGACGCAAAGGAGGTAATGGGATCGGAACAGTACTCAATCGGTATAACAGATCTTCACGGAATTTTCCGGATTGGATCGCACGTTGCATATTTTCATTCGTAGCCGCAACTACGCGAACGTTGGTCTTAATCACCTTCGAAGAACCGACGCGAATAAACTCGCCCGTTTCCAAGACACGAAGTAAACGGACCTGTGTCTGCATGGGTAATTCAGCAACTTCATCGAGGAAAATGGTTCCACCATCCGCTACTTCAAAATAACCTTGCCGGCTTCCGGTTGCCCCGGTAAATGATCCTTTTTCGTGACCGAATAACTCGGAATCAATAGTCCCTTCCGGAATTGCACCACAGTTTACAGCAATGTATTCATTATGCTTACGTGTGCTTAATTGATGGATGACCTGTGGGATAATCTCTTTACCCGTTCCACTTTCACCGGTTACCAGAACCGAAATATCTGTTGG
>Ga0247691_1000066_pt1 | contig 36562 bp, 35 predicted proteins | sample CNK32_metaG_FD_182721 | JGI IMG/M metagenome (GOLD analysis project Ga0247691, IMG submission 182721) | Soil microbial communities from Purdue University Martell Research Forest, Indiana, United States - CNK32 | ecosystem: Environmental > Terrestrial > Soil > Temperate forest > Bulk soil...
TCAATATTCGAATCGATCAACCACGGGAAAACCTGAAGGAGGTTTATCACCAAATTGAAAATGGTTCACCTTATCCAAAGGGAGTTGTACATGCACTTGTTTCAAAAGGGAAAGGGATCGAGGTTTTGGATCGAAACCAGGTTTTACCCGGAGACTTTGTGCAGTTTTGGTATCCCAATTCATGGGGACATTGCGGAATCGTTGCAAAAATAGATATGGAGAATAAAGTTTTGTGGTTGCATTCCTCGTATCCGAGTACGGAAGGGTATGGAATTCAACCATTCCACATGCCCGAATACACGAAGTTTGTGCGCTTAAAGGAATAAACAGTCGATCCTGTATGCTGATGAATGAATATGCTTCTTAGTTTTTAATGTATACTTGTTTACCCAAGCGATTTCCGCTTTCCAGTTCAACCAATTCAATCACATACCAACCGGCAGCTAATTCGGATAGATCGACAGACTGATTTGGATACCTCAATTTTTCCTGATGCAATAAAACCCCGAGTGAATTCCGGATAACCAGTCCGCACAATTGGTTACTTGAATTGTCGATAGTTAAGGTTCCATTTCCCGGATTCGGATAAATACTTAGAAAATTCGCTTCATTTTCATCCACTGAACCAAGGAAGTCAACACAACCAAAATAGCTTTCTAAGCTGTCAACTTCGCTAACCAGGTCTAAATTGGCCACCGATCCGGCTGCACCGGTACTGATGGTTGTTAATGGGGAATTGGTTACAGGTACATTAACTGTATTTCCTGATCCGCTGCTATATAAGCACATAGATCCCGTGAAGGAACTGTCCATTCGAATGATCGAAGAGTGATCAAAAGAATTCAAATTTTTAATGCCGTAAAGCGGGCCGGTTCCTAAAACATAAACTCCTTCATTTTCCTGCGTAATCAAATCGGTTGGACAAAAATGAGGAAATAGCATGGAATAGCTAGTTGAACCAATGACCGTTTTCAGTATGATGCCATTTGGAAAATGATCTTCACCGTAAGACAATATCACTGTGGAATCGGTTATTACACACATTTCGGCATCGGTAGAAGATGAGTTGTTATGTCCGTAAGTGACTAAAGAGTTGAATTGTCCGGCTTTATCAATAGAGGTGATTGCCAATTCATAATTATACCTTGTTGGCATCCAGATGGATTGTGTTCCTTGTTCCCCTTTTGAGAAAGCGGCGTTATTCATCGAATTGGTCCAATAAATAATTCCTGTCTTACTGCAACAAATGACGATTGCTTTCGGATCCTGGAATGGTGTGTTTTCAGAGCCGATAAGTACCATGCTTGTGTCCGAAATTTCCAAGATCCCGGTAAAGGTAAAATATCCTGAAGAACTGGTTAATGTAAATGAATTCAGTGTGTTCCCGTTTCTGTCTATCTCAAAGAAAGCAGCATTAAAATCTTCCAGGTCAACACCGATGGTTAAATAAGTGGAATCAGCTGATTCGGATACGTCCATCAAATTAAATGAATTACCGTTCGTCCCTTTAAGCTCTTTTGACCAGATTATGGAACCGGTAGAATCTACTTTTGTCAGGTTTCCAATCCATTTATTTGTAGAGTTCAAATAACTGCTCCCACACAGTACAAACCGGTCATCGGAACTTGCAATGACCTGATCAAAATGTGTTTGATTATTATCATTGGAAACACTGTAGTATTGATTGTGTAAAATGTTCCCCAAACTATCTAAATAGGTAAAGAAACCTTGTGATTGTGTTGTTCCCGTTTGACCAATGTGATGGTACTTATCAAGAGAGCCTGCTTCTACAGTATAAGGATTGGTTGTACTGACGATCACCTTTGAATAAAGCGAATCTTGCCCATAAGAAATGGTGCTTATGATCAGCAAGGAGAAAAGAAGGATCTTCATAAGGATCTGATTAAGTGTTATTAATCCGGAAAAATAAGGCTTTTTGTTGAGAAATGATTTTTTTGATTTGAAGATGGTCAGAGATTGTAAGCCAGTGTCTTTTTCCATCCCGAAGTTAAACAAGCTAACTAATTGATATTTATTTACTAATTCGAATCAACTTCATCGAATACGATGTACTTTTGCAGAAAATTCAAACTTCCGTGAAACGATTCTTTAAAAGTAAATGGTTTAAAATTCCATTCTATACCCTGACGTTTGCATTTGCTGCAATCGGATTCTTTTTAACTGTTTCTTATGCTGCCATTCAAATGGGCTGGACAAAAGAAGGAGGGATCGTTGATTCAAATAATCGCTACTTCCAGGAGATGCAGGACAAGTACAACCAGGACTTTAAGGTGGACAGTGTGACGATGGTCCAGAAACGTTATGAAGCCATGGAACGGATCATTGTATTGAATGAGTTTTATCCCCAAAATGCGCAGTACATTCTCTCCGTTTTGCAAAAAGGAACGGATAGCTATGAGGTCATTCGTATGTTGGATGCAGTGGATTTGCAACTGAAAGAAAACAAATCGTACCAAAAGGCCTTGTCCAAAATCAAATTCAATGCAAAAAGAACGAAACAAGTGACCACTTTGAGTGCTTTTGATTGGATGAATATCGCTGAGTGGAAAACATTCAAGGAAGCAGTTTCAAAGGATAAGAAATTGATCGACTCGGTTGCCAATCAAACAGGAGTAGAAGGAAGATTGATCGTTTCCTGCCTGGTTGGTGAGCAAATTCGCTTGTTCAATTCTTCTCGTGAAGCATATAAAAAATGGATCGGACCGCTAAAAGTACTTTCTGTTGAATCGCAATTCTCATTCGGTGTAACGGGAATCAAAGAATTGACAGCGAAGAATATCGAACAGCACTTGAAAGACCCGGGTAGCATTTATTATTTAGGTTCCAAGTATGAAAGACTATTGGATTTTCAGGGTCAGGATACCGCGACTATCAATAAGGAGCGCATCGATCGTTTGACAGATTTCCATAACCACTATTATTCTTACATGTACGCAGCTTTGTTTTTGAAACAGGTGAAAGTTCAGTGGGAGAAGGAGGGCTTTCCGATCGATAAACGACCTGAGATTTTAGCTACATTGTTCAATGTCGGTTATCCTCAGTCAAAACCGAAGTCGAATCCGCGGGTAGGTGGTTCCACGATTGAAATCGATAAAAAACCCTATTCTTTCGGAGCAATTGCTTACCAGTTCTATTATTCCGGTGAGCTTTTTGATTTATTCCCATTCGAAAAAAAGAAGTTTGACTGGAATGAGAAATCTTAGTACCGGAATCGGTATACTTCTTTTGATATGTTCAAACTGGTCTTTTGGTCAGGATAGGACAGATACGCTTTATAAACGTCCGAAAGACACAATGGACCTGGTTGTAAAGTGGAAGCAGATCGGTAAAGGAGTGCAGTTCTGTGAAACGGACGCACCGGTAAAGTCTATAATCGGAGATTCGAGGCTGACAATTCTGAAAATCGATCCGAAACAAGTGGAATTTGACCTGTTTACTGCTTCAGCAATGGACAGCATGTCAAAACCCGTAAATGTCTGGGCCGATACGATGGACCTGAACATTGTTTTCAATGCCGGAATGTATGATCTGGGGAAACCATTGACCAGCAGGGGATTATTGAAAAATGGGGATCACCACAATCAGTTTGCTTTTAAGGAAGGCTGGAATGTCATGTTTGCCTTGAATCCTTTGGATTCGGTCAATGCGCCGGATGCAGTGGTATATGACATGCAGTGTATTACTTTCGATTCGATCCGGAATAAATATGCAAGTTTCGCTCAGGGACTGCGGATGTTGGATTGTTCCGGAAATCCGATGAACTGGAAGAAAAATCAATCGTGCAGCATGTTGGTTTGTGCACATGACGACCAGGAAAATCTGATCATCCTGTTTAATCGGTCTCCCTTTTCCCAAAATCAAATGATTGCTTTCATGAAGCAGTTTCCAAGTCCCTTGCACAATGCCATTTACATGGAAGGTGGACCGGAAACCAGTTTGTATGTCAGCATTGGTGATTTCTGTTTGCAGAAGGTGGGAAGTTACGTTTCAGGGACCTATCCAAAAGACACGAATGAAACCTTCTGGCGATTACCCAATGTGATCGGGATTCGGGTGAAGAAATAAAAGAAAGTTCAAATAGTTAAAAGGTTCAATGGTTCAAATAAAACTACAGCATTGAACTTTTGAACTCTTTGAACAATTGAACTCTGTTACCTGATCATCGTCACGAAACCATTGTATCTTGTATTCAATCCGGCGTTATTCGTCACCACAAAAATATAAGTGTAAACACCATCCGGAACAATCATTCCTTCATTGGTTTTCCCATCCCATTTCAAATCGTCCACATGGAATTGCTTGATGGTATTTCCCCAGCGATTTACAATGAAACCTTCTGCCAGGTATCCGCCCATAATACTGATAGAGAAGAAATCATTGACATTGTCGTTATTCGGGGTAAATACATTCGGAATGAAGACCGCGTAATCTTCAATGCTGCAATCTTCAAACAGGATTTGAGTAGTATGTGTAGTCGGACATCCATTTCCATCAACGGTATTTGTGACCACATTATCCGGCTCAAAATACCAGATTCCTTCAACCAAAATTGAATCGCCTTCACATTCAGTTAAAGTTTGAAATGTCGGATTTACAGAGAATAATGAAAGATTCAATGTATGCGTGCTGTCACAGCCATTTTGACCGGTAAAAACAAAAGGATAGGCTCCGGCTGCAGAGAAATCCTGACCATTGAAGGTATAGGTGTCTCCGGGACAAATGCTGTGAGATTCAGTTGTAGTTTGCGGAGTACAGCCCGTAACATTGATTGTCTGGCAATCTTGAGAAGCACAAGCTCCGGCTCCAACCGAATAACAAATTTGATAAGTTCCGGCTCCGGCAGTTTGAGGATTGAATAATCCCGATTGAGAAATGCAGGACCCACAGTTGGAAGACCAGGTTCCTCCGGGAGAATTTGCAACAAATTGAACAGGTGAATCAGTGGTTGAAAAAGGACCAGTTGTTTGGATTGTAGCGTCCTGGACAGGAGTTCCGGCTAAAATGGTACCGGATGCTGTTCCTGAACAACCATTTTGGTCGGTCACAGTCACGGAATACGTTCCCGGACAGCTATTGGAAATGTTTGCAAAAGTTGTATTGTCAGACCACAAGTAGTTATAAGGGCCTGTTCCTCCTGAAGCGCTTCCGGTTAAACCTCCGTCACAAGCACCTGCGCATGTTTCGTTTGAAGCTGTTACGGCTACATTGATTGAACTTGCACCATTCGTTACTGTGGCCTGGGCGCTCATCGAGCAACCTCCGTTGTCCGTCACCTGGACGGTATAAGTTCCGGCGCATAAACTGGAAATGTTTGCTGTTGTTGCCCCATTCGACCAAAGAATAGTATAAGGTGCAACACCACCTGAAATTGTGACACTGGCTGTTCCATTACAAGGTCCGCATCCTGTTGGAGTTGCGCTTGCTGTAACTTGAATACTTGTTGTAACTCCACATTGTGGATTCATAGAACCAATCCAGGCATCGTTTGCGGCATTATTTGCAGCTCCCGGAGTTTCATTGATACCAACGGTTCCGGATGTCCAGTTTGCCTGAAGGGCCGGATTGTTACCGGTAGTGTTTGTCATGGAGAAAACCTTGCTTCCGGCTGATCCTGCGAAGTAGATGATGTTATTTGCAGAATTATTTCCCCAGCTGACCGCATGAGAAGGTGTAGTAGCTGAAATGCTTGATAGAATCAAAAAAGAGTCATTTGTATTGGACATCGCAACCTGGTTCCAACTTCCTGCCCCAGAAACCCAGGTTCCGCTTGCAGGGTACGTGGTGTTTGCACTGGTTGGGCTGGTACTTTGACCTTCCAATAGAGTAGAGTTGATTGGAATGATCAAGCGACAGTTGCCGTCATTCATATTCAAATCATCCGGTGGAATAGCAGGATTACGGTCTGTATCACTATAAATAACGATCAATGTTCCTTGAGGAATACAGCTCCAAAACGCATTATTTGCGAAACGCACAGCTCCTGCTGCAATTCCTGTTCCACTTCCGGAAGCAAAATAACCGTTGTTATCATCCAGGACACGACCTCTTAAATCCAAACAGGGGGTGGGAGTCTGACAACTTGGGGTTCCAACTACCAATAATTCGACATACTCCTCTGAACCGCTTCCCTGGGAAACTTCGTTGATGATTAATTGTTGCGAATAAGATTGAAATGAAATAAGGACTATTAAACTTGCAATTACGTGAAGAGAACGCATTGTGTGAACAAAAATAAACTCTAATTGAACTTGGTTTCAGCAACGGATGAGTGCTTCAAGGATTACAAATTCAATTTTTCACGGCAAAGATACGTTGAAATAATGAAGCTTTTGAGGTGAAAATGTTATTAAATGGTTATGAAGTTGTTTTTTAAACTGAAGACATGAGACCACTTCGTTCAATGACTAAAGACATGATTATAGTCTTTGGTCTATTGTCTGATGTCTCCTGTCTTAATTAAACTTTTGCTATCATTACGACTCTTAAGACTACTCGGAAGGAAAATGACTCTGGAACTACTGTATGAGAAATATGCCAAACTGGTTTATAACCTGGCATTGCAGTATGTCCAAAATGTCAATGATGCGGAAGAAATCACCCAGGATGTTTTCCTGTCCGCACACAGATCCCTGGACAAATTCCGGGATGAATCGAATCATGGTACCTGGCTTTATCGAATCACAATCAATAAATCATTGGATTTTCTCAAAGCAAAAAAGCGGAAGAAACGATTTTTCTGGTTTACAAATGAGCTTTCTGAAAATGATTCCATCGAATTCAATCACCCGGGAGTACTGATAGAAAATCAGGAAGAGACTGCATTTATTTTTTCGTGTATCAATGAATTGCCTGATAACCAAAAAACAGCATTGATCCTGAACAAAATAGAACAGCTCCCGATTGCTGAAATTGCCGGCATTATGGATCTTTCAGCAAAGGCGGTGGAATCTTTGATCCAGCGTGCGAAAACAAATCTTTCAAAAAAAATAAAGGGCAGCGAGGGATAAGCTGCAAAGTGTCGTCTAACAAAATGAACAGCATGGAAAAAGATCAGTTACATAGTTTGGAAAAGATCGGAAGGGTAGAAGTTTCTCCCTTTCTGTTCACACGTATTCAGGCGAAGGTTCAGGAACAGCTTTTTGATAAGCTGTCAACGAAACAAACCGTTGTTTATCTCACAGGAATTGCATTGATCGTTGCGCTGAACGTGATGATATTAGGAACAAAGAACGGGGATAAGCATGAAAACCTTGTTTCCGAAATGAACCTGACTCCAACCAATCAATTGTACCCATGAAAAAGTCTTTGATCAGAAACGGGTTCATTGTTGTGTTGCTTTTAAGCAACATCTTGTTCATCTATAAGTGGTGGATGGCCCCTGAACGCAGGCATCATGGCCCCAGAAATGAGATTATTGAGAAATTGCATTTGGATGAAAAACAAGTTGTGGAGTATGATGCATTGATCCGTGAACATCGAAAAGCGATTGAAAGTGCGGAACATCAGTTGCAGAGTCAAAAACAGCAATTGTACTCAAACCTGGAGGCTCCTTTTTCGGATAGTATCCTGAATGAGATCTTGAAAGTGGAAGCGAAGATCGAACACATTCATTTCAATCATTTCAAGGAGATTGAAAAATTGTGCAGGCCTGATCAGCTTAAGTATTTCAAGGAATTGAACCGGGAAATCGCACACTTGTTTTCACCACGAAAAGGACCAAAACGGTGATCAAAAACCTGAGATATTGTTTGTTTTTACTTCCCCTTTTTGGTTGGGCCCAGCTTACTGTTACTGTGAACCTGACTCTTGGTAAGCAATTGATCGGACTGAATCAAACGGTATCCGTGAACGCAAAATCAGTTCAGTTGGAACAAGCCCGTTTTTACTTGTCAAAGTTTGAGTTTTACCAAGATGATAAGTTGGTTGCTGTCGACCCGACGGAAGCATATTTGGTAGACTTCGAAATCGATTCGACCCGGAAGATCATTTTTCCGACCATTCAACCCGCTCAAATAGACGAGATCCGATTTTTGTTCGGAATAGATAGTGTTACAAATACTTCCGGCGCAATGGCCGGTGCTCTTGATCCGATGTACGGAATGTATTGGAGTTGGCAAAGCGGTTATATCAATTGTAAACTGGAAGGAACTTTTTTAACTCCGAAACCCGAAGCATTTCAATTGCATTTGGGTGGTTATACTTCACCGTTTTTTGGAGCCCAGCGCATTATTCTGGAAAATAGTAAAACCAACACCGCACAATTAAATATCGACCTGAATGCATTGATCGAAGAGGTTATTTTACCAAAATCCAGCCTGCATGTGATGTCACCTTGTTCCAAAGCTGTTGAGTATGCTCAAATCCTTGCAAAATCTTTTGACATGAGGCCATGAAGCGATTGGAGGTGTTTTGTTTGGTCCTGATTTTGGTCCTGGTTTCTTTCCGGTATACCGAACAACTGTGGAAAACACCCACGGATTGGCCGGAACCGGTTTATAATTTCAGGAAAAATCCATTGGACTCTGCTACGATCCAGTTGGGAAGAGTCCTTTTTTACGATCCCGTTTTGTCTTCTGACAGTACGATTTCATGTGCAAGTTGCCATTCTCCGTACAATGCATTTACACATGTCGACCATGCTTTAAGTCACGGGATCAAAGACCGGATTGGAACACGTAATTCTCCTGTTCTGGTGAATCTGGCCTGGGGGAAAAGTTTCATGTGGGACGGAGCTGTAAACCATTTGGATATGCAGGCCTTGGCACCTTTGGAAAATCATTTGGAAATGGATGAGAACCTTTCTCATGTGATCCTGAAAATAAGCAGACAGGAGAAATACAAACGATTGTTTAAATCTGCTTTTCATTCTGAAACCGTTACCGGAGAGCGTTTCCTGAAAGCAATTTCACAATTCATGTTGACTCTGGTAAGTTCCAATTCAAAGTATGATCAAGTGATTCGCGGTGACAAGGGAATTCAGTTTACGGAACAAGAGAAGAAAGGCTACAACCTCTTTAAGGAGAACTGCGCTTCTTGTCATACGGAACCGTTGTTTACCAATCAGACTTTTCAAAACAACGGTTTGGCACCTGATTCGCTTCTCCGCGATATCGGAAGAATGAAAATAACGCAGAAGAATACGGATTCCCTGAAGTTTAAAGTTCCAACCCTTCGAAATATTGAACGTTCCGCTCCTTATATGCACGACGGAAGGTACCGAAGTTTGCAAATGGTGCTGTTTCACTATTCGTCCAATATTCATTCTTCGGCAACCTTAGCGCCCCAGCTCAGGAATGGAATCGATCTGAGTGAGGATGATAAGCGAAACCTGATTGCTTTCCTCAAAACATTGACGGACCAAACCTTTTTAAACAATAAACAATTTCAATACCCACGAATACCTTAATAGCATTTGTTACCTATCCAAACTTGCGTAAGATAGGGGGAAGTCTGTCCGTCATTTGTTGATGGGCAGACTTTTTTTTCTGAAGAAGCGGGGGTTTTAATCAAAGGCGTCGTCTAACCGAGTAAATGCTTTTATTATGAAACAAACAGCTGCACTAATTCTATTCTCCCTTTCCTCCGGATTATCCTTCTCGCAAGGACCGGCCATTACTTCCTGGTTACAGAACACCACCTTGATGGGAAGCCATTACGTAAGTGGAAACTCGACTGCTATTCAGGATAATATTCCTGTAAACACTCAATTGGTCCAGTATTCTGCTTCCTGGGTTTATGTGACCACGAATGGAATCCCTTCTTATCCCACAGGTCCTTTTTTGGATGGAAACCCAAGTCAGGCAACTGATCAGAATGCCATTTTTAAAATTCCATTGAATCCTTCTCAAAATACAGGAACATTGACTTCCACAACCGGTGGGAATATCGGGGTTTTCATTAACGGTGTCGCTTTATTCGATTACCGGGATGGCGTTTCCTGGAAAAATTCCTCCAATGCACTTGCCGGAGGTCCGATAGGTGGAATGGGTGATGGAGTTTGGAACAGGGATGCAGTTGTAGGAGAACGTGGCGGTTTTGATTGCGCAAAAGGCCATCCTGCAATGGGAAACTATCATCATCACCAAAGTCCGAGTGCCTTTGATCTGGATTTACAAGTCATTTCAACGGTTTGCAATCTCTATGACTCGGATGGTTTGTATGCCATTGACAGTACGCAACATTCTCCGTTAATTGGTTATGCATACGATGGTTTTCCTATCTATGGGGCTTATGGATACAAAAATGCAGATGGGACCGGCGGAATTGTACGCATGAAATCCTCTTTTTCCTTGAGAAATATTACAGTGAGAACTACCTATTATGATGGAAGCTCGGTTACTGCCGGACCAGCTGTAAATGCAACTTATCCGTTGGGATATTTCAGGGAAGATTATGAATTCACTGCTCCTACAAGTGCGGATTACCTGGATATTCACAACGGTCGTTTCTGTGTTACTCCGGAGTATCCTGCAGGGATCTATTGTTATTTTGCTACCGTGGATGAGAACTGGAATTCAGCTTATCCGTATGCAGTCGGACCAACATTCTACGGAAACAAAGTAGTGACGAAAGTAACATCAGTAGGAGAGACCACAACGACTTATACACCGACACCCGCCGGATTAACGCAATCTGAGCTGGAAAGCCTGAATATCGACTTGTTCCCAAATCCGGCAACAGATTTAGTGACACTTCAGGTGAATGGATTGGTGAAAGAGAATTTAACAGTCGAACTGACAGATATGACGGGAAGAACCGTTTTGGAGAAAATCATTCCTGCCGGAAGTACGATTGCTTTTTTTGATACACAAGCAATAAACGCCGGTGATTACATCATTCGAATTAAAACTTCAGGTAGCGCAATTACCAAGAAGTTATTGATTTTGAAGTAGAAGGATTTTCGGTTTAAAAGAAAACGCAGTCTTATGGTCTGCGTTTTTTTATTTAAACTATTCCGATTTGAGGTAATAATCATCTTTTATGATGCTGTACGTTCTCCCGGCTGGAATAGTATCAAAGCCATTGATAATGGTTGTTTCTGCCACCCTTGGTAATTGATTGACCTTAAAACGATCAGGAATGATTCTATGAGTAAGTTCCTCGCGCTTTTCGTTGTATCTCCATCGATAGGGGTTTTCACCGTAAAGATGCTTGTCTGAATAATTGCCATCAGCGTCATAAACGATAATATCTCCCCAGCTCTTTTCATCGATATTAATATACCAGCGTTCACCATTTGTTTCCTTGTGATACCAATGTCCTATGAAATCGGGGCGGGATTTATGCACAAATTTCCGATGGCAGGATTGAACTGAAAAACACAGAAATAAAAATGTAAGGAAATAGATTAAACGGTTCATTCGGTTGAAATTAGAACTCCAGGCCAAATTTATTAAAAAAAATGAAGAAAATAGATTCAACTACCTATTTGAAAATCAATTCATTAAGTTTAAATCTGTTCGTAAATTTGCGAATAAGCGAATTCTATTATTTATTTCAATTCAGTTGGCGCGAGTTTCTAACTCGTGCCAAGAGTTTTACCCCAAATTAACCTGGATCTTCACCAAATCCGAATATGCACCGCTTGTTGCCATCAAATCCGAATGATTTCCACTTTCAACAATCATTCCATGCTGAAGGACCAGGATCTTATCTGCATTTCGAATAGTACTCAATCTGTGTGCGATGACGATACAGGTTCTTCCTTGCATCAATTTTTCCAAAGCATCCTGTACTACGCGTTCTGATTCGGAATCCAAAGCGGATGTTGCCTCGTCCAGAATCAAAATAGTTGGATTTTTCAAGATAGCCCGCGCAATTGCAATGCGTTGTTTTTGTCCTCCCGAAAGTTGAATTCCACGGTCTCCGACTTGTGTTTTGAATCCGTCCGGGAAACTCATGATGAAATCAAAGGCATTGGCTTGTTTTGCCACGCTGATGATCTCTTCCTCGCTTGAATCAGGTCTTCCGAATGCGATGTTCTCTAAGATGGTTCCCGCAAACAACAAGACATCTTGAGGAACGATCGCGATGTGTTCTCTCAGGTATTTGATATCAATGGAATCTGCATTGGAATCCCCAAAATAGATTGCTCCTTTGTTGACCTGGTAGTAATTCAATACCAAAGAGGAAATTGTCGTCTTTCCGCCTCCGGAAGTACCGACCAACGCCAGCGTTTCATTGCGGTTCAATTCGAACGAGATCCCTTTTAATACTTCTATTTCTGAGCGTTGTGGATAAGAGAAATGTACGTTTTCAAAACGGATGGAACCGTCAATTTCGGGTTTGTTGCTTCCTTTGAAAAGATCGGATTCACTTGTTTCATTGATGATATCCATCAATTTCTCCGTTCCGCCGATTGTCTTTTGAATTCCCGAATAAAAATCAGGTAAAGAACCGATACTTGCAGCCATTAACAGCGTTACCATCAGGAAGGAATAAAAATCACCGCCGCTTAATTCCGGATTTGCTCCTTGAGTCATTAACAATCCTTGCCAAACAATAAATACGATGGAGCCGAACATGCAGAAAACCATGAAGGAGATGAACAAACCACGCCACATTCCACTTTTGATGTTCAATCTCTTAATCTCTTCGATCGATGCTTTAAATCGTTTGATGAGGTAGTTTTCATTTGTAAAAGCCTTGATGTTTCCAATCCCGGTTAATGATTCCTCTGCAATGGCATTGGAAGTCGCGGTTTGGTCCTGAGCATCTTTCGATAAGCGTTTGATGAACCTTCCAAATAATACCGCTACAATCATAATGACCGGAACAGTTGAAAGCATGATCAGGGAGAGTTTCCAGGAAACAAACGTCAAATAAGCAATTCCTCCGATAACCATCACGATTTGTCTGAAAAATTCCGCAACAGTGGTCCTAAGTGTTTCCTGGATCTGCGTAATATCTGCAGAAAGTCTGCTCGTCAATTCTCCGACAGTATTCCTGTTGAAGAAATCCATGGGCAGATGCAGCATTTTTTGAAAAACATCGTAACGCAAATCCCTAAGCGCTTTCTCTGTCACATTGGTGAATAACACCACACGGAAATAACTGAAGATTGCTTGTCCACCAAATAGGGCAAATAGGGTAATTGCAACAGTAGTAATGTTTGAAAGATCAATTGCTTTGACGGCTTCCGCCATACTGGTTTGGGAACCGGTGCTTAATCCTAATAATTGGCCCAGCAAAATAGGGAAGATCAAACCAACGGAAGTAGATAGGACGAGGAAAACCCAACCAACTCCATATTCGAAACGATAAGGCTTCAAATAATGGAAAAGTTTACGTGCCTTTTTGTAGCTGTCGCGTGTTAATTGGATCTTTTCTTTTTTAGCTTGTTTTGGTCGCAACATCTTTTTCCTATTTTTGTCTCACAAAAGTAATCGGTGATTGACTTAAACAAACTTTTTTTTCGATTATTTTCGATTAAAACTTGAAAAATTAGAAAATGTACCTATCTTTGCACCCCATTCTGACAAATGTCTGACATTTCAAGAGTTTAGGAACAATTAAGAATATTCGAATAAAGCATAGATCATGAAAAGAACGTTTCAACCGTCTGTAAGAAAGAGAAGAAATAAGCACGGATTCCGTAGCCGCATGGCAACTAAGAACGGACGTAAAGTATTAGCTGCACGTCGTAGTAAAGGTCGTAAAAAATTGACAGTTTCTGACGAAGGTTTCCACAAGCGTTAATCGCCTGTAAAATCTTTATTCTAAGATATCGACCATCTTTTCGTTTTTACGGAGAGATGGTTTTTTTGTGTCCGAATGTTTTGTAAGACTTTAGATAAAGACAAACAAAAACCATTCTTCTAATCGGAGAATGGTTTTTGTTTTTAGTTAATGATTAGTTGACAGTACAGGTAAAAGTACTTCCATGATATTTCTGGTAGTTTTCTTTCATGTATTGATCACATTTTGACTGTTTGTTCTTTTTACTGGCCATAATATCCTCAGAATAGACTCCGTGAAAACTATCTGCCTCAAAAGTTTCTTCACACTGGCATACATAGTTTTTTTGGCAAGAAACCAACCCCAAAGAGGCTGTAAAAGCTAATAAAATGATTGTTTTCATAATTTAGATGTTTGTTAAGTTGTTAATTCGGCTTCGAAAGTAATACTTTTTTTAGCTGTAACCTTTGAATTGAAACTGAAAAAAACCGGAATTACTGTCATTTTTAAAAGGAATTCCCATAAGTTTGCTTCAAAAAAACATGAATCGGGATTTCGTTGATTTTCGCTCAGATACAGTTACCAAACCTTCCAGGGAAATGTTGGAACAAATGTTCCGGGCCTCAGTTGGAGATGATGTTTATGGAGAAGACCCAACTGTGAATGAATTGCAGGAATATGCCGCACAACTTTTTGGGATGGAAGCGGCATTGTTTTGTGCCAGTGGAACTCAAACGAATCAAATCGCTATCAATATCCATGTGAAGCCGGGTGGAGAGGTGATCTGTCACGAAGAAAGCCATGTTTACAAATACGAAGGAGGAGGAATTGCTAAGAATTCAGGAGCTTCTGTTCGCTTGTTACAAGGAAATAGAGGAAGACTGACAGCATCTGAAATTGAAAAATGGATTATGCCGGATGATATTCATTTTCCTGTCACTCAGTTGATTTCTTTGGAAGATACCGCAAATCGTGGTGGTGGTGCAGTTTATGATTTTAAGGATATTGAAGCGATCGCACATTTGGCTAGAGCAAGGAAGATTCCACTTCATTTGGATGGAGCTCGTGTTTTTAATGCGCTGGCAGTAAATGGGATTGACATTCAAAAATATGCTACCCAATTTGATTCGATCTCTATTTGCCTTTCGAAAGGACTGGGAGCACCGGTCGGATCACTTTTACTTGGAACGAAGGAATTTATTCATCAGGCAAGACGAGTAAGGAAAGTAATGGGTGGAGGAATGCGCCAGGCTGGATTTTTAGCTGCTGCAGGCCTTTACGCTCTGAAGAACAATGTAAATCGCTTAACCGAAGATCACGCAAAAGCAAAACAATTGGAAGGCGCTTTTTTGAAATGTGAGTGGATTGAAAGCAGTTTGGCAGTTGAAACAAATATTTTAGTTGTAATTTTGAAGGAGGAAAACTTACGGGATTCTTACATCCAAAAACTAGGTGAATGCGGTGTGAAAGTTTCTGCATTTGGTCCCGGAATGATTCGTTTGGTGACACATCTGGATGTTTCGCAAGACGATGTAAATTATACGATAGAACAACTCAACAAGATATGAGACTATTCACATTAGCGGTACTTGCATTTCTGATTACATTGGTTGTTTCCTGCACGGATACTAAAAAAAACACGATTTCATTGGATGACATCTCGCATACATCGGATAAATTCGATCACATAGATGATTCAAAAGAGATAGATGAAATAAAAGACCAAAAACCGAAAAAAGGATATTTCCTGGCTGCTTTTGATTCGATTTACAAAGATGCTTCCTGGTTTATGCTGGATAGTTTACTATTTCCTGACCGTTTCGGACCTTCCAAGATGGAGAAATGGGTTTTACTGACCCAAAAGGATAGTATCGTTGCGTTGCGTTATGAATTCAAAGATAGCTTGAGAACAAAAAATGCATTTTTCAATTGGCTGGATTGCTATGGACCAAAATGCACCTCTTACCAGGTTGGTTCTCAATTCAAAAAGCAAAGCAGAAACTCCTTGTTTTTGATAGGAGAAAATCAATTGGTTTATCTCGAAGCAAAGTCACCTATCGAGCTGGATAAACTGATCGGGATCCTGGATGAAGAAAAGGAAGACCGGAATTGGATGTATGTAGTGGAAATTCCCGGAAGCAAGAAAACCCGCTGGTCCAAAATGAAAGAAGGAGAATTAAAAGAATTAAAAAGGACTCAAGACTAAAGATGCAAGACAAAAGACTATTCATGTCTTAAGTCTTCAGTCTCATGTCTTTGGTCCAAACAAAAAAAATATGAAAGTAGTAAACAGAGGATTCATTTACATAGAGCCAAAACAACCATTTTGTGATTGGGCTAAAGAACACGACCCGGATTTTGATTTTGATGAATCGGATGATTTGGAAGGAAACCTGTATTTGATTGAAGAGGACTTCTTCGAATACGAACCATTGATTGAATCACACTTCAAAAAGATTATGAAGAATGAGTGTCTGGCTGTGGTGGATTCTGAGGATGATTACCCGAAACCGACCCTGGATATGTTCCTGGAGTGGTTCACAGTTCGCATTGGGTCAAGTGTGTTCGATACACAAAAAACGGATTTGGAAAGCGACAAGTTATAATTCACTGTTTACCGATTGGTGAAATCAATTCACCGATTTTGATCATTATCTTCTGGGTTTTCAATCTAATTTAGCGCCGTAATTAATTGTTATGAAGTATTTACTATTGCTTATAAGTTTGGCGCCAATCTATTTGATAGCTCAAACTTCAATTGAAGGAACGGTGTTGAACCAGAGTGGAAAACCTGTTCCAATGGCCACTATTTTTGTCAAAGGAACGACTGATGGCGCGCAATCGAATGAAAAAGGTCTTTATAAATTGACCACTTCCACGACCGGAAAGCAAACACTTGTTATTCGCGGAGATGAATTGGAAGAGCAGACGATTGAAGTGAACTTGACCGGAGCCCCACTTGTTCAAAACATCAAGGTCCGTCAATCCAGGGCAATTGAAGAGGTTGTGATCTCGGCAGGAAGTATGTCAGCATCGAATGACCGTGCAGTTGCTATTTTGGATCCGTTGGATATTGTGACCACTGCTGGCGGACAAGGAGATATTGCCGGTGCAATCCAAACCTTACCCGGAGTTCAGCGAAATGGTGGAGACCAGACCGGGTTGATGGTCCGAGGAGGAGACGTCAGCGAAACATCTTTTATCATTGACGGATTGGTCGCTCAGAATGCTTTTGGAAGTTCTGTTCCGGGAGTTGCTCAAAGAACCCGTTTCAATCCATTCCAATTTAAAGGGACTGCATTCAGTACAGGAGGGTACACAGCTCGTTACGGACAGGCTTTGTCTTCCGTTTTGGATTTGACTACAGTGGATCTGCCGGACCAAACGAATGTCAATATCGGTGCGAATTTCGCAGGACTTTCCCTTGGAGGGAGCAAATTAATGGAAAACAGTGCCGTTGAATTTACAGGATATTACACCAACTTGTCACCGTTCCTGCTCCTGGCAAAATCAAATGTAAAATTCTTCGAGGCACCACAAGGTTTCGGATTCTCGGGTCGATATGTGGCTAAAACTTCCACTCGGGGAATGTTTAAAACGACTTTTAACCAAACGTACAACAGCTCGGTATTGGGTATTCCAAATCCGGCAGTTGCCGGGTCGACCATGCGCTTTGGATTGAAAAATCAGAATACTTATGTAAATACGACATTTAAGAACTTTATCAGTGATAAATGGTTGTATTATGTCGGTTTTTCATTGAGTAACAATGACGACGATGTAACCTGGGACACACTGGTCAGTACCAGAAATGACAAACGTGTTCAGGGAAGGGCCGAATTGGTTTATGCTCAAAGTAATCGCTTTAAATTGTTAATTGGAACGGAGTTGCAGCATTTCCAATACAGTCAGGTGTTTGATACCCTAAGAGGTGCGTTTACGGAATTATTGAGTGCCGGCTACCTGGAGGCAGATATTATCCCATTCCGGAATTTTGCTATTAAGCCGGGAGTTCGTGCTGAATATTCGAAGTTGCTTGGAAAAGGAAATATTTCACCGCGTTTGGCGATGGCTGTTAAATTGAGCAAAGTAAGCCAGATATCCCTGGCATCCGGATATTTCTACCAGTTGGTTTCAGCAAACTACCTGATGCAGGGGTATCGACCGAATTTCCAGGAAGCGTTGCATTTGATGGCGAATTACCAGATTATTGCAAAGAACCGCATTTTCAGGCTGGAAGGGTATTATAAATCCTACGCGCAGTTGGTACAGGAGCATGGAGTGGCTTATACGCCCAATTCGTTTCGATTCAATTATGGAATGGTAGACAATGGCGGTTCAGGTTATGCAGAAGGAATTGATGTGTTTTGGAGGGATAAAAAATCGATCAAGAATTTCGATTATTGGATTTCTTACAGTTACATCGATACTAAAAGACTCTACCAGAATTATGTCAGCAAAGTAACTCCTGATTACGTTTCAAATCACAATTTGAATGTCGTGATGAAGTATTTTTCAACGAAACTTCAAACCAGTTTTTCTGCAACATACAGTTACGCAAGTGGAAGGCCGTATTACAATCCGACCAACTCGCGCTTTTTGGGTGATCGCTCACCGGATTACCACAATTTAGCTTTCACGGCAGCATATTTAACAACAATTAAAAAAATGTTCACGGTGTTTTACATAAGTTTGGACAACATAACGAACCGACATAATGTATTGGGATACCGATACAGTTACGATGGTAGTGAGCGGTACGAAGTAAAACCTCCCTTTTATTTCAATTTATTCTTCGGAGTAAACTTGTCACTAAAAGAATTTAATAAAGATGAAATTTAATTACGCGACTATGAAACAAATACTTTTAACAGTGGTTTTGGCATTTACACTTCAAGCAAATGCACAGGATGAGATCAAAAAGGAATTGGAACCGATTTGTGCAACGTTTGATTCTACTTACACCCTGGAAGGATGGAAAGCAAAATCAGACCAGTTGGCTTTGGTAAAAGGAAAGTATCCGGAAAATTGGATGCCGGCTTATTACTATGCATACTCGTGTATCCAAATGTCTTATTTCGAACCGACTTTGGCCATCAAAGACGCTTTGGTTGACAATGCGGAAGAGCAAATGGGGAAGATAGAGGCTTGTCCGTTGACAGATGAGGTCCATATTATGAAAGCGATGATAGCAAATGCACGTATCGGGGCAGATCCTGAAAATCGTTGGCAGAAATACGGAAAGATTTTCGATGAGAACCTGAAATCTGCAAAAGCAATCAATGAGAATAATCCTCATATCTATTTACTAAAAGGAATTTCAACCTTCTATACGCCTAAGATGTTTGGCGGAGGTGCGAAAAATGCAAAAACGTATTTTGATAAAGCGAAAGTGAAATACGATTTGATTACCTACAGAGATGTAGATAAACCCTATTGGTGGGGAAGAAGTACCTGTACTTATTTCTTCGGTGAAATCGATAAAGAATTAAATAAATAAAAACAAAACAACTTTTTGTGGGGACGCGATGCATCGCGTCCCTTCCTGTTTTTATGCTTTTTCGATCAACTTGGAATTATAATACTGAATTTCAGAACTGACCTCCTTTTCAATCCAATTCGGAAGCTCAAAGGTTTCCTCCTCAGATTCCAATTCAATCTCCGCAATTATCAGCCCTTCCAATTTGCCGTGAAAAATATCGATTTCCCATTTCTTTTCGCCGACTAGTAATTCATAGCGTTCCTTGTCCAGAACTTTCGGACAGAAATTGGCCAGCAATTGATTGGCATCTTCAAAAGGGATCTCATATTCGAATTCATCTCTTGAAATACCGATTGTTTTTCCCTTAATGGTCAGATATCCTTTTTCACCCTTTGTGCGGACGCGAACAGTTTTTCCATCCAGATCGGCAATGTATCCCTGTCTTATTTTTTTGGATTGAAGGTATTTGACAACATCCATGACGTGCTCACTTACCAGGTATTTCCGTTCGATTTCTTTCATTTTATAGACTTAAGGACAAAAGATTGAAGACGAAAGACTTTAGAATATCTGTGTCTTACGTCTTTGGTCTCGTGTCTATAGTCTACTAATTTACAACATTCCGGAAAATTGAAGAGCTGACTTATAAACCAATCGGATTATGCTATCTTCGCATGATGCAGGTGATTCTGACATTTGATTACGAATTGTTCTTCGGGACCGATACGGGAAGCGTTCAAAAATGCATGATTGAACCAAGCGGCCGATTGTTAGCAATAGCCAGGAAGCATCAAATTCCGCTCGTTTTTTTTGTTGATGTAGGTTTTTTGATCAAACTACAGGAATACCAGGAGCAATATCCGGCCCTGAACACTGATTTTGAGCAGATAAAAACGCAATTAAAGGAAATGGAGGAATTGAATTGCGAAATTCAATTGCATGTTCATCCTCATTGGGAAAAATCCTTCTATGACGGAGAAAAATGGATCATAAATACCGATGGTTGTTATAAACTTTCTGATTTTCCGGATGCGGATGCGGAGGCAATTGTTCGGAAATATCATCACTTTTTAAGTGGACTGACGAAAAATAAAATAACCACTTATCGCGCCGGAGGTTGGTGTATTCAACCCTTCAGTCAAATTGAAAAAGTCTTTCGGGAACTTGAAATAACGAAGGATTCAACCGTATTTCCCGGAGGAAAGTTTGAATCGGCGCATTATCAGTTTGATTTTACCCGGGTTTTACCTTTTGGAAACCCGTATCGGTTTCAATCGGATGTGACACAACCCGTGGATAACGGTTATTTCCTGGAAATCCCGATTTCATCCTGGGAGTTTTCACCGCTATTTTATTGGCGTTTGTATATCTTGGGAAGATTGAATCCGAAGGATCACAAAATGATCGGTGACGGTTCCTTTTTGGCCCAGCCGGGAAGAAAAAAATCTGTTTTATTGAACAGGACGTGGAATCATGTCAGTTCAGACGGATATTATGCCTCGCAATTAATGAAACAGGCAAAGTACTATCATGCAAAAGATCTACAGGCTTTTGTGGTGATTGGCCATCCGAAAGGAATGACAAATTATTCACTAAAACAATTGGAATTATTTGTTTCAAATACAAAAAGAGAAGTTGAATTCGTTAATTACGACGCATGCAATTGATACCCGCAAATTCGGATGAAGTAAGAAAACAGTGGGACAAATTGGTTCTACTAAATCAAGCTTCCGTGTTTTCAGAGCCGGTCTACCTGGATGCAACTGCTGAAAACTGGGCGGTGCTTTATATGGACGATTTCAAATCCGGAATGGCTTGCCCGTATGTGGTGAAAGGTGGCGTAAAAATCCTTGTTACGCCCTTTTTTAATCGGTATATGGAATGGATTGGTGATCCGGTTCCGGAAGATGAGATCATTGAGGCATTGAAGAAGGAATTTCCCGTTGCGGACCTTCAGGTCGGAAGAGGATTTGGCTTGAACCAACGCATGTATCAGAAAGTGGATCCGGGAAAATTGAAATTAAACCAGCAGGCGAAAAGATCATTGAATAAATCGACCGAATATACCGTTAGAAGGGAAGAAGATATTTCATCCATGATGGAATTGTTGCGCAATGAATTGGCGAACCGCATTCATGGGATCAATGAACAGACACTTCCCATCCTGGAAGATTTGGTAACCCGTTATAAGAATAAGCGCATGGGACAATTCAATTTGTACAAGGAAAATGATTGGTTTGGAGGTCTTTGGATTTTGGAAACTGATTCTACCGTTTTATATTTGAAGGGAACCACTACGGAAGAAGCAAAGAAATCCGGTGGGATGTATAAATTGATGTTAGCTGCGATTGAATATGCGGATTCGAAGGGGAAAGTGTTCGATTTTGGAGGTTCAAATGTAGAATCTGTCAGGAGGTTTAATTTGAATTTTGGCGCAGAAGATGTCGTATATTCGCGATTGAGCTGGAACAATGCTCCATTTTGGTGGAGAATAGTAAAATTGATACGAGATAAATGGATAAAAAAGTAATTCTGATTACCGGGGCCACCGGCGGATTGGGTTCTGCCATGGTGAAGCATTTTGAAAGACAGGATGTGAAATTGGCTTTACATACCTTTCAACAAGATCCGTTTGATGTAAATTGCGAGCATGCCTGGTTCAAGGCTGATCTGCGCGATGAAAACCAGGTCAAAAACCTGATTTCAAGTGTTCTTGCCAATTTCGGCAGAGTGGATGTGCTCATCAATAATGCCGGAATTTCAAAAAACGGAATGAGCTGGAAGCTTTCTCCGGCGGATTTTAATGAAGTGATCGCAGTCAACTTAACGGCTCCGTTCCTGTTGTGCCATGGATTGATTCCATGTATGCGTACCAATGATTTTGGACGGATCATCAATATTTCGTCAGTTGTGGCACAAACCGGCGTACCGGGTACAGTCGCTTATGCGGCAAGTAAAGCAGGGATTCTGGGTCTGACGAAAACCATCGCAAAAGAACTGGCAAATCAGCCCATCACCTGTAATGCATTGGCTCTTGGTTATTTTGATCAGGGAATGATTTCAGAAGTTTCAGTTGAAATGCAGCTACAGATTATTTCTCAGATACCGAAGAACCGTTTAGGGGGAGTGGAGACGATTTTATCAACGATCGATTGGCTTTTAAAAGACGATTCGGATTATGTTACAGGTCAAACGATTTCTTTGAATGGCGGGTTGTTTACCTGATTTATTACCTTAAATTTGTAGTAAACAAATGAATAACGCAATCAACATGTTTCCTAAAAAAAATATGCCCCGATGGATAATAATCCTGTTTGATTTATTCATTTCGGCCTTTTCTTTGGCAATAGCTTATCTCATTCGTTTTGATATCAAAGCAGATGGTTCGCAGTGGCGATTTGAAATGGGGATTGTCAAGTATTCGATCATTGTTTTTTTTGTTGTGCGGTTCATTGTTTTCTTTTCCTTTGGGATTCAGAAAGGGATCGTTCGACATACTTCCACCTCCGATTTTAAACGCTTATTTTTAGCAACTACCACGACATCCGTTATTTTCATTATCCTGGGGATTGTTCGATATAATTGGATCGATGATTACTATCTTTTTCCTATTTCGATCCTGGTGATTGAGTATGTTTTTTGTTTCTTTTTCCTTGCAGTTTCGCGATTTGTAGTGAAACTATTGTACCTGGAGTCGGTGAAATCGAGCAGTGAACAGAAGTTTGTACTGATTTACGGTGCCGGTATTTCGGGCCTGATCGCAAAACGGATTATTGAGAAAGATGTCCGAATCAATTTCAAGGTTTTTGGATTCCTGGATGATAATAATCGGATTTCCGGGAATAGGATTGAAGGTGCGGAGGTGTTCCATACTTCCAAATTGGAAGAGATCTTACAAAAAAACACGATTCATCAGGTTATCATTGCTATCCAGGATTTAGATCCTGAGCGAAGAAATGCCATCGTTGAAAAATGTATTGAAGCCGGTGTGGAAGTGAAAAAAGTTCCGAGCCCGAAAAGTTGGATTAACGGTTCGTTCACAGCAAAACAGATTGCACAGGTCAACATTGAAGACTTGTTAGGAAGAAAACCCATTATCCTTAACCAGGAGAAATTGGCTGAAAACTTAAAGGACCAGGTTATTTTGATTACAGGAGCTGCCGGATCCATCGGATCAGGAATTGTTCGCCAGGTATTGGAATACAAACCAAAGTTGGTCATTTTGCTGGACCAGGCAGAATCTGCTTTGTATGACCTGGAATTTGAACTCAAACAGCTAAAGGATATTCCACCCTTCGAAATTGTCATCGGGGATATTTGCAACGAAGAGCGAATGGAGCTCCTGTTCGAGACATTCAAACCCTCCTGGATTTTCCACGCGGCTGCATACAAGCATGTACCGATGATGGAATTGAATCCTTCGGAAGCGGTTAGGAACAACGTAAAAGGAACCAAGATCTTGGTTGACCTGTCGAATGAAAAATCCGTGCATAAGTTTGTGATGATTTCCACCGATAAAGCGGTAAACCCGACCAATGTGATGGGGGCCAGCAAACGGATTGCAGAAATCATCGCACAAGCTGCCAATAAAGGAAAAACGCAATTCATCACCACCCGGTTCGGAAATGTGTTGGGATCGAATGGTTCCGTGATTCCGATATTCAGAAAACAAATTGAACAGGGAGGACCGATTACCGTAACGGACGAACGGATCACGCGTTATTTTATGACGATTCCGGAAGCTTGTCAATTGGTTTTGGAAGCCGGAATTATGGGAAGCGGTGGAGAGATATATGTGTTCGATATGGGGAAATCCGTGCGAATCGTTGATTTAGCCAAAAAGATGATCCAATTATCCGGGTTGGAAGTTGGAAAAGATATTGAAATTCGGTTTTCGGGATTAAGACCGGGAGAAAAATTGTACGAAGAACTGTTGAATGATGCTGAGAATGTTCAGGAAACGCATCATCCGAAGATTTTGATCGCATCCGAACGGAAAGTGGATGAAAAGGCATACGAAACAATTGCCGACCTGTTGGAAGTGATCGGAAAAGTGGATAACCTCTCGTTGGTTCGATTGATGAAGGAAGTTGTTCCCGAATTTATTTCAAACAACTCCGAATATAGTGTGTTAGATAAAAATAAGTCATGTTAGATTCCTATAGATTACAAGTTCGTTTTTCTGATTGTGATATGATGCAGCATGTGAACAATGCGGTGTACTTAAATTACTTTGAAGAAGCGCGGATCCATTATTTCAGACAAATGCTTGGAAATGATTGGGATTGGCGAAAAACAGGTGTACTTCTTCGTAAGAATGAGTTAGAATATTTGAAACCAATCTTCCTTCATGATCCGGTAGAAATTTTCATTTACCTGAAACATGTCGGGGAAAAAAGCTTTACCTTGTCTTACGAAGTAAAAGTGTTGAGTGAAGTCAGAACAACAGGAAGCTCGGTACTGGTTTGTTACGACAGTGTAAATAAATGTTCTATTCCGATCCCGAAGAGGATGAAAGATGCTTTAGGTAAGCTTTCCCTGAAGATGGAACAATAATTGATTATTAACAAGACAATAGACTCAAGACAGAAGACAATAGACTTGTCTCTGGTCTTTAGTCTCAAGTCTTTAGTCTAAAAAATATGAGAATTCTAGTTGCTATTTTTTGTTTTTTTTCACTGGCGCTTTCTGCTCAGCCCAAGTTCGGTGTTGTGAGAAAAGATTCGGTGCCTTGTTATCAGAAAGGGGCAGACCGTTCCAAGCAAAGGTATACCGAATGGGAGTGTGGAAAGATTGCCGGGGTTGTTGATTGCAATCAGAAGTTGGAAATGTCCCAGGACGGTAAAAGAGTTGTGACGAGTTCTCAAAAGATGCCATTCTCCGGAATGTGTGAAACATGCCACATGAATGGAATTTTGGAACGCCGTGTGACATTCGTCGACGGATTCGCAAATGGAGTGGATACCACTTTCTACAAATCGGGCTGTATTATGGTGATTCGTTCACATGTTCAGGGTGTGGAGGATGGTCATTGGACTTATTTTAACGACTCGACCCAAATTCCTGCCTGGGAGAAAACCTATGCCATGGGACAGTTTGAAGGGCCCCAGTTGACCTATAATGCCAAAGGAGATACGGTTAAGTTTGAAAAATATGCGAACGGGGTTTTGAATGGACCGAAAATCACCTATGATTCCAAAGGGGTGAGAAATAAACAGGTTAATTACGTAAATGGCTTGTTGGATGGGCCCTTTATTGCCTACAACCGACAAGGGAAGGTAATCGAAGAACTCTCGTTCAAACAAGGAAAGAAAAATGGGGTGTTTCATTATTATTACGATGACGGTGTTTTGCTTCGAACCGAAAATTGGGTAATGGATGTAAGGAATGGTGAGTTTAAGACCTTGTATTACGATCAGAAATTGCAAAGCGTAGAAATCTATAAAAAAGGATCGAAAGAAGGTTGGTTTGAAGAACGTTTCCCGGATGAGAAGATCAAAAGTCGTGCACTATACAAGAAAGATGTTTTAGTGGAAGAGCATGTGTTTGACGAGCAGGGAAGAGAGATCCGCACATTTGGAGGAACTGCCGCTTCAGGAAAAGAAGACGATGCTATGCCAACTACCAAGAAGAAGAAAGAGAAGAAAAAGAAGGAAGAACCGAAACCGGAGGAAACCAAACCGAAGGAAGGACAGTAATTATATAAATAAGTAGGGGCGAAAAATTTTTCGCCCCTACTTATTTTATTTCCATTCTAATAATTTCGTTTCAAATCCATCGAAAACAGCATACGTGCTATAGTGGATCCATTCACCGAGGTTGATGTATACAGCACGTTCGTTGATCTGAATAGTCATTGGAAGATGGCGGTGACCAAAAATGTAATAGTCTTGCGGATTGATTGCTTCCTGCTCTTTACAATATTGAACGAGCCACTCCTGATCTTCTCCTAAGAATTTACTATCGGAATCACCGGTTGCAATTCTGCTTTTTCGGGAAAAATAATTTGCTAGAGCTATTCCAAAGTTTGGATGCAAACGTGCAAATAGCCATTGAGACCATCTTGCAGCAAAAACCTTCTTGATAAACTTATATCCGCGATCTCCGGGACCCAAACCGTCTCCATGTCCGATAAGGAATTTCTTGTCGTTATACACTCTGTAAACAGGTTCCCGGTAGATTTTAACTCCCAATTCCTTTTCGAAATAATCAAACATCCACATATCGTGGTTGCCAGTGAAAAAGTAAACTGGGATTCCTGAGTCAACGAGTTCTGCTATTTTTCCCTGAATGCGCACAAAACCTTTCGGAATCGCATGCTTGTATTCAAACCAAAAATCAAAAATATCTCCAACAAGGTAAATTTCAAAGGCGTCCTTTTGGATATGGTTCAACCAATCAATGATGCGCTTTTCACGCTCAAAGCTTGATTTTCCAACCGGTACACCTAAATGAAAATCAGAAGCGAAATAGACTTTTTTTCCTGTTGGAACTTCCATACTTAGAATCCGAAGATCGTTTTAAGCGCTTGTTCCAATTCAATACCTCTCAATTTGGTGTCGATGATGTTTCCATCTCTGTCAATTAACACCGTGAAAGGAATCGAGGAAACCTGGTAAGCTTTTGCAACTTCATTGGACCAATACTTCAAATCGGAAACGTGATTCGGCCAGATCAGGCCATCTTTTTCAATTGCAGCCAGCCACGGAGCTTTGTCCTTATCCAGGGAAACGCTCATTACGGTAAATCCGGCGTCTTTGTATTTGCTATACAAGGCAACTACATTCGGGTTTTCCTTTCTGCAAGGTCCGCACCACGAAGCCCAAAAATCCAGTAGGATCACTTTTCCTTTCAAATCTGACAAGGAAAGCGGTTTTCCATTCACATCGTTCTGCGTGAAGTTCGGGGCCGGTTTTCCGGAGCCCAGGAAGTTTTGTTTTTCTTTTTGTGCTTTCAGCTGGTCGTAGCTGTTCTTTGCATTTTGAACACTTGGTGATGCAGGAAAACTTGCCAGCAATTGGTTCACAACCGCTTCGTAAATGTTTAATTCCTTATCTGTGTCCAATGTACTGATCACAGGTAAAAGTGCAGGTGAATTGGCATTTTCAGCAATGAATTTTTGTCTGTAAGCTGAAAACTTCAGGTATTCTGTCTGATAATATTTATTGATCGCTTCCTGGTTCTCAGGAGTAGATTTCATTGCATTGATAGCTGAATCCTTTTTCTGGTTGAAATACTGCATTTGGCCAACAAACTCATTCAAAGCGATGCTCTCGTCAGATCCCATGATGGTGTGAAACGCATTGATATTATTTCCATCCGCGTTGATCCGAATGGAAGAACCTTCCTTTAAGATAATATTGATGTGCTGCTGACCAACACGTAATACGTAATAATCCGAAACCGGAACTTTACCTTTTAAGCTGTAATTTCCTTTTTTGTCCAGTTTTCCTTTAACGAAATCCGTGTAATGGGATCCATAGTATTGTGAAATCTTGATACTGTCTCCCTTGGTATTGAAAATGTTTCCGCTGACCTCTACATTTGCAGGGTTTTGACCAAAGGCAAATCCGGATATAAGGGTTAAACAAAGAATAAATTGTTTCATGTAGTTACTTTTTTGCTAGTTGTTCTATCAATTTCTGTTCCAATTGCGCGCCTCTCAATCCGACTCCCACAATATTCCCTTCTCGGTTTAAAAGAACGGTGTGAGGAATGCCCTGGATTCCATAAGCCTGGACCAATGGAGTTTGCCAGCCCATTAAATCGGAAACATGGTTTGGCCAAAATAACCCGTCCTTGTCAATTGCAGCTTTCCATGCGTTTTGATCCTGGTCGAGTGACACAGAGAATATTTCAAATCCTTCACCTCTGTACTTTTTATACAAACGCACCACATTCGGGTTTTCCTTTCTGCAAGGTGCACACCAGGATGCCCAAAAGTCGATCAATACCACTTTTCCTTTCAGATTGGATAAACGCAATTCGGTTCCCGCCGGATTTTTCAAAGCAATTTCAGAAGCAGCCATGGTTCCCGAACTGGTTTGCTGGTAACTTTGATACTGACCGTCAATTGCTGCTATTTGTTGGGACAACATTCCTGTGATCGGTGAATCCGCGTAATCTCGTTGGAACGCGGTTTCCATTGCTCTTAAATCGTCCAGGTTTGCCGGGTCCCAATCTGCAAAACCGGTTTCCTGGGATGGCATGATCAGATTGACCAGAATAATATTTACAGGATTTCCCGGATCTTTGCGGATTTGCTTTTGGGAAAACTGGACAATCGGCTTTTTCAATTGGGCAAAGAGCTCCATTTGCTTTTCCTGATCGTTAATTTTAGGCATCTGTTCCATTTGCTTTTTGGCAAAATCACTGAACAATTGCATGTATTTCGTTAGAGGCTTCGCCCATTTTGTTCCGGAAAAAGCAGGAGTGATCGCAAACGTCTCTTTCGTTGCTTTCAAAACCACTTTATCGTCTACGTCCATAGGAATCACCACGGCATTTTTCCCGTTTTCACCTAAAGACAAAGAGTAAATTCCCATTCCGGGTATGTTGCCGTCCAATTCAAAATTCCCGGAAGCATCTGTTGTAGTTTGAGCGACCTCAATAACTCCTTGTTGGGACTGAGCTTCGATTTTCAATTTCTGGTTAGCAGCGCCTGTTATCTGACCTTCGATGTGAAAATTATTGGCAAGCCCGGTTTCCTCATCAACAGAAGAATCTCCGCAAGAAGCGAAAATGAACAATCCCGAAAAAAGGATTGTAAAAAACGAAAAACGATTCATCAAACGGTTTGTATTAATTCACGCAATAATGCGTTTGTTGTTTTTGGATCAGCTTTACCACCAGAAGCTTTCATGATTTGTCCCATGAAAAATCCGGTTAGTTGGTTCTCTCCGGCTTTAAAACGGGAAACTTCACCAGGGTGTTGCTCGAAAACTCCTAAAATAACTTCTTTTAACGAGTCAGCATTGGATTCCTGAATGATATTCAAAGAGACAGCTAATTCATCCATGTTTGCGCCTGGATTTTCAATCAATGCAGGGAAAAGCTTTTGTGCAGCTGCAGAATTGGAAACTTTACCGCTTTCTATCAGGTTTATTATTCCTGCAATTTGCTTCGCTGAAACAGGTAAATCTTCGATTTCTAAACCGTTTTGGTTCAAATAAGATTTCACTTCACCCATGATCCAGTTCGCAGCACTTTTGTAATTTTTGGTATCCGAAATCACTTCTTCAAAGAACAATGCAATTGATTTTGAATCGGTCAGGATCGCTGCATCGTAATCGGAAAGCTTTAAGTCCTGCGTATATTTTGCATACAATTCACGTGGAAGTGCAGGCATTTTTGCTTTGATCTGATTGATGTAAGTGGCATCAACGACAATGGGCTGTAAATCCGGTTCAGGGAAGTAACGGTAATCATTTGCTGCCTCTTTACTTCTCATGGAAATGGTGATTCCCTTCAATGCATCAAAACTGCGCGTTTCCTGTGCAATGCGTTCTCCTTTTTCCACGGCGATGATCTGACGTTCCACTTCGAATTCAATGGCGCGTTGCACATTCCGGATGGAGTTCATATTTTTTACCTCGACCTTTGTCCCGAATTCAGGAGCACCGATCAAACGAACAGATACGTTAGCGTCACAACGCAAAGAACCTTCTTCCATGTTTCCATCACAGATATCCAGGTAGCGGACCAACCGACGAACTTCTGTCAGGTAGTTATAAGCTTCCTGACTTGAACGGATCTCCGGCTCGGAAACAATTTCCAACAAAGGAGTTCCGGCGCGATTCAAATCCACCAAGGTATCATACAAATCCACATCGTGAATGGATTTACCCGCATCTTCTTCCATGTGGATACGTGTCAAACCGATGGTTTTATCCTGATCGTTCTCCGTTTTGATAACAATGGAGCCTCCCGTACAAATAGGAGTAGTGTCTTGCGTGATCTGATATCCTTTAGGAAGATCGGGATAGAAATAATTCTTACGTGCAAAATGCTGGTGTTCCGCAATCGTACAACCGCAAGCTAAACCTAATTTAACTGCAAATTCGATCGTTCTTTTGTTCATCACAGGTAAAGTTCCCGGATGTCCTAAAGTAATGACACTCACATTGGTATTCGGGTGTGACCCGTATTCGTTGATATCCGAAGAATATGCTTTGGTTTTGGTCAGCAACTGGGCATGGACCTCTAATCCAATGACAACTTCGTATTTATCTCTTGTAGACATAGTGTTTTTTAACTGAGTAGCAAATTTCGAGTTTTTTCGCCGAATAATGGCCTCGAATGGATTCTTTTTTGAATTATAATGTAATTTGGACAGGATTCACCTGTCTTCTTTTGTTTACCAAGGTAAAATAACCAAACTTCACCTAGTCAAAGTGGGCGATTGTACTGAATTTCCAGTGATCAAAGATTTTCCGTTAGAACTGATATCGGTAATCACAAAGTCACCTTTCAGGATCTTTACATGTACGAAGTTTGGATGCTTTCGATCTGTCAGCAGCTTGTTTTCAATAGTGATGGCCTTGGTTTCTTCCAGGTAGAACCGTCTGAACGGAAGTCTCACATAAAGTGGGTTCTTGGGTTTGCCAAACAGTTTCAACTTCAGTGAATGTTTCGTTTTTTTGTGGGAGATCGCTGTGATCTTCGCTCCAGTAGTGTCTTGAGCAAATTCAGCGTAAACGATATCGTTTTGTTTGAAATCACCGGATTCATCGGTTTTGAATAGCAAAGGCTGGACATTCAAGCTCACATATCTTCCTTGAAAAAAGTCGTACGGATCAACTGGCTGGATGCGAAAGAGGTATTCCTTCCCGGTTTCAATGACATGTTCTTTGGCAGCAATGAAAAAAAGCGGAAAGGCCAGTTGAATAAGCGATATGACAATCAGCCCTATGAGTCTTTTATTTACTGTTTTCATTCTTTCTGTTTTTTAGAATAAGGTAGTTGGCAACGAAAAAGGAACTTCCGATCAGGATGAACAGGATTCCTTTAACGGTCAACGACATCTTCAAATCGAAAAAGCGACACAACATGACCAGGCCAATTAACCCAAGTGCAAGGTTCGCTATTGTCAGGTTGGATTTTTTTGCGCTATAAACCAATACGATAATTCCCAATAGTAATAGGAAAATCGAGTACATGTGTTGTAAACCGGTAGTTGAGATGCAGCCGATCCAGATCAGGGCAGGAACTGCCAGGCTGAAAAGTGCAAATAAACCTTTCAAATGGGTTAACAACTGTTTCCGGAGTTTGATGACATTCAGGATCAGCCCCAGGCAAATCAATCCGGTAAGTACTACCTGGAAAGAATTCATGGTCGGACGAACATAGCCAGCCCAGTTGAACAATGCCCAGAATCCTGCGAAACTTGCAATGATCAGGAATAAGATCTGAAAGGAAAGAACAATGACCTGATCGGAACTTAAAGTGTCTTTTGATTTTTCATTCAAAAGCGAAGCCGGTATCAGATAGTACATACTTGGAATGAGAGACAATAGGAAAAAGCCCATGATGCCTCCATTGATAAACGTAAGACTGAAAATAAACACGGCAATGATTCCCAATGCCGGATAAATCTGCCACGGGTCTTTTCGTTCCTGGGCAAAATGAATGACGCTAGCTGCACTGATCAAAATGGTAATCTGATAATACAGGAATACATCCATTCCATAATAATTCATAGCTATAAATGGGATGGGCAATAACAGGATCCATTTATAAAGGTTTTGAGTCGTCATTTTCTCCCTTGAAAAATAAAGGAACAATTGGACAAGACCCAATGCGAATAGAATGGGAATGAAGATCAGCCGATGGTCGCTGTTCTCAGCCTGAAATAGTTTGTCAAATCCCCATTTATTGTAGAATAGCAGGTAGGTTAAGCTCAAGCTCACTCCAACGTAACTCAGGATGCTCATGGCATTGGGTTGTTTATTGGAGTTGCGCAGGAATCGGCTAGTTCCGAACAAATGAAAATTAGCCAATAATAAGAACAGGATCAGCCAAATGGATGAATCGGACCCGCTCATGCTGATAATGGCGCTGAAACAAATTAACAGTGGAACGATTATCTGATGTGTCACATAAAGTGATTCCGGTTGCCGGAGAGTAAACAATCGTTTCAGGTATGGGACCAGGGCAAGGAACATGACCAAGCTTCCGAACCAGGGAACCTGGTAGATCGCACTTTGGTCCATCGGATAACTGAAGAGATTGGCGAAGATGAGGGCCATAGCACAAAAAACGGCACTATGCGATTTGAGCAAATAGACAACAGGTAAGCAGAGAATGCACCAATAAGTGAAGAAATAATTTTCAATTCCTGGCAGTTGGTAGACCTGCAGGATCAGTCCCAGCATACTTCCAACGGCTAAAAAACTCGATATGGCTGTTGATTCCTGCCAAATCACACTGTCTTTTCGTTTCGTCACTGTAAAAATATTTGCCAGCACAGAGAGAAAAACAGGGAGCAAACTGAGAATGGTTTTGGTAGGGCGTGAAAGATTGTCCCAATTGTGGGCAAACAGGTAGATGATCCCAAATCCGATCAGAAAGATCCCGATGATACTCACGGTAATGATCAATCCATCGTTCTTTTTATTTTGATTCAGTTGAGATTGGTTCTGAGCATTGATCGATCGCTGTTCACTTTGCGCCAAAAAACGAGCATACATGCGATCCATAGTAGTTTGGTCGATGATATTCTCCTGTTTACAATCCTCTAAAAAGTCCTTTAGGTTCATGGATGTTTTTTTTACGAATGTAACGAAGAAAATGAATTGGCATTCATTCAATGGAAAATAGTGATTCGATGGAAACAAAAAAAGCAACCCGAGGATTGCTTTTTTTAAAGTGGTATAAGAAATCTACCCTCCGATATTTACATCTTTTGGTCCGGCCCAACTTGTTTTATTCCCGTCTTTGCAAACTGCCCGGACATAAAAATCGTAATCTGTGTTTTGAGTTAAAAACATTACAGGAGTTCCCTCACTAAAGGAAATACTGTGAATGTTTCCGCTTGCAGGAGCTGCTCCATTCGCGACAATTGTGTATTCAAAATCAGATTCACCATTGTAACTCCATGTGAAATTTGCACCAACCGGTTGACCGAATCCATTTAATTCAATGGTGTATTGAACATTACTCGGTGTCAAACACATGTTGTAATTTGCATTGCTAAAATAACTGAAAGGTCCGGCCCAATCGCTGAATCCACCAATAGCATCACAATAACCTCTCACGTAAAATTGATAAGCGTTTCCTGCGCCCATGGATACATTGGTACTGGAAGTGCTGGATGTGGTTACTACTGTTCCTGAACCATGAGAAAAACCGGTTATTCCATACTCAAACTGATAATAACTGGAAGATGTGGCATTGTCGTCATCCCAATGGAAATTAACCTCGGGTCCTATTATATATAAACCCAGATTCGAAGGTTTGGTGCATAAGTTGGTTGGGGCTGGGGTTTCTTCAATAGGAGGGTTCTCTTTCTTTTTACAAGCAGTAAGAACAAACGATGCGCAGAGTAGGATGTATAAAGTCTTTTTCATAAGTAGATTGATTTTCTTCTGAAGCCAAAAATAGGGAAATATTACTAAAAACAAAAAAGCCCTCCGGAGTGTTAAGGAAGGCTTTTCAGAATGTATATCATCCGATTATATTTTAGCGATCAATTCGCGCATGATCAGGGTCATTTTAGGCTCTTGTCTGCTGGCCACATCGATCACATCCTGTAAACTCACTTTTTGGATCTTTCCGGGAACCCCTAGATCTGTAATGATGGAGATGGCAAAACACGGAATCTCCATGTGACGGGCTACAATTACTTCCGGGATGGTCGACATTCCTACAGCGTCCGCTCCAATTGCACGAACATATCCGTATTCAGCAGGAGTTTCTAATGTTGGGCCAGTCAATGCAGCATAAGTTCCAACTGAAACTTTGATATTGTTTTCAGTAGCAATTTTTTTCGCCACTTCAATCATTTGATGATCGTATGGTTCGCTCATATCAGGGAAACGAGGACCTAATTCATCGATGTTTTTACCGATCAACGGGTGAGCCGGGAACAAATTGATGTGGTCATCCAAAATCATGATCTCACCTACAACAAAATCAGGATTCACACCACCGGAAGCATTGCTTACGAATAGACGTTCAATTCCCAATAATTTCATTACCCGAACAGGGAATGTAACCTGTTGCATGTTGTAACCTTCGTAAAAGTGAAAACGGCCTTGCATAGCAACCACCTTTTTTCCACCTAAATTTCCGAAAATCAATTTTCCGGAATGGCTTTCCACAGTAGAAACCGGAAAGTGAGGAATATCCTGGTAGGAAATCTCATCGATCACTTCAATCTCTTTAACCAATCCGCCTAAGCCGGTTCCTAAAATGATCCCGATACTTGGTTTAACCTGTGTTTTGCTGTTGATATAATCAGCAGCTTCCTTCATTTGCTCTAACAACATAATTTTTGAGTAAATCCTTAAATTCTTCTTCTCTATCTATTTTCAATGAAATACCTTGTACAAAAAATGGAATTTTGCTTTCTAAAATCGCTTCTTTCCACTCTGCAAAACGCACCGCATCCTTTTCCGTTGTAACTACCGCACAACGTTGGTCGGCAAAAGTAGCAACTTTTTGCTGAATCTGTTGAATGTCGGCACGAGTAAAAGCATGGTGATCGGGGAATTTGATCACTTCAATGGAATGGTTCCCAGCTAAAAAACGATATAGTGGTTCGGGCTGGGCAATACCTGTTACCACTATTATTTTATCAACCGGTTCCCAGATTTCTCCAAATAAGCCGTTCAAATCTCCATAAATGACTTCACTGAAGAAGATCCGGTCTTTTGGAAGTGGAATTTTTTGGTAAAAAGGAATTTTCGAATTTTCGGGAAGGTCTTTTGGTGATTTGGTAATAACAACGATATCCGAACGCTTCATTCCGCTTCTGGGTTCTCTCAGGTTTCCTGCCGGAAAAACAAAGTCCCTGAAAACAGGACGGTCATAAGTCATCAATAAGATATTCAAACCCGGTTTTACCGCTCTGTGTTGAAAAGCGTCGTCTAAAAGGATCAGGGAGCCAGGGTTGTTTTCGCGGATCCAATCCACACCAATTTGCCTTTTCTCAGCCACTACGACAGGAACCTGCTGATTGAAATTTGTCCAGTACATCATTGGTTCATCGCCCAGATCACTAGCTGTACTAGTAGCATTTGCAGGGACTAATCCTTGTGTTTTCCGTCCGTATCCACGCGATAGGATAACCGGCTTTTCGGATTCGAACAATTTGGCAATATATGCAGTGAGTGGAGATTTTCCCGTTCCTCCGACTGTAATGTTTCCAATGCAGATAGAAGCTCCGGGAATTTCCTGTGATTTGAAAACCCCGATGTTGTAAAACCAATTTCGCAAACTCACAACCAAGCCGTAAAGCCAGGAGAAAGGAAGAAGAAGCAATCGGAATTTTTCCATGGAGGTAAAAGTAGTAAATTGCGAAATGCGAATTGCAAATTGAAATGTCTCTTCAGCTGTCTTTCTAGTGTCAAGTTTGTGATCTGCGGACCTCTGCGCTCATCTGCGGGAGAAAAATAAAACATAAATTTGCTCGATGGCTCTGATTTCCATTCTTACTCCATATCGCAATGCGGAAAAATACATCCGGGAAACAGCTTTGTCCATTTTGGAACAAACACATACCGATTGGGAATGGATCCTGGTGAATGATTATAGCGAGGAAAATGAACCGGAAATGATAGCTGATCTGCTTCACGATCCGAGAATCAGGTTAATGGATAACAAAGGGGAGGGGATTGTGGATGCACTTTGCACTGCACTTTCCGAAGCGAATGGAGTATATGTGACGCGAATGGATGCAGATGATGTGATGCCGTCGTTCAAACTGACCCGATTTTTGGAAACTCTCGAGAATGGAAAAGACCGTATTGTAACGGGAAAAGTGAAGTACTTCTCAGATACAGGGCAGATTTCTCCGGGTTATCTCGCTTATGAAAGGTGGCTGAATGAGCGGGTGGATCGGACCGATTTTTACGAGCAGATTTATCGGGAATGTACGATTGCTTCCGGAAATTGGATGATGCGAAAAGTTGATCTGGAAACATGCGGAGGTTTTTCCGGGTTAAATTATCCGGAGGATTACGATTTGTTATTTCGGTGGGTTGATGCGGGTTTTTCCATTAAAGGAGTGGATTTGGTGACACATCTTTGGCGTGACCATGATTTGCGGACATCCAAAACCAGTGAAAATTATCAACAGAAGGCATTTTTTTCTTTGAAGATCAATCGGTTCATTGAGTTGGACCACGATCCGCAACAGCAGTTGATTGTCAATGGAACAGA
>Ga0247691_1000067_pt1 | contig 36354 bp, 39 predicted proteins | sample CNK32_metaG_FD_182721 | JGI IMG/M metagenome (GOLD analysis project Ga0247691, IMG submission 182721) | Soil microbial communities from Purdue University Martell Research Forest, Indiana, United States - CNK32 | ecosystem: Environmental > Terrestrial > Soil > Temperate forest > Bulk soil...
TGGGCTAATATCTCCGAAGCCGAGGCGATGAATCTCGATGCTCCGATCTACATTCCGGTGATCGAGCATGAGATTCCCCAGTATCTTGACGTTCGGCTTAAAGACCCTGAGTACGTAACAGTATGGGTCAATCGGGATCAACGGCGAGTTTCAGAGATGCTGGCCACGGGTTATGAGATGCTCAAGAAAGAGCATATCGCCACCGACTTCCCCCTCCCCCTGAAGTTCGACAGCGAGGGGCTTTATCAGTATGCCGACGTTGTAGCAATGCGTGTCCACAAGCGTATCAAGTTCGGAAAATCACGCAAGGTCGTAGAACTGTCCACCGGCCAGCTTAAAGGCGCAGCTGCTAGAGAGCGGGCCATTCGTAAGCTGGAAGATACAATCGCAGGGGATTCAAGCTTAGACCGAGCCTTTAACAAGGGCGAGATGAGCTTCTTTTAGTCAATGGCTGCGTTCTAAGAGGGCGCAGCCCATAACAATCTCTTTCTGACGGAAGAGGAGGGAATGGCAGATGGGTGCTCCAAATCTAACAACTCACCTTCCTATTCTTCAGGCTATGGAGAAGGCGAACACAACGCCATTTACCTCCGCACAGCCTGAGAAGGCGTCTCAAACGTTTGCTTTCGGAACTCCCGTACAGCTTAGCGCCGGCGGCTTTGTACAAGCCTGGGATGGCGCTACGGTCGCGGCTGGGATTCTGGGCGTTGCCGAGAGCTTTGGCCAAAACCTAGCAACCGATGGGGCCGGTGCTCCTACTCCGCCGCTTGGCGGCATTACCGGCAATATCTCAATCTCCACCTACGGCTCTGTCCCGAATCAGCCCTCTGGCGTTAATATTCCTATTGGCGCGCCAGTAGCAGATGGACGGACCCTCTACATGGAGCCGAATCAGGATAACATCTTCGAGGCTATGTTTGACAACTCCAACGGCACGGTGGCGGCTAATTACACGCCGACGCAGGCTGATATTGGCGTTGCCTATGGCCTGACGAAGGACTCTGTAGGCCCCTACTGGTACGTAGACAAGAACAAGACTGGCGGCTCGGCCGTTCTTCAAATTGTCGGCATTGGCCCAGACGGCTTTGTCCTCAATGGCCGCGTTCGTTTTGTCTTCCTCACTGCTGCTATCCAAGTAGCTTAATCGTAGGAGCTTCGCTTTCGGAGCGGGGAGCGAGCCTAAATATCCCGAAAGGGAAGGAGTAACTCGATGCCACAGGTAAGGGCGAAGTTCCCTCAACTGATGCAGCCGGGGCTACGAAAGATCTACTTCGATAGTCTCGATAATGCAATGAAAAGCTCCGACTACCCGAAGGTTTTCCACGAAGGAAACTCAACAAGGCAGTATGAGCAGGATCAAGAGATGGCCGGAATCTCGGCTCTGCAAGAGAAGCCAGAAGATGCTTCCACAGCTTATGTTGAGATGATTCAAGGCGCCAGCAAGCGGATTGAACCTCTCACGTTCTCGCTAGGTATTAGGACTAGCAAGGAACTCTGGGAGGACGATCAGTATGGGCTTGTAAAGAAGGGGCCGACTCTTCTCTCGCGGTCTGCTGCTTTTACGCAGGAGATTATTGCTTGGAACACCATCAACCTCGGCTTTACTAGCGCCGTCACTACCTTCGATGGCTTGAGTCTCTTCAACAACCAGCACCGTCTCCTTGGCGGCGCTGCTGCTACGGCACTGGCTCCGGGAGCTGCGGGCGTTATTTCAGCCGCCGGCACCTGGCCTAATCGCCCCGTGTCTGATATCGACTTTAGCATTGCTGGACTCCAGCTTGCTACTAACATGTCCGCGCGCATGGTCGATAACATGGGCTTCCCGATCCGGTACAAGTTTGAAACGATCTGGACTCCTCCAGAGCTTCGCTTCCTTGTACGGGAAATCCTGGCTTCTCCTGGAAAGCCTTATACTTCCGACAACACGATCAACTCGATGTTGGCGGAGGATTATAAGAACATGGAGATTCCGTGGCTTAACAGCCCGTCAGCATGGGGGCTGTTCACTGGAAAACAGGATCATTCGCTTGAAGTCATCCACAGGGAGAAGCCGAATACGGACTTCGATGATGACTTCGATACGGATGCGATCAAGCAGAAGACCCGGATGCGCATGGGAGCATGGTGCCCTCGTTGGCAGGGAGTTTGGGGTACTTCCGGCCCCTAAGCTCTATTAAGATGGCAGCTCTCTCGCTCACCAGCCAGAGCGCAGCCTAGGGGAAGAGTGGCTCCTGCTCCCCACTCTTCCCCGCAACTTCTAAGAATTAGCACTCAGTTGGAGTTTCTGCAATGTCCCTAGCATCTCTTAACGGCGGTGGCCCCAAGCATACCTTCTGGGCAGGGCCGTGGCGTTATTGCGGGATTTGCTACTTCAAGTGCAAGATAGCAGACATGACTTGGCAGCGTGGCGTGCTTCGTTGTCCTAAATGCACTGAGCGTAGCGACGATGGCTTCCTTTTTCCGGGGCAGCGGGAAGAGGCTATTGACCAAGTTCTTACGGACGGTAAGCTGGAGCTTGTCCCAGTAGAGAAGCTCCGTAATCCAGACGAATTTGAAGAGGCAGATGACTTCACAATCTAAGCGCCTGCTCCTATAGCGGCGGAAAGGTCTATAACATGAGTCACACTGATGGAAAATGGACACAGGCGCTACCCTCTTCTGGCCTACAACTTTTTGTAGGGGCGTCTGAGTTCGTGGACGTGGCGGGAGTAGCAACGCTTGCTTCTGCCGGCGCGGGGAAGCTGACACTCAACCTTGGAGCAGGGGCGGCGGGGACATTCTTTGCCAACCTTGCTGCTCTTCAGCGCCGACTTCTCACTTATGCGGACGCTAATCTGGACCAGCAGCAGTTTGGAACTGCGGCCTCCGTTCCCGGTCCCTCGGCGGTAGCAGGAACCTCCGGGCCTTCTAACTTCTTGCCCGGTTATCCCCCCCTCACTCAGGCTAATATGGCCACTCTTGGACATATGCAGAATGGGCCTACTCCCAAGGGCGTTCAGATTAGCAGCGTTGAGCTTGTAACTGCGATCCTGACAGCAGATGCCACGGTCTATACGATGGGACTGACAAAGACAGTCTTTGTCGATAAGGTAGCGCCGGCGGTTACTAACATTGTGGCGCTTGGGAATAACGGCCTTGTCAAGACCTTTAACGCCCAGCCTACTCGTCAGAAGATCACAGTAGTCACTCCTGCTATGATCACGGATGACGGAGCAGAAGTCATTCTTAACGTCAACCTTACTGCTAACGCTGGCGGAACCGCAGTCTTCTACGGCGCGATCCTCAACCTGTCCTACAACTTTAACTAAGGCCGGAGGATAAGATGGCCCTTCCTGTAACTAACGACTTCACAGGGCGCCAGTGGCGGATAGTAGCTACTGGCCTTATCCCTTTTGGAAACTTTAAGGTCAAGGGCGGGGTTTGGACGGGCGGGACTGCTGCTGATGTCTTTTCCTATACAGACTCCGCCGGCCGAGAATTTGACTTCACCTTCCCTACGAGCGGGATAATTGTTTTCGGGGACATGGGGTGGATTGAAGGTCCGGTTACAATCACAGCAGCTCCTCCTCACGGGGAAGTTGTTTGGTATATCCAGAAGTAGTTCAAGGAGCTTCGATCAATGCCTCAGCACATCAGGGAGAGCAAGCTCGACAATGGCAATATCGGGCTTGAAATTACATACGGAGGCCGGGAGAATCCCTTCGGGGGAGTGGATGCTGCCTCGCCTCCGATGTATATTGATCGGAACTGCTTTACGGATGCGAATAACTTTGGGATCTTTGACGAGCAGTTGTGTGCGGTAGGATGGTTCTCAAGAGGGATTACGTTCTCGGATGCTGCGCTAGTAGGGGCGGCATTTCTAGGGCATGGCTGGATGTATCAGGGGGATCAGTATCTAAACTGGGCGCTCTTTACTAAGCAGGTAGCTCTGGATATTGGTCCGCCCTATGGAATTACTTATCGTTTTTATATGTGTACGTGGCCGGCGGACTATTCGGGGGCGGTTGCTACCGCAGCCACGGTGGATGTTAGGCAGTTGGCGGTAGGGATTCCGGCGCTTCCTGCTATGGCTCAGATCATAGTAGAGGGAGGAGCGGCTTCAGTTGCGGGATCTGCTACTATTACCGTTACCGGAGGAGCTGCGGTTCCTGTAACAATTAACCTAGGAGATACGCCGGCGGTGGTGGCTACGAGCATTGCGACTGCGATTACAGCGGCGTATGCTGGGACTCCCTGCACTGCCGCTGTAGATTCTAAGTTCAATAACCGTGTTAATCTCATAACCTCGGCAACTGGATCGAGCGCTAACTACCCCATAACTACTGTCACAGTCACCGTTACCTATGTAGGTGGCCCTACGATAGTATTTCCCGTCCCGGTTCTCTGGCAGAACTTTAATGGGGGTGTGAGCGCATCTACAAGCATTTACGGAGTTCCTCCCTTCCCTATTAGCTGGGTACAGGTGGGTAATACCCTGTACATCGGTGGGCGGGGGACGATGATTCTCCAGTATTCCCCCAACCAGAATCCTCCGCTCTTCGAGCCGCTAACGCAGTACTTAGGAGCTATTAACCTTGCTAAATACAATGGCCAGCTAATAGCCGCAGGGATAGTCCCTGGCCCTGGCCAAGTGATTGATCAGCCGGAGCGGATTATAGCGTGGAGTGCTCCAAATGCTTTCGGGGTCTGGGAGCCTGAGTACTCTGATGGTACGGTGACGGGAGCGGGATTTAACGAGGAGACGGACTTCTCCGACTACTTGACGGGGATTTTTATTACTCCCGGGGCAGCTGTTATCCTTCACTCCCAAGGTATCGACTACATCACTCCGCTTTCCGGCGGGGTTGATCCTTTTGACTTTGTGCATATAACCAACGCTTTAAAGGGAGAAAGCTGTCAGGACTCTCGCCTTGTCACGCAGTATGATCAACTGGGGTACTTTATTGGAAATGCTAACATCTTCGCCTATGCCAATGGTCTAGGGGCGATTGGGGATAAGATCAAGGATCTCTTGCTGCCGGCCGTATCTCCAGCGGGAACGGCGGAGATAAATAAGGCTGCGGCTTCTGGGATCTTCTTTGGTAATGGCAAGGTTAATCCTCTGATCATCTTTACAGCTAGCGGAAAGGCGTACCTCTATACTCCCAATAATAAGGCATGGATGATCTCTGGAATCGGAGGGCCGTTTACCAGCCTACACCTTGAGTACCTCCCCCGGAACGCAAGTGCTTCTGGTACACAGGTGAATAACATCTTTGATCCTACTATAGCGATTAGGGATGGAGCTAACATCACCTTGTGGACGCTTAAGGAGCAGATACAGAATGCGGATTATCCCTACGGCGGAGGGTCTTGGATAGTCTTCCCCCAAGAGGAGATTGCCTTTGGGCGTGATATCACAATCGAGTCAATCTACGCCAGCATCGCTGGAACTCCGGGGCTTCAGTTTACCTTTAGTGTTAGCGGGACGGTGTATGGGATTTTAACCCTCCCCGGAACAGCATCGGAGACTGTCTTTGCTAACTATCAGATCTACTTCAATAATAGCGTCGATGATAAGCTGACGATCAAGAATCCGCAGCTTCGCCTTGATCTAACTCAGGCTGGCGCTGGAGTTCAGGCCAAGTTTACAGTTGCGAAAGTTGCTATGTTCGGCTCTTACGACCCATTCCAGAGGCCCGTCTAGTGGCGAAGACCTTCAATCCGAGCAGCGTTATACCCATTCTCACGGATTCTATGAGGCAGTGGGTTCAATCTGTGCATAAGAACTTGAATGGCGCTCTAGATCTAGGCGCTCCTGCAAGCTCACAGCCGCAGGATGCTACGATCAATGCGGGAGTATTTACGCAGTTCATGAAGGGGAATGGCTCAGGCATCTTGGTGAGGATAGCAGCTCATGGGCTGACAGGGACAGGCGCACCTTATAACTGGCCGGGCGCAGGCTCCTTAGCCATCGCTCATGGACTTGGCCGGCAGCCGATAGGCTTTAAGCTCGTGGACAAGGACAAAGCTGTGGATGTTTACCGCACTGCTGCTCCTACAGCTCAGCTCTTAACAGTGCAACCCACAGACATAACCGCCTCAGTAACGCTCTACATCTTCTAGGAGTCTCTATGACGGGAGTTAGCACAACAGGGACTTGGCTCATTAATAGCCATTCGATGGTTGTAGCCTCTGCTACAGGCATAGCTAACGGCATGGCTATCCAAGCCACCGGCATTCCTGTGGGCGCACTGGTTACAGGTATTGCAGGTACTACGATCTCCTGGTCCGCTAGCTTCGCTACTATCCAAGCTGGCACTGGAGCTACGGTAGCCTTCGTCTCCTACATGACCGTAGCTACCTTTTACCCCGGCATCACAGACCTTCTGATGGGGCGGGCAGTTTCTAATGCTAAGATGGCGGAGGCCGTAAGAAAAAGCATTCTGGAGTACACAGGGAGCTATAAGTTTACAGAGCTACAAGAAACCGGCCCTACCACGCAGTTCACGGTGGGAATCCCGAACTACGTCCCTAACTACTTCTTGCAGCCCGGTTCTGCTCTGCTGAAGCTCCAGAAGGTCAACTCCTTCTTCCTTTTCACCGACGGCTACGTCTCTCCCTTCGGCACCCAATACACCGGTAATAATAGTGGCTACGACATTACCTTCCGCACTATTGATAGGATGGAAGTCCTAATCAATACCAGCGGCCTGCCGTTACACTGGACTCGGCATGATGGGTGTTTGTGGTTTGGATGTAATCCGGACCAAACCTACTTTACCTACATGCGTTACCAGCGGGAACATCCATTTCCTAACGCGGGCACGGGTAATGCAGGGCTTGATCCTATCTTCCTGCCGGACGAGTGGCAGGAGGCTATAGAGTACGCCTCGGCTATGAGACTGGCTCCTAGCTATAACCTTAGCTCCAAGGCTACAGAACTTAATAACCGTCTTAAGGGCGATGAGAAATTTCAACGGAGCGCCGGTATTGAAGGCTCTCCCGGTCTTATCTTCCAGCTAACCTCCGACGAACAACGTGACCAGTCCACCACCGTTAAACGCTTCCGCCTGCGTATGGGCATGAGATAGGAGTCTCAAGATGGCAACTTCTCCAGTTCGACTTCCAAGCTCTAATACGGCGGGGAATAACCAGACCGGGCCACCGGGACTGCAAGGGGCGAATAAGCCTGCCGCTATCCCCTTTAGCTCCACCGGCGGAGGCTCTAACCCTCTGATACCAGCGGCGGGCACTGGCTCTGGAGGGTTTCCAACTGCTACACCGCAGAATCAGCAATTCGGGACAAGTCCTAGTGGTGCTGGATCTCTTTATGATCCATCTAGCAGTTACTCCAACGGCCAATCCAACATTGACAAGCAGCTTGTTGATATCTATGGCAAAGGCGTTGGAGGGATGCTCGATAATCTGCTTAAGGGGATGAGTGGAGAAGATTCCGCGATCTTCCAGCAATGGCTTAAAAGCATGCAGCCGGTGGAAGCCTCAGAACGGGCTTCTCTTCAGGGCTCTTTAGGAGCTGGTGGAGTATCGGCTAATAGCAGCGTTAATGCTATCGCCTCCTCCAACTTAGAAAGCCAGTTCAATGCCCAGGCCGCCGGCGTGAACTCTCAGTTGATGCAACAGCAGATGCAGGATACTCTCGATGTTTTAATGGGAGTCCGGGGAGATGCCGCTAAGGAAGTTTCCTCTAGTGGTTGGGGAGTTCTAGCCGAAGTGATGAATAATATCACGGGAGATGTGGGAAATCTCATGGGCGGCTCCTATAAGAGTGGAGGCTCTAACTACCAGAACATCGGTTCTACTGATAACGGCGCAGCTCCTCAGCTCGGTAGTAATGTAAACATGCCCAACGCTGCTCCCGGTGGGCAGTTTGGAGCTGACTGGAGTGGTAATGCTCCGGGTGATAATATTGACACTTCGATCTTCAACTCTGAGCCTGTAGGTCCAGATGGCGCTACGTTTATGTTCTAAGGAGCTTTCAAATGCCTGACAATCTCCCTTCCAGCGGCGGCCAAGATCCTATCTCAGCCCTTCTAGGACAGGCGCTCTCGATTAGCAACCAGGATATTCAGCAGGCTCTCGCTCCTACTATGCAGCGGGGGCCGATACAGATGCCCTCCTACTTCACTACGCCTCGTAAAGAAGTACTGCCGGCGGCTCAACTCGATCACCGTGAAACAGTAGGTGCGGGAAATGCTCGGGCGCAGGGCATTGGCAACAGCATCTCTGCTGGAGTTCGCACCCTCAGCAACTTCATCGCCAAGCGTGATAACCAGAAGCAAATGGCAGAGGCGACTAAGGTCCAGCGGTTCCTTAGCTCTCAGTACGAGATGGACCAAGCGGACTTGATCTTGAAGAGCGATCCAAAGAATCAGCAAGCCCTCCAAGCCAAACAGCAGGCACAGACCATTATGGCCGGGATGTTCCAAGGGCCGGACGGGGCTAAATTCACGAAGACGTTGGAGAAGGGCTTTGATATTAGCTTGACCGATCCCTCTTTAAACAAGACCGAGCATCATAGCATTGTGCAGAAAGGGATTGACCTTTTCAAGAAACAGCATCAGCAGGCGCCTCCCCCTAATGCTCAGCAAGCGCAGCAGATGGTACAGAAGTTCTCAGCATCACAACCGAAGCAACTTGGGCCTGATCCTAGAGCGATGCAGCTGTTTCAATACAGGATGGCTCAGCAACAGCAATGGGGTCAACTTGTAAAAGCTGTTCTCCCGCAAATAATGCGTAATCAAGCCGCTGATTCTCGTGCTCAGTATACTCAAGGAATGCAGAATCTCCGGCAGGCGCAGACACAGCTTTTTGAGACGGTAAAGCAAGAACAGCAGTTTAAGAACGATGCAACGCTTGCTAAGATGAGACATAAATACCATCTTGACGAGATTGCTACTTCCTCAAACCTAGCTTTTAATCGGATCACTCAAATTTTCTCCTCTGAGAAGAATGATCCGACGGTTCTCTATAAGCTCAAGACGGACGAGACGAAGAACTTTGCACAGCATGAAGCACAGCTTAACAATGCCCTAGTCTCTGGTCAAGCTAACGTAATGGCTGCTCAAGCAGAATTTACAAAACCTGGAGCAGACAAGGCGGCGGCTGCAAAGAATCTTCAAGATGCCAAGGACTTTGTAGCATCGGTCCAGATGCAGCAGAAGAATTATCAAGCCTACAAAACCAGCTTCTATAACGGCCTTGCCAATATCGAGCGGATTCAAGGAATAGGGGGAAGTCCCAGTGCCTCAACTACCGAAAACTCCTCAGACAGCGGATCAGGCGGCGGACCAAACACATTCGATCCAAACGCTCTCCTCAACGCTATTCCGTTCTTATTCAGCGGATCGAACCCGCTATCTGGAGCCGTCCCATAAGACGACAAAAGCGACCCCCAAGACTAGCTCTCAAGTTGCTCCTAAGATGATTGCACCGGCCACTAAACAGCCGGTGCAATCTGCTGCGCAGGGGCCCCGAGTAGACTATGACTCTGTGGAGAGGATGACTAATGCTCAGAAATTAGAGTTCCTCAAGAGGCCTGACTTTGATCCTTTTAAGCTCAGGAACGGCTATGACTATCTGAATGCTCAGATGTATCGATGGGTACAGATAGCGAAGAACACGGAAGCCGGAGGCTATACCCCTGAACAAAAGACCAAGATAGCAGAGGCGGCTTGGGATAGGATGATCGGACCTTATTATGCCGGCGAGCATTCTAACGTTATGACAAAAGACGAGTGGATGAAGAATGCTTATGACGTTGGTGCTAAGTATGACATGGACCGGGCTTATAGAGGAGGACTTTATACCGGAGGCTCTCATGGTACTATGAGTTTGATGGAAGACGCTATTCAAGCTGGAAGGACCTTTACGAATATTATAGGAGGGGCACTTAGTTCCTCCTTCTGGCATGATGTAATAAAGCCGCCGGAGGAGATTACAGATGCATCTTGGCAGAAACATCTTAAGGATGAGAAGGCGCATCCTTATCAGGGTTTCTGGCATGGGGTACGTGAATATGCAGAGCATTTTAATACGGTCAAGGCTATTAATAAGACACTGGACTCGGCATCGGATAAAGTAGAGTTCTTGCAAAAGCTACGGCCAAATAAGGGCTATATCGCCGCCGCTACGTCCTTTACGGTAGAAGCTATGCCCTGGATGGCCGCTGCTGCATTGCCCGGAGGTCAGGAGGCGGCTATAGAGCGGGGCGGGATAATGGGAACCACGCAGCTGGAAGCCTGGATGGGCGATCAATACGCCGGCCGACTTGCTGCAGGGGTTACTCATGCTGCTCGTGATGGTTTTATCTATGGTACTTTGACTCGTAAGGAGGAGGATAAGAGTAAAAATCTCGATGATGCTATTGACTGGGCCGTTGCTACAGCCGCGCTTCATGTAGGTGGGGATGCCCTTGTTAGAGTCGGTGGGAAGTTTATCCCTATCGCAAGTGATGCCGGCGCTAAGTTTATGTCCCAGATGAAGAACTATGGCGATATGATTTCCAAGAAACGCCGTCTTGCTACTCCTTCTGAGATATCGGAAGAAAGCGAGGCAGGGGCCGCAGAGGTTATATCGAAGCATGGGATAGCAGGACAGGAGGCTCTTGATAATCATGCGGCGGAGTATTTGACTGGACTTGAGACTTCTGGGCTGTCGCAGGAAGCCATCTTCGTTAAAGAGAAGAATATGCTTGAGCATGGAACTGCAAAGGATCGAGCATTTCTTGATACTGTCAATAGGCTAAGGGAGGCTCTTAAGGACAATAAGTTGACAGAGCTTTCTGATGAACAGAAGACTCTGACTCTTAGTCGCATGTTAGCTCTCAGAAGTTCTGCCGCCGGCAAAATGACCAAGTACGTAGCCACGCTTCAAGAAGCTCTCCGACAGCGTTTTGTCACTATGCCAACACAGCAGCTTAATAAAAACGTCATGTCCTATCTGATGCAGGATGTAGCAAAGACTTTGCCACAGGGAGCATCCAACGAGCAGTTAGTGGAGGCGGTTAAAAAGCGGTGGAGCGATCTTGTAGTCGAAGCCGGGACTTGGGCCGAGGATGAGCTTGAGAAAGATCCACTTGGAGAGGCTGCTAAGTCAAATAAGATGTACCAGAAGGCTCTGACTGAGTTTAACTATGGCAAAGCCGTTGGAGTAGTTTCTAGGACTCGGAGAATTACGGGGGAGGGAGTATCTGGAGTTTCTTATTCCTATGCGCCCGCCTGGAAAGTATATGCTCAGAGCAGGGTAGGCAGGGGGGATGAGTGGAACTCTGAAAATATAAAGAAGTGGCTAGATGGACTTAGTGAGGATGATTTTGCTGCTGATCTTCACTATTTCCTACCGCCGCCGGTGCGGGAAGGGAACATCCACTTTGAGAGCGGCAAAGGTGAAGATCATTCCAATCTATATGCCTTTGCATGGAACTACAAAGACACCATGCCAAAGGAGTACGCGGAGAGGCTTGAAGAGGAGTTTCTTAATTCTCCTAAGATGGAGCGTTTCTATCAAGGAGCCTCTAAAGAGGAGCGTCCAAAGCTCGCTCGCAAGTTCGCTCTTGGAATGTGGAATCATGTCGATAACTTTTTTGGATCTGGACGATTCCCGAAGGAGCAGAACATCTTTCGCTCTACTTATGATAGCGATCTAAATAACCCCACCCGCTATCAGAAGGATCTTTTCGCAGAGCGTGAGAAGCAGGAGCTTAAGATCATAGATCAGGTATTTAAGAAGGATACTCCTGAGAATCGAAATGCTCGGAATATACTCCAAGTTCTTTCCTCAGAGCGCCGGAAATCCTACAGAGCAGACGAGCAGACTAAGATGCGTTTTGGGTCTGAGAGGATCAAACAAGTTCTTGGCGCTAAAGCTAAAGGCACACGTTACGAAAAGAAGGTTTCACCGTTACAGTAAGGAGCAGTTATGGGCGGATTTGCAAGACCTCTTGTTGATGCTGTAGCGCGGCTTGGGGATAAGGACTTCCGGAAGGCGGCTACTGATCTCGTGTCTTCTATGGGGCGTACCTTTAAGTCTGATCCCCGGCTGGGGCCTGTGGAGAAGATGCTTCAAGAAGGGGTGTACCAAAGGAATAAGATCGGTATTAGCTTGCTCGCTCCTATTCACGGCTTTGAAGCGGAGGTGAGGAAAGATCCTCAGTTAGCAAAGGCTCATGATTATAAGACTGCTCCTTTGGCTCAAATCCATAATAGCCTTCCAAACAATCATCCGGCGAAGAACTCTCTTGTCTCTTTAATGGCAGATGCCTCTAATCATAGTAAGACCATTCCTCAACTCGAACTTGAAGGTATGGCCAAGGCTAACACCTATGGCCGTGAGGTAGCCTTTGGGCCTGATGGAATTAACTTGGCCGCTACCCTATATCCTATGTTAAAATCTAATGCCCCTCCGCTAGATAAGACAAAAGCTGAGGCTGCTCTTGGAGTCTTGTCGATGGTTTTCCGGGATAATGAATCCATCAAGCAAGGAGTAGAGCAGAGCGGGATTAAAGCTGACGTGCAGAAGTATATGACCCGTCAACTCAAAGCCTACGGCGGCCAAACCTATAACGCCGCTGGAAAAGCAAAGCTCTTCCCGATGGATGTAACTGCTGAGTACAAAAAGGGTGGCAAGGTTGAAGGGGTTGCACATAATTATGCGATGACCTACCTAGCCCCCGGCATCGCCGTAGCACATCTTGCGGACTTCTTTAAGCTCCCGGCTACTGTCCCAGCGCGGGCGCTATGGGAAACTTTTATGGGCCATTCCAGCCCACAGCTTGATCAGCTTAAGGCCAGCTCCGGGATCTTCTTCCATACGATGCACTCGATCTATCACAACGACTTTGAGTATCGGATGGGTGTCGTATCGAAGATGACCGGCTCTCCAGACGCCGGTGCTCTCATCAATAAGATGTTCCACCAGCCGCTCTTTAACAACGAACGAATGCTTCAGCTCTCGATCTTTGGCTCTGCCGGCTATCATAGTGCCCAGATGTGGGCACAGCAGGCTATGCGTGGAGATCAAGGGGCGATAAGTGCTCTTAAGGACTTAAATCTCGATCCAGCGGTCATAGCTCAGCGGGGCGGTACTCTCACAGATGAGGAGCTTAAGAGTGCGATTTATCACTTTGTCAATAACCGGCTCTTTATTGATAAGCCACTCTCCCGTTCCAAGCTCGCGCAGTCCAGCCCGTTCTTTAGGGTCGCTACCATGTTCCACGGCTATATTACACGAGAAGGACGGCTTATAACTCACGAGCTTTCTCGTATGTACAAGGCCAAGGACTACATGGGACTAGCTCAGATGGTCGGAACTATAGGAATTGTTTTTCCTTTAGCGGCTCCGTTAATTGAGAGCCTCGGCGTCCTTCTTAGAACTGGCTCTCCTACGCAAGCTGGTCAGCGAGTTGAAGATGATTATTCAAACTTAATGGGGCAGAAAGGTTTCAAAAACTTCATAGAGCAGTATCTTGAACTTATAGCCCACTTTGGAGGGGCAGGTGTTTTCATGAACTACCTGCACGCGGCCGAGAACCATAAGACCGCGGCTGCACTGATTGGCCCAACTCCTGGAGTAGTTGCTGGGTTAGCAGATGATGTTGGAACTTCTATCCGAACCTCCAAAACAACGGGGGAGCATAACTTCAAACCTCTTGAGAGGGATATGCTACATTATGCTACTATCCCGATCCTAGGAAGCTGGGCAGCGCAGCAAATACCCAAAGGTCGTCAAAGTAGCGGAATTTCTTCGCACTTACGGCGAAGAGGAAGGAGACACTAATGAGCGGACAAAGTGCAATGCTCACAAAGGAAGAAGCTACGAAGATGCAGAAAGCAATTCAGCACAGCGGCAGCCATGCGCAGACGCATGGTGGCAAGGGTAGTTCCAAGAAGATGCCGAAGTGCTAACTCCCCAACAACCTCCCCCTACAAAGGAGTAGGAACATGATCAAACCCACAATCGGACGAGTCCTTTGGTATCACTCCACAATGGAGCATGAGCAGCCACTGGCAGCCTTAGTGTCCTTCGTTCACAGCGATACCGAGGTTAACCTGGGCGGCTTCCATGCTAATGGTCGGCCGTTCAATGCTATCAACGTAAAGCTCTGGCAGGGCGAAGGAGAGCGTCCAGTCAACACTGAATACTGCGAGTGGATGCCTTATCAACAGGGCCAAGCTGCTAAGACACAGGAGGCGGAAAGTAAGCTCGCAGCTACGGCTAAGTCGCCTATGGAACCTGCTAAGCCCAGTCCTAGTGCTCCGCAGGTAGTCCACCCAGCGGTCCCCCACGCCGCCGTCCACGTAATCCTGCCGCCCACTGAGAAGAAGTAAGGAGCTTCTATGCGCATCGCACTCTCCTCGTATTCCGCAATGGGAGCATGGTTTGTCCTTCGGCTAATGGCTGAAGGGCATAAGGTTGATTACTATCTCTCAAAGCGAGAGTACGAGGATGTGCTCGCTGGGCTTATACCGGCTCCAAAGCTGCTGTCCCTCGATCACCGGCGGACAGTAGAGGGCTTTGGCTACCCTTCGTACAAGGGATACGATCTCAGTCTCTTCGATTTAACTGGAAGGGCGAAGCAGGCGGACTACAGTAAGAGCCAGTGCCCTACACTTGGGGATGGGAGCTTTGAGCATATTCTGGAAGATGATAGGGAAGCTGGGATACAGGCTATGGAGTATTGTGGGATCAATGTTCCGCCTTATCAGAAGTTCCAAACTCCGGCCGAAGCTAAGGCTTTTGTCAAAAAGACACAGAAGCGTTACGTCTTCAAGCCCTTTACTATTGGAGGCACCACTCAGGATACCGCCACCACTTACGTAGCAAAGGATGCCGCCGACCTTCTAGCAGTCATTGACCCGTTATTCGCAGCTACTAAAGGTGCGCCCTTCATCCTCCAGGAGTTCATAGCTGGAACGGAGATTGGCACAGAAGCCTTCTTTAACGGCACTGACTTCTACTGCCTCACCGGCACTATTGAAGAGAAGAAGTTTATGAACGATAACCACGGCCCTAATACTGGCTGCGCGGGAAACTTGATCTTCGCAATGAGTACTGGCGCACGGATATTCCAAGAGGGGCTAGAGAAGACGAAGGCCATGTTGCAGCAGGCCGGCTTCCGTGGTATCTTAGACCTCAACACCATCGTAACGGAGGACAAGATCTATGGCCTTGAATGGACACCAAGATTTGGGTATCTATGTTGTCCGACTATTGCTACCATGTACGGACATGGCTATGCCGATCTTCTCCAAGCCGTTGCTAGTGGAGGAACTCCGCATCAGAAATGGACGGCTTCTTATGGAATGTCCGTTACCGTTACTATCCCTCCCTATCCCACAGAGATCAGGCTCCCAAAAGCTAAGGGCATCCCGATTGAAGGTATCGACCCAGAGGATCAAGAAGCCCTCTGTAACACCTTCCTCTTCGATGCCATGCTTGCCAAAGGTGGGAAAAGCTTAGTTACCTCTGGAAACTATGGCTATGTAGGCGCCCCTATGGGGACTGGGGACTCTATAGAAGGCGCCTACGCTGCCTGTGAAGCCCGCCTTAAGAGGCTCCAAATCCCCAACTGCCAATACCGCACCGATATCCTACACTCAACCCGTAAACGCTATAACATGCTAGAACTCAACAGTTGGCTCTAGGAGCCGAGGAGATGAAATGAAAAAACTGATTGGAATACTCGCGGCTCTCCTGTTTGCAGGGAGCCTTTCTTTTGCTCAAACAACTGCCGTAACTGCTACCGTGGTAGACACTGACGGGACAGCATGGGCTAATAACTCATGGAAGATCCAGTTTGTTCCAAATCCATCGCAGCCTAATATCGGGGTGTATAACATTAATGGGGTCCCTCTGACTCCGGCCCAGATCACGCAGACGGGAGTTTCAGACAGCAGTGGTGTCCTAAGTGCTACGGTTTTAACAAACTCTACAATTTCCCCTTCCGGTTCTTCGTGGACACTTCAAGTATGTCCAGAGGCTAATTCTAAATGCGGTAGCATTGCTTTCACAGCCACCGGCGGAACTCTAAATCTTAGCAGTGCCTTGACAGCGGAAATTCCCGCTCCCCGATTTTCAGCTACAGCTGGGTCTTATGGCTATGCGGATATAGAAGCTATTAATCAGCTTATACCAGGTTCCACCTATTACAACGTAATTCTCCAAAGCCAACGCTACTGGTTTAATGGCGTATGGTCTAGTGGAGCCTTACCTTCTGGTATTATATGCGTCGGATCTGGCACTGCTCAAGTCTGCACTTTTCCGGGCACTGTTATAGCCAATGTTCTTATTGCTAATAGTGCAGCCTATGGACCTACGCCGCCCACCGGTGCAGCGGCGACTAACTTCTTGGGTAATTCTATAACCTCCGGCGGAGATAATGGTCCAACGAGTTCTTTTCCAAAGGAAATTCATCTTCTAACCAATACGCCGGAGGGAAACTTCGGTATTGGAGGACAGCGTTCAGGAGATATTGCTACTCGCTGGAATGCTTATGCCGGCCAGCCCCAGCAGCAATTTCCGGCGGGCTTCATCATTCCAACTAGCGGTTCTGTGGATATTACCTTTGTTCCTGGTTACGAGCCGGCGTTCAATTTGAATGCAAGGCTTAATAAGTATCCCGCTACAGGTGTCCCGATCCAGTTCACTATCGGTAGCACTACCTATTCCGGCGGGGTTCTTGTAGACACTGGGACGATTCCAACATTCACTTATGCTTTTACTCCTTTCGTTTATCCTAGCTCCCCCGTATCTGTTCCTTCCGGCACTGCTTGGATAGTACAAGTCCCTGACGGAACCTTTAACGGCTGTTCCGGCGTTGAAGCAGGGGAGAATAACTTCTCGAATGCCGCCCAAGTAGAGGCCGATGTAGCGGCTGTAGTAGCTGTTATGGCCTCTCATAATCCTTGTTGGGTGGTAATGCCTATCCTCAACACTAATGCACCCAGCGGATGGGCGGGCAATAGTGGTTATATCGCCTCTCAAGCAATTAATAGCTACTGGGCCTCTCTTTATGGAACTCACTACTTTGACATGAGGAGCTTCCTTGTTTCTCAATATAACCCGGCCGATGCTGTAGATGTAATTGACCACGGCCACGATGTTCCTCCTTCTAGTCTTAAAAAGAATAACCAGCTCACCGGCACTCTGGTGGCGGCGATTAGTGATACTACTACGCTAGCTATTACCTTCGGTACCAACATTCCAGCTAACAATAGCGTGACAGTGAATGTTGAGAAGATACTCATCACAGGAGGTACCGATGGCTCTTACACCGGCACCAGAGGCTACCTAGGTACGACAGCAGCGACTCACGCTATAGGAGCCTCCTGGGTAGCTGCCGGGACTTTGAGAGCGAATGTCTCAGATACTACGACCTGCGCTATTACTCTAGGCAGCACTATTGGTCCCGGCTCTACGGTTACTCTTGACACGGAGCGCATCTACATCACTAGTGGGTCTGACGGAGCCTACACTTGCACTAGAGGTTGGGGTAGCACAGCAGCGACTCATACAAGCGGCGCAGAGTGGGAAGCTATTGACCCACTTCATCCTGGAAGTAACAATTACTCAGCCGCCAACCCGAACTTCCAGAATGGAAATGCAGCTATTGCGAGTTACTATGTGAACACATGGCTACTTAATAACAGCCAGACTAACTTGGTTAGCCTTGCTTATCTTAATTATCTGAACGTAGCTCGTAACCATCAGCCTATCATAGCGCATACTTTAGCGCTAGATAACAACGATAACGGAGCCTTATGGGGAGTCACCGGCGGATGGTACTTCCACGGGCTTACCGAGCTTTGGGGTTGCTCTTTAGACGAAAGCTGTAAGCTTAGCCTTGGAGATCCTTCTAAGAGTGGCTTTGGGAATATCAACATCAACGGCTATTCCACCGGCACTTCCTTCAAAACATGGGACGGAGGTTTTAAAGGCACTCAGGGCGTGGAGTATGGGCAATTAGGAATGCAAGACCATCTCTCTAGCGGCACTATCCATTTTACCAATGACCATACGGGGAATGTGGCTTTTAATGTAGGTATCAATGTACCCGGTAGCCCACACCTGATAGGAGCCACTGGTAGTGACGGCTCACAGATTGTAAACTCAACGCCGGCGTCTAAGACAGCAGGTGATCCGGGATGTTGGAATGCGAATGGGGATTTGGTAGAATCCGGTGCTAATTGCCCCAACAGCAGCAGTGGAGGTAGTGGTTATCCTACTACTACAGCGATTGTAATTGCAGACTCATCCATCTATCTTGACGACTCCCATGCTACAAGTACAGTCCTTACTCCTGGAGCATGGGATTGCGGTATTACTACAGTGGGAGTTTGTACAGTCAATACCACAACACCGCACAATCTTACAACTTCCAGTTATGTCAATATGACGGGGCTAACGGGCTGGTTTGCACCGCCGGCCGGACTTAATGCTTATGACACTGGCTATGGATCTTTCCCAGTTGCCTCCATTATCTCTAGTACCCGGTTTACTGTCGCTTACTCCCTTAACACCGGCAGTGGTACTGGTGGTACTCTATATGATGCTTCTTGGTGGGGCACTTATGCTATTAGCCAAGAGCCTTTTATCAAAGGACATGGGACAATCTATTACCGCTTCGGCTCTTGTGCGGACCTAACTACCAACTTCGCAGCCAACTTCGGCTCAATTACTGGCACTCCTAAGATCATGGTACTCGGAGGCTGTCTCAATGATGTTATAGCTATGACAAGCATTAGTTCTGGTGTAACATCTTTGGAGGGCACTATCTATCCCGGTCTCTGGACTGCTGCGCATTCTGCTGGTTGGTTCGTATATCAAATGGGAGAACTTTCTACAAACTGGGGCATAGGAGGAGCCTGTAACATTAACTCCCCTCTCACCGTCTGTGATGGCATTACAGATGAAATAAACACCTGGCTTCCCTCGCAGAAGAAGTCCTTCTTCAACGCCTCTAGCGGTGCTTACTATGATGCTTACATAACAATGGAAAGTAATTGGGGTGCTGGAACTGCGGCTATTCTAGGCAACGGTGTAGTAGGAGGTCAAAACTTTGCTGATCGCCTAAATAACGCTTTCGCTGACCAAGGGAGTTCCACACCGGGGCCACAGCCTGTGTGGCATAGTAGTTCTAATGGTACGCGCTTCTATGGAGGATCTAGCAGCAATGTAGGATCATCTTTTGCAGTTTATGACTTTACCCAGTCTTTACAAATCTCTGCTGACTTCTTTGGAGTGTATTTGAAGTCTGCTAAAGTGAACTCCTTAGCCGGAACTGGAACACGCTGTGTATCCTCAGACTCCGGTGGCAATCTCGGTAATAGCTGCCCAAGTGTAACGACTCTAACAACCCAAACGAATGGCGTTAATAACACGTCACAGTCCACATTGAACTTGATTAATTCGAGTACTAACGCAGCAGGACTCACATTGACTGAGACAAATACTACTGCTGGGAACGTACAAGGAGAGATTACGGGGACGGCCAATGTATCACACGGTGGCACGGGGCAAACCACCTACACAGATGGACAACTACTTATTGGAAATACGTCCACAAACGGATTGAATAAAGCTACAATCACCGCTGGTACTGGCATCTCAGTCACGAACGGCAATGGCACTATCACTATCGGCACCAGTGGATCAGGTAATGGGGCGGGAATCGTATCGAGCGGAGCTAGTGCAGTGTCGCTCACAGGGACAATCTATGTCCCGTTCGGCGGCGGCGGGTTCTCATCCTCAACCGAAGCTAATGTTGACTTAGAAGCTCCTACAGCAGCCACGGTAGGAAACTTCTACGTGCAACTGAGCGCAGCACCCGGAGCGGGAAATTCTATTGCCGTCACTATTCGCAAAAATGGCTCAGATACCTCTTCCACTTGCACGATATCAGGAGCGTCGGCAATTTCTTGTAATGACACCGTTCATTCATTTTCAGTGGCGGCAGCGGATTTGATGGCGATCAAGCTGGTGCCTTCCGGGACCATCGTAGCTACGCCAAATATCTTGACCACCGTCCAGTGGGGCGCGACAGCGGCTTTGGTGCAGAATCAAAATGCCGTAAGCCATAATTTCCTGAACGCTTTCAACTCAAGTACGGGGGCGTTCAGCACCGCACAACCGGCAGTTGGAGACCTGCAGAACATAGCAGCGGATTCGGTACTTATGAACGCTACAGGCGGCTCTGCCGCTCCAACTGCCGTGACGATGCCGACTTGCACAACGGGGGCCGTCCTCTACAATACTTCAACTCACGTATGGTCCTGCGTTAGCGTGGGAGGCGGAAGTAGCGCCCTGACTAATATCACGTCTTTAGTGACGTTCGACAACTGCACTGTAACCGGGAACGTATGCAAATTCACAGGATCGTCCAGCACGAGCATTACAGCATCATCGATTCCAGCCGGTCACAATGGTTTGCGAATTGTCATGTTTGGAAATAATGCCTCAGCAGCTACTGTCGGGGATTTGACCATAAGGCTCAATGCCGATAGCACAACAGGCCACTACGCTCAAGAAGGTTGGGCGCAGAACGGGACTGGAAGTATAGGTCAGAATGCTAACGGCAACGGTGGAGGATGCAACGTAACCGGTAAGTGGGGAAGTCTGACTGATCGATTGACGCTGGATATTCCGCTTTATGCCGATACCACTTTCGGCAAAATCGTGACAATTGATAGCGCTAGTTTCTTGCAAACTACTGCCACAACAACCAATTGGGCGCTTCAAGAGCCATGTGGATTTAGCCCGACCGGAGCGATAACCGGATTCACGGTACTTCTAGGTTCGGGAACTTACAACACGGGAACTTACGTTGTAGTGTACGCAATCGATTGAGGCGGGATGAGCTAGTAGCAAAGCAAAGCCCTCCTTTTACGGAGGGCTTTTTGCTACGCAGCCTACGGCTTATAACTAAAGTGCCTGTTCATCCTGCAAAACAAAGTCAAACTGCCCCATGTCATTAGCTCCCTCCACCCGACACCAAGCATGGTCCGCGTCCATGATCTTAAAGAGGATTCCAGCTTTAGTGGGAATCATATTCCCAGCGTAAGGACCGAAGAGGATTCTGTCTCCAATGCCGAAGCCCAAAGGCGGCTTGCCTTGATGCTCCCTGTAATTAGGTTCACATCCCCGGCCCATGCTAACAACCACTCCGGTAGTCGGGAGGTTCTTAGAAGTCTCGGGCAGGATCAAGACCGCACCCCGACCCTTGCAGGCGGAGCAAAGCTCGTTGCGGCGAGCTGCTGGGTAGTCGCCCTTACAATCAACGCAGGGCATAGCAGTGCGGGCTTCTACCACTCCCTCGGAGAGTCCTGATTCTTGGAGTGTGTCAAGCTCCCCTTGACTATAGCGATAGCCCGGCCGATCAGTGTCTTCGCACTTACAATGAGCCTCCACCCTCTTCAAGCCCTTGCAGATTTTGCACTCATATCCGCTCTTGAAGATGTCGATAGAGACAATGACCTTCTCCCCCATAGCCTCGAACTTATAGGGAAAGCCGGGGAAGGAAACCTTATTGCTGCCATCCAGCTTTAGCTGCTGGGCAGAGAGATCCTCTTTTTCCTGCTCCGTCCGCTCAAGCACATCCAAGGAGCGCCTCTGCTCCTCGGTCATCAAGTTCTTCCCACTGCCGGCCTCTGATGGGATGCTAAAGATTTTGGTCACGCTGAAGACTCCTTCTTGGATTAAAGACTTAATGGAATTGCTACATCACTAGCTGAGATTTTGACAGCCACGTATAGTGTCAATAAGAACCAGGGGGTATTCTGAGCTTCCTTCTGTAGCTGTGCATGAAGTCCGGCGGCCCACTTTGTCATTATTAAGGGGAGATTCTGAAACTGCGCCGGCGGAGTAAATACGTTTTTGCCGTTTAAACAAAGTGCCAGACAGCTCCAGATTTTACCGTCAAACTTCCACCGGGATTGCATCAAGTTATAGCCTAAACCCGGAGCATCCGTATAACCAGTCCCCTGCCATCCTTTACCATCGGGGTCTAGTTGCCATTCCCCTTTGGTATAATTGTACTGGAGAGAGCCATTAGCTTGGGCTCCTCCTGGAAAAGTAATCTTCAAGTCCAGCTCGGTCCTAGCGGTGTGGGCTAAAGAGTCTGAAGTCTCTATCCAAGCAACATCGAGGCCAAAGAATTGATCGCCCGGTGGAATCGGAGCCGTTGTTGATACTAAGCCGCCCGCCATCTCTTTGGAGGCGGCGCATAGCACTTGAAGCCCGCTGGCAGTAGTTAGGGGGAGATACTGGTCAGCGGGTATAGGGTTTACGTCTGGGCCGGTATTGCTCTGCCACTGATTAGCTGTAACATCGTAGATTGTTAGAGTGCTCATTACTTTTCTCCTGTTAAAAGTTCAATTAGTTCTTTTGCTATTCGGCGGCACTCCGCTCCCGGTAGCTGCGTAGCGTGGTCCGCTATGCGCAGAAGGCCGGGGAGTACGGCGTCCGCGGAGCGAGTGTTCCATGCGGCTTCCAGTTCACGGCCAGTATGATCACCGCCAAGAAAGAAAAGCGGGCATCCCTCGGTAGGACACTGAATCTCCCAATCGTCCGGTTCTGTACTTGTTGCCCACTGTACTTTTGCTCCGCAGAACGGGCATGGCTTCAATGCGTCATTTGGCATGTGGCTCCTTTGCTGTGGAAGAGGGTGGGGCGGCTACGAGTGCGCACAAATGCTGGTTCCCCACGATTGCAGGGCGGAAAAGAACTCTCGGACTCGATCCTGATTGGCAAGCCATTGATCCAGTTCTTCAACGGTGATGGGCGGCTCCATTTCGTTCGTCACTTTGTGAATCATCTCCATTTGTCTGTATCTATACGGCGAATGATGAGAGAACCGTGGCTCCCCAAGGCCCCAAGTCGCTAGTACCTCACGGACCTCTGCGATAGTTTTGATTGCTTTCTCCGTATGTGGATGCGGCTTGCGGTCAAACTTGAAATTGAGAAGCACATCAACAACTAGACATGCTTGCAAGGCGATCATCAGAGCCTCGTGCCCTTCATCGTGTCTGCACATTACTTCGACTCCTTCTCGCCAGCAAGGACATCTAGCAGCTCTCTCATACCAGCAGTACTTTCCATAACCTATCCTTTTACGGCTTCTTCTGCGTTATTACATACATCGGCGGAGTTCCACTACCTTTACGACAGTAATCAATCTCCGTCAATACGTAGAGGATACGATCCAAAGTATCAGCATCCATATGACGGTAAAGATTACGTAGAAGAGCCCTTCTAGTGGCTCCTCCATTCTTCTCAAGAAACGCTTGTACATGCCCAGTAGCCTCCGCTAAGTTGCTATCTCCGCTGCCTCTAAAGACCTTTTCTAGGGTCTTTAGGGATTGGTTAACGAAGTGAATAGCGAGTTCCATATCTTGCTGCTCAATTACCAGCTTGTCGCTATGGCTAACGGCTAGGACCATAGCCAGCTTGCTGATATGGACGCTCATCCGGCCCTTGAAGTGTGCCATTGCTTCGCTATCGTCCCGCTGAGTAGCATATGCGTTGCGCATGAAATCATCGAACTTAATAAGAGCGCCGGCGGAATAAGTGAACTCGCCGCCGGGCAACGAAGCGATGTGGAGAGCGTCGTTCTTGAGCATATCGAGGATGACTTTGCTATTAGGGTTCGAGGCTACTGGAGGAGGGTGTAGCAGATAGCGCGCCGGCTTGTCCTCGTAGACAAAGAGGCAGCGGCTAGTGAAGCCCCCCTTAATAGTCATATTCCTATTACGATCAATATGGCGGATAAAATCAGGCACTGTACCTGCAACCAGCGATACCGCAAGGTCTTTGACAAAAGACGAGCCACTATTCTTCGTATCATACTCAAACTCCCCCTTATCCCACCACTCGCAGAGGTAGTCGATCATTTGCTCTGAAGCCCCTAGCAAAATGCTAAGTTCGGTAGAGAAGATGGTACAGCTATGGTCAGTAGAGCCCTGCACTATCTGTTGGTTAATCAGGGAGGGCGCGCTGTTCCAGCCGGCGGCCAGCCGCTCTAAGATCCGGGGAGCAGTTACACGGTCTGGAATCATGTTCGCAATGTAGTTCGGGGCACTGTCTCTGACAATTCGCCAGTTGAAGTTGATGGCAGTTCCCTTACCAACGGCGGGAGGGGCTACTAGGACGATATACTGATTAGGATATATCGTATAAGTACCTTCCTGAATAAAAAATTTCCTCTTCATGATGCCCCCGATGACAGAGAACGCAGCCCAGGTTATGAAAGAATCAGGAGCATTTGTGTGCAGCTTAACACAATCAAGCATCGCCTCATGGAAATATTTTTTCAGTAGCCTGGCCACTTGAAGGTTATCCTTTCTTTTCTGGTAGAATTAAAAACCTAACTCCACCTACGGCCGGCTTTGATATTCCATATGCAAGTTTCCGACACTCCATAAGCCGTGGAAATTCCTCTTGGATGATCTCCATTGGCTAATCTTTGCTTAATCTCTTGAACCTTGTCTAAATCAAGAATAGCTTTTGAACCTCTTCTTGAATTAGTCTTTCTATTTACAGGTTCAAGATGCTCTGGATTTACACAGCATCGTATTCTGCAAAGATGATCCAATTCCAGCCCTTCTGGAATATCTCCTTTATGCATATTATAAAACTTCACATGCGCAGGAATATACTTTTGATGCCCTAGATAAAATCTTCCATAACCATTCCACTTGAGAAGTCCCTCCCATATCCAGCAAGGAGTTTTATATCCACGATCTTCGATCTTATAGACCAATTCGGGTAATTTTTCAGGATATCTCAAGCTACTACCTCCAATTTTCGATCATCCGCATTCGTATCTAGGATTTTTTCTCTAGATTGCTTAATGCCGCTAAAAGAAAAATCTTTGATTTTTACAGTGTTTGCAAAATCAAAACCTAGTTCCCCCTCAATAGGAATCTGTACTTCGATTCCATTATGGAATTTAAGTTTTCGATTAAAAGCCTCCATGGTCCATAAAAGTGTATCATATATAACTTCTATTTTATCAGGAATATCTTGAACAATACTATCATGTCCTTCCTGCACTATAAAACCAGGATGCTCATTCTCAATTTTTAGTAAAGAAAATCCTGTGTTATCCCCCACTGTACTTTGAGGAATAAATGCGAAGGCTTCTTTGACGGCATTACCGTTATAGTCGTTTGGTCTAAGTGAAAGGAACTGTCGTTCTCTCTGGAAAGGCTCTGGAGTAATAAGGACTCTTGTTGCTGAGAGAGTATCCGTAACATACTTATGAAACACTCCTTTTACGCTAGGGTCTGCTTTATTAACGGCATCTAAAATCTGCTTACAAACGGCTAAGCTAACAGTCAGGGCGGCCTCCTGCGCCAGCACGTCTTGAAACCTGTTTTCTTTCATGCCGTAGTTATTAGCATGACGGGCTTTCTTCCCGATGTACCGCTCCTGATCATAGAGGGCATCGTTCCAGTCCGGGTCGTTCTTAGCAGGTACTCGGTGGCCCCATATGGCGGTGGCAAGCTTTGAGTGCCGGTCTACTCCGGCCCTTAGCTCTACTAAAGCGGAGACATTTGCTGACAAGGCGGAGACGGGCCAATCCTCCGCCTGTATCTGATCTACGAAGAGAAAGATGTTTCCTGGTCTGGAAACGAGACAACGTCTAAACAGATGCGCTATTTTAGAGTGCTTGGGAAAGTTCTGCGCATTGTTGCCAAAACCAAATGTATGTCGTCTTGAACTTCTGCGGCCTGATAACGTTCCAGCAACGTTATAGTTAGTGAGGAAAAAGACTTCGCCTCCTCTTTTGAGAAGTCTAGCGCCCAGATAACTCGATCTGAGCTTCCCAAGCTCTCTGATTTTAAGAATTGCTCTAAGAGCTGGATCACCGCCGGGGTAGTTAAATTGATTCGTAGCAAGCATTCTTTGTATAGCAAGCTCTCCTGTGCTCTCTCGACTGTCATAATTTCCCTCCAAATCCTTCTTTGTGATTTTTGGTATTTCGTATCCAAGCTCCTTTAACTTGCCCAGAAGGGCGTACTTCCCTTTGGTAGCATTTATGTTAACTGCTGCACCGCCAGGACCGATAAGATCAGCGGGGTCTACTGCGTCATCGTCGTCTTCAGCATCTTCATCAGGTTCTTCCGGCGCGTTGCCAGCACCTACGAAGACGATACATCCCCATTGGTTGCTGGCTATCGCCAAGTTGCGGGTGATTTCGGAATCTACGATCGCGCCCGCCGAGTCTAGTCTATCAGGCAGGACTCTTATTCCACGATTGCCGATATCCCAGTAACAGGACTGGAGAGCGTGTTCGTAAGCGGAGGTTACTTTCTCGATCACTTCTTAATCTCCCCATAGCACTTCCCCGTATGTCCCACAGGCTTCATGCAATAAGTGTTTGACCGACCCTCTTTATCGAGAGGGATAACATGGTCGCAGGCTACTACTGGGACGATGCCAGTAACAGCGCCAGTGGCCTGTTTGACCACCAGCTCACCTAGCGCCAGTTCCAAGGCACTACACGCCTCGTCATAGCGGCACCACTCGCCCTCTGGATGAGGGAACAAGTTACCGCCGATACCTAGCTTCAAGTTGAAACGTTGGACTGGAAGGTTCATTCCACCACCTCAATAGCCTCTGATACAACATATGGCCACTTGTCCCTGTAATAAGGCTCTGGATGATCTTCGTGATATTTCTTATTCAATAGCTCACACTGTTCCGCTGCTACAATAGGATCAATGTAAGCCCGTATATGCTCGCACTCTTCGCAAATTTCAGCAAAAGTTATTAAGTAGATCTGCATTTCTACCACTCCTTCTCTGTTGGAGCTTGGCCAGGCATTACTATGCCGAGGGCGATAGGAGTAAACTGACGACCAAAGGTAAGTTCCATTAGAACTAAGTCACCCCCAGCAGCTACCCGCGCACGCTCCTCGTCGGAAAGGCGAAAACGAACAACCATTCCATCTGATACTTCAGACATAACCGGCAGAATAATGAGTGGACAATACTCCGCTTGATCGAGAGCGATCACACGCTCTGACTCAACTTCTGCTTCCGTAAAAACTGGACTTACTGATATCACGCCGCTACCCCCTTAAGATGTGGACGCTGCTTAAATTCCTCTTCTTGTGCTTCGTAGACTTCAAAATCGACACACACATCGAGACAGTTGTAGTGTCTTAAGTCGTTCATTTGCGATAGCTTCCAACCCTTACCTTCGTCTTTGTAGTACGGCTGTCTGGTGTACTGTCTAGTAAGGAATTGGAGAGCTTTAGGAAGCTCCGGCCATAGAATGTGCTGCCTTATCAAGGTGTCCTGAAATCTCTCCCGCCGCAGGCTAAAGCCCATCATGTTGTAGAAGAGGGAGTCGAAGTTGAAAAAATTCTGCCCAATGATCGTAGCTCCTCCACTGTGAAGACGGTCAAATGCGCGCCAGACTTCTCTAGTTGCCGCCGGTGTATCCCTAAAGAGGTTGAAAGAAATCCCAAATTCCGGGCTAGATGCGATACCGAATGTGACTGGCATTCCAGGATGGATGCCCTTATATTTAGAGCCCTTACCATGCGGATAGACTGTCTCAATATCCTCTGCGAGGGCAACGCAGGAACGGAAGGCGTCCAGATAGCCCAGAATTTCATCTGTGTCCATCTCGTGCGAGATAAGTGTACGCTGGCGTAGCGGTTGGACTTGCCCATGCTTCTTCCACCACACCAGCTCATCCTTGAACTTCTGTATGTCGATATAAGCGGTAACATTACGCTCCGTCCAATCTGCCATCAGGTCTTGAGGATCACGAAGTGGCATCATCCAGTGATCCCATTGAAGCCGGTCGCACTTCATAAGGGAGCCGACGTACTTATCGAGCTGGCTCTTATAGCTCGTCTGCTTACCTTGAGGCCGAAGTTCGGGGAGATAGAAGCTGCCTGCTGCGCCAATAACAAAGATCAGAGGTGGCTTGTAAGTATCGAGGTCCAGCGAAACAGAGCCGTAGGGCACGTCGGTATCAGGGAAGCGGGCGCAGAGGAAGCACTCGCCTATGGAGATGCCGCCCTCTTCCAGCATCTTCTGAACGGCAAACCCCATCCCGCCAGAACACATGAAGCCCTTATCAGAGTCGGTGCTAAAAGGACGCTCGAAGATGAGCCAGATGCGGCTCATGGGATTGCCACGAGAATGAATAAAAGGCATTTTAGCTTTGCACTATCTTTCTTTTGAAATCCGCCACTGCTACCATAGCCACAAGCTGCATATTCGTCTTAGCTCCTGTTCTCCGGCAGCCGTGATGGAGATAGTGATAGACGGTATTCCTATGGAGCTTAAGCTTCTCCCCCACTTCGGCAGGGGAGAGGCCACGACCTAGCAGCAGGGCGATCTGCGTTTGGCGGTTTGTTAGTCGAACAATGCCCATGCTAGTCGAGATACCTCTCCTTGATATCGCGAAGCCAGAAAAGCTGCTTAATAGAGACAGGAGGACCACTGAGAATCATCGCCACAAAATCAAACTCCTTGATATTCATAGCTATCTCATGCTTCTCGGAAGCGGAGTCTAGTATCTGCGCTATCTTCAATCCTTCCGCCCTCCGCTCGTCCGGGGACAAGGTACATTCACTTAGATCGTGATAAGACACTCGGCTCCTCCTGATGAAGCACTAACTTCCCCTTCCAAAACCTCGGAGCATGTGCAACGCAACGATCAGTGTAATCGAAGGGATGCTCTGAGTGATATAAGAAGCGGTAAAGAGCAGGGAGCGGACAGTGACTCCCTGCTGCGTTGATGTAGGTGCATTGCCATCTCATATAAAAGTTTCCCCAACGCCTTGAAGCACTCCATGCTTGGAAAGAACCCAGACCTCTATCTGTCTCAGAGTCTTTCCAAGCATCCACCCAAAGATGGGAGCTGCCCTTATGCAGCGGGCTTCCAAGTGCGGGGATTCAACTACTATCCCCGCACAAGCATATGGAAGCGTTATTTGAATCAGTTGAGGCATGTTATCCAGCGAGGTTAGTGCTATGCCTTTCCTGGCACCCTGGAACGGCGCATTTGTATTGCCTGATCTTTGCTGACTTGCGGCCGTTATACTCGTTGATATATGTCTCGGCCTCGAAGGTAGCATTGGTCATCTGTCCCTGATATTCCCACTTCTCTGGCTCGTCGGGGAACTGGTCAGCATTAGCCCAGAAGCCGGGCATTGTGAACTGCGCAGCCTCCGTGCCTTGATTCCCGTCCTGAACTTCTACCATCTGAAGTCCACAGGCATGAACGAGGTCTTGGATAATCCAGCCGGCCTTCGTGTTAAGGTTCTCAAAGACCTTGCTGCTATAGAGCGTGTCGTCGGGATTTCCAACGACTTCGATCTGAGGGTTAAGGCTAATAGAGTCCTTGTTCTGTCCGGCGATCTTCGGTTGGAAACCAGTTAAGCGGAAGTGATACCAGTTAGCCGGGAGAGGTGCTTTGCCGCTGAGAGCTGACTTGCTGAAACCCATGTTAAAAGCCATTGCTGTTGTTCTCCTTAGTTGTGTTTGGTTGAGTTGTTAAACTTTGGGCGATGCTGCGCGAGCCTTTTGATGCTTGGCGATCATGGCCGTCAAGTTAGGCGCCTCTTTAGCATCGAGAAGCATCGTAGTAGATGCAATGAACTTATCCCCAGCGCCGGTATACTTGCACTGGACTTCGTACTTGCCAGAGTAGTCCTGCTTAATGCGGTAAACTTCGTTGAAGAGGCTCAGGGACTTGGCTAGGTACTGGGGGTCTACAGTTATGTCGCCAGTGTAAGCTGTATTCTCCGGCGTACTCTTCGTGGGGTCACGCTCGTTCTTCTCGTGGAAGACGAAGATGATGTTACCAAGAGGCGAGAACTCAGCAATGAGATACTCCATGTAACGTTGGATGCCGTTGATAGTATCCCAGTTCTTCCTCAGCTTCATGCCAAGGCCAGAACCCACTTTAATAGTACGAGCTAAATCGGGGGCTTGCCTGAAAATCTCCTCTTCCATCGCACGATTCATATACGTCACAGAGTCAAACACGAACGTTCGAGGATTCTCCAGCTTCTGATTTTTGCGCGCCTTAGCATTACTAAGGGCTGTCTCTACGTCAATCATAGAGGGTTTGCGCAAAACAAGCAGGCCAGCTTTACCTGCTAGAGACTCCGCTCTATCGTCGAAGTCAAAGATCAGGACGGGCGCTGGAGCAGTAGCTGCGAGCCAGCTCTTTCCTGTCTTTGGTTCTCCGACAATGGCTATTTTAAGACGATCCTCCTGTGCTAAGTCAGAGCTTGCTACGGCCTTGAAAGCAGCCGCTAGGCTCTGAAGCAGAGACATGACCGATGGGATGCTCATAAGGGATTCCTGCTCCTAGCGCGGCTGCGCTACTTAGCCGTTACCGGGCCACTAGTTTGGTTGTTGATTGAGGCTTCGCCTTTGGGCGGAGCGGTTTGGGTTTGAACCTGGTTCACTTCTAACATCTGCTTGTGAACCTCTTCCACCGGAACTTCTGCTTGTGCCGCCTCTTGCTCTGCACGCTGGAGGATAGTAGCATGAGCACGGCAGAGCTGGTACTGCGTGGTTGCCGGGTTGGAGTTATCCGCTGTCGCCGGCGGAGTGCTTGAGACTAAGACTTGACCCGGCTTCCAGCACTGCATCCTGTTAGCAAGAATCTGCTCACAAGTGCGAACTGGAATACGGGAGTCGTTGGTAATTGTAGTGAAGGTGCTTGGCATTCGTTGGTTCTCCTTATCTCCAAAGAGATATTCTTCGCAATCAAGACAAAGACCGCCGGCTTCCATACAACGTGGGCAAGCCATTAGTCTTCAACTCCAGCAACAGCTTCTGTGTTCCAAATGGGTAGCTGGATGAACCCATTCTTGAGGGTAGCAGCTTCAGCGTCAGCATCCATCTGCCGGTGAACGTCTAGAAAAGCACATTCTTTGAAGTACCAGTTGTTACACTTGCTGGTATCCCGTGGGATTCCGATGCCCCGGACGTAGAGTTCGAGGTCGGAGAGCATATGATTGACCGTCTGTATGGTCCGCAGGCGGTAAGCCTCAAGCTGCGCTGTGCTCTTGCGGATGGGCAGGCGCTTGAAGCGGCTTCCTTCTTTGGGCACGCTCTTACAGATAAGATTCATCTGTATCTGGTTGCACTCACGCTTCAGGATAAGTTCCTCTGGCAACGCCAACGAGCCTAAGATCGCATTTAGCGCGAAGATGTAGCCAGTAGGTCCGTCATCTACTATGAAGCGATTGAGAGGATCGCCCCGGAAGGAGCCCATAGTCTTATGATCTACGGGGAGGATGTGATAGCCGTCATCTGCGATTATGTCTAGGCGGCCGCTCAGGTAGATGTCCGCCGGGCATTCCACAAAGTATGGAAGACTATAGTAATTACCTGTAGTATCTCCATCTCTGTAGATCGGCACATCCCCCGCCTTCCCAAAGGCTACCTCCGTAGCCAGTACCTTAATCCTCTCATTCTCTGCCTTAAACTGGTTAGCATACTGGCAAAGCATTCCAGCAAAGCCCGGATAGCCACCCATCGCCTGACACTCCTTGTGGCCAAGATGAACGTCCATCTCCATCTTCTGCCACTCGGCAAAGGCTGTCTTGATGGCGAAGTCCTCTAGCTTAAAGTCTTCGTCTTTGAAGTGGCGGTAGTAATGCTCCATCATCCGATGGAAGAGAGTGCCAAAGTCAAGTGCCCACTCCCTGCTAACGTCGCCGGAGATTCTCTTACGCCTCCAGCCCTCAATATAAGTGAGGACGAAGTGTGCGGGACAGCCTCTGTAGTCGGAGAGGATAGTATTGTCTACTATGAACTCCAGACGGCCTGTGGTCGGGGAGAAGCGGAGCCACGGAAGCTCTGCTTGCTGCGCCCATGATATGAGTTGGGGGGATGGGGTCATGGGAGTTCCTGCATAATCTCAATCATAGCACGACATTGACTGGAGAAGGCTTCTTTTAGAGTGGCTATATTACGAGACTGCCGGTGATTCTGGTTATGCAGCTCGCCGATTTGTCTTTTGAGATTCTCAATCTCTGTATTTTTGCCTTGAATAAGTGTCGCCTGCCAACTTGATTCAGTGGCCTGAGCCTGTAACGGCGTTTCGTTACGCTCCTCATTCTGTGCATGGAGATGGATCTTCTTCGCTTTACAGAATCTCAGATGTTGCCCGAGGTTCTTGAAGGGGATATCGCAGTACGGACACTTCTTTTTTCCCTTATTTGGCATGACCGATCCTTCTTTCTGCCCCTGTGGGGCTATCTGAGTTGTTTACTTCTTGAGCTTCGCCAGAAGCATCGCCACCATAGTAGGATCTAGCGTAGCTATAAGCGAAGCCGCCTGTTCCTTCTGCTTATCCAGCTTGACGGTGGAGACCTTCTTGGTAGTAGTGACGGTTGTGGTAGTTACGGCAGCAGAAGGCAGTTGCATCTTCACTCCCGCATACCGATGCCTCTTTTCCGCCGTCCGGCGCTCTTGATCTGCGCAGAGCAGGTTGAGATACTGCCGGTGATACTCAATCACCATGTCTAGCTCAGCATCTGTCAGGGTATTAACACGTCGCTGAGCAAACATCCAGTCTTCTCCGGCTAGGTGGATTTCTCTAGCGCGTCTGGAGTAGGATCGGAGCGTGTCTGTAACTTCGTCGTAGTGCTCATACGTCTTGGTTACAACTGAACGGGTCAATATGATGGTAGACATACAGGTTACACAGTAAGTGAGCGGGTCTGCTTTTGAGGCGTAGTGGATGCAGAAGGGATTCTCGCATCGCGCGCACTTCCGCACTCCTACGTCTTTGAGGAGATTATCTCCGATACAAATATCGCAGACGTGAGAGCCTACGATTTCTGGGCCTTCGGCTTCCTCTGCTACAGGTTCTCCGGGGGCTGTTGTTGCAGGCTCACTCGCACTAGCGGCGGGGGCTGTTGCTTCGCTATCATTGGTTGATTCTGGCATTTGAGAGCCTCTCCACGTTTCGGATGGTATTTGTGTCCTTGCTTGAAGGTTGAAGCCTTCGGAGCAGTAAGTGCGCGCTCTGCCTCAGCGAGTACCTTAGCAGCGACTTCGTCAGAGAAGTGGCCGTTGAGATACTCGGAGAGGAGAACGCGAACTAAGGAGTGGATTGTAACTGGCGGGGGCAACTTCTTGGCTTCGAGGATATGCTCGGAGGCAAGTCGGATTGTAATTGTTTCGGTAGGCTTTGACATTTTGGCCGGTGTCCCCTATTGGTAGTGTACGGCCAAGTTTTCCTTTGTCAAGGGATTTTTTGGCGTGCAACCCTTTTGTTTTCAAGGGGATGCAAGGGGTCAAGCAGGGTCGGCAGGCTCCGCTGGAGCATTTAAAATCATTTAGCAGAAAATCTCCAGTTCTCTTTAGCCGTCGGTGTATTTGGAAGTAGCCCTACCTTAACAAGTAATCTCTGCTGAGATGAGCTCTCGCTCGTAGCCTCTCCAACTCTGGAGTCATTTTCATGATTTTGTCCTTTCTTCCAACAATCAGCACAAAGGCCGTGGTGGAAGGTTGTGTTGTGGTGGCATAGAGAACACAGGCTAGTATCGTTCTCATAGTCGTAGGTGGGGTCAAGAGCTTTGCGATAGGCTCGCATAACTCCCCCTTATCTGTTCATGTTGGATAAGGATCAGGCTGATGTCTTCCATCGACACGTAGGCGCTATGTGCCCGCTGGACAGCATCTTGGCCGGCTACCTTATAGAGATAGTCCCCACGTCCAAGAAGCATTTCTGCACCGTTTTCATCCAAAACAACTCTGCTATCCGCCATTGTCGGCACCTTGAAGCAGAATCGGCCGGGGAAGTTAGCCTTAATGTCTCCAAACTTAATCCTGCTATCCCCCGTGACCATTCCAACGGAAGGCCGCTGAGTAGCACAGATGATGTGAATGCCTGTGGCGCGGGAGACTTGGGCAATCCTCTTCAAAAGGGCACTAATGGCTGGAGCTTCAGCCCGCTCCTCTTTATCCATGCCTGATCGTAAGGCGGCATCCCGCTCAAAAACATCCGCTAGTTCGTCGATGATAAGGATCTTATAGATAAGAGGCTTGTCCTCATTCATTCGGTTCCACTCCTTGATGTTACGTGCTATACCGGTCATTAGAGTGGACCGCCGGTCATGCTCTACGATTAGTTCTTGAAGCTGGAGACGCAGGGCATCAACGTCCGTCAAGACAGAGGTTACGTGTTCGAGGCCCCTGAAAAGTACGAGGTCGAGGTTCTTAGTATCCACCAAGATAAACTCTAGCTCCCTCGGAGTCCTCATCAGGGCCATCGAGCAAATCAGTTGAGAAGTAGCAATGCTCTTGCCAGAGCCAGTAGCTCCGGCAATAAGCAGATGCGGCTGAGCAGCCAAGTCGGCATACAAGTATTCTCCCTTTGGGTTTTGGCCCATCAGCAAAGGCAAGGACATCTCCTTTATGGTGGGACTAGTTAGCATGTTGTGCAGGCAGCTATCAAAGCGGATAAGCTGCCTGTCTGCCCGTGGAACCTCTACGGCCAAGAGGCCAGTCGCTCGATAGAGCCTAGCTGACTCCACGGAGAGGGCGCCTGCGATCTCTTCCTCCTTATTGATAACCTTGGAGAATAGAGCATCTAAGGCGGGAGTAAAAAAGAAGGTTCGAAGGATTGGACCCTCCTCTAGCCTTAAGAAAGCAGAGCCAAATCCTAGTTGATTTAACTTGAAAAGGATTCTGGCCGCCTGCGTTTGTTGTTCGAGGGAGTAGCCCTCAAGGAGTTTTTGTGTTGACACTGAGAAGCTCCTTCCTCACAAGCTGCTGTGCGGTCCTGATGGTCTTGAGCTTTCCCTCTAGAGATAGCCGGCGGAAAGCCTCTATGAGCATCTGGCGTAGCGTGTTCTCTTGTTGATTGACAGGGATTTTAGCTTCTGGCTCCACTTTCAATCTCCTTCCTTACAGATTCACTAGCGAGCATGAAACGGTTGACGGGTGCTAGGTATTTGAAGGCGGTCCTAAAGTTGACCTTCTTCGGGTCAAAGTGTAGGAAGTAGCCGCCTGTACCATCGGCAATATACTTGAGGAGCTTGATATTATCCTCATGATACTGCTCAGGCCCATAGAACACCGTATCTACTGGAGCTGAAAGCTCTTTAGCACGAGCTATAAGCTTGTCAGCGTCCTTATTGCAGAGAATTTGCTCCGGCTCTTGCCAGTTATAAGGCTCCTCGTGATCTGGCTCACCATCGGTAAAGAGGACAAACCGCGTAGCGATAGGTTCTGCCGATGCTGCTTCGCGAAAGGTTCTAAATAGCGGCGTATTGCCAAGTCTCGCCGGCGTGTCCTTGAGGACTGCGGCTGCCTCTATGAGATTGCTATTAAGAGCCTCCAGCTTCTCAGACCGCATGCAGAGCATATGAACGGCGACAGCCGTTTGGTTAGGGATACAGTTACGGAAGAACTCTGTAACTCCCTCTTTGGCGGCTGCTATCTGGGAGGACATGCTACCAGAGTCGTCGAAGAGAATACGAATACGGTCTTTAGCTTCCGCCGGAGAGCTCCACTTCTGGAGCACTCCATCGGCAGCCGTAGGGGCTGAGGCAGCTTTCTCACGCGCCGCCTGTAGCGCAGCGGCCTTAGCAGCCGCGGGGTTTTTAGAGATATTGAAGGGAGGTGCCATTTCTGCTCCTAATTCTGCGCCGCGAACGGCTGCCAAGCCTGCCAGTAGTAGTTAAGTTCAGTCATGCCCTTAGCATCGCCGTTATTACGATCGGGGTGCAGGCGCAAAGCAGCGGCGCGGTAGGGCTTTTTAAGGTTAACTATCGTAGCAGTTTCAAGCTCTACCTGACTTATGGATAGGTAGGCAGCAAGCTGCTGCTTGATTGTGTCTTTAGACGGGCCGCTTGCTGCTGGAGCTGCCTGCTGGTAGAAGAAGTCCGCAGGATTAACGTCAAGGGTGCTGGGCCTAGCTATAAAGCCAGCCTTGCGCTGTCCTGCTAAATCCTTGACCGCTTCAAACTTGATGCCAGCAGCGGCTAGCGGCGAAGCCTTGATCATGTCGTAGACTTTACGTCCGGCATCGCCAAAGAAGCTCCAGACATAGGTATCCATGTCAATGGTGCGCTCTTTAGCGTTGATGCTCTTAAATTGTAGCTTGCACAGCTCAAAGAGAGCTTTATCCTCAGCGCTCTTAAAATTGATACGAGGAGAGCCGGGGAAAAACGAAGTTAGGAGCATGTCTGTGGCCAAGATAAGGCCGGCGACGGGGTCTTTGTGGTGTTCATAAAGCAAATACATAGACAATCTCGCTTTAGCGAGAGTCCTTTCCAGGCCGACGGCCATAGAATTACGGCTTGCGCCGTCTACTACATCTGTAAGAATTGCCGGTAAGATTACGCTTTATCTGGAC
>Ga0247691_1000068_pt1 | contig 34081 bp, 37 predicted proteins | sample CNK32_metaG_FD_182721 | JGI IMG/M metagenome (GOLD analysis project Ga0247691, IMG submission 182721) | Soil microbial communities from Purdue University Martell Research Forest, Indiana, United States - CNK32 | ecosystem: Environmental > Terrestrial > Soil > Temperate forest > Bulk soil...
TGCGCCCCAAAGGAGAACGGATAGCACCGATGACCACATCTGCACGCATAATGGATTTTGCCAAGACCTTCGGTTGTAAGACAGAAGTGAAGATCCGTGAACCCAAATCGTTCTGTAAACGACGCAAACGCGATAAGCTATTGTCGAACACCTTGACGGAAGCACCCAATCCAAGTGCAGCACGGGTAGCAAATTCACCAACGGTCCCTGCTCCTAATACCACCACTTCGGTTGGCTGAACTCCTGCGATCCCACCCAACATGATTCCTTTTCCTTCATTGAAAGAAGACAACAATTCTCCGGCAATCAGAATGGAAGTAGTTCCGGCAATTTCTCCCATGGTGCGTACCACCGGGAAAACCCCTTGCTCATCGCGGATGTAATCCCAGGCAATGGCAGTCACTTTCTTTTCAATCAATTTCTGGAGAATGCTTTTTGGCTGAATGCTCAGTTGCAATGCAGAGATCAGGGTTTGGTTCCCTTTCATCAGGTCAACTTCTTCTTCGGAAGCCGGTGTGACTTTCAGAATAATGTCGCACTCAAAAATCTCTCTATTTGACGGACAAAGTTCCGCTCCAGCTTCAGAGTATTCACGGTCGCTGAATTTACTCGATTCGCCCGCTCCTCTTTCCACCCGCACGTCATGTCCGTTCGCTACTAAAAATGAAACTGCCTCTGGTACCAAAGCAACGCGTCGCTCCTGGAAGCTTAATTCTTTTGGGATCCCGATTACTAATCTTCCTTTCTTCTTAGCAATTTCGAGCATCTCTTCCATTGGAAGAATATTGCCCTCTTTCAAAAGTTGCTTGAGTAATTCCGGGTCTTTTACCATGATTCGTATTCAATTTTAGCCAAACGAAGATACGAAAAAAAGGAATATGGAATACTGCTAACCAACAAAGAAGTTAGCACGGATTATTTCCCACTGAGGAGCGCAGAAGACCGCAGAAAATTGAACCGAAAGATGTCGAGAATATGAAGTTTAGCAGGACCTTTTCTGAATTTTTGACCTTTGATCATATCAATATCAAAGTGCTTAAAAGCAGCATTTTAACGTTAAATCTGTTCGTATCTTTGGGAACACCCGAATTTCCGAATTCTAAAATTCCCGAAGATCAAAACATCCTATATATTTGTATTTAAGAAGCCTGTTTTAATCGAACTGAATCAATCGCTCACCGATCCCATTAATCGCAATCTTCACCTTCACTACATCATCCGGTAATAATGGTTCAACGATCTCTGCCCATTCAACAAAACAAGTTGCTCCGGAATAAAGCAATTCCTCTACTCCTGCATCCATTGCTTCATCCAGGGAATTCAGGCGATACATATCAAAGTGCATGACTTCTCCAAAATAAGGAGATTCATACGAATTCACCAGGGAATAAGTGGGTGAACCTTCCGGGGATTCAATTCCCATGGCCCGCAAAATAGCAGAAATGAGTGTCGTTTTTCCCGAACCCATTTCCGCATAAAATGCAATGACTTTGCGATTTCCGATGTATTCCAACAATTCTTTGGCTACAAACGGAATATCATCTAAACTATGTGCAATCAGTTCTTTCACTTCGAATGAAGAATAACGAATGGGATTAACAATTCTTCCATGGAGATTCCCCCGTGTTGAAAGGTATCGTTGTAGTAATTCACGAAGTGATTGTAATTATTGGGATAGACGAAGTAATCCTGCTCTCTGGTAAAGACAAATTCAGCAGACAAGCTCGACTTCGGAAGTCCTACTTTATCCGGGTGTTTCACCGTAAATACTTCTTTGTCTTTGTAGCTCAGATTACGTCCGGTCTTGTATCGCAAATTGGTATTCGTACTGCGGTCACCCACAATCTTCACCGGATTGGTCACGCGAACCGTTCCGTGATCCGTTGTAATGACAACTTTCCCTCCTTTTTCAGCAATTTTCTTGAACATCTCTTGTAAAGGAGAATGTTCGAACCAGGAAAGTGTCAATGAACGGTATGCAGCTTCGTCAGCGGCCAATTCCTTGATCATATCCATTTCGGTGCGCGCATGGGAAAGCATATCGACAAAATTGTAAACGATTGCGTTCAGCTGATTATCCCACAAGGTATGGAACTGGTCCACCAATCTTTTACCTGCTTCCAGGTTGGTGATTTTATGGTACGACCACTTGACGTCTTTTCCATTGCGTTTCAGGTTCCCTTCCAGGAAAGTTGCTTCATGCATATTCTTGCCACCTTCGTCATCTTCGTTCAACCAGTGTTTTGGAAAACGTTTCTCGATTTCAGAAGGCATCAAACCTGCAAACAAGGCATTTCTGGCATAATGAGTAGCTGTCGGCAGGATCGAATAAACGATTTCCTCCTTTTCGATTGTGAAGAAATTGGAAATGATCGGTTTCAGGATCTGCCACTGATCGTAGCGTAAATTGTCAATCACCATCAGGAAAACACGGTCCTTCTGATTCAGCATAGGGAAAACCTGATCTTTCAATAAATGATGCACCATATCCGGAGCTTCCTCTTCCCCGTTGAACCAATCTTCGTAATTATTCTCAATAAAACGGCAAAACAGGTCATTCGCTTCTTTTCGTTGTGCATTCAGAATTTCTCGCATTCCCTGGTCTTCAATTCCTTTGAATTCCAAATCCCAGTAAGTCAATTTCTTGAATACATCCTTCCACTCTTCTGCATCCAATCGACCGTTGAGTTGCATACTTAACTGACGGAACTCTTGCTGGTAGTTTGAATTGGTCTTTTGGGAAACCAATTTGCGGTGGTCCAGGTTCTTCTTCAGGCACAAAAGCAGCTGATTGGGATTGACCGGTTTGATCAGGTAATCCGCAATCTTACTTCCGATCGCCTCTTCCATAATGGATTCCTCCTCACTTTTGGTGATCATAACCACCGGAGTTTGAGGTGTAATTTCTTTGATTCGAGCTAATGTTTCCAGTCCGGAAATACCAGGCATATTCTCGTCCAGGAAGACAATATCGTAATTGTTCTCCTGGCACTTTTCGACAGCTTCACTCCCGTTATTAATGAGTTCTACACTGTATCCTTTTGCTTCCAAAAAGAGTACATGCGGTTTTAGGAACTCCATTTCGTCATCTGCCCACAGAATCTTTGCTTGCATATCCTAAAGATTAATTAGCTTTGATATTAGATTATATTATAAAGGTATTCAATTGCGTACAAACACACATCGAAATAATAAAAAGAAAATCATCAACGACCCCGTTTATGGTTTTATTTCAATTCCCGACGAATTTATTTTCGATTTGGTGGAGCATCCCTTCTTTCAAAGACTCAGACGGATCAAGCAATTGGGAATGACGCACCTGGTTTATCCGGGAGCTTTACACACGCGTTTTCATCATGCGATCGGTGCCATGCATCTCATGTCGCAGGCTGTTGCTGTCATTCGAAGAAAAGGACACGAAATCACGGAAGAAGAGGAACGCGCTGTTATGGTAGCAATCCTCTTACACGATATCGGTCACGGTCCCTTCAGTCATGCCCTGGAATACGACATCGTTAAAAACGTTAGCCACGAACAGATTTCCTATTATTTCATTCAAGCTTTGAAACTCGATTTCCCTGAAAATTCAGATGATTTGGAGCGTGCTTTGATGATCTTCGCCAATAAATACCACAAGACATTCCTCTATCAATTGGTTTCAAGTCAGTTGGACATGGATCGCCTGGACTACCTGACAAGAGATAGTTTTTTCACTGGTGTTTCGGAAGGAATTGTGGGAACGGAACGCATCATCGAAATGCTGAATGTGCACAACGACCAGTTGGTGATCGATGAAAAGGGAATTTACAGTATTGAGAAATTCCTGGTTGCACGACGTGTGATGTATTGGCAGGTTTACCTGCATAAAACGGTTGTTTCCGGCGAATTCATGCTGATCAACATTTTGCGCAGAGCGAAGAAATTGGTTCGGGAAGGTCAGGAGCTGTTTGGAAGTCCGGCCCTGTTGTTTTTTATGAACCAGGACATTCAAAAAGTGGATTTTGAAACGAATCCGGAAATCTTAAAAACCTTTGCTCAGCTCGACGATTACGACATCATGGGAGCCGTGAAAGTGTGGCAAAACCATTCAGACAAGGTATTAGCTATCCTTTCCACGAATTTGGTCAATCGCAACTTGCACAAAGTGGAAATCGCCAAGGAACCGTTCAGTCCGGACCGTATTTTGATGGAGAATGAATTGGTGCGTACGCAGTATCAGTTAAACGATGAGGAGATCAGCTATTTTGTCTATTCCGAATTGCTTTCCAATAACGCGTACAGCCAGGTGAAACAGACCATTAACTTGTTGATGAAGGACGGACAAACGATTGATGTTTCGAAGGCTTCAGACAACCTGAATATCTCCGCATTGGCACAACCCGTGGAGAAATATTGCTTGTGTTACCCTGTTATGAGACTATAAGACTCAAGACGAAAGACTTTAGACAGATCCTTGTTTTGGATTTTGATTATGCATTTATAAGCGCAAAATAAAGATCTAATACTAGGACGAGAGGCTCTTACTGATTATACAAAATCAAGTCTTGAGTCTAAAGTCTTATGTCTTTTAAGTCTTCCAAAAAAATCGTTTATTTACACTAAAATTAAGCTTATGATGATTGTTTGGATTATTTTGGGTGCGATCGGTGGATTGATTGCCCTTATATTGATTATTGCTGCTTTCAGTAAGAAAGATTTCGCGGTGGAGCGCACCATTACAGTCAACAAACCACTACCTGAAACATACGATTTCCTGACTTCCCTTCAAAAGCAGAACCAATGGAGTAAATGGGCCCAAACGGATCCGAACATGAAGCAAACTTACATTGGGACGGACAAAACGGTCGGTTTCATCTCGAAATGGGAAAGCCAGCACAAACAAGTCGGTGAAGGCGAACAAGAAATCAAAAAATTGATCCCGAACCAGCGAATTGAAAACGAACTGCGTTTCATGAAACCGATGAAAAGTGTTGCCGACGCTTACTTTACCGTTGCGTCAGAAGGTGAAAAACACACGCGTGTTGCCTGGGGATTCACCAGTACAACTCCCTGGCCGTTCAACGCATTTATGTTGTTCTTCAATATGGAAAATGCAGTCGGAAAAGATTTTGACGAGGGGCTTTCGAATATGAAAAAAATGATCGAGGCGGAGTAATTCCGCTTTTATTTTTTTTTACCGCAAAGAGAAGAAGGACGCAAAGCAGATCGTACCCAAAGAATTTAAGAAAATGAGAGAAAACAGAGTTTGTTAAAATGAATTTTCCTTATGTGCGTTATTCACAATTCTTTTAAGACCATGCTTTAACCGAACTTCATTAAAATTAATTAGCAGACCCAATTTCAGATCTGTAAGTTTTAAGTAAGTTAAAGTCTGGGCAACGTGAACATCACAAAGCTCCTTCACAGCCTTAAGTTCTATAATCACTTTGTCCTGGACGATCAAATCCAACCTAAGACCTGATTCCAGTGAAAGGTTCTTATATTTTACGGGAAGATTTACTTGTCTTTCTACTTTTAAACCAATTTCTTTAAGCTCATGATACAAGCAGGTTTCATAAACGCTTTCAAGAAGTCCTGGGCCCAATTCTGTATGAACTTCGATGGCTGCTCCTATGATAATCGATGATAATTCGTTTTCTGTCATTTTGAATAGTAGTAAGTTACTATTCTTAATTTAAGAAAAATTTCCAACCTGACAAAGTCTTTCTTTTTCTTCTCCTTAAGATTTGCTCATGCATCCAAAAAAACCTTTGCGCTCTTCTTCTCTTTGTGGTTCATATATTGTTTCACTATCATTCTTTGTGTTGAAACGCCATTTTTAGTAAGCTTTACAAAAAAGGTGAATAGCATCTGTCCTATCGTTATCTTCCCCCAGGGTCGATTTCCACGACCATTTGTGCAGAGACTAATCCAAAAAACTGACCGGCAGTGCTGCAATAATGGCATCAGCACCTTTCTTTACTGATTCAAAGAATGTGGTTATTTCTTCATCGGAAAGGTCGTCGATGAAATGCTGCTGGAAATGTTCATTCAGGCGCTGGCTCATTTGGTACTTGATGGCGAATACCAACTCAGCCAATTTCTCCTGGTCCGCAGAAGTGTAATCCAGCTCGTTCAATTTCTTGCTGAGATTGGTTAAATACGATTCTAAAAGCTGTTCTTTCGTCATACGGAAAGTTACAAAAAATCACCCGATGATCTTTGGGATAAGAACTTACTCTTTGACTATCATTCTTTGTGCAGAAACCCCATCTTTAAAAAGTTCAACGAAATAAACCCCGTTCTCCAAATCAGACAGCGGAATTGTTACCTGTTTATCATTCGAAAAATCAAGCATTTGTGTTCGTACCAGTTCTCCGGAAACACTCAAAATTCGCAATTCAATGATGCCCAATTCAAAAGTACTTTCGCAACGAATACTTACATTCTCCGATGCCGGATTCGGGAAAAGAGTGAATTCCGTTTCAGCGAATAATTCACCAACTGAAGTTGTATTGGAAAAGACCGTCGTCTGAATGGTCAGCGAACAACCGTTTTGGTCCGTGATCACACAAGAATAAGTTCCCGCACACAAGTTTGTTGCAGTGGAAGTCGTTTGGTTCAGCGGATCATTCCACTGGTATGAATAAGGAGTATTTCCGCCGGATGCCACTACGAAGGATTGTCCATTGCAGATCCCATAATCCATTCCGTCAAAACCGTTGCCGCTAATCGGACTGGTGGATTCTACTTCAAAGCAAACCTGGTCCGTCAATCCGTTGTTGTCCGTTACCGTCACACAGTAACTTCCGCCCGGCAGATTATTAGCTGTTGCGGTTGTTTGTGAACCCGCATTCGCATCCCACTGATACGTATACGGAGCCTGACCCAAATTAGGCTGAACGGTCACACTTGTTCCTCCTGTCTGACATCCACCACCTGCAAATGCAAGCGTCAGATTCAATCCGTTATTCGTCGGGATGGTAGCTGTCATATCGAGCTTCACCGGTAAATGATCGGAAGAATAATACAGCGCCCGTACCACCGAATCGGGGTACTGGGAATTCGTTCCCGACAAGATGCTTTGATTGTAATGATTTCCATCGTTTCCGATTGCCTTGTAGGAAGCTGCGTTGTATTGCAGGAGATTCATCCCGTTTAGGACATTTTGCGATACAATGATGTGATCGAACCGGTCATCCAATCCACCTGTAACGCCGCAATCCGTGGAACCGCTAACTCGTGGAGACTGTGTATGAATTGCTGCGAAAGAACTGTTAGTTGTCCAGTTTCCCGGCATGTTCAAAGGATCTTTCAGGAAATTCGTTCCGCCGCTTACCAAATTCTGGTAGCCCATTTCCGTACTGCGATAAGTATTCAAATCGCCGCAAACGAAGAGGTGGCGACCTTGTGGCCTTCCGTCCAAAACGCTTCGCAACAAAGCTGTTTGAGCCGCACGGTCCGTCAGGTCTGCATTGGCACTCCCCGCTTTCAGGTGACACATGTACACTTCGATGAAACAGGTATCGTGGTGTTGCGACAAGGTATTGTCGTTGAGGTATAGAATGTATTGATTGATATCACGCACGCCGGTTGGGATTTTGCGTTGTTCCTTCAAGGTCAGCTTATCCGAATTGTAGAATAGCATGTTTTGCAGATCGCCCCCATTCGAGTTCGCCACAAAAGCTGCCCGTTGGTAATGCGTTGTCCCGAATACGTTCAAGGAGCGGATCAGGATACTGTCACACCCTGCTTCCGTTTGGATCTCACAACCCACAAAAATATCGGGCTTCAGGTATTGCATCGTTTTGCGCAAAGAATCCGACCGATTGGGCAGGTTGACATTCCCCGAACCACAATCGTTCCTTCCATTGGGGAAGTTCAACAGGTTGTAGGAAACGATCCGAAGCGGAACGGTCTGTGCCGAAGCAATGAACCCAACCGCGATCAAAAGAGCAAACAAAGCATATTTCATGGTACAAAATTACGACGGAAAAGCGGTGTAAACCAGTATTAAACAAGCAAATATTGGGTAAATCGGTTTAGTTCAACCTTGTGTCGTTCTCGATACAATCCCGACCATGTCAGTTCGAGTGTCCGACATTTCAGTCGGACATATCGAGAACGGCATGCGGGATTACTCGAACTGACACAGTACCAACAAACTAATTTCTTCAAAGAATTTCACACACCTGTACCAAATCCCAAAATAAATACTACTTTGTGAGCCGATAACTGAAACACTATTTGCATGACAGTCAGAAAAATTATAGAATTAATTGACCTTATTAAGATCAACATTAGCAGTTATTCGTCTCTATTAAACGATTATATTGTAACAATTCAAAACAATAGCAACAATTTAATTCTTCTTAAGGAAATTACAGACAAAGCAATAATAGAGTACCAAAAACTCGAACAAAATGAAGTCCCAAAGCTTTTAGACAAGGTTCTTGTTAGTGGAGAAATACCATTTACAGAAGACAATTATTTAGAAGATTTAATCGTCTTAAAAAGTAATAACTTTTCAGATCCTGCAACTCAATATAATGAATTAAACACTATTTTGACTCAAATTCAAAATGGCATAAATTCAAATCTTGCAGAACTAAACAAAATCAATATAACAGTACAACCCTTTTTATCAAAAGATTACTCTGAGTTACAAACTAATTCGAACATAATTTTTGCAATAATATTTAATAACGAAAAATGCTATAACAATCTCAAATTGTTATCATTTGAATTGAAAAATTGGGATAGGGGATTATTTATTTATCAGCAGATTATTTCAGAAGAAACTCCTAAACCATTTGAGATTGTAGAAATTGATCAAGGTTCAATCGAAGTCGTTTTAAATCTGATTTATGATGTTGGAGAAAAATTATTAGATCTTTTTAAGATTGGGCTTGAAGTATATGGTTCATATTTAGCTTACAAGACCATATTTCACGAAAATATAATTAAATCCTATAGAGGAAATGAAAAATTAATTGAATCAGAAGCAGAAAGAGACAAATTATTGCTTGAAAACATAAAGATCGCAGTTAGAGAGGAATTAAAGAAGCAAGCAAAAAAACAAAAAAAGCATGAAGCTTTAGAAAAGAAAATCGAGGAGGTCACAAAACTTGTAACTGATCATATTATCAAAGGAAATAGCGTTAAGGTTCTTTCCGCTCCAGAAGGTAATGAGGAAATAACTAAAAAAGAGGAAGAGAAAGAAACATTTTATCTCAAGAGTAAAACAGATTACAAAAAACTTGACGAGGAAACCAAACAGTTACTTATAAGTGAATTTACCACTCAACCACCAAGTAGTGATCATGAAGAATAATTATTAATGCCATATTTTAAAATATGAAAACAAAACTTTCAACAATTCTTATCATATCTGTCTTGACATCATGTAGTCAAGGACAATCTAATACTTACAGTCTTGATATGTTTTCGCTTATATCTTTTGCTCTAGCAATAGCATCCATATTGTTTGCAGGTTTTGCCATTTGGTTATCATGGGAGCTCTATAAAAAATCGACTTCAGCTTCTGACAAGACACAAGAGGCTGTTATACGAATTGAGTCTGCTGTTCTTGGAATAAAAGGTGATATAACTGAAATTGTTAAAAGGGCTGTTAGCTATTGGGTCGAAGACAATCCAGATGAACAAGAAAGACAATCGACAAGTCCTGATTTAACAGAGAAACTTGACGAAATTTCTAAAACAATTAAATCACTATCAAAAGCCGACCCTAAAGTAAAAGAACTTGAAAGTAAATTAAAAGAGGTTGTTGATTATCAAAAACAAGAAATTGAAAAATTAAATTCATCTCTTTTAGATGCAAAAGTTAAAAATATATTTCCCTCCGCAAATTCTTTCTCTGCAATTAGTTTACATCAACAAATACTTGAAAACACGGATAAAAAGAAATCAGGGCAACTAATAATCAAAATAAATAGACCAATTAAAATTGCTACCGCAACGGGCAAATTCTCTCCATCATTTGAAAACACGCCAAATCTGACAGTTAAACTCATTTCAAGTCCTTATAGTGACCTGACACCAATTCACGTCACATCAGGTATAGGACAATTTTCGGACTTTCATATTCATTTGAAAATACCGGGGACTTATTTAACTGAAGGAGAATATGTTGCAGAATATGAAGCAACAACATGATCGATTAATAGAAACAAGAAAATGATAAAAACCCAAGTTAGCGCGAGCATCTTGCTCGTGCTAACTTGGGTTTTTTGGTCCCAATTACATTTTGAAAACAACTTACCCATGGCAAAATTTCTAAATACAACAGGCGTTTCCTATCGCTTGGAAGAACTTATAAAAAGTACAAAATACAAACTGATTCTTGTAAGTCCTTACTTGCAATTTACGGAGCGCATCAAGGAGCATTTGAGCAATTTAAATGTTCAAAAACGTGATATCCGGATTGTGTTTCGGGAGAATAAGCTTCAACCGGATGAAAATAACTGGCTGGAAAGTCAAATGGGAATTCGTACCAGTTTGTGTAAGAACTTACATGCAAAGTGTTACATCAATGAGCACGAAGCAATTATTACATCCATGAATTTATATGAGTTTTCGCAGCAGAACAATAACGAAATGGGTATTTACATTTCAAAAGCTGACGACCCTGAATTGTATAGCGATACATTGGAAGAAGTTCAACGACTTTTGACTATCAGCCAGGAAATAAGGATGACCATAAAAAAAGTAACTGTGGAAACTCCTCCTCGAATCGATAAAAAAAACACAGAAACAAAAAGTTCCTCTTCAAAAGTTTCCACCCAACAAACAGGCTTTTGCATTCGGACAGGTATTAAAATTCCTTTCAACATCGAACGGCCTTTAAGCTATGAAGCTTATAAGAAATGGAATGAATATGCTGATCCGGATTACTCTGAAAAGTTCTGTCATTTCTCCGGTGAACCTTCACATGGTGAGACAACAGTTAATCGACCTATTCTAAAGAAAAACTGGAAGAAAGCTCAAGAAATTTTTGATCTTTAGGAACACCAAAACAAACCCTACATGTTCTTCAATATTTTTAAACGAAAAAAGGATGAATCCCAACGGTTGAAAAAGGAAATCCTGGCATTTGGATTTAACGATCCGAATGAGCTCATAAAACTGATTCGACCGGCGGTATTAATTGACGGAACAACTAAAAGCTGTCCTCCCGGCGGATCCAAATTTGGAGGTCAGCCGGATTTACCGGAGGAGTTGGAATGGCCAACATTTAATGATGAGGCTATGGTTTTCATCGGACAAGTGAACCTTTCTGAAATAAGCAGCCTGCAATCGGGAATGGATTTACCTGTAGCCGGATTACTTTCCTTTTTTATCCATTTCAAAGAACCCGAAAATGAGTTTGGAGCTGAATATGACTTTGAACCCGGTAAGGAGGAGTTCAAAGTGATGTATTTTGACAACTCTGAAAACTTAATTAAAAAAGAATTTCCCTCCAATTTATTTGAAGGGTATCAATTCGCTGAAAAACGAATGGCTTTCTCCCAACACTTCCAGGTTCCGACTACAGAAGAATCAAGTTATATTGTTCATTCCGGGTTAGATCAAAACGATAGGGACAAGCTTTTTGATTTTGAACGCAGGTATGCCGACGGATTTATGGACCAGATAGGAGGTTATCCAATTCCAATCCAACAAGGTGTTGATCTGGACTGGGCAGCTGCAACCGTTGAAAAAGTGGAAGACCGCTATCGGAAATCTTTGGAATTAGGTCAAAATTATGTCAACCTCTTTTCTTTTACATTACAATACAGCTTTGAGATAATCGGAGATTCCAACTGTTATTTCGGTATAACGAATGAACACTTAAAAGACAGGAAGTTCAAAGAAACCATTTTAATTTTACAGGATACTTAAATCCCCCCTGTGAGGATTCCCCAATCCTGCACTTCTTCATAAAGTCATTAAATTTGCCTCATGTTCAACCCATTCAAAAAGAAATATCGTATGGATTTAGACGAACTTCTGGAAACCGTAAATTCAAAAGAAACATTTCTTCGTTTTGTGGAAGCTTTAACGCTCGACAAAGCAGATGAAGAAAAGAAGGAAAAGATCAAGAAGTCGGATCCTTATGGACCAGGAGCAAACGGTTGGGAAAATGACGGTATCATACAATTTCTGGAAGCTATTCATGCTTACGGAGAAGATAGTTCCTCTATTGGAGAAGAAGCAAACTGGAAGTCATTTGCTTTACTTCTTTACGCTGGGAAATTTTATGAGTAATACTATTTCATTACAACTTCATCCCATGCAACGCATATTTGTCCTCACATTACTCCTTTTGTTTCTTAGCTGCGACACGAAAGATCCGGAAAAGATCTCGCTCCAAAAAACCAACTGGTACAGTCAATTCTACATTTACAGTAATTTCTATCATTTCGGGGTAGATGGACACGGCTATTCGGATGACGGACAGGCTGCCTGGAGTTGCCCGATCGATTATAAGGCTAAAAAAATACCCGGAAGCAAGATCCTTTATGCCGGTCCGCAAAAGTTCCGCTATCAAATTAAAAAGGATACGCTGACCATCAACTATTTGGATCACGACCTGGAAAGCCGTGTTTTCATTTATCGGAAAGAACGCGAAAACTGGCTCTCTTTGCATAGTTACACTTATGGATACGAAGTAATGAAAGCCGGAAAGCGGAAGACGTTTTTTGATGAAGGCTTCGAAGTTCAAGAATAGCAACAGCATGAGGATTAAATAAAGTATATTTTTAGATTTGCAGCATGACATACACCTTTTCCTTAAGCCAAAGTGATTATTTGAATCACCAGTTGTTTCTTGCTTCAACGGTCCAAAATTTTCGTCAACAGCTCAGAAACAGCCAGATTACCTGGGTTTTGGCGTTCCTACTTATCGCTTTTGATCTTTATATCGAAAAAAAGCTTTTCGCTGCCGCAGTTTTTGCGATCATTGGACTTGGCTGGGCCATTTTCTATCCCTCTTATGCTAAAAACCACCAGCAAAAACACTTTGAGAAGCACGTCAATATCTTCTTAGCGGATAAATTCGACAAAATTTGCACGATAACCATTGATGACCAGCTACTCCACAGCGAGGAGGAGAATTACGACATGAAAATTGGTATCAGTGAGGTTAAACACATTTATGAAACACGGGATTACTTCTATGCTCAATTGAAATCTGGCCTCACTTTTATTTTTCCCAGGCAAAAGATCGAAAACACCAATATGCTGGAAGACCAGCTGCGGGATATTGCGAGTAAAAATCAAATCCGCTATACCGAAATGATGGATTGGAAATGGAAGTAAATATAATCCACACATCACCCATGGATAGAGCATGGATAGAGCGTCTTTTTTTAACATACGAAGTTCGCAGAACGAAGTAGAGTTGTATTGATTTTTAACATCGGGAATCTATCAAAAAAACCTCGTGTACTTTTAAAATATAGCGACGGATGTCTGCTTTATTTTTGCGCACCTCAGGTTTAATTTTTTTATCTTAGAACAAAACAACCCAATATGTACATCAAATTGCTTTCAATCGCGTTTCTCACTATAACTATCTTTTCCTGTACCCCAAACGAACCGGACGCGGAAACCAAAGCTTCCGAGCGGGCAGAATTATTGAAGGATCCCGAAAGTACCCGGAAAGCGAAGCCTGATCTGCTGGCCACTGTTCCCTTCAAGAAACTACCGGTGGTTGATTCCACCAATTTTGACAATTTCAAGGGAGAGAACCGGCTTTCAGCAAAACTGGTTTCCAAATTACAGTTGAAAAGCATCGATGCGAATTACCAAAATTTTCATTCCCGTTACCGACTTGCACTTACAACCGACATCGACCTGATTGTCATCACCCTGGTGGCAGAGAACGAGATGAAAACCTACTTGATTTCCTACACCAAAGACGATTATCAACCCATTGACAAAGTAATGATCTCGTACGACGAAATCGCTGAATCCGCATTCCAGTCTGTGGGAAAAATAACCGCAAACGAGGTGGTGGTGACCAATTACAATTACATGGGTGAAGAACCCATTGTTGACGTGAAGAAGTACCGCATTGACAAGGCCGGGAAGTTCATCGGGAAATAGGCCTATGCGTTAACGGATGCTTTGAGTGTAAATTCAACCACGAAGCACACGAAGACCACGAGGATAGGATTTATTTTTTTAGAAGAGGGAACATTTCAACTTACATAGATCTCAGACTGGCGATCAGGTGAACAAGATCGGGTACCTGTGCGGTAAATGACGGTCATTTTTTCTTTTGTCTGAGGAGGAACGACGAGTTTAAGAAAAAATCCGTCATACTCCGCTAACAGGTCGATTGGTTTACCCACGCCTAGACTACCTCACAACTTTCGCACTAACGTTTGTCGTTGATCGTCTTCATCAGCTATGCTGGTTCTTAGCTCCACCTTTTTGGCAATGAAAAAGGTGGAAAATGATTATTTTAGAGGATGCAAAAAGAACTTCATCCCTGGAATTGGTTTGCACCCGAAAACAGCAAGGTGTTGATCGTTGGTACCTTTCCTCCCACTACCAGAAACTGGTCTTTCGATTTCTTTTATCCGAATAAGAACAATTTCTTCTGGAAAGTCATTTCGCGGATCGCTGAAACGGAATTACACTACCAACGGGACGATCTGGCAGTTGAAGAACGGAAAAACCTCCTGCGGAAATTGCATGTCGCCATCACCGATATGGGCCAACACATTTTGCGAAGCGATAACAGCTCATTGGATGAAAACCTCAGCGTGGTAGAATACATGAATATCTTCCAAATTCTGGACGAGAACCCGACTATCCGAAAAATCATTTTTACCAGCAGTTCAGGGAAGGAAAGTGCAGCAAGGTGGTTCAATCAATTCCTGGCAACCAGGGAGATCAAACACCGGTTCCCAACAGGAAAAAGACCGATCAAAAGTTCTATGGAATACCAGGGAAGAACGATCGAACTGGTAATTTTATATTCCACTTCTCCCCGCGCAGCGAATCGCATGCCTTTTGAGGATTTGGTGGACCTTTACAAAAACGAGATACTTTTATAGCAAATACTCCCGCAGATAGCGCAAATTACGCAGAAGTATTTTTTGAGTTTTAAGGTAAAAAAAGTGCAAATCAAAACCCTAATTAAGCACAAAATAACCATTCGGATTTTCCTCTAATTACGCAAATAGCGCAGAAAAAATAATTTGCTATTTTAGCTGGTAATGGAATAAAATAATCTGCGAAATCCGCGGAACCTGCGGGCAACAAAAACCAAATGAAAAACTTGAAAGAACGCTTCCTGGCCTTTGCACTGATCAGCTCTTTTGCACTGGCTTTTTTGGGATATCTTCTCATTCGCGGTGCACTAAGGTATTTTGACAATTACGTGAGCTATATCATGCTTGCAATCGGGATTGGATGTGTGCTTCTTTTTGGAATTGTTCTCTTGATTGCCTTCCGCTATTCGAAGAAAAAAAAGAAACGGGAGGAACATGAGCAATTGGATATCATCCAATACGGAACACCCTTTCCGGTCGACCTCGACACCATTCGGATCAAAAGCAACAAATGGAATGATTCACACTTCATCGAAAGCCACCTCCACGACATAGAGATCAAGCAGGAGCATATCCAAACCATCCTCGAGTTTGACGTGGAATTGGACGGTGAAAAGAAACAATTCCATTGGCCTTCCCACCTGGAGCCCAAAAGTCTGGAAATGTATTTTGCCATTCAAAAGGAAACAACCCTCTATTTAGACCCTGCAAATCACGCAAATTTCTACCTGGATTTGAGATTTATTGAAAACTAACATACTTTTACATAAACTGAACAGCTTTCCTAGTGATACCGCAGAAAAAATAATTTACTATTTTAGCTGGTAATGAACAAAAATCCGCGGAATCAGCGTCATCTACGGGCAACAAAAAAGGGTATGCATATCAAATCACATGAAATAAACGGAATTCAAATAGCGGAAATCACTTCTGAGACGATCACAATGATCATTGAAAAGGAAGAAGACGGTTTGGACCTGCTCGGAATGCTCTATTACCAGGGTTTCGACCGGATGATTATCTATGAAGAGAACATCACTCCTGATTTCTTTGACCTGAAGAACGGAATGGCCGGTGAGATCCTTCAGAAATTCTCCAATTACCGCGTTCGGTTGGCAATCGTGGGCGATTTCTCTGCATACACCGGTAAAAGCATCACCGATTTCATGTATGAAAGCAATCAGGGGAAACAGGTGAACTTTTTGAACTCGCTGGAAGAAGGGTTGGAGAAATTGGCAAGTTAATTCGTAACTATCCATTCGGTAAACTCATTCAATGAAATCAATTCACTGCCTCCTCATCACTTTCATTTGCTGCGCTTGTTCAAGCGGACATAAAAATGTTCCCCCCAAAACGAAAGTCGAAAAACAGACTTTTGAAATTCAACATACTGAGATAGATCCAAAATCGGATGAACACAAAATCCATTCAACTAATTATCGCATTCTACCTGTTGACGAAACTGCAAAGGACAAATCTTTACAGACATTTGTTTCCAAATTGAAAGGCATTGTCAAACGGAAAGACCTTGCCGGCCTTTTGACTTGTCTAGACACCGGAATTGTGCTAAGTTGGGGAGGTGGAATGAGTGGAGTGGAAACTTTCCTTGAAGAATGGGAACTGAATAAGAAACCTGAAAAATCAGAACTTTGGCCAAAAATGGAGCAATTCCTTCAATTAGGTGGAGCATGGGAAGATGACAAAAAAGAGTTTCGTTTTCCTTATGCTCAATGTGACCGGTTCTTCCAAAATATGGATTTCGATTTTGACTGGTATGTCACAGCAGTTTGCATTTCACCTAAAACAAATGTCTATCGAAAACCATTTCCAAATGCAGAAAAGACCGCAATCCTTTCCTACGAGGTCGTTCAAATCCTGGACCGTGGAGATGAGTTTATTAAAATCCAAACCATCGATAAAAAAGTGACCGGTTTTGTAAAAAAAGACCAGTTGATCCTTTCCGCCGATTCTTATCCTATTCTGGAAAAAATAAACAACCAATGGAAAATTGTCAGTTTCGCATCGTATGATTGAAAAATTTCGACTATCTTATAGCTATGAAAACAAATCTATTCATTGCTATTCTATTGTTTCCGCTTCTTTTTGCGTGCGGTGAGAAAAACACAGTTTCGGTAGCTCACTTGTCGGATTTAATGGATATCGATGCAATCGAACAGGTTGAAATGTCCAATAATTCAGGAACATTCTATTTAAGTCCGGAACAGTTGGTTTCCTTCAAAAAAGATCTTCACAAATTGTCCTATGTTCCTGGTTCCGGTGCGAAGGTCGGAGCAATTTCCATGAACCTGACAATCAAAGGGAAAAAGTACGGACTCAGCTCTTCCACGCATGGTCAATATGTAGAAGCTCACAGTTCCATTGCTACAAAAAATCAAGATCAGCTTAAACCCGGTTCCTTGATCTATTTCAAAACAAACGGAGTAAATTTTGATAATTATAAGAAACTATGAGAGTAAGCCACATCATATCGATCCTTTATTTCATCACCGCGCTGATTTTTGGTGCGCTGGCATGGTTTCAACAAGATGAAGGCCTGGACATTGTTTTTAAGGGCAACTATATTATTATCCCAAAAACGGTTCTTTGGGTTGTCCTTGGAGGCCTCTTTGTTTTTTTTGCAATCATTGCCTGGTGTTTCGAGCTCTTCCGGAAACCGATGAATAAATACCTTTTTGCAACGCATCACATCCTTACCATTGTCAGTTTGGTGATCATCTATCAAAGTACCCAACATCAGGAATCAATGCCACCGCCAACCGCTGCTTACAGTGTATTGGATGAAGTCCAGCCTCAACCTGAAGAAGCGATCGATTGGATCACCTATGCGGTTTATATGATTGCAGGGGCACAGATCATTTTCGCAGTGAACGTCATTTATTCCCTTGTCAAAAGCAAGAGACAGCACTAACCTTTTTTACCCTCATATCAACTTATTTTTTTCCAAAGTGTCTTTTACATTAATTTTAATCATAATATTGTAAGGTAAACTAACAAGTTAACTTTCATTAAATGAATAAATCGGAACTAGCTTCTTCCCTTCGCATGGCGATTGCAATCCTGTATAAAGGTTTGAGAAAAGAATTAACGGATTCTAGCGGATACTCGATGACTGAACTTCAAACAGTTGGGTTATTGTTTGTGACCGATAAAATGCTTCCTACAGAATTGGCACGTGAAACCCGAATCACAACTCAATCGATGTCGCAAATTTTGACCAAACTGGAAGCTGAAGGTGTGATTGTAAAAACGCCTTCACAAACCGATAAGCGTAAAGTTTACATTTCCATTACCGAATTCGGAAGAGAAATGATAAAGAGAACTCAATACGAACGAGATCAGTGGCTTATTCAGTCGTTTGATTCAACTTTAAATAAAGAAGATCTGGAATTACTGGAAAAAGCACTTCCTGTCTTACATAAACTCACAACAACTAACAAGTAAATTATGGAATGGTATCAGTATTTAAGCGGATTTTGGGCAGGATTCTTTTTGGTAAACACAATCCCTCATTATGTAGCCGGCCTGCAAGGCAACAAATTCACCACTGCTTTCGCCAGTCCTCCCGGAAAAGGATTGTCATCCCCGATAATGAATATCGTTTGGGCTTTGATCAATCTTTTTGCAGGATTGGGATTATTTTTTGTAGCAAAAATCGATACAGACAATTGGCTTTCTCTCATCATATTTTTCGTTGGAGTTATTTTGACCAGTTTCTATTTAAGCAACCGATTCGGAAAACAAAACCAGGAGTAAAAAAATAGCCGCCAATCGGTATGAAAGGCGACTTATTAAACTACCTATTTTCTTTATTTCACCTGTTCAAAGTCCGTGAGAACCCAATTTTTGGAAGGATCCACTACCAATGCTTCACAATAGGAACAAGTATGGTGGGTCGTATCTTCATAAGGAGCTCCACAGTTCGCACATTCATAACTGAAGGCAATGTCCTTTTCCGGTGTATTCAACGCGTCCGTATTTTTCGAAAGCACCATCCGGAATGCATGTTCTGAGATGGAAGGGTCCAGCTTTTTTAGTTTAGTTCCCAACTGCACCCGTTGATAATTAGCTGTAAGTCGAAATGATAAATTCAATTGTTTGTTCTGTGTATCAAATGCCTGAAGGGTAACTTCTTTCAGGTAAAGTCGGTCAAAAACAAATTCTCCCTGCTGTTTTTTCTGCGAAAGGATCGTATCGGCTACCGTTTGGTCCGAAAAACGTTCCAATTTCTTGTTTGCATCACCACTCCAGACTTCCATCACCTGCATGAATACATTGGAAGCAATGTCTTCCATACGTTGAATGGCAAACGTCGAATCATTTCTCACCAACTCTTTCAGGCCAATATCCTGCAGCAGGTCATTTCCACTTTTATAATCTTCATCCTGGGTGATTTCATTCAAAACCCAATCAAATGAAGCGTTATTGGTCAGTGTTTTACAATTGGAACAACGGCTCACTTCTCCTAACTGGTTATCCAATAGAGAACCGCAGTTCGGACAATTGTCCGTCAGGTACAAATCATTTTGAACGGAAACCGGGGAGGTATCTTTTCGTTTGATGAACGTCCAGATTTCCTTATCCGAATCTCCCTTATATGTTTCATTTAATTCAGGATATTTCTCACTAACAAACCGGTCATCCATTGAAAATGTAATTGCAATATCGGCGGATTGATAGGCACCATCCGTGCGGATATCCATCACCGAGATATCATTGATCCGGACATTGCTCAATGTGTTCTTTTGAGTAAGCCGCTTCATCATCGAAAACTGCGCTGTGAATCGCTGATAAACACCATCCGACATCCATTTACGGACTTTACTCAAATCCTGTTGTTCCCAGGCAGCTTGCAAGGCAAGGAACGAAGCACTTACTTTTTCTTCGGTTAATCCTTCAGGGAAATGTTTACTTCCCCCCGTTGCAGAACCTCCGAAATCTTTTTGAATAACAGATGAAAGAGCCCCGGACAATCCGCCACCGGATAATGCTCCTTTCATTCCATCTAGAAATGAGCTTTTAGAACCGGAACCCATTCTTTTTCGAATGATGAAATAGATGATCAATACCACAGCCAGACCTATCAATCCGGGAATGGTCAGTTTTCCACCGGTACCAATGTGGTTGGGCAGATGTTCTTCCGCTTTCTTTTCTCCTCCTGCACCCCCAACCCGGGCAAAAACATTCGCAGAAGCGAAAACCACAGGGATCATGACAAGTAACGATCTTAAAACAATTCTTTTTAGCAAGTTCATATGCTGTTTTTTATAAATGATGAGTTTATGAATGCGAATTACATGGGGGGAAGTGGTGGTGGCTCATTCTGGAACAAGGAACTCAATTCATCCACACTTCCAGCTTGAAGCCAGTTTGCCATTCCGTTCTTCCAGACCATGGACTCTCTTTTCAATGATCCATTTTGAAGCATCGAAGCAAGAACTTCCAGTGTGAAAGGCCCGGTTTGCTGACCGTTCACGGCTACGAAATAAGATACAGCCTGCGGAAGTGGTGGTGGTGCTCCGGCATTTTGAGCAGTCCCTTGTGCAGGATTCATTGCAGTCGACATCGAATTGGCAACCATATTTCCCATTCCCATTCCAACTCCCATTCCAACTCCCATTCCTCCCATTCCTGTATTTGCAGCAGCTGTCTCAATGCTGTTGGCAGCTTTGAATTGAGTGAGTTTCTGCATATCGATGCGATTTAGGCGGGAATATTCGAATATTTCTTTCTTGATATCATCCGGCATAGAGACGTTTTCAAGCAGGAACTTGGTGATTTTCAATCCATACTCATCAAACTCCTCACTGAGTTTTTCGTGAACGGTCTTGGAAAGTTCTTCCAGGTTAGCAGCCACTTTATCAATGGGAATTTTTCCACTTCCAATGAGGTTGGAGAATTTGGTTACGATCATGCTTCTCAACTGTCCGTTGATTTCCTCTGTCGTAAATTCAGTATCGGTCCCGGAGATTTCCTTTAAGAATTTCCCGGCATCCACGACCCTGAAAGCGAATGCCCCGAAAGCGCGCAGTTCTATCATTCCGAAACGCTCGTCATCGATGGTAATTGCATTCTTTGTTCCCCATCGTTGATCTACAAATTGTTTGGTCGAAACAAAGAACACATCTGCCTTGAACGGACTGTCGAAACCGTATTTCCATCCTTTTAAAGTCGCCAGAATGGGCATGTTTTGAGTTTCCAGGGTGTGCATCCCCGGCTCAAACACATCCGCAAGTTTCCCTTCATTCAAAAAAACTGCCTGCTGCGATTCACGAACCGTCAGCTTTGCATTCATTTTTATTTCATTCTGATAACGTGGAAATTTCCATACAATGGTGTCATTGGTTTCATCATTCCACTCGATTATATCAATGAATTCGTTCTTAATTTTATCAAAAAGTCCCATAATTTCTATTTTTTAATGATTAACTGTTCGTTCGTGAACTTATCCTCTCGTTTTCAAATAATCGTTGAGGCATTGTGTATAATTGAACCATTCAGCATCAGGTTCTCCGCTGAATCCTAAAGGCAAGTTGGGCAAATAACACAAGGCTGTATTGATGCGTCCCATAAAATCGCCTTCCGATAATTGGGTATAGAGAAACAGTTGATTATTTCCTTCATTACAGATAACCATCGAAATAATTGTCTCATAATCCGCCTCCATAACCGACATCATTTCATTCAGGAAGGAATCAAATAGCTCTTTCGAGGTTCCTTCAGTTTCAAAGGTGATCACTACGTTCTGATTGTATTTTCCTGTTTGCTGAAGATTTAGAATATTTGTGCGAAGGTTTACAATACCACCGTTCTCAAAACCAAATGAGCCCCAAGTCAGATCATAGTCAATCCCATTCCAATTTTCTTTTACCTGTTCCGGTTGTTTGGAAAGAACCAATACCGGATGGTCTTTGTACATGTGGTAAAGTGTGCGTTCCAAATAGGCATATTTTGTATTAGAGATCTGGAAGGTAACTGTCAATGAATCACGTTTCATGCGTTCTTTTCCTTCTTCATCAAAATGGAACACCAATTTATCGCGGAACAGTTCCACCTTCTCAACACCTCCGTAGATACTGTAACTCTGGTCATTCACACTCATGTGTACACGACCTTGTACATAATTCGCAAGGAATTCATCATTGGGGTCGTTATCGACTCCATATTGCAGAACCACGTGTAAATGTCCGCTTATAAATTCTGCCATTTGCACCTGGTGTTCGTTCACGTATAAATGAACCTCTGATGCATTGAAATCAACAGGACTATCGTCTTGAGGAGCTGCTGCAGCATTTTGCGGCATCATGTATTTAGCCAATTCCATGGCTGTTTTACCCATATCGCTTACATCGGACATCTTTGCCATATAGAATGCCTGTGCTTCATTCCAATTAGCCAATGAAACTCCATGTTTATTGCAAATTTGGCTTTGCAATTCGGGGTTTCCAGCTGCGCCGGTCATTTCCAGGTACATTTGTCCGTATTTGTCTATTGCTATCATTTTCTGCTATTTTATGTTTGTATTTCTATTTATCTCCGTAAAATGATTCTTGTAATTCCCTGCACAATGTCAATTGCTCAATGGATCCGTCGTGCAGCATGAAATCGAAATTCATCATCCCAATCCCTGCATCTTCTCCCGAATCGGCATAAAAGAGACTGCCATATTCATCGAAGTATTTCCAAAAATGATAGATCACTTTTTCCGGATGGTCTGACAGCACCACATCATACAAATCCCAATCCGGTTCATTTGGGAATTCGGTTTCACAGGCGATCATAAAACTTTCAATGCTCCCGTCATTATAACCGGCATCAAATTTTGCTATCTGCTCCATTTCCTTTTGAAATACATCGGGCAACTCTTTATAATTTTCCCTATTTACTCCCCGGTAATTTTTAAAATCATAGTTATTCATATTCCACAGTCTCTTTTTAATCGTACATCAAATGAATCAATGGTTCACCCGGGCCATCCGGTCGTGGTGCGAAAAGTGCTTCGATACTTCCCCAGGAGAACTTCCTTTGCTTTTCGATCTGTTCATTCAACCAGTTTTCATAAATATCCAGCACTGCAAATTCCTGTTCGGACGGTCCGAATCCTTTGCGCTCTGCATCCAGTGGCCGGAGCAATTCTGCCGGAATAATCGGATACAGGGAGATGACTTTCAGTTGATTATGAAAAAAAGCCAGGTTCATATTGAGTTTCCAACCTCCAATAGCGATGCTCTCAAGGAAGTAGTAGTGCGCACCACCCCATTCTTGTTCCGGCTTTAACGGCATCCCAAAATGTGCAGCAACCTCCTCTTCACTTTTATCGGTGCACAAGCTATATCCGTCATCCAGAAGTATAGCGCCGGTTGCCGGATCAATTACCTGATGGAACATGATTACTATTTATGAACTTCACTTTCATTATCCTTATTTTCAGCTTTTATTTATCGAATCTACTTGGTTTAGCTCCGAAACGGCGAGAGGAATATACCAACGTCGTTTATTAATCGACCAATGAAATTCCGACCTGAATATTTCCTAAATTTGCGTACAAGGCGAATAATGAGATATACAATAATCGATGATAATGAGGTGGATAGAATGGTGATTGAATCGTTCTTTGAAACGCATCCTGGTTTTGAATTATCCGGGAGCTTTTCCGATCCTGTCGAATCCATTCATCAATTAATGAATCACCCTCCGGATATACTCTTTCTCGATATCGAAATGCCTGCGATAAATGGAATTGACTTTTTGAGATCTTTGCCCAATCCTCCTTTATGCATTTTCATCACCAGTCACCCCGAATTTGCATTGGATGCTTTCGAACTCTTTGCTTTGGACTATATTTTAAAACCACTTACCAAGGATCGTTTCGACACGGCAGTTTCAAGAATAGAAAGTTTTATCGACATCCGTAAAAAAGCGCTCAGTTATGAGCATTACCTGGACAATGATTCTGTCATTATCCAGGAAGGGTATGATACGCATCGCATTCTACTTTCCGAAATTCTATACATGGAAGCCTTGAAAGATTACACGCGGATTTTCACCAAGAACAAAAGCTACATTACATTGGGGAATATCAGCCGGATACTGGAAGGTTTCAATGCCCCCCAATTCAAACGGGTCCACAGAAGCTATGCCATTAATCCCAAATACATCAATAGCATCATTGAGAATAATATCTACATTGGCAACAACCAGATACCTATCGGGAAAACATATAAAAGCACTGTCAGCGAATGGAAAAAATCTTCTTTTTGAATGCCGGTTTTTCCGGGATAAAAAAAATTACCTGGCTGCTTTTGTTCATTCAAATCAATTGTAACGCCCAGGAAAAGGACCGCGACACGAATGTCTGGATTGCTACATTCAAACAAAACCCGGACCCTGTTGAAAAAAGTATCGCAACCCAGCGACTGGCTTATTATTATAATTTCTATTACCAGCCAAAACGCGGTATCGCCTGGGCAAAAAGAGGACTTCCTTCCGTTTTAAGTACCGAAAATGATTCGCTCTTGTGGAGACATTACGATATCCTGGCAGAATTATACGACACCGACCTGGACTTTGACCGGTCTATCCACTTCATGCTCCTTTCCCTGGAATTGAAGAAAAAAGCGGGAAAACGGAAACTCATGGCAGGAACATACAATGACCTGGGAGTCGTTTACGGGGAAAAATCCGATTTCGTGAAACAGGCGGAGTATTATTATAAAACCAAAAAGATCTATGACCAAATAGGTAACACGGAAGAGGTCCTTCAAATCAATATGAACATTGCCGGAACCCATTTCAAACAGGGTTTTTACCGAAGATCCGTAAATGAATACAAGAAGCTGGTCCCTAAAATCAAAAAGCAACAATTCTGGTTTGATCTCTATACCTGTTATACGAACATCGCCAATTGTTACAGCAATCTGGATCAACCCGATTCTACTTTTCATTATGCCCTGCTTAACACCCGGTTGTCTGTCCAAATGAAAGACGACATTAGTAGTTTCGAATCCTGGGGACGTGTAGCTTATTTTTGCAGCCAGTTCGATCATTTTCAAGATTATTCAAAAGCGATCGACAGCATCATCTTTTATTCGAAGAAAATCAGTTATGAAGAAGTAGACTGGAGTGATTATTACAACAGTATCGGAACTTATCACGTAAAAATAACCCACGATTACAAGAATGCATTGGAAAACTACCACAAATCACTGAAGATTTCAAAGGAGCGCTCCAACAAAACAACAGAACTGGAAACACTGCTTCTCATTTCGAAAGCCTATGAAGTTTCGGGAGATTACAAGCGTGCTCATGAAACCATGCTCCAAGCCTATTCATTGAAAGGATCTATTCTTACCGATGAAAGCCGTTCGAAATTGGCAGAAATGCAAACCCGATATGAAACGGATAAAAAAGAAGCCCGGATCAAGATCCTGGATAAGGAAAACAAACTCAAGCAACAAACCACCTACATTCTATTCGGTAGTATCGCACTCCTGGCTTTAATCGTCATGAGTTTGGTCCGAAACAACAAACTGAAACAAAAAAACAATAAGAAATTGTCTGAATTGAATGGAGCCCTGGATGAAGCAAATCAGAGCAAAGTGAAATTGTTCAGTATTCTGAGCCACGACCTGAGAAGTCCCGTGAGCAGTTTGTACACTTATCTGCAATTGAAAAAGATGGCCCCTGATAAAATGGATGCCGAATACCGGGAGCTTAAAGAGGAACAACTGGCAGCTAATATTGAAAGCCTGTTGAATAACATGGAAGATTTGTTGATCTGGAGTAAATCACAGATGGACACTTTTACCCCTGAAAAGAAAAATATAGACGCTACAGAACTGCTTCAGGGAGTTTTGCAGATGTATGAACCATTGATCACACTCAAAAAAATCACCCTAACTTTGCCGGAAGAAGAATTCATCCTTTACACCGATGAAAATATCCTACAAACGATCTTCCGCAATGTTATTTCAAATGCAATAACTCATACACCTGAGAATGGAAGCATTCAAATTTCCTTCGAATCTAATGAGCAAACATCGACTATTTCATTTTTTAATTCCGGAATTCCTATTCCGGATCAGGAGGCGCAGAACATTTTTGACTGGAACCGGATAAACAGTCAGAATTCAGGATATGGTTTAAAAATTTCCCGTACGCTTGCCGAAAAGGTGAATATTGAAATGCATTTAGGTCCGGCATCCAATGGTACGGTTTTCTCTGTTACCATTCAAAATGAAACTCAGAAAAATAAATAACACTTCCTCGTGTCTTCGTGGTAACTTTTAACCACGTAGAGCACATAGGTCACATAGTTTTTCTTACATTTACTTCGTCTAAAATTAGTACCCGATGAAACAGATCCTTACCCTTTTACTGACCGCCGCGATGGTCTCTCCGGCAATTTCCCAATCAAAAGAAAAGAAACCGGACTTTGCCAAGCGACTTTCAGGTATTGAGAAAGAACTGAACCAGGTGTTGGCAGACCAGAAAGTGGCAGGTTACTCAGTTGCGATCGTCTACAAGGACCAGGTCATCTACTCGAAAGGTTTCGGATACCGTGACCTGGAAAACAAAAAACCGGTTACCCCGAACACCTTGTTTGCAATCGGTTCTTCCAGTAAAGCATTCACAGCTGCCATTATCGGTCAGTTGGAAAAAGAAGGGAAATTGAAACTGGATGATCTGGCTACAACTCATTTGCCTCAATTGACATTCAAATACGATTACATGAACACCGGGATCACGATCCGCGATATGATGTGTCACCGGACCGGGCTTTCCCGCTTCGACTATTCCTGGTACATGTTCAATACTCCCAACCGCGATAGTTTGATCCAACGGGTAAAATACATGGAACCGAACGCGAAATTGCGTCAGAAATGGCAATACAACAACTTCATGTTCCTGGCCCAGGGAATGATTGCAGAAAAGATCACGGAGAAAAGCTGGGAAGACAATATCCGGGAGCGTTTCTTCGCCCCATTGAAAATGACGCATAGCAACACGAGTATCTTCACCACGGAAAAGGATCCGGATGCTTCCCTTCCTTATACGGTAGATGAAAAATCCGCAATCAAGAAAGTAGATTACTACAACATCAATGGAATGGGACCTGCAGGAAGTATCAATTCCTGTGCGAATGATATGGGAAATTGGGTTTCTACCTGGATCATGGGCGGAAAATTCAATGGAACGGAGATCATTCCGGCTTCGTATGTGAAAGACGCTTCGAGCTCCCAAATGGTCGTTTCCGGAGGACAACCGAAAGAACATTCAGATATTCAATTCACCAATTACGGATTGGGCTGGTTCCTGGAATCCTACCGCGGACATTACCTGGTACAGCATGGTGGGAATATCGATGGGTTCTCTGCAAATGTGGCATTTTATCCTACGGATTCCATCGGAATCGTGGTCCTGACGAATCAGAACGGATCGGAAGTTCCGGAGATTGTGCGAAACCTGATTTCCGACAAGTTGTTTGCATTGCCATCTATCCCGTGGAATGCAAACGCGAAAAAACAATACGATGAAATGATGCAAGCGATGAAACTGGCAGAAAAAGGGGCCGACTCCTTGCAGATCAAGAATACTCATCCTTCTCACCCGATTGCAGATTATGCCGGTTTGTATGGAAATCCTGCATTCTCTGAATTCACGATAACGCTTAAGAATGACACGCTTTTCACTTTCATTGCCGGGGAAAAAGCGTGGTTGAAACACTATCATTACGATGTATTTGAATTCAGGCCTGTTGACCCGAAAGATGCAGAAGGAAGCGACGAAAACCATTTCCTGATCAACTTCGGGACAGCAAATAGCGGTAAGATAGAAACCGCTTCCCTGGATTTAGGTGAACCAGGAAAAGAAACTGCTTTCACCCGAAAACCGATCAAAGTGAATTTGTCCGGTAATGATTTGAGCAAATACGTTGGTGATTACGACCTGGAAGGACAGTCAATCAAAATCTATCTGAAAGGGACAACATTGATGGTATTGGTTCCCGGTCAACCGGATTACGAAACTGTCTCTGTCGGAAACGATACATTCGACCTGGCAATTGCGAAAGGCTATAGCGTGAAATTCACGGTGGAAAACGGAAAATCAAGCGCGGCGACCTTCATCCAACCGAATGGGAAATTTATAGCGAAACGCAAATAAATGATTCGATTCATCGGCATTCTATTCTTTCTTTCCTTGAGTGGAAATCAACAGGTTTCTGCCCAGGAAAATGAAATTGCACAAAAAGAGAAAGAACTTGTTCAGATCTACAGTAAATTGACAAGTTCACACTATGGTGATTTTGATACTCTCAGCTATTTCAGCAACCTGTTTTCCGAAAAATTGAAGCATTTGCTTTCAGGTAATAAAAATACGCTCCAATACCCTTTCAAAGCATTGGCAGGTGAAGGTATGCCATTAAGCATCGGGAGTATTTGTAATATCACTACTTCAAAAGATGGGTTGTTCCGTATCTATAGCTGGGATACACAAACTGGAGGAACTATGCACTTTTTCAATGCCATTTACCAATATAAAACCGGTGGCGAAGTATTTACAACTTTGTGCAATCTGGATGAGGGAGATCCGGGTTGTTATTACTCCAAAATCTTCACTTTGAAAGCCAAAAAGAAGACTTACTACTTAGGAATTGCCAATGGAATTTATTCCACCAAGGATGTCAGTCAATCCATCCAGGCATTTGAACTGACAAATACAGGAGTAAACGACAGCATCCAGCTAATGAAAACTCCTGAGGGAATGAAGAATTCATTAGACCTGGCATATGACTTTTTCAGTGTATATGATAACTCGGAAAGACCAATTGCTGTCATTAAATACAACGAGAAGAAAAAGATTATTTCGATCTCAATGACGAATGAAAAAGGGGAAATTGTTTCTGGAAATAAATTTTACCGATTCAACGGAACCTATTTTGAAGAGGTGAAAACAACTTCCAAATCAAAAAAATGATGTAACTTAAATAGTGAATTTAAAAGTTACGGGATGAAACAAGCGTTGAAAATCGGTACTCTTCTCACCTGCTTCCATTTTAGTCTCTTCGCCCAGGAAAATGATTCCCTCAAGGATCATTGGTTGACAATTCATGCGCAGGCAACTGTCATCAATCAGTTCAAACCTTCTTTTTCCGCACCTTATTCCGGTGAAAACAGTTTGTCGACCGAAAAGGAAAATAAAACTTCCATTACATCCACACTTTACTTTGGTTCGCGTTTATGGAAAGGTGCAAGTATCTATTTCAACCCGGAAATTGCCGGTGGTTCGGGACTAAGCAGCGCGTTGGGAATTGGGGATGCAACGAACGGTGAAACATTTCGGGTGGGAAGTCCGGCACCGCAAATTTATTTAGCCCGTTTATTTTTCACGCAACGATTCGCTTTAGGCAAGGAAAAGGAATACCAGGAAAGCGATCAGAACCAATTGGGAATGTACATTCCAACAAAATACCTTTCGATAACAGTCGGTAAGGTCGGGATTGCCGATTTCTTTGATGACAATAGTTACAGTCACGATCCCCGAACCCAATTCATGGCTTGGTCCCTGATGGACAATGGTGCCTGGGATTATCCGGCGAATACGCGTGGTTATACACCGAGTGCAATTCTGGAATACATTTCTCCCAAACACGAGATCCGTTATGCGGTTTCCCTCCTGCCCGTCGATGCAAACGGAAATACCATGGATTGGAATTTGCAGCGATCGGCTTCTCACAACCTGGAATATATTCACAGGCATCAGATCAGCCAACTGAAAGGTGCAATAAGGGTCCTGGCATTCTTCAACACGACCCACATGGGAAATTACCGGCAAAGTATTCAGCCCGAAAACATAGATAGTATTCCCGATATTACTTCGAATCGCATGTACGGACGCTCGAAATTCGGGTTCGCACTCAATGCGGAACAAGCTTTAAGCTCGGACCTTGGAGTCTTTTTCAGGGCTAGCTGGAACGATGGAAACAATGAGACCTGGGCATTCACGGAGATTGACAGAAGCATCAGTGCCGGAATTGTATGGGAAGGAAAGAAATGGAAACGTCCGGATGACCAGGTTGGGTTAGCTTATGTAAGCTCCGGACTTTCAAAACCACACCGCGATTACCTGAAAGCAGGAGGAAAAGGATTTATCCTGGGGGATGGAAATCTCAACTACGCCTGGGAACATTTGGCGGAACTGTATTATTCAGCAGCTTTGATAAAAGAGCATCTTTTTTTGAGCGGTGCTTACCAGTTTTTGGTAAATCCGGGATACAACCGCGACAGAAAAGGGCCGATATCTATTTTTTCACTGAGGATTCATCTAACTATCTAAAGAATAAGCGCGGTAAGCTTTCATTTAATTTTTATTGACTTTTAAATCAACTTTCCCTATTTTCATCTAAATAGTATAGTTTTGTAACCAGTAAATACTGAAGAAAATGACAAAAGAAATTTGGCTCAATTTGCCCGTAAAAGACGTAGAAGCATCCAATGCTTTTTTCACTGCAATTGGATTTACTCCAAAACCGCAACAATCAGCGGTTGGGGAAAGAGCTTGTTTCCAGGCTGGAAAATCAATTGTAATGCTTTTTACAGAAGCAGCTCTCGAACAGTTCAATGGCGGTTTGGGAATGAATGATACTTCAACAACTTCCCAAATGATGATCTCTTTTGATGCAGAGACCAAAGAAGAAATCGATGAATTGGCTGAGAAAGTAAAAAAAGCAGGCGGAAACGTATTTGCTGAGCCTTCTGAAGTCCAGGGATGGATGTACGGCTTTGCGTTCGCAGACCTGGATGGACACCGTTGGAACGGTCTGTACATGGATTTTTCAAAAATGAAGTAGTCGCAATAATTTATCAATAACATTCACTATTCTATGACTCAAGAAATCAAAAAAATCCAGGCGGGTTTGGAGAAAGTTCGTTCGGAAGTAGTTCACCACCCGAGTTACCGGGCCATTCAATCCATTGAAGACATCCGCATTTTTATGGAGCACCATATTTATGCAGTCTGGGATTTTATGTCGCTTTTGAAAGCTTTGCAAAATCAATTGACCTGTACGCAAGTTCCGTGGTTCCCGGTTGGATCTGCCGAAGTGCGCTACCTCATCAATGAAATTGTTTGTGGAGAAGAATCCGATCTGGCATCGGAAGAAGATGTGAAAAACGGAGATGGAATTCGCAAAAGTCACTTTGAATTATACCTTGAAGCAATGGAGCAAACAGGAGCTTCACGTGCGGGAATCGATGCTTTATTCAGCCAGATCCGACAAGGTAGAAGTGTCGAAGAAGCCATTGAGTTGGTTTCAATTCCTGAATCTGCCAAACGTTTCCTTCGTTTCACTTTTGAAGTAATCGCTACTAAAAAACCGCATCTGATCGCTGCTGTATTCACTTTCGGAAGAGAAGACCTCATCCCGAATATGTTCCACAGCATTGTGAGCGATCTGAATGCCAAGTTCCCAACGCAATTAGCTACCTTCAAATTTTATTTGGACCGTCACATTGAAGTGGACGGAGACCACCACGGACATTTAGCACTACAAATGGTGAGCGAATTGTGTGGAAACGACCCTACAAAATGGGAAGAAGCTGAAAAGTATTCCATCAAATCACTCGAAATGCGGAAGCAATTGTGGGATGGTGTGATGGAAGAGATCCAAAAAGTAGGGGTTTAATAACATCATTAAAATAACAAAGTAGGGACGAAAAATTTTTCACCCCTACTTCGTTATACCAAACCGGATTCAAGGATAAGCTGTCATCGAAAACTGTTCATTTACTTTCCCTTCTCTGATCAATTTATTATTCCGATAGATTTTCAATTTCGAGGTTTCCCGGTTGATTATTCGAAAACGTGACCCGGCAAGTCCATAATACGAAATACTTTCCGACGTATATTGATATTGGCCATACCTCATGCTCGACCAACCATAACTGAGAGTACAGAGCGATTTACCAAGTGTATTGACTGCATGAAAATCAGTCGAATAAAGTAACGTGCTCTGACCTTGTGAAGAAATGTAAACCAATGAGTCAAAATCCAAATGGATCAATTCATTGGAAAGGGTAATGCTCACATCCGTTCCGCTTGAACAACATTGTCCACCCGCCCAAGTGTGGATCATCACATTTGCCAAAGTATCTTGTGAAAAACCATTCAGGCTAAACGTCAACACAAAAAGAAACAAGATTGTTTTCATGATGACTTCTACAATTAAACAAGAACTTGGTTCAACTAAAAATCAAAAAGGCTACCCACCGAAGCAGATAGCCTTTTTTATCTCCCGCAGAGGATCGCAGAAGAACGCGGAAAAATATACTACACAAAGAATCTGCGATCCTCTGCGATATCTGCGGGAAACCCTTTTTAAATCTCTTCAATCTTTTTCATTTCTATTTTCGGCGGGATCAACCGGTAAACGATCGGTGTTACCACACGTGAAAGTAATGTTGAACTGATCAATCCTCCAATCAATACAATTGCCAAAGGAGAAATCAATGGATTGGTAGAGATAGCGATTGGGATTAGACCTCCGATTGCCGTGAGCGATGTCAGCACGATCGGTAAGAAACGTACTTCCCCTGCTTCGCGAATAGCTTCATCCAGCGTTCTTCCTTCCTCGCGCAAATGGTTCGTGAAATCGACCAACAGAATGGAGTTCTTTACTTCAATTCCCGCCAAAGCGATTAGTCCGATTACCGCTACGAAAGACAAGGAGTTTCCTGTGAACCAAAGTGCAATCACCGCTCCTACTATTCCGAGAGGGATTACAGACAATACGATCAGCGTACTTTTGAAAGTTTTGAAAAGCAAGATCAACACTGCAACGAACAAGAAAACCGTAATCGTGATGATGGTATTGAATCCTCCGAATGATTCGTTCCGGGATTCAAATTCACCTCCCATCGTGTACGAATAACCTCTCGGAAGTTTCTTCGCATCCATTTTCGTGATGACTTCCTTGATCAGGTCATCGACCAAAACACCTTTTTGAGCAAAGGCACTGATCGAAACCGTTCGCACCTTGTTGTGGTGATTGATGAACAAAGGAGAACTTTCCAATTCCAGGCTCGCAATCTGTGAAAGCAAAATAGCTTGTCCCTGCTGGTTGTTGACGTATAACTGGTTGAACACATCCAAGGTTGCCCGTTCGCCTTTGTGAGTAGTTAAAAGCATCGAGAACTCATCGTTGTTTTCATCGGAGAATGTTCCTAAGTCCACTCCGGCAATTGCCAAACGAACGGTCCGGTCAATATCCACTGTATTCACTCCCAAAGCACGGGCTTTTTCTTTCGAGATGACCAATTTGAAATCTGATTTCAGGTTGCTCACCGGATTGTTCACGTACATCGTTCCGGGAATGCTTTTCAAGAGATTTTCCACTTCTCCCCCGATCTTTCTCAAACTATCCAGGTTATCTCCCGATAAACGGACCTCAACCGGGGCAACCATCGGCGGACCTTGTTCAAAGTTCTTCACCTCGATCTTCGCACCGGCATACCGATTGAAAACTCTGCGCAAGCGATCGGAGATTTCCTGCTTCTTATCCACGCTCGTATGCTTTTCCAGCTGAACAAAGATCTGGGCAAAATCGCTTCGTTCGTTTTCCTGGGCCACATTGTAATAAACCGGGGGATTTCCTTTTCCAACGTTTGTAGCGTAGTATTTCACTTCCGGAACTTTACTCAATTCCTTTTCGACATACTTGGTGATCTCATTGGTATGGTTCAGATTCGTTTGCAAAGGAGCCACCACGTTCACTAAGAATTGAGGTTTTTCAGAAGCCGGGAATAAACTGAATCCGATTACCGGGAACAAAGCCAATGAACCGATGAAAATTGCCACTGCAACTGTCAAAGTAATGATCGGTCTTTTCAATGCTTTATCCAACAATACGGAATAAGTTCCTGAAATGACTTTTTGAAGTGCTCTCAGGAAGATATTTCCCTTGTGTTCTCCTTCGTGCTGTTTCAACAGACGACTTGATAAGAACGGGATAATAGTCAGCG
>Ga0247691_1000069_pt1 | contig 32499 bp, 30 predicted proteins | sample CNK32_metaG_FD_182721 | JGI IMG/M metagenome (GOLD analysis project Ga0247691, IMG submission 182721) | Soil microbial communities from Purdue University Martell Research Forest, Indiana, United States - CNK32 | ecosystem: Environmental > Terrestrial > Soil > Temperate forest > Bulk soil...
TTTTGGATAACGTAACAAACAGGACCTGGGAAATTTCCTTCGGGAAGATCCTGGATTTTCCGTATGCTTATTCAAAGTACAAGGAATTGCGCTCGGAAGAGCTGGATCGTTTGGTAGACGCCAAAAAGCAGCAGGACAAAGAGATTAAACAGACGCAGGAACTCATTGATAAGTTCCGGGCGAAGAAGAATAAGGCAGCTTTTGCTCAATCACTGATCAAGAAATTGGATCGGACAGAACGCATCGAACTGGAAAGTGATGCAGTTGCCAAAATGAATATTTTCTTCCCATTGAATGTTCAACCCGGGAAATGGGTGCTGGAAATGGAACATTTGGGGAAAGGTTATAACGGTAAAACCTTGTTCAAAGACATTTCAATTACGGTTGGTAGAGGTGAGAAAATTGCACTTCTGGGACCAAATGGAGTTGGTAAGTCGACCTTATTCAAGTGCATGACCAAAGAAATTGATTTTGAAGGAAAAGTGGAATATGGGCACAATGTCAAGATCACTTATTTCGCACAAGATCAGGCAGAGCGTCTGAATAAGAACCTCACGATCTATGAAACGGTTGATCTGGTTGCATCGGGTGAGGTGAGAAAAGACTTGCGATCCATTTTAGGAGCATTTCTGTTCTCCGGAGAAGACATCGACAAAAAAGTAGGTGTTTTGTCAGGAGGTGAACGAACGCGCCTGGCACTTTGTCAATTGCTTTTGAGCCCTTCAAATGTGCTGATCCTGGATGAGCCGACGAATCACCTGGATATTCAAAGCAAGCAAGTACTGAAAAAGGCATTGCTGCAGTACGAAGGAACATTCCTGATCGTTTCTCACGACCGGGAATTTTTGGATGGTCTGACAAACCGGATTTGGGATATTGAAAATCAGACATTGAAAATCCATCATTTCGGAGTGTACGAATACCTGCAACGCAAGATGGCCGTAATGGCTCCTGCTAAAAAAACAGAGGCGAAGATCGTTCAGAAAGAAGTGATTGCTGAACAGCCTGTGAAAGCGCAGTCCCAGGATGAGCGAAAAGAGCAGAAACGCAAAAAGAATCAGCTTCAAACTAAAGTAAGACAGCACGAAGACCGGATGCAGGAGTTGGAGAAAGAAGTGAAACTATTGGAAGATCAATTGGCTACAATGGATTTCACGGATTCAGCCAAAACGGCCCCGGTTCTGAAAGCATTCGAAGAAGTGAAATCCAAATTGGATTATTATTCGGATCTATGGATGGAAGCAACGGAGGAATTGGAAAGTATACAAGATTAATATTTTGAGACATTAGACAAAAGATGGAAGACTAAAGACAAATCTGTCTATAGTCTTTTGTCTTCAGTCTTAAAATCTAAAAGAGATGAAAGGATTATTAGATAAAATGCGTGTTTCTTTTGAAGAACCGATTCAATATCAGTTGATCTTGAACGGGGAACCTCAAATTCGCATGAATGAGTTGATTGGAAAGGAAATTCAATTGACCTGGACAGGGAAAATCACGTGTTCCAATTGTGGAAAACAAACGAAGAATTCTTTCGGACAAGGTTTTTGTTTTCCTTGTTTTCAGTCTGCGCCACAAGCTGCACCATGTATTATCAATCCGGAATTATGCAGAGCCCATTTAGGTGAAGGAAGAGATATCGATTGGGAACACAAGCACCACAATCAGCCGCATATTGTTTACCTGGCAGCTTCCGACAATATTAAAGTAGGAGTAACGCGCGCCGAACAAACAATGACCCGTTGGATCGACCAGGGGGCTTCCAGGGCAATCATTCTTGCAGAAACTTCGAACCGCTATGAAGCAGGAATGATTGAAGTTGCACTGAAATCTTACATGACGGATAAAACCAACTGGCAACGTATGTTGAAGAATGAGATCAACCACGAATTGGACCTGTTGGACGAAAAGGGAAGAGTGGAGGATTTGTTGCCATTCGATATGCGCGATTTTGTGAGTATGGATGACACCATTGTTTCCTTGAATTATCCGGTTGAAAAATATCCTGTAAAAGTGAAAAGTGTGAGCTTCGACAAGACACCCGTCATTCGCGGAAAGTTAGTGGGAATCAAAGGCCAGTACTTGATTTTTGAGGACGAAAGTGTCCTGAATATCCGGAAGCATACGAGCTACGAAATCGAATTTTCACACGATTAAGTTCGAATCTGATTCAATAAGAGATGATTTTTTCAGAATCAGGAGTTTTGAGCTCTGCGTTCTCTTTCTCTTTGCGGTTTAAGAAGCCTTTTATCTTATTCTTACCGCTAAGAAGCAAAGGGTGCAAAGCGTGTTCTCGGATGTATTTTTTCTTTGATAAGAAAATAAGAAAACAGCTCTTTTTAACCATTTAAGTTTTGAACTTTTGAATGTTGTAATTATTCTCGTTAATTTCTGCCAAAAAAAGGATCAAATCTTCCGAATCATATTAATTTTAATACTTGTATAAAAACTATCAAACATGTTCGACAAAAACGAATTTCACAAGTACGCAACAAAGCATGTCGGTATTTCCAGCATGCATTTAGAAAGCTACATCGAATCTTCATTAACGCCTTATATTATTGAGGAACGTCAGATGAATATGACGCAAATGGACGTATTTTCACGTCTGATGATGGATCGTATCATTTTCCTGGGAACAGGTATCAACGATCAAGTTGCAAATATCATCAACGCACAATTGTTATTCCTGGAATCGGCTGATTCCAAGAAAGATATTCAAATCTATCTGAATTCACCGGGAGGATCTGTTTACGCAGGTTTGGGAATTTACGATACGATGCAGTATATCAAGCCTGACGTGGCAACGATCTGTACCGGAATGGCTGCTTCCATGGGAGCTGTTTTGATGTGTGCAGGTGCTGAAGGGAAACGTTCAGCCTTGAAACACGCACGTGTAATGATTCACCAACCACTTGGCGGAGCACAAGGTCAAGCTTCTGATATCGAGATCACAGCTCGTGAAATTCAGAAATTGAAAAAAGAATTGTACGACATTATTGCAACCCATTCGAAACAAACGTATGAAAAAGTTTGGGCAGATTCAGACCGTGATTACTGGATGACAGCTGCTGAAGCGAAAGATTACGGAATGGTAGACGAGATATTGCTTCGCAACCCAAAATAGTCTAACTTTGCACAATAGTATCTAAGTCATCTCGATTATCTGATTGGGATGACTTTTTTGTCGATAAAAAGTAGAATATGTCAAAAAAAGAAACTTCTTGCTCGTTTTGTGGAAGACCACGAAGTCAAGTAGGTTTATTAATAGCAGGATTGTCCGGTCATATTTGTGACCACTGTATTGCGCAAGCAAAAGTGATCATTGAAGAAGACCAGTCCACCAAGATCTCACCTGAAACGGCTCCCGTAAATGTCTTGAAACCTCAGGATATCAAGGAGCGTTTGGATGAATATGTGATTGGTCAGGATGATGCAAAGAAAACCCTTTCCGTTGCAGTATACAATCATTACAAGCGTTTGCACCAAACGAAGATCGAGGACGTTGAGATTGAAAAATCAAACGTGATCCTGGTAGGAAGAACAGGAACGGGGAAAACATTATTGGCTAAGACCATTGCGAAAATGTTGAACGTTCCGTTTTGTATCGCTGATGCAACTGTACTAACGGAAGCAGGGTATGTGGGGGAAGATGTGGAAAGCATCCTTTCCCGTTTGTTACAGGCTGCGGACTACAATGTTCAGGCAGCACAGCATGGAATTGTATTCATTGATGAAATCGATAAAATTGCACGCAAAAGCGACAACCCATCGATCACACGTGATGTTTCCGGTGAAGGTGTTCAGCAAGCATTGTTGAAATTACTGGAAGGTTCTGTTGTGAATGTTCCACCGCAAGGAGGAAGAAAGCATCCGGAACAAAAAATGATCGCAATCGATACGAAGAATATTTTGTTCGTTTGTGGTGGTGCTTTTGACGGAATTGAACGCATCATCGCACATCGTGTAAACAGACAAACAATCGGTTTCGGTTCTCAGGTCACTGAAAAAGTGGATGAGGATAATTTCCTGAAATACATCACTCCGACAGATGTCAAATCATTCGGATTGATTCCCGAGTTGATCGGTCGTTTCCCGGTATTGACTTATTTGGAACCTTTGGATGCGAAAAGCTTGAAACGGATCATTACAGAGCCGAAAAACGCAATTATCAAGCAATATGTACGGTTATTTGAAATCGACGGAATCCGTTTGAAGTTTGATGCGGATGTATTGGACTTTGTTGTTGAGAAAGCAATCGAATTCAAATTGGGAGCTCGTGGTTTGCGTTCCATTTGTGAAGCGATCCTCACAGATGCGATGTATGAATTACCGTCTAAAAATGAGACTGAGTTCAGAGTCGACCTGGAATATGCGAAAGCACAATTCTCTAAGAGTAAGGTTGCCAGATTGAAAGTGGCATAATAGAATTATAAATGATAAACAGTAGGGGCGGAAAATTTTCCGCCCCTGCTGTTTTAGGAATGTTTTTTAATTGATTCTAAAAGAACAATACTTGATCACCGAACCTTTCGCGGTAAACAACTGTTCGTAATGCGTTTTGATATGCAGGATATCCCGGATTGTAGGGTCCAGATCTTCGGGCATGGATTGATACAGGTCCCAGGTCGATTCGATCAGTTCGTATTTGTGCTCCTGGATCTGTTCTTCGGTAGATTCAAACAATAAATCGGAATCTGTTTTCAAGTGGACAATCCCTCCGGGTTTCAAAATGCGTCTGTAACGTGAAATGAATTGCTCTGAGGTCAATCGTTTTCGCGGTTTAAGAGGTTGCGGATCTGAAAAGGTCAGCCAAATTTCATCCACTTCATTTTCCGCGAAGTAAGAATCGATAAAATCAATTTTGGTTCTGAGAAACGCAACATTCGTCAGGTTTTCATCGATTGCCTCTTTTGCGCCCACGAACATGCGGGAACCTTTGATATCGACCCCGATGAAATTCTTGTTCGGATAGTGTTTTGCCAGCCCAACGGAATATTCTCCTTTTCCGCAACCCAATTCCAATACGATCGGGTTATCGTTCTTAAAGTAATTCGAATGCCATTTTCCTTTCAATGGAAATGCGTCCTGTGGATTCGGTTCCAAAGTCGGTTCGAACACATTGTTCCACAATTTCATTTCCGCAAAGCGTCTCAGTTTATTCTTTCCCATAAATCGGTGCAAAAGTACGCATTCCAAGTCAAAGTTTTTTGTTGAATTTTTCTCAAATCGTAGCAAGTAATCCGTGCAATATGTACATTTACACTTTAATACAAACATCTTATGTCAAAGCAGCATCATCACGCGCTTTCGTTCGCGGGATTGATTATCACAGTCGGAATTATCTTCGGAGATATCGGTACCTCACCACTTTATGTACTTAAGGCTATAACAAATGCCGATCCGATCAGAGATGCTCATGGGCACTTGATCGAGCGAGGTAAACTGATTACCGATCAATTGATTATGGGAGCCTTGTCTTGTATTTTTTGGACATTGACATTACAGACAACCATTAAATATGTAATCATTACGCTTCGTGCAGACAATAAAGGTGAAGGAGGAATATTTTCTCTATATACATTGGTCCGCAGGAAAAAGAAATGGTTGGTTATTCCGGCAATGATAGGAGGAGCAGCTTTACTTGCCGATGGAATTATCACCCCGCCCATTTCAGTCTCTTCTGCTATCGAAGGATTAGCTTACATTCCTTCCATGAAACATATTCCGATCACACCGATCGTAATGGCCATCATTGTTTTGATTTTTGTGATACAGCAATTTGGGACTAAATTCATTGGAAGGGCTTTCGGACCGGTTATGATGATCTGGTTTTTAATGCTGGGCATAGTTGGAGTATTGTCTTTAAGTTCGGATCCTTCGATTTTAAAGGCACTCAATCCTTATTATGCTTATGATTTGTTAACGCATTATCCGAAAGGATTTTGGTTGCTGGGTGCAGTTTTCTTATGTACAACCGGAGCGGAAGCATTGTATTCTGACTTAGGACATTGTGGGAAGGAAAATATTCGGGTAAGCTGGATTTTTGTTAAGAGTATGTTGGTTATCAATTACTTTGGTCAGGGAGCTTATTTGCTTAGTCAACACGGCGGGAAATATATTTTTGAGGAGAACCCTTTTTATATGATTGTTCCTGAGTCGTTTAAGTTACCGGCAATTATTATCGCGACTGCTGCCGCTATTGTAGCGTCTCAGGCGTTAATATCCGGATCGTTTACTTTAATCAATGAAGCGATACGATTGAATCTCTGGCCACGGGTAAAAGTGAATTTCCCATCCGATATCAAGGGACAGTTATATATTCCATCGATCAATTGGTTTTTAATGTTTGGTTGTTTGGGAGTTGTTTGGGTTTTCAGGAAATCTGAAAACATGGAAGCAGCTTATGGATTGTCAATTGTCCTGGCAATGATCAGTACTTCGGTATTGCTCATATTCTATATGGCCAGAAAACATTGGAATCCGATATTCCGATATGTAATGGTCGCTATATTCTTCATCATTGAAGGCGGTTTTGCAGTTGCCCAGATAGATAAATTCCCGGATGGAGGTTATATTACATTGATGATTGCGTCCTTGCTAATAGCAGTGATGTATATCATTTTCAAAAGCAAGATCATTCGGAACAGTATCATTGATTTTGTGAAAGTGAAGAGTTATCTGCCCATTTTGCAAAAATTGTCGATAGATGATCAGATCCCGACATATGCGACACATTTGGTTTACCTGACAAGTGCGGAACGTGTGGATGAAGTGGAATCAAAGGTCTTTTATTCTATTTTGGAGCAACAGCCAAAACGTGCTGAGCGCTATTGGTTTGTGCACGTTATCACAACCGATGAGCCTTATACGAAAGAATACAAGGTTACGAAGCACGATGAGAATGACCTGATCCGAATTGATTTCAAACTCGGATTCCGGATCCAACCGAAACTGGACATGATGTTCAAGCAGGTTGTGGAAGAATTGGTTCAGAACAAGGAGATTGAAATTCGTTCCAGGTATGCTTGTGAGTACCATCACAGTGACCACATCGGTGATTTTAAATTCATTGTGATCCGTAAGTTTCTGTCGAATGATAATGAACTGCCTTGGTTCCATAAGTTGATCATGAATGCTTATTTCTTCATCAAGAGCAGAAGTTTGTCGGAGACGAATGAGTTTGGTTTGGATCCTAGTTCATACGTGGAAGAGAATTTCCCTTACGTGCTTTCGAAAGCGGCCCCGATCAATCTGAAAAGAAGTGAATAATTAATGGTTCCGGCGCAACTGAAGAAGGAACGGATCTTATTTGCATGCCTCGATTGGGGCAGCGGGCATGTTGCCAGGTCAATTTCCTTGTTGAAGCAGTTAGCAAACCAGGAGAATGAATTGTTTATTTGCTGTACGGAAAAGCAGCAGTCGATTTTTAGATCTTACGGTATTTCGGCGCGCTATTTGGTTTCGGTCGGCTTTCAATTTCGTTTCAAAGGCGATGGGATTTTCACTTCGGAAATGAGACGGAACGCCCTTCGTTTTTCGCGATGGATTAAAAACGAACAAACTCAAACCGAAAAGCTGGTGGAAGAGCATCTGATTTCCATAGTTCTATCCGATCATTGCTACGGTTTCCGTTCGAATAAGGTGCCTTCCATATTTATTACACACCAGGTTTCATTACCCCCAAAAGCAGGTTGGATTGCCCAACGGATCCATCGGAAATGGATGAACCGGTTCAATGAGATCTGGATCATGGATGAAGCGGAAAAACGATTGGCAGGGAAACTGAGTGAATCGAATGGGAAATCAAGTTACATCGGGTTTTATTCCCGTTTTCAAGATCAGGAAATTAAGATTGTTCCAAATAAAATTGTGGGAATCGTAAGTGGTCCGGAGCCGTATTCGGAGCAATTTTTTCATTGGATCATCGAACAATACGGAACAGAAAACCTGGTTTTGATCTCTCCAAAAAAATATGCTGAAGTTCCCGGGAATATCAAAATCATTACAGACTGGCAACTGGCCGATGCCGAAATCGCCTCTGCTGAAACAATCGTTTCCAGAAATGGTTATTCGACCTTGATGGATTTGGAATTCCTGAAGAAAAAGTCGGTTTTGATCCCTACGCCCGGACAATTGGAGCAGGAGTATTTAGCGGAATTGTATAAATAGTTCAAAAGTTCAAAAGTTCAAAAGTTCAAAATAGATTTACTTATACTTCTCACTTTTGAATTGAACCCTTTAAACTTTTTGAACCTCGTTTGAACTTACTTAATCGTCACCCCCCGCGAAGAAATCAGCGTACTCGAGCTGCCTTCAAATTTGTCCAATGAGAAGGTAAAAGTACTTCCAACGCCGATCGTACTGCGAACCGAAATGGTTTGATTGTGGGAATCCAAAATGTGTTTCACGATGGAAAGTCCAAGGCCAGAGCCGCCTTCGTTTCGGTTCCTACTTTTTTCCACACGGTAAAAACGTTCGAATAAACGGGGCAATTCATGCGGTTCAATTCCGGGGCCATTGTCCGAAATTTCAATAGAAACAATGTCGTCGACTTCGTAAAAGCGAATGAGTGTCTCGCCGTTTTCGTTACCATAAGAAATGGAATTGCTGATCAGATTGGTCAATACTTGTGCAATTTTCCCTCTGTCGGCACGTACCATGATTTCCTTGTTGTACTCTTTAGCTAACCGCAATTTGATGTGCTTTTCCTGGGCACGTAACTCCAAACCATCCATCACTTCTTTCGCCAGGTCTTTCATATCGAACGGGCGCAGGTCCATTTTCAGATCGTTGACTTCCAATTTGGTCAATTCATCCAAATCGTTCAGGATGTTGGTCATGCGATCAATTGCCTTGGAAGCCCTTTCGAGGAACATCCGGTTAACTTTCTCATCTTCCAATCCGCCTTCCAATAAGGTCAAAACATATCCTTGGATTGAAAATACAGGGGTTTTTAACTCGTGAGCGAGGTTTCCAATGAATTCCCGTCTGAATTTATCCTGTTCCTGGAGCTGGGTGATCTCGGATTTCCGTTGTTCACTCCATTCTTTGGAATCGGTTTCTGCATTTCCAATAATGTCTTTCGACATGTTGATGTAAATCTTTTCATCAGGAGTTGTTTTCCCTTTTCGAATAGAGCGATAAAGGATACGCAAGCGATTGTAGATAAATTCCCGGAAGAGAAAATAAAAGGTTGTGAAAGTGGCTACTGAACCAAATAAGATGGTGCATACAAAGACACCCACAGAAATTGGATAAAAGAAATTAAGAACGAACAGGATGAGAAATAAACAAACTGCAACGATGCTACTTCCTATTAGAACAATGGTAACCGGATTTAATTTTTTCACTTTTCAGAAAATGTATAACCAACACCTTTAATGGTACGAATATACGATTCTCCTAGCTTTTCTCTTAATTTTCTGATGTGAACATCAATGGTACGTTCACCCACAATTGTTTCGTCTCCCCAAACAGTTGTCAGGATTTGTTCGCGTGTGAATACTTTTCCGGGTCTTGAAGCGAGTAATTCGATCAGTTCAAATTCCTTCTTAGGCAATTGAATTTCTTCCTCATTCATATAAACCAGGAATTTCTCGCGGTTTACGGTAATGGAAGAGGTTTTGATTTCTGCTTCACCACCATTGATACGTCCGGCCCTTCTTAGTAAGGCTTCCACTTTTGAAACCAATAAACGCGGTCTGATCGGTTTGGTGATATAATCATCCGCTCCAGCCTCAAAACCGGCAACTTGTGAATAGTCTTCAGCTCTTGAAGTAAGAAAGGCGATCAATGGGGAATTTAGCTGCAGGTCCTGTCGAATAGTCTGACAAGCTTCAATCCCATCCATTCGTGGCATCATTACATCCATTAAAATCAAATCGGGAGAAACTTTCTGTGCCATCTGAACTCCCTCGAGTCCGTCGTTGGCAACAAATACTTTATATCCTTCCCGCTCCAGATTATACTGTAAAAATTCCAGAATATCTTTTTCGTCATCCACTAAAAGTATGGTTTGTCCCTTACTTATTTGCATTGTGCTTCTTGTTAATGTTTGAGCAAAAGTATCCTTGACAGTTTCCTTAATAATTACTGATGTGTTACGAAATAATTAATTAATACGGGATGGATTATTTTAATGTTAAGGATTCGACTGATCCCGATAAGTTCTTTCGAAGCAAAAGGATTGATTAACTTTGTGTCATGACATTTCGATATGCCTTGGAACTCGCTTATCGCGGTACGAATTATCATGGTTGGCAAATTCAACCGAATGCATCTTCTGTGCAGGAAGAAATTGAAATAAGATTGTCCCGGTTGATGGGGAATATACCTGTTTCTGTAGTGGGTTGTGGTAGAACGGATACAGGTGTTCATGCGTCTTATTATGTGCTGCATTTTGATGTGGATAAAGAATTGGATGTGAGTCAGTTGGTCTATAAATTGAACAAGATGCTCCCCGATGATATTTCCATCTTTTCGGCACAGGAAGTAGCAGCCGATTTTCACGCACGATTTTCAGCAGTTTCACGGACCTATCATTACTTTATCCATCAAAAGAAAAATCCCTTTTCGCTGGATAGCCTTCACGTGGTTTCAACCCTTGATTTTGAGGCTATGAACAGGGCTGCAAAATATTTATTGGGCAAACAGGATTTCACTTCTTTCTCCAAACTGCATACGGATGTAAAAACAAATATCTGCACGGTTTCCGAAGCAGAATGGAAGCAAATAACGAATGATACCTGGTATTTTGAAATAAAAGCAGATCGTTTTCTTCGAAATATGGTACGCGCAGTTGTAGGAACATTGCTTGAAGTAGGCTATGGGAGTATACCTGAAAGCGAACTTTTGACTATCATTGAATCGAAGGATCGGGGAAAAGCGAAACTTTCAGTTCCAGCCCACGGTCTATTTTTGGTCGATATCCGATATCCGGATTTTCCGGCAAAGGAGGATTGACCAGATCAACTAGTAAATTCAATGAAAAAGAAGGAATTGATATCTAAGGAATGTAACATAAGATCAGTTAAGGTAATTCAATTCGTATTGTTACTGATCGGATTCTCTTTTTCAGCGCGTGCACAAACCTCTGAATTGGAACCTTTGTATCGGAATTTTGATGTGGAGCAGGGCTTACCCAGTTCCGAAACTTATTTTGTACATCAGGACAAGGAAGGATATATGTGGTTTTGTACGGATCGCGGTGTGGTGCGGTACGACGGCTTTCGGATGGTCGTTTTTGATCAATCGAATGGTTTGCTGGACAATGTTGTTTTCTCCATTTATGAAGATAGAAAAGGCAGATTGTGGTTCATCACAATGAATGGAAAACTGGCCTATTATTATAAAGGAAAAATTTATCCTTATAAGTATAATGAGTTGCTTTCAAAATCGATGAACCTGACTTATCCATTCAAGTCACTGACCATTGACAAGGATGATAATTTATATTATTCCGTCCAGGGAATGAATTCCGTTAAAGTTACCCCAAGGGGAAAATTGACACTATTCAAACAGAATGCGTCCAGTAAATTGAAAAAAATCGCGGATAAATGGTTTTATTTATATGGAATTAAAGGAGGCATAGCTAAGTGTTTTAGTTATAGGAATCCGAAACGTCCATCGGAAATGGAAACTTTCCCTGCTACGAAATCTGTCAATGTAATCAGTGCAGTTGAAATCAATTCAAAGATGATTGTACGTGCAAATCCAATCATTTATGAGGCGTTCAATAGAAAAAACCGGTGTGATTATTTAAATGTCACGGGCTTGTTCACTACGAAGAACAAGCTTTGGATTTGCAGCACAAAAGGTGCCTATATGTTCCATGTTGATTCAAATTTTGACCTTTCAAAACCGGATCGTGTCTTTCTGAAGGATTTACAGGTTTCTTGTGTCACAATCGATCGGGAAGGCGGTTATTGGTTCAGTACCTTGGACAATGGAGTTTATTATGCCCCGAATGTAGGGATTCAGAATCTAAAACTTTCGGAGGTCCGGAGTGAAAATAATATTTACGATATCAATTCGGTAAAAGGGGAATTGTTTTATTCAACAATTTCGGGTTTTCATCATTTCAGGACGGGAGAACAGGTGAACCCGGTCATCCAATTTTCTTCTCAAAACAGGATGTTTGAATGGAACGGAAAGTTATTTGTCGGTCTGGGAAACTATGAAGTGAAAAATAAATATTCCGGGTGTTTTTTGATTAATGAAAGTGTCTATGCAGGTATCGTAAAGGATAAAAAGGGAGGTTTTTATCATTCCTATTCGGATTTATTTTATCATGCACCGTCCGGAAAAACAGAAAAGGTCTATGCTTTCAAAGCAAAAGAAAGAAACATCCAGCAAGGAATTATTCATGCACTTGCTTTTGACGATAAAGGCAATCTATATGGTGGCTCAATAAATGGATTGTATCTATTTGTAAATGGGGATTATAAATTGGTTCAGTTGCCGGCCGATCTGATGGATGTTCGGGTGACTGATATGAAATATCATCCGAAATGGGGACTTGTGGTTGCGACAAGAGGAAAAGGAATCTATATTCTTAAAAATAAGAAGGTAATCAAACGAATTACCGTCCAAAACGGATTGATTAATAATCTCTTGAATTCGCTCTATTTTGATGAAGACGGTAAGCTCTACGCGACAAGTAATACCGGGTTTTCAAAAATAGAACGGTTCAGTAATTCCTTTTTTCGCATTCAAAATTTATCCAAACTCAACGGATTGGCATCATCCGAGGTAAACATGGTGTACAAGTTAAAAGGGAGATTGTATGTTGCCACGAAATTGGGAATTGGAGTAATCGATGAAAATTATAGTTGGCCGATTGAATACCCGAAGAAACAATTGCAGATCCAGTCGGTCTTTGTAAATGGGAAGGAATTATCGGTTATCCACAAGAGCTTCGAATTCGATCATACGAAAAAGGCCATTCGTTTCTTATTGAAATCCACCAATTTCAAATCACAAACCAAGCAACCCTACCGATACCGGTTCTCGAAAGACGATCCTTGGATTACGGGAACATCCGGTGAGATCCTGCTCTTGAATCCCTCATTCGAGCACTTTTTCCTGGAAGTTTCCTATAAGAATGAATATGGTCTTTGGAGTAAACCATACGTGCTTTCGGATTTTACTATTTATCCTCCCTTTTACGCTACCAATTGGTTTTTTTCAATCATTCTCGTTTTAATAGTTGCAGGTGGTTTCTTGTTCTTCAGAAGGCGATTGATCGTCATTCAACGGAAAAATGAATTGTTGCGGAAAGTGGATAACCTGGAACAAAAAGCACTCCTGGCACAAATGAACCCCCATTTCATCTTTAATTCGTTGAATTCGATCCAAAGCTTCTTGTTGTTCAATGAGAATGAGCTTGCCGAAAGGTATTTGATCAAATTGTCCCAATTGATCCGTATGACCCTGACGAATTCCAGGGAAAGTGAAATTACTGTTCAACAGGAGATCGATGTACTTACCAAATACCTTGAACTGGAAAAAATGAGATTCAAGGACCGGTTTGATTTTGACATTGATATTGCCTTATCAAAGGAAGAATTGAATCTTTTTGTTCCGCCTATGCTGATCCAGCCATTTATTGAGAATTCGATTATCCATGGATTTAAACAATTGAATCAGGGAGGACTCATTCATTTGAGCTTCAAGACAATCCATGATGGTAAATTGATGGTGGAAGTCATGGATAATGGTTTGGGCTATCTTAAAAACAAGAATAATCCGAAGGATACAACCCACAAATCGTATGGAACACAGATTACTTCGGAAAGGTTGAGTTTATTCAAGGAAAAGTATGATTCGGAATTTGATTTTTCCATTCAGTTGATCCTGGACGCGGATGAACAGGTGAAAGGAACCAAAGTAATGATCTCCATTCCGATATTCAGCAAAAATTAAGTAGTGGCGCGATTAATCGCCATTTAATTCGGGTTAATTAACAAACTAGTTCTAAAAAAAAGGAATACCTTTGCGGTGAAAAAATTGAAACCTTTAGAATGAAATTTTACTGCCTAATTATCACCTTTTTCCTTGGGAATAGCATGTTCGCACAAGAAAAGATCGAGTTCCTGAAAGTCCCAAAAGAAGCCCAAAAAACAACAAAAGCATTAAGTTCTTACCTGACCAAGAATTTAGTTGATGATAGCACAAAAGCTGCACATATCTATCAATGGGTTACTCACAATATCGCATATGACTATAAAGCTATTGAAAGTGGAAAACCACTGGAGTATAAATCTGCAGGTGCGGTCCTAAAAGCAAAAAACACTGTTTGCCAGGGTTATAGCGCTTTAACTGTGGAGCTGTTGAAAAATGCAGGTATTGAGGCTACAACTGTTGAAGGATATACTGCACAATTTCTATCCGATTCAATTCCGTTGATAGCAAGTTCCGATCATGAGTGGATTGCTTTTAAGATCGATCGCAACTGGTATCTGTCTGATCCGACTTGGGATGCCGGTTACATCGGTCGTATTCCTAAATACAAGGAAGATCTGTTGAAAAAGGAAAAGATCACCTTGAAAAGAGCTAAGAAACTGGCGAAAATAAAGAAGGATAAACGCAAGAAGGTAAAGCAATTCAAGTGGGACAAAAAAGATAAGAAACAGGAGGAGAAGGCTGAAAAAATGCGCGGATCTTATAAATCGGACATTGGATTTGTGCGGTATCCTTCCCTTGAAAATTTCATGGTCGAACCGGATTTGTTTGTGCAATCCCATTTGCCTTCCCAACCCGAATTTCAATTGAGAAAATATCCCGTTTCGATGGAAGACTTCACCAGAAGAACAAAAAACTGGGATACGATCCTTACCCGTGAAAAAGGAAAGTCGGTGGATTTTGATAGTTATGTTTCCGAATACAGTTCCCTGAACCTGAATGATAAATGGATCAAAGTTGCAAAGGATGGATTGAAGTTTAATCGGTCCAATTACAGTTCCATGACAGTTCATTACTTCAATTATCTGGGGTTACACTTAAATGAGAAGTTTAGAAAATCTTTTGAAATTATCGAGAAAGATCATTTGCACGAAGAGTTTGTAAATCTGAGAGATATCAATGACAGCGTGGCACTTTATAGTAAGATGTCTAAGAAAATCAATAAGACCGCTTACGGAATAAGCAAACGAATCGTCTCGAATGAAACAAAGATCTTTAAAACGACCGACAAAGCAGCGAGCAGCATGGTCAAAAAGGTATTGTCCGAACAGAAGAAAAATGTCGCTCAGTTAGGAAAAGAAAAATCCAGGATCTCAAAAGACATCGCGCTTGTTCGTGAGAAAATGGGGAAATTGATGGCAGAATCGAGTAGTTATTCGACACCGGTTAACTTTGATTCGACCCTGGTTCCGCCTGCATTTGGTAAATGGAAAGACAGTTTGTTTCATTCCATCCTAAAAATTGACAGTTTACGAAAGGGTTGGGAGGCATTAGCCCACCAGGATAAAACCTATGAAAACCGATTCAAATCGTTGAAAGTTGCTTATGAAATGAGCTATACGAACCTTCAAATTCTCAATTCAGCTCCCATTTATTATAGTGATTCGATTATTTTATATGATTCTCAAATTGCAGATGGTTTGAAAAATCTGTACCGTTTCCATAAAGAAACGTATGATTCGTTGATGTACCCGTCTGAAATCAATAAGGAATACAAAACTTTGGAGAAATCGATCAAAAGAGGAGTGATCGGATTGAGAAGCTATGGAAAGAAGAATCCGAATTACAAATATGGAGAGATGAACAAATACCTTAACGGGTTGAATTATCAGGTTTTGACTTTGATAGAAACGGATTTGAGAACCTTTTATTCGGATCGGGCAGAATTGGTGAGGTTGGAAGATTACTACGAAGATCATTATCATACGATTCAGAAAAACCTGGAGAAGGAAAAGGAATTCAAGGAGAAAAATGCAGAACACAATTTTGAGGTGCTTGAAAAGAACAAGAAACGCACAGATGAGATGTTCGATAAAATTTTGAAGTCGACAGAAAAAACAGAGGAATTTTTCCAGAAAACATTGGGAAGCAGACCCAGATAAAATGACGAATAATATTAAAAACGTAGGGCGTCCCGCATGTGTGGGACGCCCTACGTTTTTTTTGAATGTTTATTTATTCTACAATTACGATGTAATTATTCTTTTTTCCTTTGCCTAGCAGGATGAATTTATCATTGATCAAATCGCTTGGCCCAACTAAAGTACCTTCACTGATCTTGTCTTTGTTCAATGAAATTGCGTTTGCCTTCAATTCGCGTTTCGCCTCTCCATTGGATGGGAGAAACCCGGTTTTAGCTGAAAGTAGGTCGACAATACTAATTCCTTCCGTCAATTCGGCGCGTTTAATTGTTGCCATTGGAACACCATCAAAAATACTTAAGAACGTATCGTTTGATAATTTCTTCAAATCTTCAGACGTCGATTTCCCAAACAGGATATTGGAAGCTGCAATAGCCATGTCCAATGCTTCTTGTCCGTGAACCCGGATAGTCACCTCTTCTGCAATTGCTTTTTGCAAAATGCGTAAATGAGGAGCTTCGTTGTGCTCATTTTCAATTGCTTCAATTTCCTCTTTTGTTTTCAATGTATAGAAACGGATCAGTTTGGTAGCATCGGCATCTGTTGCATTTAGCCAAAATTGGTAGAAGGCATACGGACTTGTTTTTTCAGGGTCCAGCCAAACCGTTCCCGATTCTGTTTTTCCAAACTTTCCACCATCTGCTTTTGTCAATAAAGGACAAGTGAAAGCATATGCCTCGCCACTTGCAATTTTGCGGACCAATTCAGTTCCTGTGGTAATATTTCCCCATTGATCTGAACCTCCGAATTGAACTTTCACATTGTTTGCTCTATATAAATGCAGGAAATCATATCCCTGGATCAATTGGTAAGAGAATTCGGTAAAGGAGATTCCGGTTTCAATGCGTTTTTTCACGGAATCCTTCGCACTCATATAATTCACGGTAATGTGCTTTCCAACGTCACGGATAAACTCCAGGAATGAGAAATGGCGCATCCAGTCGAAATTGTTCACCAATTCCGCTTTGTTTTCACCCTCTTCGAAATCCAGGAACTTGCGCAGTTGCTTTTCAAAGCAAGCCACGTTGTGATTCAAAGTTTTTTCGTCCAGTAAATTGCGTTCTGCAGATTTTCCGGAAGGATCTCCAACCATTCCCGTTGCCCCGCCAACCAAGGTATATGGTTTGTGTCCTGCTAATTGGAAATGTTTCAATAACATGATCGGAAGTAAATTCCCTACGTGTAGTGAATCGGAAGTCGGATCAAAGCCCACATAACCGGATGTCATTTCTTTAAGCAGTTGTTCTTCCAAACCGGGCATGATATCTTGTACCATTCCTCTCCATCTTAATTCTTCAATGACATTCTTTTTCATGTGTTCTTTTTTAATGCGCAAAAATAGGGATTATTCCTCTTTTCGGGACGAAGTTTAAATGAACAAGATGCAAGAATCGACAAATGTAGTATCTTCGACCATGCTTCAAACACGAAAAGAAATAGCCTTTATGGTGATGGCCGGGATTTTCATCACCAGTGCCATTGTTGCTGAATTGATTTCTGCAAAATTAGTCTACATGGGATCCTACTTAGCTCCGATGATTGCCGGAATTGTTCCCTGGCCGGTTGTTTTTTTACTGACGGATGTTATGAACGAGTATTTCGGGAAGCAGGCTGTTCGGAGGTTGAGTTGGATTACAACCGGTTTGATCGCATTTTGTTTCCTGATCGTATACATTGCTGTTCAACTTCCTACAGCTGAGGGATCGTGGTTATCCGATAAGGAATTTGCCAAAGCTTTCGGTGGTTCTCTCTGGATCATGATTGGAAGTATTTGTGCCTTTATCGTATCGCAATTATTGGATGTTCAGCTCTTCCATTTTTTCAGTAAGCTGACCAAAGGAAAAATGATCTGGTTGAGAAGTACGGGTTCGACTGTTGTTTCACAATTGGTGGATTCTTTTATCGTAGCACTCATCGGCTTGTATCTTTCCGGGGCATATCCCTTGAAAATGGTACTTGTTTTGGCAATTACCGGTTATCTCACAAAATTGGTCATTGCCGTTTGTCTCACTCCCTTGATCTACCTTATGCATTATCTGGCGCGAAAAATATTGGGAGAAAAACCGCTTAGTAGTTAGAGAATTAACAAATTGTTCCGCCGAATAATATATATTTAGTGAGAAATTCATCGAGATGATGAAAATTACACTCACTAAAAATACTATTTATGAAGAAGTTAATCGCTGAATTTATTGGAACCTTTTGGTTGGTACTGGGAGGATGTGGAAGCGCTGTCCTGGCAGCTGGATTTCCCGAACTTGGAATCGGATTTGTTGGAGTCTCCATCGCCTTTGGTTTGACTGTTTTGACCATGGCTTATGCAATCGGTCATATTTCCGGTTGTCATTTAAACCCGGCAGTGACTGTCGGTCTTTGGGTCGGTGGTAGATTTGAAGCAAAGGATGTACTCCCGTACATTATTTCACAAGTACTGGGAGGAATTGCCGGAGCCGGAGTTTTATACCTGATCGCAAGCGGAAAACCGGGTTTTGAGTTGGGAGGATTTGCTGCAAATGGTTTTGGAGAACATTCTCCGGGCGGTTATTCCATGCAATCGGCATTGATAACAGAGATTGTGATGACATTTGCCTTTTTGATTATCATTTTAGGAACGACCCACAAAAAAGCCTCTGCCGGTTTTGCCGGAATGGCGATTGGTTTGGGATTGACGTTGATCCACTTGATCAGTATTCCTGTTACCAATACATCCGTTAATCCTGCAAGAAGTACGAGCCAGGCAATTTTTGTTCAGGGCTGGGCCTTTGATCAGCTTTGGTTATTTTGGGTAGCACCGATCGCCGGAGCAATTATTGCTGGTTTGCTGTACAAATACTTGGCACCGAATAATGATTAATTCCAAATAAAATGGAGAGAGGCCCTGAAAATTATTTTGGGGCCTTTTTAGTTCATTAAAGAATCTGGAAATCTATTTCGTCAATGATCTGAGGCTTCTCACAGTGTGTCTTTTCTATAATTGAAAGAACTGTTTGACAAGGACAAGGGAATCATCTGTTAATTCAATGATTTTGAAAGTCATTCCGGAACTTCCCAGGAGAAAAGTAATTTGCCTTTTCTCGAGATCTATATTGTATTTATATGAGAACCATTTATATCGAAAGTAAACACCGTCCAGAACACTATTTGACTGAGCTGGAAGTGTTTTTGAATTTTCTTTGATCTTACAAGTTGAGAATGCAGCATTCAGATCAAACCTAAGTTGATTATCTTCCTGCAAAACAGCTTTTTTAAACCTGCAGGTATCACCAGAGTTTAGATTGAAAAATGGTTTGTAAGAATCGGAATTCCATGCACCAAGAATATGTCTGTTCCAAGATAGACTATCATAAATTCTTGTTAGAACAGTTAATTTATCGTAAACAGGTAATCCAAATTCAGTTGAAATTCCTACAGTTTCTGGTTCAATCAAAATTAACTGGTCTTTCTCTAAAATATATTCAACTATTACAGACTCAATTCTTTTCTGACGTGCTTTTTTCGTTTTGTAAAGAGAGAAAGAACCTTGATGATCAATAGTGCCTCTATAGTCAATATAGTAAGGCTCTGGATTCCGGTTATAAAATCGGGAATGATTGAGTTTTTGCTCCATCAAATCTCCAAAAATAATCTCCGACTTTCCAATTGGGTCTTTATAAACGGCCGTATCATTCAGATTGATACCGATCATGGAAACATACCATGTGCCTTTTAAAGAATCTTTAGAATTGTTTTGTGAATGAACTGAAACAGTGATTACTAAAAAGCAATAGGTGATCAGCTGTTTCACAGGGGATGATTTATTTCGTCAGTGTTTTGAAGACTTCTTCCAATGATTTCTCTTCTGTTCTTAATGTCAGGACAAGCAAGTTGTTTTTCTGTGCAAACTGTGCAACAGTCTTACGCAGATCATCCAAAGATTGGCTCTCGATGAGGTATTTGGAATCCGAAACACGTTCGATCTTGGAAACACCCGGAATTTTCTGAAGTAAGTTTTTAGTAACAGCTCCGTCAAATTCAGCATAAACCACCTGTGTGTCGGTTGCCAGTTGTAAGTTCGAAGATAAATTATCCGCAACCAATTTCCCTTGACGGATGATGACCACCCGGTCGCAAATTGCTTCTACTTCCTGTAAAATGTGTGTAGAAAGCATCACCGTTTTTTCTTTCCCGATTCGTCTGATCAGTTCGCGGATCTCAACCAATTGATTCGGGTCCAAACCTGAAGTCGGTTCGTCCAGGATCAGTACATCCGGATTATGAATGATTGCTTGCGCCAGACCTACACGTTGGCGATAACCTTTTGAAAGCATCCCGATCTTTTTGTTTTGCTCCACTTCCAGACCAACCAATTGGATCATTTCCTTCACACGCTCTTTCAGATTCTTGATCTTATAGATTTTGCCTACGAATTCCAGGTATTCCTTAACGTACATGTCCAAATACAACGGGTTGTTTTCAGGAAGGTAGCCAATGCGTTTTCTTGTTTCAATGGAGTCCACGGAAACCGGAATACCACAAACGCTGATCTCTCCTTGTGATGCAGGGATAAAACCGGTAATCATTTTCATTGTTGTTGATTTACCAGCCCCATTTGGTCCCAAGAAACCAATGATCTCACCTTTCCCGACGGAAAAAGTAATATCGTTCACTGCTGCTTGTTCACCGTAATATTTGGAAAGGTTTTTTACTTCAATTGACATAATGAAAACTTTGGCTACGAAGATAACGAATGGGAATGGAATAAAGTTGGTTTTACAGAACAAACAGGATGAAATGATTCCATAAAAAGTCTGTTTTTAAAATTTAACCGCAAAGAAGCAAAGGCGCAAAGAAGGAGTTGGATAACTTTGCGTTCTTTCTCTCTTTGCGGTTCAAAATATACTCTTTGCATATGATAAGATGGGTTTTTACTTTGGAGATAAATGCTTTTTGGTGATCATTTTACAATCTCTTTCGGTAATTTTGTTTCATGAGTGACGAGCATCGCGGAAGAGTTTTAAAATCTACAGGGAAATGGTACCAAGTTTTGATGCCAACCGGGGAAATTGTAGAGTGCAGGGTTCGTGGGAAAATGAAATTACAGGAATTAAAAACCACGAATCCCATTGCTGTCGGCGACATTGTGATCCTTGACCCAAAAGGTGATGAAGAAGGAAAACGCGTAATCGTGGATTACGAACTTCGTGAAAATTACATCGTAAGGAAGAGTACGAACCTCAGTAAGCAAATGCACATTTTGGCGGCAAACATTGATCGCGCTTACTTAATGGTCACCTTAAAACATCCCGAAACACATTTTGTATTTATTGACCGGTTTTTGGTCGCAGCTGAGTCGTTTCGAATTCCGACAACCTTGATTTTTAACAAGGTCGATCTATTGGATGATGAAGGCCTGTTGGACTTGAAGGCGATCATGTTCATGTACGAATCCGTCGGTTATCCTTGTCACGCTATTTCTGCGACGAACCAAAAAGACATTGAATTCCTCAGGGAAGAGATCAAAGACCAGCAAGTGATGATTGCAGGTCATTCCGGAACCGGGAAAAGCACCTTGGTGAATGCCCTGGACCCCAACCTGGATTTGCGGGTTGGAGAAATTTCATCGGCACATCACCAGGGACAACACACCACCACTTTTGCCGAAATGCATCCCTTACAATCGGGAGGATTTATCATCGATACACCCGGAATCCGGGCTTTTGGAATCGTGAACCTGGATAAAGAGGTGATTTCACATTACTTCCCCGAAATGCGCAAATTGATCGGACAATGTAAGTTCCACAATTGTCAGCATTTGAACGAACCGGCTTGTGTGGTGAAGGAAGCTGTGAAAAGCGGGGAAATCTATGAAAGTCGTTACTTCACGTATTTACAGTTGATGACCGGGGATGATGACGATGTTCACCGCCGGAATAAGCGTGGATTGGAGTAGGATAATTGAATATTTTCTCCCACAGACGAGCACGGATGGACACAGAAGATTGTATTTTGAAAATAAGTATTTGGTAAATTGTTATTCATCTGTGTCCGCTTTAGCGGATCCGTGTTCCTCCGTGGGAAGTTCATTTACATCATTCAAAATTTTCCAACAATCCCTATATTTGAACATGCGACTAGTCATTCAACGGGTTTCCCAGGCAAGTGTAAAAGTAGAAAACCAGGTTATTGGTCAAATCGGCACCGGTTTATTGGTGCTTCTTGGAATTGAACACGAAGATTCCGAGGAAGATGTGGATTGGTTGATTCAGAAAACCCTTCAAATGCGTATTTTCTCGGATGAGGAAGGAAAGATGAATTGTTCCCTGCAAGATATTCAAGGTGAATTATTGGTAGTGAGTCAATTCACCCTTCACGCATCTACCAAAAAAGGGAACAGGCCCAGTTTTATTGCAGCGGCAAGGCCTGAGCAGGCAATTCCTTTGTATGAGTCATTCATTCAAAAGGCGCAAGCGACTTTGGGGAAACCGGTTCAATCCGGATCCTTTGGAGCAGATATGAAAGTGAGTTTACTGAATGATGGCCCGGTTACTATCATCATCGATTCAAAAAATAAAGAATAATGGAAATTTCGGAAGCACAAAAGAAAGTGGACCAGTGGATCAAAGAAGTGGGAGTTCGCTATTTTAATGAACTTACCAACATGGCAATGCTTACCGAAGAGGTTGGAGAAGTTGCCCGGATCATAGCGCGCAGGTATGGCGAACAAAGCGAGAAAGAAAGTGACAAAGGCAAGGACTTGGGGGATGAATTGGCGGATGTACTTTTTGTATTGATTTGCCTGGCGAACCAAACCGGTGTGGACCTGGAAGATGCTTTGAAAAAAAATCTCGCAAAGAAAACAGGAAGAGATGCTACCAGGCATAAAGAGAATAAGAAGTTGAAAGACTAGCTATCATTCTTCGTTTTGTAACAACGGAATAATTTTTGCTTTATTCGAATAGAACCAAGTACTCAACTCTCCATGAATAAGTTGCTAATAATGCTTTTCGTCTTGCTGTGTGTAGATTCCTATGCTCAGCATTCCTCCGGATTTGATACCAAAGAGGCCCGGGATTTTATTCAAATTTGCAATTCCTTTACCTATTTGGACCTTGAAGGTTCCGATGAAACCATCATTCCCAAGGAATACACGCGAATTTATACCTCTCCAGCATATGGAATGGACAACCTGTTCCAGGTGTATGTAAACCAATCAAAAACGAAAGCAGTGCTGAATTTCAGAGGCTCTACCGATCAGAAATCGAGTTGGTTGGAAAACATGTATTCGTCTTTGGTCCCGGCGAAAGACACTATTTTCAAAGGAGAGACGGCTTTTATCTACCAATGTGCGGAAGATGAATCTGCTGCAATTCACGCGGGATATATTTTGGGATTGTCTTATTGTGCTGAGGACGTTTTGAAACAGATCCGGGATTTGAACAAACAAGGTATTTTCACGATTTATATCATCGGACACTCGCAAGGAGGTGCTTTGGCGCAAATGACACGAGCTTATTTGTATTTCCTGCCTAAATCCAGGTTGAATCCGAAAAATTCGTTTAAAGTCTATGCATTTGCAAACCCGATGATTGGAAATAAGGTGTTTGCACAGGAATACCAAAAACGTTTTGCTGATCCGGGCTACAGTTTTCTGATCCACAATCCGGAAGATATTGTCCCGAAAATGCCTGTTTCATACAACGATTCCACTTTCTGGAAAAGCAACATGAAGAACCTGCTTTTTGATCGTGAGAACTTCAGTTTTAAGGAGAGTATGAAGGAAGGTTTGTTGAGTATGATGGGAAGTAAGGTCGGTAAACTCAATAATGGCATTTCAAACAATGTACAAGGTCAACTGGTTAAGCTCCTGGGAGATTTCCGCATGCCGAAATACAGCAAAGAATCCAATTTCATGCATACATCCAATCCCATTTTGTTACCACCGACCCAATATCCCCTGGAATTGAAGGATTCGAGCATCTTGCAGAATGACTCCCTGATGCGATTGTACAAACGGGATGCAAACGGAGTATTTGAAGAGAAAAGTGTCTATAAGAAAGACAAGGTCCTACTGCAGCACAAGCCCTATAATTACTACACTGCTTTGTTGAAGGAGTATTTTATCGCTGATTATGATAAGTTGAAAGACAAGTATTTCGTTCTTAAGAATAAGAATTGAAAATTTAAAATGGAGAATTGAGAAGCTTTTTCAATTTTACCATTTTCCATTATCAATTAACTTTTGTGCGACGATTTTATCAATCGGTAAGGTCACCAATTCCTCACTTAATTCCGAAAGATTTACCCAATGAAGGTTCTCTTTTAGGGATTGATCTTTGGTTAATTGATCCAGCGCATGAAGATCGGCCTGAATCAGATAATAAACGGAAATTACCTGGTCATTTTCTGAGAAAGCAGATACTTGAAAGAAGTCAGTGAGGTAAAACAATTCCCCGACTTCAATTTCCAGGTTGAATTCTTCCTGGAATTCGCGTTTGAGGCAATCGATCATTCCCTCTCCGAATTCCAATCCGCCTCCGGGAAACTTGGTGAAATTCAGATCTCGATAGGATTCATCCGAAAGCAGGATTTCCTGTCTTTCATTGATACAAATACCGTAAACACGGACATTAAAACGCTGCATGCTATTTGTCCAAAACAGCTAAGATGTTCGGTTTGAAATACAATTCGGATTTCAGTACTTTTCCGTCTTCGCGGTAGATCGGGTTACCGTCCGCATCCAATTTACTCATGTTGGAACGTTGGATCTCTTCAAAAACTTCCGCGATCTTATCTTGTAATCCGTGTTTTAAAATCGTTCCGCACAAGATGTACAACTGGTCGCCCAAAGCATCTGCAATTTCAACCAGATCCCCATTTTTAGCAGCTTCCAGGTACTCTTCATTCTCTTCTTTCATCAAGTTGTAACGAAGGGTAATATCGGCTTCGGACAATTGTGCCGTAGGCTCGTAATTATTTGGAATGTTGAATGCGTTGTGAAAAGTTTCAACTGCTGAAATGGTTTCTTTGAGTGTCATTGTTCTTGTGTTTTTACAAATATACAATCTCCTGGATTTGTTACGTTCAAAAGTTCAAAAGTTCAAAAGTTCAAAAATAGATTTACTTAACCTTCTCACTTAAACTCTTTGAACCTTTTACTTTTTTGAACTCTCTTTAAAGGTCATCACAGGTCTGAAACCAACCATCGGATTGGCTTCTGTAAATTTTTTCATGCTCTGATTGCGGATATCGTATCCGGGAGAATGCCAATCACCTCCAACAGCGATGTTTTGTCCGAAAACCATTTCAGAAACATTTCCATTCAAGTTATAGATCCCAAACTCATTCGGGAAGTAGGATAGGACAGGTGAAGTAACATCGGCATATTCCCCTCCGTACCCCAGGAAATCGAAATCAATGATAGCCACCTTCAACTTTCCTGTTATTGTATCTCTTGTAATTGCTCCTCCGTCAATTTGCAGGAAATTCGCCATCATTTTTCCTTTCTGCGTTCTTAGATAAGGAGAATCCCATGCATAAGGCCTGTACAAACTGCTTCCATTCGCTGCACGAAGGAATTCGGTTCTTTTTGGTAAGCGCAAAACGATGCTTGGGTTTTGGGTGTATTTGCGCCATACTTCTGTCAACCATTCACAATATTTTTCTGCTTGCTGGCGCGTCAGGTTTACCACCGGATAGTTTTTGTATGCTTTATGATTGAAATAGTGTTGAACGTATTTATCTCCCTGAAAGTATGCTGAATTCCACTTAGCTGTATCAACCAGTGCCGATTTATATTCATCCGTTTTCCCCGCCTTTTTTAAATCATCCAGATATTCCTGATAATTGAAATTGGAAACTTCCATTTTTGATATGAAAAACCCTTCGCAAGTGACAGTATCATTGTCTACAACCGTTTTTCCGGGAGGAATATAGGAGAATCCTACTTTTGTGGCGTTTTTTAATCCTGCTAAATCCAAAACAGGTTTTCCAGGCTTTGAAAATGAGAAGAAAAGGATGGTTGTAAGAATAGAAACAAAGATCAGGGAACTTTTCATAAGAGTAAATTTTGCTTTTGTAAACGTGAATTCATAAAACTAGTTACAAAAAAACTCCCACCATAAGGATGAGAGTTCTCTTTCGTAAATTAGTTAAAAGTTTAATGAAATAACTTCGTAAGATAATAGATTCCAGCTGCCAATAAACCTGAAACCGGAATGGTTAAAATCCATGCCCAAAGCAAATTGATTGTCACACCCCAACGAACGGCGCTCAAACGTTTTGTCGCTCCGACACCGATGATGGACCCTGTAATGGTATGTGTTGTTGAAACCGGAATCCCTAAGTTGGATACGGTAAACAAAGTCAAAGCACCTGCTGTTTCAGCACAAACACCTTCCAGCGGAGTTACTTTGGTGATTTTCGTTCCCATGGTCTTTACAATTTTCCATCCACCCATCATGGTTCCCAAACCAATCATCAGGTAACAGGAAAATGCGATCCAACCAGGCATTGTTTCGGAGTTCACTTTCGCTTTGATCTTATGCCCTTTGCGAATTTCTCCTTCTTTGTTCACATAGTCATTAAAGATACTGGCCTCCATGTATTCTTTATTCAGCTGCTTTCCTTCAAAGATGATATCGTGCGTTTTTGCATCATAAATATCCTCACCTTTCGTGTAAATCAAAATGTGATCTTCTTTTTCGATCTCCAAAGAATCAATATTTCTGGTGTATTCAGGTTTGAATTTTGCCTTTTTTCCGTCAGCATCTTCAAATTCAATTTGGAATACCTCAGATATCTGGAACATTTTAGGAATATCTCCTGTGATTTGCCCGTGTTCATTGCGTTGCGAATTTGCGAACACCATCAAAGCTGCACAGATAATACCCATTACTTTTTGCGAATCCGCACCACCATGGCCTAAGGAAAAAGCTGCAGAAGAAAGTAATTGCAGTTTTTTATACATGTTCGATTCTTTCATCGCAGTTTGACGCTTTCCATGAACAATCTGGTACCAGGTGTAGGTTAGGATAAATAGAGTGATCATTCCCATAACGATGTACATCATAACAGGCTTCACATCTAAATATTCAACCATGTAATCCATGATGAAAAAAGTGATTGTAGAAAGAATCAGGATGGAGATCATTTTCTTAGCGAAACTTCTGCTTACCGTAATCATGGCGATCACGAAGGCGATAATACCACCAATAAAAGGTGCCAGGAAAATGAACATGGTAACCTTAATGATCTCAGCAGAAGCAATCACATCAAATCCTGCATGAGCGACAGCTGCACCTGCAAATCCACCTATCAGTGTGTGAGATGAGGAGGATGGGATCCCTAACCACCAGGTTAATAGGTTCCAGATCATTGCTGCAATTAATCCGGCCAGGATTACGTATAAATCAATGGCGCTATTGTCTACTGTTTTTGCCACTGTATTTCCAACACTCATGTCGAATACCCAGAAAGCGACAACGTTGAAAACCGCAGCCCAAACAACGGCTTGAAATGGAGTCAGTACTTTGGTGGAAACAACTGTTGCAATGGAATTTGCGGCATCATGAAAACCATTCACCAAGTCAAACAATAATGCAAGAATGATGATGGCAATTAGTAATGAGAACATATCTTATTGGTTTTCCAATTAGTATTAAGCGTATTTTACAACGATGGATTCGATTACATTTCCAGCATCTTCACATTTGTCCGTTGCAACCTCCATAATTTGGTAGATTTCACGTTTCTTGATCAAACTTTTAGCATCAATATCCGAATCAAATAACTTTTCGATACTTAAATCGAAAATATCATCCGCCTGATTCTCCACGTAATTGATTTTGATTACACACTCAACAATTTTTTGTGTGTTTTTCAAATTTCTAAGTTCTTTTACCGCAGCATTTACCGCTAAAACCGCATCGTGAATGGCATCGGCCATTTTCAAAATTCCGGAATCGTTCGGATCAACTTTATAGAAATTGATTTTCTTAGCAGAAGCATAAATATAATCTGCAATATCATCCAATGATGTTGCTAAAGAGTGAATATCTTCTCTATCAAACGGAGTGATGAAATTTCTTCCCAGCTCAACAAAGATCTTATGCGTCAGATCATCATTTTGATGCTCCAAATCTTCCATTTCTTTAATAATGGTCGCTCTCTTATTGTAATCAGATTCGTTTACACATAATACCAATTTCCCTGCGATTGCTTCCAGGTTCTGAGAAGCCTCTTCAAATAGGGAATAAAACACTTTGTCTTTTGGTAAGAAAAACTTTAAAAATCCTGATGCCATTTTACTAAACTTAATATTGTTGCCGCAAATGTAATTCTAGTTTATTGAGGATGTTTCCCGGAAAGCAAATGTTAACGAAATGGTAAAGTTGGAAGATTTCGATGCTTTTGTGATGCCTTGCAACCTAAAGTATCAGTGTTTGAGGTGATTAAGATATTCTCAATGTTAAGTAAATATTAAGAAGTGGTTTTTTGAAAGAAAAGAAACAGGGGTAAAATGAGCGATTTGAATTAAAAAAGTGATCAAAAAGAATCGCTATGTTAAGCCAATATTAAAAATGTTATCAAAAAATTAAACTATCATTTGTTATATGTTAATTCAATATGAAGCCATTAGTTTTGCCAAAAAAAAAATTGAAATGAAACAAATTGCTGCACTGGTATTATTGATACTTCCATTTACGATGAAAGCTCAGGGTTGGGCGAATGACACACGTTTTACAACCGGGACATGGAATACGGTGAATGTTCGTTATGAGGCATTTCCGAAGTTGCATTTCATTGCGGAAGGTCAAATGCGCAGTCAAAAGTTTTACGACGATTTGAACTATTGGGAGGTAAAAACCTTCTTTCATTATTTGTTTACAGACCAATTAGCCGGAGGTTTGGGTGTGGGTACTTATCACCAATATGTGGATTACGAAAATTTCAGGACTCCTCAAAAGCAAACGGAAAATCGGGTTTGGGCTGAGTTTATCTTAAAAACGAATGGAAAGCGGATCCAGTTTGATCACCGATACCGTTTTGAATACCGGTTCATTCAAAAGTGGAACAGTGCTATCGATGGATTTACGTCGAACTATGATGGTACCACCGATGATGACCGTTACCGTTTCAGATACCGCTTGCAGGCATTTATTCCAATTAATCATAAGACAATGGTGGCAAAAACACTCTATGCAAATATCTCTGATGAGGTCATGTTTACGCACAAGCTGCCTTATTTGAACCAAAACCGATTCTTCGTTGGCCTTGGTTTCAAAATGCAACATAGTTCTATCCAGGTTGGTTTATTACACCAGTTCTTGAAACTTACCGGAACAGAGAGAAGAAAAGATTACATACAAATCACGTATGCGCATGTCTTTAAAAGAACACCGCATCCGAAAAAAGAGAAAATTTAATCGAGGGCTCTGAACTTATAGCCGATCCCTTTGACGGTTTGGATATAATCATCGCCGATTTTTTCGCGCAGTTTTCTTACATGAACATCAATGGTCCGGTCTCCGACAACGATATCCGTTCCCCATACACGTTCCAGGATGACATCGCGTTCAAAGACAACTTCCGGTCTTGAAGCCAAAAGAGAAAGCAATTCAAATTCTTTTTTGGGAAGGTGAAGGGTTTCTCCGTTCTTGATGACCAAGTATTTTTCACGGTTAATGACCAAGCCGGGGGTTCCGGTAGGTTTTGCCTGAACGGATTCCTTTCTTCTCAATAGCGCATGGACCCGACTGATGAGAACGCGGGGCTTGATAGGTTTCGAGATATAATCGTCTGCTCCTGCATCCAATCCTGCAATTTGACTATAATCTTCATTGCGGGCGGTCAAAAAACAGATCAACACATTTTCAAGTCCCTTTGTATTTCGGATTTGGTCACAGACTTCAATTCCGTCCATACCGGGCATCATCACATCGAGAATCACTAAATCGGGTTTTTCCTCTTTGCAGATGCTAATTCCTGTTTGACCGTTTTCGGCAAGAAAGACTTGGAATCCTTCTTTCTTTAGATTATACCCGAGAATTTCACGGATATCTTCTTCATCATCAACTATTAAAATTTTATCCATTCTTAATCAGTTCTAGATACTTTCAAAGGTAAGAAAGTATTTCGAGTAGCTTGGTGATTCCTGAATTATATTCGGTTGACTAAAACGAAGTAGTTTAAAAAGTGCCTTGTATTAATCCTTACGTATTGAAAGAGTTGAAAATCCATTCATCAATCATTTCATCCATTCAACATTAAAAACCGCCTCTTTTTTGAGCTAAAAAAACGTGCTTTCTTGGAATCTTAAATCGGCAAGATCCTTGTTAACGGTTTATTTTAACTGGGGTAATCATTGCCTAATCTGTTCAATTTTAGATGTAATTGATCAATCAGTGAATTATTTCACATATGCGTTATACATTCGTTTATTCCATTCTTTAAATCCTTTAATTGTCCTTTTTTGTAAGTCTCTTTTAAAAGTGCAAAACCAATGTGATTATGCTTTATCTTTGTTGCAGTAGTAGTAGGTTAGGTTGATTAGTGTGATAAGAGCTTGAGACGCCCGTCTTGAGCTCTTATCTTTTTTAAGTCAGTCCATCTATTTTCATAGAGATCATTTATCCCGAAACTATTTCTTGTTATCTTCACAAAAACAATCATTTTAGAATGAAACCGAAGGCTAGAATATTATTGGTTGAAGATGATGCCAATTTGGGGTTTGTTATCTCCGATCAATTGAAATCAGAAGGTTATCAAGTCGTGCTTTGTACGAATGGAATGGATGGCCATATGCGTTTTTCCGAAGATGAGTTTCATTTATGCATTTTTGATGTGATGATGCCCAAGAAAGACGGATTTACCCTGGCGCGCGAAATTCGTACGATGAACCAGGAGATTCCGATCATTTTCCTTACGGCAAAAGCAATGACTGAAGATAAGATCGCCGGATTCAATGCCGGAGGAGATGATTATTTGACCAAACCTTTTTCCTTTGACGAACTTTCAGTACGCGTTAAAGCCCTTCTGAAAAGGGTAAATATTAAGGATGAACCGGAAGAGAAGGTAGTCCAAATCGGTTCCTATGTCTTTGATACGGAAAACTTTACTTTAAAGCACCCGGAGTTTGAAAAAACGCTGACCAAAAAAGAGGCGATGGTCTTGAAGATCTTGTGCAAATACAAAAATGCAGTTGTTCCCAGGGAAAACATTTTAACCGCGGTTTGGGGCCAGGATGATTATTTTGCGGGTAGGAGCATGGATGTTTTTATCACCAAGTTGAGAAAGTATTTTTCCATGGATGATCAAATCGCGATTTCGAATATTCATGGGATCGGTTTCAAATTGGAAGTTCTTCCTTAAAAGTTTAAAAACGGAATAAAGCAATCCGAACCAAATAGCATGACATTGATTTTACATATTGAAACTGCAACAAAAGTATGTTCCGTTGCATTGTCTTTGAATGGAGAAATTGTCCAAATCCAGGAATTCAAGGACGAAGGTTATTCTCATGGTGAACAACTCACAGTCCTTATTCAAAAAGTATTCGATTTACAAGGAATTGCAGCAGAGGATTTGTCTGCAGTTTCCATTTCTGCCGGACCAGGCTCTTATACCGGACTACGAATCGGAGTTTCCACGGCAAAAGGCCTGTGCTATGCTTTAAAGATTCCGCTTATTTCCGTTGATACACTTCAGGCGATGGCTGAAGTGGCTCGGATTGGGTATCCGACATCCAATCTTTGCCCGATGATTGATGCAAGAAGGATGGAAGTTTTTTCATTGATCACGAATTTCGATGCGGATATTCTGAAACCGGTGAGTGCGGATGTGCTCGATGAAAATTCCTATTCGGATTTTGAACCCTTCGTTTGTTTTGGAGATGGTGCACAGAAGATGGTAGCACTTTGGGGAGACCGGGACATTGAGTTTGATCTGGACCTGGATCCTTCAGCAAAAGGGCAGATTGCAATTGCATATCAGAAGTTTCTGAAGCAGGAATTTGAGGACGTAGCGTATTTTGAGCCGGCTTACCTGAAAGAATTTTACCAGGCACCACCTAAAAAAGCTTAAGCCTGTTTTCTTACCCGGAATGAAGGCAGGAAAATAGCAATAATACCGATCAGAGGTAAGAAAGAACAAATGTGGTACACCTCAATAATTCCGCGTTTATCGATCAGATCTCCCAGGAAAGCAGCACCAATCCCACCCATTCCGAAAGCAAAACCGTAAAACATTCCTGAGATCATTCCGATTCTTCCCGGAAGTAATTCCTGTGCATAAACCAGAATGGAGGGAAATGCTGAAGCGAGTATGAAACCTGCACAAGCCAGGCATACGATCGTTCCTGTAAGATTCATATAGGGTAGAAGCAAGGTGAAAGGAGCAGCTCCCAAAATTGAAAACC
>Ga0247691_1000070_pt1 | contig 31098 bp, 33 predicted proteins | sample CNK32_metaG_FD_182721 | JGI IMG/M metagenome (GOLD analysis project Ga0247691, IMG submission 182721) | Soil microbial communities from Purdue University Martell Research Forest, Indiana, United States - CNK32 | ecosystem: Environmental > Terrestrial > Soil > Temperate forest > Bulk soil...
GATTAGACCAATGAGGTCATTTTTTCGGTAATTTTGCCAAAAACTTACTTATTATGGGCGCATTAATACATTCGCATTCGGGATTACGTTGGGTAGCTTTGGCTTTATTGGTTTTCGCAATAGTGAATGCCATCCTGAAAATGAAAAGCGGGAAATACGAAAAAGGGGATAAGATGTTGAACCTGTTCGCAATGGTCATGTTACACATCCAGATCACTTTGGGAATTATCGTGTCTTTTGTTTCAGGTAAAATTTCCTATGCAGAAGGTTGGATGAAAAATCCTCAATACCGTTTCTTCGGTTTGGAGCACATTTTACTGATGGTAATTGCAGTGACATTGGCAACAATTGGGAGAAAGAAAGCGGAGAAGGCATTGGATCCTGCGAAAAAGCACAAAACAATCCTGATTTGGTATACCATTGTACTGATCGTCATTTTTGCTGCGATTCCCTGGCCATTTAGAACTGTATTGGGAGGATCATGGTTTTAAAGAATAGCTTATTGGTTCTTTCTTCTGTTTTATTACTTACCGCTTGTGGTGAGAGTGAAAAACCGGAAGAACAAACCAAACCGGTTTCAAACGAGCCCATTTCACTGGAAGATGCACGGGCGGTTTACACTTTGAATTGCGCTTCGTGCCATGGACCTGATGGAACATTACAGGCTTCAAACGCGAAGGATCTGTCTGTCAGCAAACTGAACGAAGGCGAAATAGAGCAGATGATCCGGAAGGGAAATGATAAGGGAATGATGCCTTATGAAGACATGTTGAGCACACCAGAAATTAAAGGAGTAGTCAAATTCGTTCAAAATTTACGGAAATAAGAAATGAGTGAAAGTGAAGGTCACGTTTTAGTTGATGCAGTTGAAGAAACCTGTGTGCTTGTTGGGATTATTACATCTGCTGTGACGGACGAACAAGCTCACGAATACCTGGATGAATTGGAATTCCTGGCAGAAACTGCAGGTGCCACATCCATCAAACGATTTACGCAAAAACTTCAGATGGCGAACCCGCGAACATTCGTGGGAACGGGAAAATTGGAAGAGATCAAGGAATATGTGAAAGCGAATGGAGTTGAGTTGGTCATTTTTGATGATGAGCTTTCTCCGTCCCAGTTACGGAATATTGAACGCGAATTGGAATGCAAGATCCTGGACCGGAACATCCTGATCCTGGACATCTTTGCTTCAAGAGCGCGGACATCGCACGCGAAAACGCAGGTGGAATTAGCTCAGATGCAATACATGCTTCCCCGATTGAAACGCCTCTGGACTCACTTGGAGCGTCAAAAAGGAGGGATTGGTTTACGTGGTCCGGGAGAGTCCCAGATTGAAACGGATAGACGGATCATTCAAACACGGATTGCACTCCTGAAAGAAAAACTGAAAGAGATCGACAAGCAAATGTCTGTTCAGCGAGGTAATCGCGGACAATTGGTGCGTGTGGCTTTGGTTGGATATACGAACGTGGGGAAAAGCACGTTGATGAACCTGTTGAGTAAATCAGAGGTTTTTGCGGAGAACAAGTTGTTTGCGACTTTGGATACGACTGTCCGAAAAGTGGTTATCGAGAATTTGCCTTTTTTGTTGACGGATACCGTTGGATTCATTCGCAAGTTACCTCATCAATTGGTAGAATCATTCAAATCGACTTTGGATGAGGTCCGTGAAGCCGACCTGTTGATCCATGTTGTGGATATTTCTCACCCGAATTTTGAAGACCAGATCAATGTAGTAAGTGAAACATTGGCGGAATTGGACAATAAGGACAAACCGGTGATTCTAGTTTTCAATAAGATCGATGCATACAAGCACAATCCCGGGACAGATAATGATCCGGAAGATGTTGCAAACATGACCCTGGAAGAGTTGAAGAAGACCTGGATGAACCGATTGCCGGCTAGCAAATGTGTATTCATTTCAGCTACTGATAAAGAGAATGTGGAAGAGTTGAAGGAAACGATGTATTCCGAGATCAAGCGCATTTTCGCTGTCCGTTATCCACGGAATAATTTCTTGTATTAAGAAAGGATTCAAAGGTCTACATGTCGATTTAAATCAACCTTTCGGTTGATAGTTTCAATTGATTCTGTTGAATTTTGCCTTTTGTATTTGAGTAACTTAGCAATAAACTAAGTATATGAAAATAGCCCTCCTTTTAAGTTTATTATCTTCTGCAACATTGTTCGCACAAATGGAAGTCGGTAGTGTTTGGAAAGTGATGGGAAATACCGCTACTGGTTTGGAAGGTTTGGGGATTGATTCTACCAAAATCCATTTTTTGGGATCTGGTGTATTTCAGATAAGCTATGAGCAAAGTGGAGTGCCTGCTACTGAAACCAGCACCTGGCATGATTTATCAAGCAATTCAGTAATGGTTACTTATGATCCGAATGGCGCTGCTTTCGGCGTAATGTGTCCGGATGACTCTACGTCTTTTGTTTACGGGATATCTTCCAATGTCTTGACATTGTCCAATATCCAAGGTTCCTGTAGCTCTGCAGCAAGTATCTTGAACAACAGTACTTGGAAAAAAATCGGTGTTACCAATACGGCCGGGCTAAATGAGATGCAGCTAAATTCCCTTGTCGTTTATCCGAATCCTGTAAAAACAGTTTTGACCCTCGTTTCTGAAAACACCATTTCTTCGGATGCTGTAAAAGTTTATGATTTGTTTGGGAAAGAGGAACCGGTTTACTGGAATCAATTGACGGGCAAGAGTTTGAACTTGGATGTTTCAGCTTTGTGTGCAGGTTGGCATTTGTTAAAAACAGGTAGTGGACAACATCTGCGTTTTGAAGTAAGGTAGTAGAAACCATTGATCTATTTTAAGATTTGACCTAAGGGTTCTCGTTCATTTTGGTATATTCGCTTATGCAATTTCGTGTCTTGATTGTTTCACTATTCGTGGTGCTTGGTTCACAAGCCCAGACATCGTATTTGGATAGTTTAAAGAATTCCCTTCAAAAACCCGTTTCTTCCGATACGATGCGCGTGTTTCAATACAATGAAATTGCTTGGACTTATCTGGACCATTCGTTGGATTCCACCTATATTTTTGCAAATCGGGCCTTGCGTCTGGCTCAAAAGCGCGATTATGCGAATGGGATCATGGATGCTAAAAATACGCTGGGAATATATTATCGTTACCTGTCTGAGTATTCCAAGGCAATCAACATGTATACTGAATTGATAGCACTTAGAATAAAGAATGGTCAAGAAGATAAATTGACTGGAGCTTATTCAAATCTGGGATCAGTTTACTTCGAAAAAGGTTCATATGCCCAAGCTCTGAAACATTATCAAAAAGCGATTGATATTGCTAAAAAGTTTCATCAGGATGATAAAGTGCTGATTTTATGTTCTAACCTTGCTGCAGCTTATAAGGCTGTGGGACTTTATGATCAGGCGATATCCACGTTTAATGAAGGATTGAAACTAAATAAACGAATCAAGAACAAAGAGCAGGAGGCCCAACTTTACATGAATCTGAGTACCGTTTATCATGATAAGAATATGGTGGACGAATCTGTTAAGTACTCTGAAATTGCCCGTAAGTTGAGCAGAGAAGTAAATGCAGTTAGAAACAGACAAACTATTTTGTACAATTTGTCACTGGATTACCGCTCAAAAAAGCAATTTTCGAAAGCCAAGGCATGTTTGGATGAAATGTATTTGGTTGCAAAGGAAATGGATGAAGAGGATATCTGGTTGGACTATTTCCTGGCAAGGGCGAATTATCTATACGACTTAAAAAACTTCGGCGAAGCGATGAAGCTAACTGAAACAGCGGAAAAATATGCCGATCGGGAAGCTGATTTGTTGAGTTATGGTGAAGTACAACTTACGAAAGCAAGTATTTATGCCGAATTGAAAAAGTTCCAGGAAGGAATTGAAGCTGCTGAGTTGGCGCTGAATGCATTTAGGGATACGGAAGATGCGAATGCACAAGTAAGAACCTTAAAAGTATTAGCTGAGTTGTACAAAAGAAATGGAGCTCCTGAAAAAGCATTGAAAGTGTTTGAAGAAGCCCAGGAATTGAAAGAAAAAACCGATCTGGAATCAGTAACGAATCAAATAGCAACCTTGAATTCTTTGAATGAATTGGAACGAAAAGAGCAAGATCTGGCGCTTTCCAGGCAAACGAACCAACTGATCACAGCTGAAAATGGCAGGAAGAATAACCTCATCCTGGGCCTGTTCCTAATTGGAGGGTTGATTGTGATTTCGCTTGGGATCAGTTTTAAATCCAATCAGCAAAAGAAAAAAGCGAATGCCTTATTGAATCGGCAAAACGAAGAGATTGAAAGTCAGAAATCACTGATAGAGGAAAAGCAAACAGAGATTTTGGATTCGATCCATTATGCGAAGCGCATCCAGGAATCGTTGTTGGTGCAGCAAAAACTATTGCAGGAATCCCTTCCTAATTCCTTCATTTTCTTCCAGCCAAAAGACATTGTTTCCGGAGATTTTTATTGGGCTACCAAGCGAAACGGAAAGTTCTATCTTGCAATTTGCGACAGTACAGGGCATGGAGTTCCGGGTGCCTTCATGAGTGCTTTGAATATTACTTTTTTGAGTGAAGCCATCAACCAGTTGGGAATTGTTGAACCCGGAAAGATCTTCAATCATGTCAGGAACCGTTTGATTGAATCGATTTCCCATGACGGAGCAAAAGACGGAATGGATGGGATCCTGTTCTGTTTTGACGAAACCAGTAAGAAATTAGCTTATGCAGCGGCTTATAATTACCCGATTGTGATTCGTGATGGCGAGTTGATCAAATTCCCTGCGGATAAAATGCCGATAGGGAAAAGTGATAGCATCCGGGAATTCCAGACATACGAAATCCAGGTAGAACCCGGAGATGAGTTGATTGCATATACCGATGGTTATGCCGACCAGTTTGGTGGAGTGAAAGGGAAGAAGTTGAAATTGGCGAATCTACACGAGTACTTACTGAGCATCTCGAACGAAAAAATGACCGAGCAACATGATTTACTGAAGGAACATTTTCATTCCTGGAAAGGGAACCTGGAACAGGTGGATGATGTGTGCCTGTTTGGAGTTAAACTAATCTAAGGAATGAAAGCAGCAAAAAAACAAAACATCCTGTTACTCGTCTTAATTATTTTCTACACGGTCGGATTAATCGGTCTACATACCAATTTGCGCTCGTATTTTTTAGCTCTGACCCCATTCAATCTGCTTCTTTCTTTTGCCTGTCTGTATTTGTCATTCACCAATTATTCGGCTAAAAAACACGTCGATATCCTATTGATCGGGATTGGAGGATATGTCATCGAGTGGATTGGAATTCATACATCCGTACTTTTCGGGCATTACCAATACGGAAACGTTTTAGGATTTAAATGGGATGAAATTCCATTGACTATTGCCCTGAATTGGGTGTTGCTCACCTTTTCTGCCACTGCAATTGTCAATAAATGGCAAATTCCAATCCTATTGAAGGCACTGATTGCCGGAGCATTGATGACGGTTTTGGATTGGATCATCGAACCGGTTGCCATCCGGTCGGGATTTTGGTCCTGGCAGAATGGAGTAGTTCCACTTTACAATTATATCTGCTGGATGGTGTTTTCCTCTCTGTTTTGTTATTGGATTTTAAAGCGGAAAACAGTTGAGACAAGTAAAGTTACCGTCGGATTATTTGTGATCCTAGTGATATTTTTTGCAATTTTAAACCGATGATTCCAACTTGGGCTGGCATATTGATCTTTATCGGGACTTTTTTCCTCACGGAATTTGCAGCATGGTCTGCACATAAATTCGCTATGCATGGATTTATGTGGTATTTCCACCGCGATCATCATAACCAGGGAGAACAAGGCTTTTTTGAACGAAATGATGTCTTTTTCCTGATCTTCGCTGTTCCCAGTTGGCTGGGAATCATGCTGGGACTGATGTACAAACAATATGGTTTTGTATGGATGGGTTTTGGGATCATGGCTTACGGATTTACCTATTTTTTGATCCACGATGTCTTTATTCACCGTCGATTCAAGTGGATCCGTGAAATCAATACACCTTATTTCTTAGCGATCAGACGTGCACACAAAATGCATCACAAACATATGAACAAGGAAGATGGGGAATGTTTTGGTCTGTTGATCGTTCCGTTTAAATATTACATGGATGCCAGACGCACCTATAAACAAAACCAAACTACCAAATGAGTTTGTACTTTTGGATTATCCTAGGAACGATCGTCTTTCCGTTCTTATTGAGCTTTGATAAGAAAATCCATTTCTACACACATTGGAAAACCATCTTTCCCGCAATTCTATTGATAGGCATCTTCTTTTTGATTTGGGATAATTATTTTGCAGAACACGAAATTTGGGGATTTAATCCCAAGTATGTTCAGGGAATTTACCTGTTTCGTTTGCCCCTGGAAGAGATCCTATTTTTCCTGGTCGTTCCTTATGCTTGCCTGTTCGTTTACGAAGTGATCCGCGGATATTTTCCAAATTTGAAACTCGATCTGCTGGGGCGTGCGTTTGCATTTGCCCTAGTTCTTTCAGGCTTATTATTAACCATCTTTTATCTTCGGAATTGGTACACACTAACTGCTTGCTCGCTTTCGACCCTATTGATCATAGGAATTCATTTCAGAGCAAAGGCACGATGGTTTAACTATTTTGCATTGACCTTTTTGGTTTGCCTGGTTCCTTTTTTGATTGTAAATGGTGCGCTGACGGGATTCTTTACGGATGAACCGATTGTCTGGTATTCCGAAAATCACATCATGGGAATCCGGATCGGGACCATTCCTTTGGAAGATATCTATTACAACTTAAGTATGCTTCTGCCCATTGTTTTAATTCATGAAGTATTGCTTCAGAACAAGGCAAAAAAAAGCGACCTGAAAAGGGTCACTGATATGGATTGAGAATAAAAAGTGATTAATCATCTTTCTCAGTATTCTTGTATTTCATTACATCCAATGTTGTTTCATCTTGTAACCAAAGCTCTTTGTTTTTCAAGCGCATGATTTTGTAGGTTAAACTGAGATTGCCAATTTTAAATGTAACCTTTTCCTTATCACTTTCAAATTCCCACTCACCGCTTATGGTAATGTTTCCGGCTATATAAGAATAATCGAAATCTTCGGTCAATTTCATGATGTCATTATAGCTATCATAGGTGACTGTTCCATCGGCATGATCCGTTTCTTTCAGGTCCCATTCGCCTTCCATTCGTTCTTTTTTGGAAAGAAGGGTAAATTTCGGTCCATCAGGATATTTATTACAGGAATTGATCAGAGGCAGTGAAAGGGATAAAACAAATGTGAATAGTGTTATTTTAAGTGTTTTCATAAGTTATTTCTTTCGAAGATAAGCTTATTTCTTAACAGTTTCGGTGAAAATTGTATTATAATTTTCGTGTAATAAGATAATTAGCCAATTCGCGAAGTATTCCGGTTTGCAATCCGTTTAATTCCAATTGCTCCAGGTTTCCCATTGCCTGGTTATAATAGGCATTCATGGTAGTTAGACTTTCATTTTTTGCCCCCAGGTCTTCAAACAAGGTTTTGGCAAACTCAATTTTATCATTAGCTGCCTCCATTTGAATAAGGATTTCAAACCTTGGATCATTGGTTTTAGCGGCGAGTTGCTCTGCTTTCAAAAAGAGCAAGGTCTTCTTGTTGGATAAAATATCTCCGCCTACTTGTTTTCCAAACAATTCCGGATCACCGTATAGATCCAGGATGTCATCTTGAATTTGAAAGGCAATTCCCAATGAGACACCGAATTCATACAAATTCCTTCCCGTTTCCTCATCCTGGTTCCCTAAAATGGCACCGAACTCCAAAGCGCACCCCAATAGTACGGAAGTCTTTAAGCGAATCATTTCGATGTACTGGGATTCTGAAACCTCTGATAGACTTTCAAAATCCATGTCGAATTGTTGTCCCTGACAAACTTCAATGGCCGTTTCGTTAAAACGTTTGAACAAAAGAGGAAGTCGTTGGTCGGGATAATTTGTCAGTTGTTTATATGCCTCGATAAATAAGGAATCTCCGGAAAGAATCGCAATGTTCTCATCCCATTTGGTATGTAAAGTCGGTTTTCCTCTTCGAAGAGGGGCGCCGTCCATGATATCGTCATGGATCAGGGAAAAGTTGTGGAACAGTTCGATGCAAAGTGCTGCATGAATGCTTTCTTCCTTTGGAATATTGAAAATTTCTCCACTGACCAATGTCAGGATAGGACGTAAACGTTTTCCTCCCAATGAAAGAAAGTAGCGTAAAGGATCGAATAAATTCTTAGGTTCATCATCCAGGCTTATACTTGAAATGCAACTTTCAAGATATGCCCCATATTGAGCAAGGCCGTTCATTATTTCTTGAGCAATTGCAGTAGGTAGGTCCCGTATCCACTTTTCACAAGCGGTTGGGCGATTTCTTTCAGTTGGCTTGCGGTAATAAATCCGTTGCGGTATGCAATTTCTTCGATACAACCCACTTTCAGGCCTTGTCGTTCCTCAATGACCTGGACAAAGTGTCCGGCTTGCATTAGGGAGGAAAATGTTCCTGTATCCAACCAGGCTGTTCCACGACTCAAAATAGCAACTTTCAATTTTCCCCGTCTTAAATATTCCGCGTTCACATCTGTGATTTCGTATTCTCCGCGAGCAGAAGGCTTCAGGCTCTTAGCAATTTCAATCACATCATTGTCATAGAAATACAAACCGGGAACCGCATAATTTGATTTGGGTTTAAGCGGTTTTTCTTCAATTGAAAGTACATTCATTACCTCATCGAATTCCACTACACCATAACGTTCGGGATCACTTACATGGTACGCGTAAACGACACCTCCTATCGGAGAAGCATTTTCTTTCAACAATTCGTCCATTCCAACGCCGTAGAAGATATTGTCTCCCAAAATCAGTGCAACGGAGTCATTCCCTATAAAAGATTCGCCGATCACAAATGCTTGCGCCAGTCCATTCGGTTCTGCTTGTTCTGCATAAGAAAAAGTACAACCCAATTTACTGCCGTCACCCAATAATTTCTTGAATTGAGGTAGATCATGAGGAGTTGAGATAATCAGGATCTCCCGAATTCCGGCCGTCATCAAGATCGACAGAGGATAATAGATCATCGGTTTATCATAAATCGGCATCAATTGCTTGCTGATTGCCAATGTCAGCGGATGGAGCCTTGTTCCTGATCCGCCGGCTAGAATGATTCCTTTCATGATCTAATCTTCTTTTGGTTCGTTTGAATCTCCCTCTTTTTTAGGTTCTTCAATTGATTCGGATTTTTCGATTTCCAACAAGTCCCAATTAATATCCGAATCTTCATCATAGATCTCGAATAATGGCTCTTCAAATGATTTGGTTGTCAATCTGCGTTCGTAGCTTAATAACAAACATGGCAGCAAAATCAAATTCGTGAAAAGTGCTACGAAATACGTGATTGCGGACAGATAACCCAAGGCTTGAGTTCCACCGAAATCAGAAAACACAAACACGATGAATCCGAAGAACAGGATGACAGAAGTGTAAATGATACTTAGACCGGTTTCGCGGATCGAAATTGCAATACATTCTTTCAGGTCCCATTTCTTCATTTTCAGCTCATTGCGGTAATGGGCCAGGAAGTGAATGGTATTATCGACGGTAATTCCTAATGCGATGGAGAAAATCAATAGGGTAGAAGGTTTCAACGGAATCCCAAAAATCCCCATGATACCTGCTGTAACAGCCATTGGGATCAAATTGGGAATCATGGAAACAACCACCATTCTGAAAGAATAGAACAATAAACACATCAATGCTGCGATCGAAATCGTCGCAAACACGATACTGGAAGTCAGGTTGCTTACCAAATACTTCGTTCCTTCGGAAGCTACAACAGACGTCCCGGTGAGTGTCACGTCGTAGTATTCGTTATTGATTGCTTTTCGAAGCGTTTTTTTGAACTTCGGTTTCCCGAAATACTTGCGCACCAATTCCGGATCCGAGTCAAAAGCGTACTGCATTTTCTCATTCCCATTGGAAATCAATGAAGTTACGTTGTTGTAGACTCCGCTAGACAAATCGAAAATGGAATCAATGTATTCCTTTTTGCCTTTTTCAAATTTCGCATAGTATTTTTCCAAAGTAACCTTATCCGGATTCATGATGCTGTCAATACGGTGTTCAATCAGGTGTACCTGGTCTTCCACTTCATAAGATCCCAAATCCTTCATCGAAGTCCGGATGCGAAGAATGTGATTCGTTGTATCCACCAGTTCCTTGATCGAGAATGTCGAATTATTCGTGGTGGTTGATAAATTTTTCAGGTACGAATTCAGGCGCAATTTGTCTTTGGTCGCAAAGATTTTGTACTGTTCCGGATTGTTGTTGTAATAGGCCATATTCACCACCTTCACAAAATCAACAATGGAAAGGCTTTTTGCAAACAAGGTATCTTTTGCAAGCATTTCCTGCACTTGCTCTACACTTTGCATCGTGTTTTTTCCAAATAAGCGTCCTTTTTCCTTGTAATCGATCAAGACTTCAAATGGGACTGCTCCACCAAAATTGGCTTCCATGAATTGGATGTCTTTTAAGATCGGATCCCTCGCAGGTAAATCTCCTGTAATATTTCCGGTAACTTTCATGAAGAAAATCCCAACTCCGGTGCCAATGGTCAATATGATCGTGATGACATAAACTGCACGTCTGTTATTAGCCGTTATTTTAACCAATCGTTCCAGGAACTTTACAGCGGCCTTACGGTCAAGATGTTTTAAGTGCCTTGTTTTTGGTTGTTTGGAGAAAGATGCGAAAATCGGGATCAGGCATAAGGAAACTACATAACAGAGCATGATGTTCACGGATGAAATCACCCCGAACTCAAAGAATTTGGTTGAATTGGTGAATAGGAACGTCATGAAACCGATAGCCGTAGTCACATTCGTCAACCACATTGCTGTTCCTGTTTTACGGATAACCTGGGTCAATGCCTTGATCTTATTTCCGTGCTGTTTGAATTCGTAATGGTATTTGTTGAAGAGGTAAATACAGTTCGGAATTCCGATTACGATCATTAACGGAGGGATGAGTGCCATCATGATCGAAATGTTGTATTCAAACAATCCGATCGTTCCCATTGCCCAGATCACGGTGATCGCTACAACGAGTACACTTATGAGCGTAACGCGCACAGACCGGAAGAAGAAATACATAATTCCGAAGGAAACCAATAAGGAAAGGATCACGAAAATGTACATTTCCGACATGACGCGTTTCCCGATCAATACACGCATGTGTGGCAACCCGGCAAAGTGTACTTTGTTGAACTTGTTTTCGTAAGACTGAGCCAGCTTTTCAATTTCGATGACTACTTTCTGTTTTTCCTTATCAACCAAAAAGTTCTCGTCGATGTTTACCATCATCAAGCTCACATGGGCAGAATCATTGTAAAGTAGTCCGCTGTAAATAGGATTTCGTCTGATCTCCTTCTTGATTTGTTCGATGGATTTCTCTTTGAATGAGACATCCGAGAAAATGGGTTTGATGATGAACTGGCTTGTTGCCGTGTCATTGATAAGATTGAATAATTTCGCTTCGGAGATAACAGAAATGACTCCGTCAATTTGAAGAATGGAGTCACCCAGGTTTTTCCAAAGCAGGAATTTTTCCTTGGAATACAGGTCCTTATCCTGGATCGCGATAACCAATGCCGATCCATCTTCTCCAAACATCTTTTTGAACTTCAGATAAGTAACCTGAGTCGGACTATCCTTTGGAAGCATGTTTCCATACTTATTGTCGATTTTCAAACCGGTAATGGCATAATAACCGAATAATACGGTCAATAATGCCATTATAGCAAGAATAATAAAACGATTTCTTAGAATGATATTGGCTATTCTATTCCACATATCTCTGTAATTTTTTATTTTTAATCAGACAATTTTAACCTGTCCGTTCTGTTACTTTTTTATGACTGCGCTAATCCGAAGGGTGAATTCCTACTTTAAATAAGTATTTAACCAGTCGAAAAATTCCCTGTTCCACAAGATACTGTTTTGTGGTTTGGTAACCCAATGTCCTTCGTCCGGGAAGTAAAGGAATTTACTTGGTATTCCTTTTAACTGCAGTACTTGAAAAGCTTGCATTCCCTCCGATTCCGGAACGCGAAAGTCTTTACCTCCGTGAATGACCAACATCGGGGTGTTCCACTTGTCCACCAATTTGTGAGGACTGTTTTTTGCATACAATTCTTTGTTTTCCGGTAACCAGTAAGGCCCGCCGATATCCCAATTTGCGAAGAACAATTCTTCCGTCGTGCCATACCAGCTTTCCAGGTTAAACAATCCGCAGTGAGAAATAAATGCCTTGAACCTGTTTTCGTGAATTCCCGCCAGATAATAGACAGAATATCCACCGTAACTTGCTCCGACTGCACCTAATTTGTCTTTATTGATAGCAGGGATCTGAGCAACACAACTGTCAATCGCCGTCAAATAATCACGCATGGCTTGTCCACCCCAGTCTTTCGAGATGGCATCATTCCATTCCTGGCCGAATCCGGGTAAACCTCTTCTGTTTGGAGCAACGACGATGTAGCCTTGAGACGCCATCAATCTGAAATTCCAGCGGTAGGAGAAATATTGGGAAACAGGACTTTGTGGGCCTCCCTGACAATAAAGTAATGCAGGATATTTTTTTGCAGGATCATAATTTGGAGGATAGATCACCCAAGTGAGCATCTTCTTTCCGTCAGTCGTAGTGATCCATTTTTTTTGAACAGTTGGTTCTGCAATGCCATTCAATTCTTCCTTGTTAGCATGCGTCAATTGTTCCAATAGGCCTGTTTTCGGTGTGAAAATCCAGATATCGGTTGGGTGGACCATATCTTGTCTTTCCAACAAAATGCGATCTTTCATGATACTGAAGCTGACATAATCACAGCGGTCTGAAGTCAATTGCTGGATTTTTCCAGTCTTCACATCCAATGAGTACAATTGCTTTGTTGCGTTTGTTGTTGCAGTGAAGTAGATGATTTCTTTTGAAGGATGCCAGGCAAATTCGTTTACACTTACATCGATAGCTGCAGTCAGGTCTTTCTCTTGTCTGCTGGCAAGGTCCATAATTCGAATGCGATTCTTATCGGCCTCAAAACCGTCTTTTTCCATGCTCAACCATGCAAGGGTTTTTCCTGTGAAATTGACAGATGGATTTGTGTCGTATCCTTTGTGAGCGGAAGAAAGCGTCGTTGTGATCTTATCCGAAGTGTGGAAGGCGTAAATTTCCGAATTGGTGGATTGGGCGAAATTCTTCCCTGCCATTTTCTTGGTAGAGTAATAGATCGTCTGACCATCCTTGCTGAAACAAACACTTTCAATTCCGCCGAAAGGACCGGTAACCGAAGGGAAATTTTCTCCCTGCATCACATCTCCTTTTTTGGTGAATTTTCCTTCTGCGGAACTTTCGTACCAATACAGATGAGAAACGCTTGGTGAAGACCATTGATTCCAATGACGATACATCAAATCTGTTTCAACCCTTCCGGAAGTTTGCGGAAGGTCGGGATATTTATCCTGAACGGTTTCTTTTATCTTGAGGGGTTCCAGGGTTGCAAATCGTTTTCCGTCTGAACTTAAAGCGATCCCTTCCACTTCGGTTGTTCCGAAATGATGAAGTGTATTCACCTCTTTGCTGCTCGGATTCAAGCTTTGCAATTGAATTTCATTACCAACTGCTTGAAGGAAGATCAATTTATTCTCAGCGTTCCAAATGAAGTTCCACGCCCCATCAATTGCCAAAATACTTGATTTCCCTGTTTTCAAGTCCAGCAAAAACGTATTGGTTTTCGATTTGTTTACGGTATAATCGGTTTTGGTGCTTTGGTAAATCATCCACTCCTCGTTGGGTGAACCTATTGTCCCTGAAATTCGATTGAGAGACCACATCTTTTCCGGAGTAAATTCTTGCGCCGTTGCCTGAAAAGTTGTGTTAGCGCTTAAAATCAGCGCAAAGAAAATTGATAGTTTACCCATAGATATTCTTCAAGTTGTCCAAAAATACCTAAAAAAGTCAATCTTGGGACTAAAAATGTGCAGGAAATAAGGGATTTTTAGGATTTTAACCTGGCTTTCTTCCTGCGTGAACTGTTTTGGATATAAACATAGGTGAAAACAGTTAAGGCAACTAATCCGGTAAAGAGAAAAGTATTGGAAAGAATGTCCGGTAATGAATCCGTTCGTGAACTGGAGTACAATAGCGAATTAATGGCTGCCAATAGAATAATAAGTGTTCTCTGAAATCGTTTTATTCGAATCATTAACAAACTGGTTTTGAACTAATTTATTAAAAAAATGAATTGATTTGACAGGAAGTTAATAAATAAACAAAATAGATTTGAACTTTTTAAGTTTTATACTGTACCATCAAAAAACGAAGCTATGAAAGCAAAAACAATTCAATATTCCATTCAGAATCCGTGTGATAAAAGTTGGAACGATATGATACCCGAATCAACAGGGCGTTTTTGCGGATCTTGTGAAAAATCGGTCGTTGATTTTACCGGAATGTCTGATTTTTCCATTGTCAATTATTTGGAAAGTCACAAAGCTGAAAAAGTATGCGGAAGGTTCACAAAACCTCAGCTGGACCGCGTTTATCAATTAAATCAACCGGTCTTTGCGCCGAGTTTTGACTTGCGAGCGGTAGTTCTGGGTTTGGCACTGACCACTTTTTCCGCTGTTCATAGTTTTGCTCAAACAGAACCTCAGGAGCCGATCCGAATTGATACAACAATTAACGTTCCTCCCATTGTTGTTGGAACTATTCAACAAGTGGATCCAATCAATGTGGAGCCTCTGGTTGTTGGGAAAGTTGCACCTAGCTACGATCATTCCAAGGAAAAGAAAGCAAGTGGTGTTCTAACAACTTCAAGTAAAAGTTTCAAAGGAATTACCGTTCAATTGAAAGACAAGGAAGGGAAAATCCTTAAAACAACCCAACCAGATTCAAAAGGAAGATTTGCTTTTGACCTGGATTGGAAGTTGAACCCGGCGTTTATTGAAGTGGGTGGTGATCATTACGAGCAAACAACCCTTTACTTGAATTACATGCATTCCATTGTGGACATGAAAATTGAACTGACAGAACAAGTTGAAATGATTCGTGGAGAAGTGATCCAGGGAGATGTCATATCCGAGTAAACTTTGATGAACCCGTTTTCCAATAAATTGAAATCAAACTAAAAGCGCCATGAAACCGAAGAAAGTAAACTATAAAATTGAAGAACCTTGTCATGCTGACTGGGATCAGATGAAACCGGAAGCGAAAGGCCGTTTCTGCGAGTCATGTAGTAAAACCGTGGTGGATTTTAGTAGTATGTCGGATTTTTCCATTGTGAATTACCTGGAGAATAACAAAAATCAATCGGTTTGTGGCCGTTTTGAAGAAAAGCAATTGGATCGAACATATCTATTGCCGAAAGCACATTATCCTGCTTTTGGATTCGATTTGAAAGCGGTGGCCTTGGGTTTGGCTTTGAGTACCTTTTCTGCTTTGCCATCACAGGCTCAAAATTCAGCGATAACTGAGCAGCATGATTCGATTGACGAGGTGAGGGTTGTGACTCAGGGAAGAATTATGACTGCTTATAATCATACAGACGAATCATTTGCTGCCGGAAAGATTAAACTGCAAGGAAAAGATTTTAGTTTGGTGAGGATCTCTTTGATGGATGGTGCATCCAATGAATTGGCGTCCGTCAAGCCGGAAAAGAACGGAACTTTCAAGGTTCCATTGGATTGGGAGAAAAAACCTGTTTTGATTCGGGTTAGTTCACCCGGGTACGTGACTGAAACCGTTTATTTCAATAATCACAAATCGTTGGACAATCTTTCGATTAGTTTGTATGAACGCAAAACGATGATCAAAGGAAAAGTGGCTTACGACAGAGAAGATTGAAAAGTATGAAAAGAAAACTCATAAAATACGCAATAGAGGAACCTTGTCACGAAGACTGGGATCAAATGAAACCGGAAGCCAAAGGCCGTTTTTGTGATGCTTGTAGTAAAACAGTTATTGATTTCAGCTCCATGTCGGATTTTTCGATAGTCAGCTACCTGGAAGGAAAGAAAGACGAAGCTGTTTGTGGAAGATTCAGACCTTCACAGATGGATAAGACTTATTCCTTGTCCAGACCTCATCCCGTATTTCAATTTGATTTGAAGGCGGTTGCATTGGGTTTGGCATTGTCAACATTCTCAGCCATTCATGTGGATGCCCAGGTTACGCCACCGATTGATACGACACAGGTGATTTACCAGGAACCATTGGATGTGATGGTCAGTGTGGTTGAGTATTACGATCATTCGGATGAGAAATCCACCAACGGAAAGATTTTGGTTGATGGAAAAGGGTATAAGTCCGTATCCATTCAACTAATGGACGATGATGGAAAGGAGATTGTGAAAGTGACGCCTTATGAAGACGGAAAATTCAATATTCTTCTTGATTGGAAAAAGAATCCGGCTTCCTTAGTTGTCAGTGGACAGGGATTGATTACAACGACGATACTCTTCCATGAAGAAAGATCGATTCGGGACTTGAAAATTACGCTTTACGAGGAGGAAATCATGTTGAAAGGGAATGTGATCTCCCGATAAATAAGTTCTACCAAACCCCAAATATGAAAAACATGTAGGGGCGGAATCCCGTACATACGGGACCGCCCCTACGTGTTTTATAATTAAATACTATTATTCTACAGTAACCGATTTCGCCAGGTTTCTTGGTTGGTCGACATTACAATCTCTCATGACTGCAATGTGATAACTCAATAGTTGGAATGGGATCGTTGCCAGAATCGGAACCAGGTGTTCGTCCGTATCTGGGATTTCAATCACGTGATCAGCCATTGCTTTTACGTCCACGTCACCTTCTGTTACGATTGCAATGATCTTTCCTTTTCGGGCTTTCACTTCCTGGATGTTGCTGACAACTTTTTCGTAGGAAGTTCCCTTCGTTGCAATAACGAAAACAGGCATTTCCTCATCGATCAAAGCGATTGGACCATGTTTCATTTCTGCAGCCGGGTAACCTTCAGCATGGATGTAGGAAATCTCTTTCAATTTTAATGCGCCTTCCAATGCTACGGGGAAAGAGCTTCCTCTTCCCAGGTAAAGTGCATTGTTTGCGTCTTTATAGATTTTAGCGATTTCTTCGATTTCCGCATTTCGTTCCAGAACGCGTTTCACTTTATCCGGAATAATTTCCAGTTCGGAAAGCATGGTTCTGAATTTGGATTCGCTTAAAGTTCCTTTTTTATGTGCTAAAGAAAGTGCCATCAAAGTCAGTACAGTTACCTGTGCTGTAAATGCTTTTGTGGAAGCAACCCCGATTTCAGGCCCGGCATGTGTATAGGAACCTGCATCTGTAATACGTGAAATGGAAGAACCAACTACGTTACAGATCCCAAGGATCGTTGCACCTTTCGACTTTGCCAATTCAAGAGCAGCTAATGTATCCGCAGTTTCACCTGATTGAGAAACAGCAATCACAATATCATTTTCGTTGATGATCGGATTTCGGTATCGGAATTCAGATGCATATTCAACCTCCACATTGATTCGGGCTAAATCTTCAAATAAATATTCTCCTACCAGGCAAGCGTGCCAGGATGTACCGCAGGCAACCATGACAATACGCTGTGCATTAATCATTTTTTGCTCGTAATCTTTTACACCACCTAATGAAACCCATCCTTCAGCCGCATTTAAGCGTCCACGGAAACAATCCTTAATGGAACGGGGTTGTTCATGAATTTCTTTCAACATGAAATGCTCGTAACCACCTTTTTCAAGTGCTTCCAGTTGCATTTCCAATTCCTGAACATAAGGTGTTTTTGGTTGATTGCGCAGGTTGGTAATATTTAATCCTGTTACCAGGTCAACCACTGCGATTTCTTCATCCTCCAGGTAAACGACCTGGTTGGTGTATTCGATAATCGGAGTGGCATCTGAAGCCAGGTAGAAATCATTTTCTTTCCCGATCCCAACAACCAAAGGTGAACTTTTACGTGCAGCGATCAATTGATTGGGATTGTCTGAAGAAATAACCACAATGGCATAAGCTCCGATGACGTTTTGCAAAGCCATGCGAACAGCCTCAGGCAAATCCACTTTTTCTTTCTTTTGAATATCATCAATCAGGTGGACCAATACTTCAGTATCCGTTTGACTTTTGAAATGATATCCACGTACAATCAGCTCTTCTTTTAAGCTGTTGTAATTTTCAATAATTCCGTTGTGAATTAAAGCGATCTTTTCGTTGTTCGAAAAATGCGGATGCGCGTTGATATCATTCGGAGCTCCGTGAGTTGCCCAACGTGTATGACCGATTCCTGCATGTCCGGCAATATTTTTTCCAGCTACAAATTCCTCTAAATTGGATACTTTTCCCTGGCGTTTGTAAAGATTTACCTTTCCGGCGTCCAATAGGGCAATTCCTGCACTATCGTATCCACGATATTCCAAACGTTTTAATCCTTTAATTAAGATAGGATAAGCTTCCTTCTTCCCGATATATGCTACAATTCCACACATGTCTATTTAAATTCAGTGTATTTAATAACTAATTTAGGTTTTGTCTTGTAAGGTGATGCAGGGCCATTGAAAACAATTCGTTCTGCGGTACAGTTAAAATAAAGCGAAGACTGGTTTAGGTATATACCTCTGTTTTCAGCTTTCCCTGATACGATGTCCTGGATATAATCTCTCAGATCAATAACAAACGCCTTTTGATTATTGTCGTACGAAGCGGTTCTAAATGTCACAATTTTCCCGCTGTCTGTCTTATAACCCACTTCAAGTGTCACACTTGGATAATAATAGCTTCCATTTTGATAAGAAACAGGAACATAAAGCAGTGCATTATTAATAAGAGAATTGCTTTTCAGTTTGTTTACCGTCGGGAACTCCACTACAGCTCTGCTATCGAAGGATTGAGTGTAGAATTGAGTTTGACCGTTTAATGGATTTGCTAGTACATCTGCAATGTGATAACCACTGTGATCCACATCTGCATGATTGAAATCCGCACACTTGGCTGTGTTCTTCAAATCGATCTCACGCTGCTCCGGGTCACCATTCATTTTAAAGTAAATGGTTAGTTTGGTTTCACTGTTTTGCAGATTGAAATAGATAATGGAGCCTTGTCCACTTCCAGGTGTTGTATTTGCAACATTTATTTTCAATCCTTTGAAGTAGAATGGGGCAGCCAAAAACTGGTCACTACCCTGGAATGCCGCATTCCCGGCGATAATATCGTTAATGAATTGTAGTCCCAGAGCATTGTCTAATCTCAAACGAAGTTGAGGATGTACCGAGTCGCCACTGCCAAGGGCGAATTTCAGCCCATTCATAAGTGGAGTTTGTGTCGCAGATCCCGGATCAACCAGGTTTGATCCCATAGTTGCTTTGGTACTGTTTCTATAGTAATCGGTAGTGAGTCCCAAGGTATCTGCAAGTTGATAAACCTCAAATGTTTGTGGTCCTAATTTTCCGTAATAGCCACCATAGTTTAAGCTTAGAACAACAGAATCAATGGTGTTCAAAGTTTCCCCGCCAGTAAATTGTGTAAGTCCTCCTATTGTAAATTGAGCATACAGGGAAGTGTTTATTATTCCCAATTTCGGATCGTGATAAGCTCCTATGGTTCCAAAGATGTGATTGTCGGTTGTTAGGGAATCTTCTAAAACAGAATAGGTCTTTAATTGAAAAGTATCCTTACCGCCAGCCGCTAATAAGTCATTAATATCCAATGCTTCTGACCCAAAGTTGGAAGCAGTTTTCTTACAACCTGGTAAAATGGAAAGTGTAAAGACAAAACAAGCGGAAAGTAAAATTACTTTCCGCCAGTTATTATGTAGGTTTTTTAAATTCATCATTGTATCAAAATGCCTTCTTCTATAACTTTATCAAAGAACTCTGATAGTCCTTTTGTTAAATGTTCCTCTGGTAAATAATTCAATTTCAAGGAGGTTGCATCATCGTAAACTTTTTGTAATTCGGGTTGAATTACTTCGCTACCTTGAATAACCCCATCAGAGAACGATACAGCAGCTTTAGTTATTGCTTCCAAAGTTGGTGATTTAACTAAATTTGTGACTTCCTCATCAAATCCATCAAATTTCAACTTTTCGTGGAAACGTTCGTCCCATGGGGATTCGAATCCTTCTTTGTTGTCGTAAATACTGTAAACTACTTTCGTATCTGCGAAATGCGGATCTTTATTGTAGATTTTCTTGATGTATAACGGCATCAGGGAAGTCATCCAGCCATGACAATGGATCACATCTGGTTTCCAACCTAATTTTTTCACTGTTTCCAGAACGCCACGACAGAAGAACATGCTTCTCTCATCATTGTCAGCGAAATCAGCACCTTTATCATCAGCTACGTTTGTTTTGCGTTTGAAGAACTCATCATTATCGATGAAATAAACTTGCAAACGAGCAGCAGGGATTGACGCGACCTTGATAATCAACGGATGATCATTATCGTCAATAATGATATTCATTCCCGAAAGGCGGATTACTTCATGAAGTTGATGTCTTCTTTCATTAATACTGCCGAAGCGAGGTGTGAAAACACGGATTTCTTTACCGTTCTCTTGTGTTCCTTGCGGAAGCTTACGAGCGTTGTGAGAAATTTCTGTTTTAGCAAGAAATGGGTATATTTCTTGAGAAACAAAGAGAATCCTTTTTTTTTCCATAGAATTCGATAGGGGAATTTTTGAATATTATAAGTGCAAAATTAAGAAAAAAAGACGGAATCTTCAAGATATTAATATAGTTTTGCCAGCTTGTTTTGAACGAAAGGGTAGAAAAGTGGAAATAATCAACACGGTTGAGGGGCTGAAACAAGCTCTGGACACACTCCGAAAAGAAGGTAAAAGCATTGGTTTTGTGCCGACTATGGGGGCTTTGCATCATGGCCATATGGACTTGGTAAGTCGCGCCAATGCTGAATGTGACGCGGTTGTAGTGAGCGTTTTCGTAAACCCGACGCAGTTCAATAATTTATCTGATCTGGAACATTATCCAAGAACTCCGGAGGCGGATGCGGAATTGTTGAAAAAATTCGGGAGTGACCTCGCTTTTTTTCCTTCGAAAACAGAAATTTATCCCGAAAACTGGGTATCTCCCCGGGTAGATTTAGAAGGGTTGGACCAGGTAATGGAAGGAAAGTTCCGACCGGGACATTTTAAAGGTGTTGTTGAAGTGGTTTCCCGTTTGTTCGAATTGGTTGAGCCTCAAAAAGCATTCTTCGGGTTGAAAGATTTTCAGCAAGTTGCCGTGATAAAAAAGATGGTCGAGCAGTTAAACCTGCCTGTTCAAATTATTGCCTGTGAGACTTCCAGAACTGAGAAGGGTTTGGCAATGAGCAGCAGGAACAGTCGTTTGTCCGAATCACAGAAAGAAGAGGCATTGATCATTTACAAGACTTTGTCCCGGGCAAAGGAAGATGCGAAGCACTATTCGCCTGAAGAAACCAGGGCCAGAGCGATTGCCTTTTTTGAAACTGGGACACTTAAACTGGAATATTTGAATATTGTAGATCCGGTTACACTGAATGATCTGACCACTGATTGGGTTCCGGGAGCTACCATGTGCATTGCCTGTTTTTGCGGAGAGGTCAGATTGATCGATAATACGATACTTAATTGATGATGAATTCGTAATTATAGTACTATCTTTGCATTTCGATTTTTTACAAACATGTTGATACAAGTAGTCAAATCAAAAATTCACCGCGTACGCGTTACTCAGGCAGAATTGAATTACGTTGGAAGTATTACCATCGATGAAGCATTGATGGAGGCGTCTAACCTGGTTGAAGGTGAGCGCGTTCAAGTTGTTAATATCAATAATGGTGAGCGATTGGAAACATACGTTATAAAAGGTGACAAAGGAAGCGGGACAATTTGTCTGAACGGTCCTGCAGCCAGAAAAGTTGCCGTTGGAGATATGATAATCGTTATCGGTTATGGGTATATGACTCCCGAAGAAGCAAGGTTGTTCAAACCGGCTTTGGTTTTTCCAAATGAATTGACTAATTTGATAGTCTGATGAAAAAAGTAGCAGGTATTCTTCTAAAAACGGTTTTACCACTGGCATTAGGCGTTTATCTGATCTGGTACCTTTTCACCTCCATGGAACCCGTTGTGAAAGCTGCTTTTTACAGAGCGCTTCGCGAAGCCAATTATTTCTGGATCTTCCTTTCTTTGTTATTGAGTTTCTTTGCGTTGCTTTCGAGGGCTTACCGCTGGAAATATCTGCTGGAGCCACTTGGATACAAAACTTCTTTTTGGAACAGGTATCATGCGATCATGATCGGTTATATTGTGAATCTCACGATTCCAAGAGCCGGAGAAGCTTCACGGGCTGCTATGTTGTATCGCTCGGATGGTGTTCCTTTTTCCAAATCTTTTGGAACTATTCTGGGAGAACGTGTATTTGACCTCATCATGCTTTTATGCGTAGCTATATTGGCCTCAATTGTTGGGGCGGGAGATTTCTGGAAAATCAAGAAAATGATCGAAGCCATTGGTAACGATCCTGCGTCAGCCTCCAATTTTCAACTGGTTAAATGGATCATTGCAGGAGTACTTTTAGTCGGATTTGCAATTGTGTTCCTGATGAAATCCATCCGTGAAAAAGTGATCGGATTTATAAAAGGGTTGGTTTCCGGGGCATTATCGGTTTTTAAAACCAAAAATCCGGGAGCATTTATTGGACATACCTTATTCATCTGGGGACTCTATATCGTTTATTTCTCTATCTGCTTCTTTGCTCTGAAGGAAACAGCTCACGTTCCTCCAACTGGAATGTTGATTGCATTTTTGGCCGGCTCATTAGGAATCACCTTAACCAATGGAGGGCTCGGGATTTTTCCGATTGTTGTAGGATTGGTTATCGAATATTATCTCAAAGATCAATACGGCAGTGATGCGAAAGGAATCGGATATGCCTTGGGAATGATTATCTGGTCTTCTCAAACACTCTTAATTATTCTTCTTGGGGTATTGTCTTTTTTTCTTTTACCTAAAAACTATTCAAAAGATGGGGAAATTCGAGCAAATCAAGAGTAAGGTCACTTCATTGGATGAAATGGTTCAGCGCATCCAGGAATGGAAAAATGCGGGTGAAAAAGTGGTGTTCACTAACGGTTGCTTTGATATCTTGCACGAAGGACATGTCACTTACCTGGCAAAAGCCGCAGATCTCGGTTCCAAACTGATCATTGCAATCAATACAGATGCTTCCGTAAAAAGACAGGGAAAAGGGGAAGAGCGACCAATCAATCCGGAATCTTCACGGGCTTTGATCCTCGCATCTTTGGAATTTGTGGATGGTGTGGTCTTTTTTGATGAAGATACTCCTGTTTCGCTTATCGAATTATTGAAACCAAGTGTTTTGGTAAAAGGTGCGGATTACGATGCTGCCGAAGAAGATCCCATGAGCAAAAAGTATATCGTTGGCAGGGATATAATCCTTGCAAATGGAGGAGAAGTCAAAACCGTTGCTTTGGTTGAAGGTTTCAGCACCACGAATATTGTGAAGAAGCTAAAAGGTTAATCTAACAGTTAGCTTTGCGCGAAATTGGATTCTGAAAACCGTTAGACTTCAACCAAATTTTCAGCTAATTTATCTTTCAATTTTAATAGATTCATTGTAGGTAAAATAATCGGAGCTGATCCTGATAAAGCTGTTATAGAAGTTATATAAGCTCGTATATATGGAAAGAGAATTGCTGGTGCATTTGTAAAAAGAAATGGTTTTAGATTGTCATCTCTTTCTGAAATTTCATACTCCCCCTCAAAAGTCACATCAATATTTATTTTCTGTTCTTTATCAAAAATACGGACTTTCATTTCCAAAATGAAAAGATTATCAGTGTTGTTTAATATGCCCCTAGGCTCAAATTCCAGCGTTAAATCTTCCAAAGTAGATTCTTTGATCTCTAAAAAAGATCTAAGTACCTTATAGCCTTTAAACTGGAAACTAGATTTCTTTTCCATATTATGCTGCTAATGCGTATGATGTATTATCGTCAACGATTTTATCTTCTAATAAAGAACCGAATAGATGATTAAAAACAATAGAAGCATGAATTGTATCAAATGATTTATATCCCCAACTATGCTGCTCTTCGCGTATTTCATTTAATGAATCAGAAGAAATAAATAGAATTTCTTCATTACATCCATATAGTCTCTCGAATTCATCTTGAATTTCCATTTCTTTTGAAATGAAATTATGATTATTTTCAAACGTCTCGAGAGGAAGGATTTCTATAAGATGTGTATTCAGATAATCTCTATACTCATATCTAACTTTTATCCCACTAAACGTTTTATATAATTCGTTCAACTGTTTTATAATGTAATCTCTTGAACTATTCATTTTGTTAAGAGTTTAATTTTTTAATAATTTCCTGACTCATATTTAATGATTTTTGGCTCTTCAAAGAGTCTATTTCCAAGTTGTGGTAATCTGATTCAACACGGAGCAATTTTAAATCACGTATTTTTGATTTCAGCTTATATATATTTGTTTTTTCAACTTCTTTAATTATAGATTCGGTACTATCTATCTTGCTTATTAGATAAGATATTGTAGTGTCTATTACATAATTATGAGAACCAGGACCGTTTGATTTTTTTAAAATTAATTCAAAACTTAGTTTTAATTTCTCATTTAATATACAGGTCATGTGTTGTAATACTGCGTAATACGAACAGTGAACACTTGATGCATATAATTCATTATTAATCAGCATAGTTGAGGCTTGCAGATTTGCTGACGACTTATTACTAAGATGAGACAATACTAGTTTTGAATACTTGGTTATTGCGCAAAAGTAATTTAATCCCAAACGAAAACAAGGAAAAAAGAGATAAAAAATCTTAGTTATTAACAATTTTAAACTTGATATCAACAATTTGGATTTTTTTACTAGGTTTAATCATCTTCCATTTTCTGACTTCTTACATAAAACTTAATCCAAAAAACCAAGGATAACAACCCGATAACCATAGAGGGATAATAACTCCAGAACCGGAAACTGGAATAGAAGTGCAGCTCGTCTTCAGAAATCTCGATCAGTTTTCGCAAATGCTCAATTTCATAATCTTTCTTCGTGAGCAGTTCATATTTCATGTCGAATGATTCCAATTTTTTCAGAAAACCGGTATTAATGGAAGATTTCAAATCAGAAAGTTTGGCTTCGATCCGCTTTAATTTTTTTACCTCATCGAAAAGTGTTCGGGATTCATTGTTGATGATATTCAATTTGTAATTCAATTCACTTCTGCGTATTTCTACCTCACGGATCTTGTCCGTAGGATAGATGATATTGAAGAGGATGGTCCCGATACACATGGTCAACAGGAATTTGAATACGTTGTCCCCGGATGCCAAAAAACTACTTGCTGTTTCCATCGCTTGTATTTGTTAATCGGTAAAAAATAGTGTCATTCTCCACTTCCAGGTTTTTCCGGATATTTTGAATGGAATCCATATACGGAATATATTCCGTTGGAATGCTTTCCCTGTTTATTTTCATACTGATCTGATCAGTGGTGCAACCGTTTAGAAACATGGACAGGATAAGGCTTGTGATGATCAATGATTTTCCGTCCGGTAATCGGATGTTTATGAACCCGGGGGAATTCAGGCTCAGCTTGACGGTGGTCGTGTCGATTTTTTCCCCGAAGTTGAAATCGGTGTTTACTTTGGAAATCAGTTCCAGGTAATTATCAAACAGGTCCTTCAGGTCTTTCAGGCTGATATCAGATTCTTTGTTGATTCGCAAAGACAAGAAACAATCACCGCCCTTGATGTATAATTCCTCCATCATCGAATCGATGAAATCGGCATGTTTTTTAATAGAAACAATGGTGTGTGAATGTTTCAGTAAATAGAACAGGGAATTGTAATAATGGTGTTTGACGGATGTTTTCAGCCAGTTCACCTTTCTTCTTTTGAGGTATCCTCCTGTCGACAAATCTTCCTGCGATGCGTTATAGATCTCATCATCTGCGATTTCACCGATACTGAAACAATCCGCTTCTTCGGATGGAATTAGGATCACATCTCCTTTTTTCAGTTTTTTGAATGTGAACAGTTTATTGATGGTTTTGGTCACGGAGGATTTTTCCCCGGACCCTAACCAGTCGTACGGAACATTCCGGTATTTGTAACTGTTTGTGATGACTGATTTACGGAGATATTCCAGGTTCTCTTCACGGATATCCGAAGCGGAAATAAAATTCCAATTGATCCCGATATATCCTTTTTGAATAAAGTCGGTGTAATGATCTCCTCCATCTGTACGGAAATACCAGTATTCTTTTTGGCTGTCTATTTCTGCAACATGGTCGAAAATAGCAGGTGTATTTTTTAGATTCTGCATGTGGTGGTTGAGTGATTTGGTTTGAATTCAGTTGTGATAATTAAAAGTTTAGGATACAGAAATCACTCTTGCATCCTAAACTTTTTTCAGTGTCTTAGACCTCGCCGGTAGTGATCTGAAGAACGATCAGGTTTCCGATTTTGGAAATGGTTCCACGTGCCGGAATTTGGTCGTAGATAGGAAGATTCAAAACAGTTTCTTCATCTGTTATCACTTCGTTAGTTAAGAAATCTCTTAATTCATAAATGAATCCGAGATTTTCAATTAACTCTTTCGTAGTTGTGTTCCAGTACTTTCCATAAAAATCAGGTACAGGACGCAGCTCTCCGCTACCTGGTGGAGGTGGAACAGGAACAATTTTGAATTTCAATTTTGCCATTGCATTTGCCTGAAGCCCGTAACGGTTCATGTTTCCTGCATTCAATGGTGTTGCATTCACTTTATACTTGGAAAGTGTGTAGCCTGTTACAGGAGTAGCTTGTTCGGATTTCAGGTCAAGTGACAACGAAATTTGGGCTTCGACTTCTGTCTCGGGAATGGTATAAAACGTGGGTTGGTATCCCATTTCACGAATCAGGTTTATCAGGTTCAATTCCTCGTTGGATCTCTCACCATCTTTATCGAAATCATAGATGTCTAATGTTTGCTGAAGAGCTCCCTGGTCAAGGGCAGCTTGTGCATCACCAACTCCCTGACCAACTGAACTGATCAGTTCACCCAACGGACTGCCTAACAGTTCGCTGAATAATTGAACGGGGTTATTTGTATCACTCATGTTTACTAAAAATTACGGTTACTAATTGATTTGGTTGGGCATTTATTCCCTGAGAGGGGTATTGCTTGAAAGAATCTCCGTTAACGACAGAATCTTTTTTCTGATAAACAGGATTTAGTTTTAATCCTAGTTTATTCAGGGCTTTTCGAACTGCTGTTTCTGTTAATCCGATCAGGTTTGGAACGATTAATCCATTGGTTTCCCTTGGGTTAATAGGGGTGATGTCAAAAACCAACTCGCTGATTGCGTCTCCATTTACATTCTCGGAATTCTCAAGGTTCAGTAATGAAGCACTCATTGAACCGCCGTCTTCATGAATAAGTGCTTTCAGTTTCAGTGAAATATTAGACAATCTAAATGGAGCATCTGCAGATGTTTCACTTGCTGCAACAATTTCAGAAACTATGTTCGTATACAAATCCTGGATTGGAACCGGAGGAACTTCTGGTTGTCCGATAGTTACCGGAAAATAATTGGCAATTGGAAGGATGGATTCGAAATCACTGTTTGAATCAGCGATTAATTCAAGGGGTACCAGATATAAAGTACCGAAATCAATGACAAATTGCGTTGCTCCATCCACCTCTTTCAAATCAAAGACAAATGAACTTCCGATTACAGGTTGTTTAATAATGCCTTCTCTGCCGCCTATCTTGTCTCTCGGAACAACACGCATTGGAGGTAATTTTCCGTAAGTGATCAGAGCATAAAAATCTGTTTCTGCTGTAGTTCCTGTACTGGCATCTTTTTCAATAAGCAGATTTCCGGTTTCGACACTGTATCCGAAAACAGTTACCCATGCAGAATCCAGGAAACTGTAGTATTGCACGCGTAAAGCCATACCGTCGACTAATACATTTGTCGCGTCATAAAGCTTTAGCTTTAGTATTAAATATTCAAATTCTATCATGGCTTACTAATTGCGATTGACATAAATTGTGTGCCACTATTGGCTTTGAAAACGAAGGTCCTTCCCGCGTTATAATCTGAGATCTTAAGTTTAACCTGTAAATAGAGACTCCCGTCATCAGGTCTTGTGTATCCGTCCTTTGCGCCGATAAAAACGGGGGGTGTAACAGGAATTTTAGAATTCATTTCGAGTGAAGTGGCTTCGTCGAAATTGATCTCTATTCGCTGACCGATCACATATTCATTGTTTGGCTTAACTGCCATTACAGCGATTGAATAAATGGCATATTCGCTGTTGGTTTCAATGAATTTAGTAATTCCGGACAAGGCAATTTGTGGTAATCCTTCATTCGGCATAACTGCTACAAAACGTCCGGAAATGTTGCTTGTGATTATTCCCTGGTTTTTGGTGGTTGTTTCGGTGCTTCGAAATGGAATGAAACGAATACCATTTCCACCTGTAGAACTTCCACTAGTTTGACTCGTTTCAAACTGGGAGATAACTTCCAGATTAAAATCCAGGTAGGGAAGTTGGTATAAGGTGTTCGGTCGTCCGTATTCATCGTACGGAGACACGCTGCGCAAAGTTTCCTGCGCTTCATTCAAACTGTCCGCAATGCTTAGAACTATTTCATGCAGGGCCAGCGAATTAGTGGTGGTTGTTGTTGAACTCATTTTTAAGTGTATTTTTCGTTTTTGCGTTCTTTTTTTCTACTTGACCGTTCTTCTTCTTTTCGTTCGGTCCTTTTTTTCGATAGAAATTGTTCTTTCAGTTTTTCTTTACGCTCAATATCCTTCTGTTCAGCTTCCTTTTCCTCTGATTTTTTGGTGGAGGAATTTTCTGAAAGGTTGTTTTGGCGGTCATCCAAAGACAATTCTTTTTCCAGTTTATCAGTCATTTCTTTGATTTCAGGAACTTTTTCTTCCAAAGCTCCGAGGGAATCTTTGATTTCTGATTTCACAGACTGACCGAAGCGTTTTGCCTCTTCCAGTTTTTCTGAGAGTTTTTTTACGTTTAATTTTTCCCGCAATTTTTCTTTTTGGGTTTCACGTTTTTCATCCCAGTCATCTTTTATCCTGCGAATTCGCGTTGGAATCTCTGCAATTTTGTTCTCGGCGTCCAGTTTTTTTTGAAACTTCACAAGATCCTTCTGTCCGAATGCATCAAGTTTGGTTTTGAGTTCCCTGATTTGATCCGGGACCTTTTCGACCTTTTTGATCTGTTCGGTTAGCACTTTTTTCTTTCTTTCTATTTCATCTTTCTGTTTCCTTATCAAATCTATTTTTGACTTGATTCTGTCGGAACTTTTTTTTGTTGATTTCGGTGCTTTTAGGCCGGTTGAAGGATCTTGATCTGTTTCTTTTTTAAGCAAAGATTTCTTTTTGAGAGCCAGTTTTTCTCTCAGTCGATCCTGAGTTTGCTCCCATTTTTTCAATTCTTTGCTGTTTTTTAAGAGCCGCTCTTCGAGTTTTTTCTTCAGAGCGGCTCTGTTTTTTTCTTTCTCGCGTTTATTCTTAAACGATTCGATAGTACCGGAGAACCGAGGATCTTCTGCTACAGGATTAGTTGGTTGAAGTAAATCGCCCATCTCATTTTCCAAAGACTGCCGTTCCTTCAACAATTCATCCAATTCCTGGTTTTGTGATGCGATTTCATCGAGGGTTAATTGGATACTACTAAAAGAGTTTTCGCTTCCGTTGTTTGAATCGGAATCAGTGGTTTTGACGAGTTTTTTCCAGCTTTTTGCCATAATCTTGTTTTAGAATGGTTAGTATTTATTCTTCGTCCTCCTCCTCATTATCAAGAGTGGGTTGAAGTCTCTCAATTTCCGATTCGTCCATCAGTTGTTTCAAACGACTTTCGAACATTGCGGGTGCAGGAACCGTTACGAGTTTGGTACGCATTTCGGAACTTCCGTTTGCTTCGTATTGGTATTTCTGGGAATAACTGGCGTTTACAGATGCTGCAACTACACCAAATGGTGTCCAGGCAACCCCTCCGACTGAAGTTTCAATGGAAGCTTCAGTTTCAGTTTTCATAGAAATAGCCAATTTGAGTTCAATATATGTTTCCACGAACTGATAGAATGTAGGAGTGAAACCAAGAGCCAGTAAACTGACCCCGTCATCACCTTCCCTGAGTACGATCAACGCAGTTTCGTCGCGTTCCAGGGTTCCGTCATCATTCATTTTAAATCCCGCCATTAACTGCGCGATTTTGATAGAAACACGATCGAGTGCATATTGAGCCTCGGCAATCCCCACACCAAGCGTGCGAACCAATTGAGGAAACGGAGCATTCAATAACTCTTTTCCAATATCTGCCATATGCTTATAGATTAAGGGTTAAAAGAGCAGCTGCCACCTTGACAGCTGCTCCGGATAGTTTATTTATGGATTTGTTGATCCACTGTTAAACTCTTCCTCGATCATTCGCTGAATACGTTGCTCCAAAATTGCTGGGGCCGGGATCGGTACTAACTTCGTGCGAAGTAAACTGGAACCTTCGGCTGAGTAGCTGTACTTTTGGGAGTAAGCAGCATTCACCTGGGCAATTTGTACCGTTTTTCCTGATTTGATTTTTTTGAATCCGGTTCCGATACGTTTTGCCGGAGATTGGTTACTCACAGAAACACTAGAGTTAACACTTCCTTCTTGTGTGTATTTGATGGAAATCTTCACTTCAATGATTGTATCTACGAATTGATAGAAAGTAGGTGTAAAACCACATTCTAGCATCGAGATTCTTCTTGGAAGACCAATTTCTACCGTAGCATCCGTAGATGGATCTACAGAATGAATTTCAAGAGCGCCATATGCAACTTCGTCAGCGGGAGCGTCACCGGCTCCTAACCCGTGACCAACATAGAAAGCCCCGCTTTGGTTTTTGAATTTGTCAGCAGCTAGTCTACCATTGGGATCCAAGGCAGTAGATACCTCAACAGGAG
>Ga0247691_1000071_pt1 | contig 30163 bp, 20 predicted proteins | sample CNK32_metaG_FD_182721 | JGI IMG/M metagenome (GOLD analysis project Ga0247691, IMG submission 182721) | Soil microbial communities from Purdue University Martell Research Forest, Indiana, United States - CNK32 | ecosystem: Environmental > Terrestrial > Soil > Temperate forest > Bulk soil...
AAAAATGCACTTCGGACAGCACTCGCTTTCGCAAACAAATCCGTTACGGGTTCAAGAAGAGCAGTTGTGGGTTCATTCTGACGCTTGAACAGGTAAGCATAATCCAATTCCACAAATTGACCATTGCTTAAGGCCGTTTTTCCAAAAGAATAGGCATTTCGGCGATCTCCTCCCGGATTTGCGGAAGAGCCCGTACCTACAGGTTCAACTTCAGACCAGTTAAAGCCGGGAGAAATTCCTCCTGTTCCAAAATGGTAGCTATCTTCTCCTCCTGAATACATATATCTTGTTGGAATCGTGGTTGTTCCCGCATCTCCTGAAAATCCGGTTCCACCATAAAATATCGTGTCTCCGAAACGGAAATACCCTTCAAATAAATGATACCACTCTTCAGCTGTTGCTGGATCTGCTACGCTAGGAGGAGCACCTGCACCTGTAAATACGTTACCTGCGTATAAACCTCCATATTCATTATCTGCGGTTCCATCATTGTATCCATAACCATTTACGGATTGTCCCGGAAGAATTCCTATTCCATTATCCAAACCGTCATTTGCCTGTTTGAAGCCTTTGAGTACCATGACTCCTTGTGCAGCTAAGGTATCATGAAAACCAATCCGCCCCGATGCATCTTCATCAAACAAATCTGAATTATAATTATAGATCATTCCCAAATCGACATTGGTCCCTGCATAATCATCGTTGAAATTACCCAAATCGCCATCAAATCGGCCTCCGAAGAATAGGGAATCAATAACGGCCCCACGTGAATGTATCCGGATTTTACGCATCAATACATTGTCAAATGATTCGCTGGTATCACACGACTGTGTATAGACATAGCTATGGAATTCAAGTGCCTTGCTGTCGTCTCCGCTTGTTCTGTAATGGGTAATACTAAACACACAATCAGTCCCATAAATAATCGGGTAATCTCCTGAAAGCGGCTCATAAACACCATTTGAATTGATATCTGCAAAAGGCGCCAAATTTGCTGCCTGTCCTAAAGTAGTATTTCCATGTGCTGGCCAATTCCGAATTTCCCATACCGGAAGGTAAGTTGAAGATCCCGATTGAACGGAATCAATATGATCCTGAATCATCTGCATCGTCACATGGTATGGTCGATTGTATTTTGATTCCATAATCGGATCATACATACCACTTGTTGTAAAAGGTCCGGGAAGTTCATTGTACTGGTTTGTAAAATCAGATTTCGCATTTGAAATCGTATCATTTGCTCCCATAAATCCAACAAAGTGTTCACTTAAATTATAACACGCTGAAATACTTGAGTTATAGGATGCTCCGGGAGCTCCCGGGTCGGGATATCCGATCACTTTTGTCCCCATTCCAGTCCATGCTTTTACATTCTGTAATGATCGAATAAATGCCCAGTATTCATTGTTATTCAATTTTGGAATGTTTGAATAAGCCTCGCAATAAGCAGTTCGTCCGTAGCTCGCATGATCATTTAAATCCAAAGACAGACCTTTTAAATAATCGGAACCGACCAAAAGCATTCCATCGGTATTTTTCAGTATATGATAAACAAATGCTATGGTTGATATCGAATCAATCAGCTGGAAATTCTGATTTGCCCTATAGAACATCGCTCTGTTCGTATTGTTTCCTTTATAATAAAGATGATAAGTATTGTCTTTATATTCGATCTGGCCAGTATTTGAATTAGCCATCCCTGCGAACACCCCGCTATTTATAAGGATTCCCGTATCATTGTAGTGTTCTATGGCAGCCCCGTTACTTACCCCGATTGTAGTTGGATCAATCAGAAAAGAACTTACGGAACGGTTAGTTAAAACTCCAGTGGCTACACTTGTGTAAGTATTTGCTGCCGTTCGGGTAAATACCGTTGCATTTGACACTCCCGCTCCCATAACCACTTTTTCCAAACCGTTTACCACAAATAAATTCCCGCTTTTATAACCGTATAATACGGTATTTATATAAGAAGGTACTGTAGTAATTGAGGCACTGACCGTTTCTTGAGTGGGCGCAGTAAAAGTTCCTGTATTCAATGCAACACGGACTAAACCTCCCGTACTTTTAACAGCATAGGTTACCAGTTCATTCCCCACCAATTTCGGTTCAAAATAAGCCAGTTTGTAATCCGTAGTACTAGTAAGTGTGCTGATCAAAGCCCCGCTTGTTTTGTCGACCTTCAACCAAAGTAATTTCATGAGCGTATTTGAGGATGCAAGACCCAAAACATAATACCGTTCGTTTCCGCTTTCAATAGTGCTCATTAAGAAATACTGTTGAGTAGATGCTGGCATGTTAACCGTGTAGATATACTCATCAAATGTTTCCAAATCACCTTGTGCCGAAATGTGTTGTTTAAGAATGTACAACTCACTAAACCCTCTTCCTATAAAAGTGAACAGATCAACTTCTTTCTGAGCGTCTGTGGAAGCATAACTCGAAAAAGAAGCCGCAGGATTAGAACCGTGGGAATGTAAGAAAGTCCGGTTAAACTCCTGAGAAAAAGCAAATGCGCTCAAGAATAGAAAAAGACAAGTAGATATTAATTTCATAAGATATGGTGTCAGGTGTTTAATATTCGTTTATTAAACGCCAGAAAAGTAATTATAAATTCATATCCATAGTTTATATTTTAACAGTTATTTCACAAAAAAAACCATCCGCCGAATGACGAATGGTTTCTGAAATGGGGTTATTTAATTTTAGTTAATACTTCACGACTCTTTTTTGTGCTGTTTTCGACTCGCTGCTGATTTGAAGGATGAACATATTTCCTTCCAATTCACTTAGGTCGAGGTTTTGCATTGCCTGGTAGTTTGTTACTGTTTTAAGTAATTTTCCATTGATGTCGAAGATTTGGATTGTTCCTCCGGTTTCTCCGATTCCATTGATGCGAACAAGACCTGTTGTCGGATTCGGATAAACAGTAAATGAATCCTCTCCGATCGTACTTTCTTCGATTCCAAGACTTTCTGAAATCGGGTCGAAGTTGATTCCACAAGGTCCGTCATTACTCAAAAATGCGCTTCTAACTGCACTTGCTTTGACGAACAAATCGGTTACAGGCTCAAAAAGTGTTGCTGCCGGTGCATTCTGACGTTTGATCAGATACGCATAATCCAACTCAACAGATTCTCCATTACCCAAAGCAGTTTTTCCAAAGGAATAAGCATTTCGTCGATCTCCGGTAGAATTTGAAGTTGAACCAGGTCCCATAGGCGCATATTCATACCAATCAAATCCAGGATCAATTCCCCCTGTTCCAAAATGGTACGTATCCTCACCTCCCGGATAGATATATTTCGTTGGAATGGTTGTTCCTGCATAGTACATCACATCCCCAAGCTGATACAATCCGTTCAATATGTTGTACCATCCAATCGCTGCTGTGGGATCCGATTGCCCTATAGGTGCTGATCCGGTAAATACCGTTGCCGAATACAAACCGGTATATTCATTGTCTATGGTTCCATCATTGAAACCATAACCGTTCACTGATTGCCCGGGCAAAGCACCAATTCCATTATCCAATCCGTCATTTGCCTGTTTGAAGCCTTTCAGCACCATGATTCCCTGAGCAGGGAGCGTATCCTGATAACCAATTCTTCCGGAGTTATTCTCATCAAATAGATCACCATTGTAATTGTAAACCATTCCAAGATCCACATTGGTCCCTGAATAATCGTCATTGTAATTACCCAGATCACCATCAAAAAGTCCTCCGAAGAATAATGAATCTATTTCAGCTCCACGAGAGAACACTTTCACTTTCCGCATCAATACATTATCAAATGTTTCATTCGTATCACACAGTTGCGTATATACATAACTGTGAAACTCGAGTGCTTTATCCGTATCGCCATTATCCCTGTAATGCGTGATACTGAATACACAATCGTTTCCATAGATTCTTGGATAATCTCCCAACAACGGTTCGTAAGTTCCATTTGAATTGACATCCACAAACGGGGCCAGGTTCGCAGCCTGACCAAGTGTTGTATTTCCATGTGCTGGCCAATTTCGGATTTCCCAAACAGGAACATAAGAAGCGGATCCGAATGCTACGGAATCAAGGTGATCCTGGATCATTTGAAGACTTACATGATACGGACGGTTGTATTTTGCCTCCATCAATTCATCGTACATACTGTTTGTCGTATATGGGCCGGGAAGTTCATCGTATTGTTCATTATAACTTGACTGGTCATTTGCAAGCGTATCATTGGCTGTAAATCCTACAAAGCGTTCTGACAAGTGATAGCATGCAGAAAGGCCGTCGTAATTCAACCCCGCTAATCCGGTAGGAGTTGCAATCACTTTTGTTCCTAATCCTATTGTAGATGTAATATTTGCCCCCGGATCAAAGTTACATGCGTATTCTGAAAAGTTCAGGGTCGGTTTTTCCGTATACTTTTCAGAGAAGATAGTCATTCCGGAGCTGGCTTGCCCCAAAAGATCTTCTGAAATTCCTTTTTGCAACCCATTCCCAAGAATGAAACGTGCTCCATTTAAAGCGAAAACCTGATAAATTGTCGGAACAATTCCCTTCAGAGAGTCCGTTACATTGAAGGAAGCATTTGCCTTAAAAAAGGCAGAAGAAGAACTTGTTCCGTTTGGCTTGGTAAAAATGTGATACTCGTTGTCTATAAATGCGACTTGATTGATTGCCAGAATCGAATTCGTTGAGAACGTTCCTGAAGTTCCTAAAGTTCCTGAAGCATTGTAATGCTCAATTGCCATTCCATTTGTAACCCCTATCGTTGTCGGGTTAATCAGGAATGAGTTTACAGATCTGGTTGTTGCGATTCCAGTATTAATGGAAGAATAGTTATTAGCAGCAGTTCTGGTGAAAAGTTTTGCAAAACTTGATCCTCCGGAATAAACGATTTTTTCAAGACCGTTTACCACCAGTAAATTACCACTTTTGTATCCATTGAATGTATTGGCAAAACCCGAAGAAGTGGTGATCGTTGCATCTACAAGTTCTTCAACTGGTGCTGTAAAAGACGTGGTATTCATTGCCAGGCGTACTAAGCCTCCACCACTTTTCACATGATAGGAAACCAATTCATTCCCGATTAATTTGGATTCGAAATATCCAATGCGATAGGTATCAACACTTGTATAGGAACTGATCAGTGCGCCTGTGGTCTTGTTGACTTTAAGCCAAATGATATTCAACGAACTATTGCCTCCAACTTCCAGGACATAAAAACGCTCGTTCTGATTTTCAGCTATTCCCAGGATGTACTCATTGATTACACCGGAGGGAAATGCAAGCGTGTAGTTTTGATGAACCGCTTCCGTCACATCACCCTGACCAGTTATCTTTTGGTCAAGTAGTTGCAGTTGAGTCGGAGTACCCGGAAGTAAACTGACCAAATGCTGCTGACTCTGATCGTCTAAAAAGGTGTAACACGAAAAAGTGGTTCGGGTTGATGTTGCGTGCAAAAATGTCCTGCTGAATTGTGAAAAGGCTAATCCACTCAACAACAGAAAAAGACAGGTAGAAATTATCTTCATGGTGCAATAATTTAAGGGTTAAACATTAATTAATAACGCTTAAGATAAGTGATTGGTTGGGAAGCAACTGGTTTATTACTCCAAAACACCTTGTGATCTATTCTTCTGTCGATTTGGCAGATTTAAGGGTGTGGCAGCTCAAAACAGGTTGATTTATTCGTGCTCGAAAGGAAGCACGGAAGAAATTTAAATAAAAATGCTATGTAATTAACGGTTACCCCCCACTGTTCGCCAGGTAATCAAACAGGTAATGATCGCCTTCGGTCAATTCCAATCCGCGTCTGCTCATCATGGCATTGGCTGATTGCTTGGCTTTTGCCAGGTCAAACAGTTCTGTCCCGTTTACAGCTCCCCAGGAGAAGGAAGGAATGAACTTTTTAGGAAATTCTCCCCCAAAAACGTTGCAGGAAACCCCCACAACCGTTGCCGTATTGAACATGGTATTGATCGCACATTTACTGTGATCGCCCATACAAACTCCCATGAATTGCAAACCGGTTTCCACTTCCGCTCCCTGCTCGTAAGACCATGAACGGATCATCGAGTAATTGTTCTTCAGGTTCGAAGTATTGCTATCCGCACCAAAATTACACCACTCTCCTACCAATGAATTTCCTAAGAAGCCATCGTGCCCCTTATTGGAATAAGCTTGAAAGACACAATTGGTGATCTCGCCTCCGACCTTGCAAAATGGGCCGATCGTGGTTGCCCCATATATTTTAGAACCCATTTTCACTACTGCATGTTCTCCAAGGGAAAATGGTCCTCGAATCATGGATCCTTCCATAATCTCTGCGTCTTTAGCAATATAGATCGGTCCGGAAGTAGTGTTTAAAAATGACCCTTCAACAGATGCTCCAACTTCCAGGAAAATCAATGACGGATCACCGATAATGGTATTGGAAGCAGGAATGTATTGGGATTCTCTTCCACCGGTCAATAAAAAATAATCTGCAACTAGAATTTCATCGTTCTTTTGGAACAGGTCCCAACGTTGGGTCAATTCCAATGGATGTTGCTCCGTCCACTTGATCTTTTCAGTTGCCTTTCCTCTTCTTGCAATCCAGGTATCTTCCGAAACCAATACTTGGTTATTTTCCAAATGCACCACTGCAGCAGCAATAGCTTCATTGGGAATAATCGCAGCATTTACTTCCACTTCTCCCTTTCCTTCAGTACGAGGAAATTTCTTCGAAATGTACTCTTCTGTTTGAAAGGAGACAGTCGCTTCCGGAATCCATTTTTCCCATCGTTCCTTGTTGGTCAGAATTCCCACTCTTAAATCACCCACAGGCCGTGTAAGTGTCAATGGCGCAAAGCGCAAGTGTAGTTCGTTATCGTGAAGAATGATGTTCATGGCAATCTTATTTGTTAAGTGAAGATACGGAAATTCAAAATGTAAAATGCAAAAGTCAAAAGAGTCTTAAGCTTTTTTAATGCCTTTGAAATGCAAGGATCTAGATTTGAAATCACTTGATCAGAGAACTTCTGAATCTTTTTGCATTTTGAATTTTGCATTTTTAATTAGTTTGGAGCAATTGCTTCAAACGTGGGTCCTTGTAATCGGAAATGAAGAACAAAACATTCGGATAGTGAGCGAATTCTTCCGCAGTGTGGGTTGTTGTGATGATAACCACTTTCATTCCGGCATTCAATGCTGCTTCTGCTCCTTTTGGAACATCCTCAAACACAATGCAGGATTCTGGTTCTACTCCCAATAAATCGGCACCTTTCAGAAAAACCTCCGGATTGGGTTTACTTTTTACCACATCTTCTGCACTGACTATTGCATTGAAATAAGAACGGATATTCAAATCGTCCAATACAAAATCAATATTGAAACGATTGGCCGCCGATCCGATTGCCATGGAAATTCCGGATTCGCGAGCAGCTTCAAAAAGTTCTCCCAAACCGGGAACCAATGCCAGATGCGGACGATACAATTCCTGGTACAATTCCTCTTTTCGTTGGGAGTACAATTCAATGATCTCTTCACTCAGTGTTCCTTTTCCAAAAACACGGTCCAGCAACTCGTGGTTCTTCCCGTACATCTGCTGCTTTACCTGATCTAAAGTCAGGCCTGCGCTTAAATCTTCGTTCAAGATCTTGTTCCACACTTGTAAATGGAATCCCATGTCGTTGATCATGGTCCCGTTCAGGTCAAACAAAAATGCTTTTGGTTTTGAGATCATAAGTTCAATGGTTCAAAAGGTTTAATAGTTCAAATGAATTAAACTTGAACGGTTTGAACATTTTGAAACTCTTGAACACTTTTACCTCCCGGTTTGGAAATAGCCCAAAGTCCGATGAATGTCAAAAGTCCGTTCAGGATCAATAGTTCGTTTCCGAAAATGTAACCGCCCAAATACTTTCCATCAGGCTGCAAAACTCCACCGGTCCAAGCTTGGGAGTATTTACTGATGATGAAACAGATTACCGGAATCAGCACGCAGACAATCGGAACCAGTTTCTCATTCAATTTGCGTTTCGTAAAAATTCCTATAGCAAACAAACCCAACAAAGGTCCGTAAGTATAACCCGCCAATTTCAGAATCAAACCGATCAGATCTGTTCCTTCGGCAAACCATTTCGTAAGTAAAATGATGAGCAGGAATACTAATGAAAATCCAATGTGTACAAACAACTTGTATCGTTTTTTCTCCTGTTCGTCACTTCGCTGATTGAAATTCATAAAATCAATGCAAAAACCGGTTGTAAGAGCAGTCAAAGCACTGTCTGCAGAAGCGTAGGATGAAGCTGTAATTCCTAATAAGAAGAAAATTCCGGCTATCGTCCCAAAATTATTTAGCGCCAACTTCGGGAAAGTATGATCTGTATTTGCAGGAATATCCAAGCCTTTTGACTGAATGTAAACATACAATGCGCCGCCCAAAAGCAGGAACAGGAAGTTCGTGATCACCAAAATGGTGGTGAATGAATACATGTTCTTCTTCGCATCACCAATGGATTTACACGTCAGGTTCTTCTGCATCAAGTCCTGATCCAGGCCGGTCATGGCAATTGCCAGGAACATTCCACCGAAGAACTGCTTGTAAAAATACAAAGGAGAATTGGGATCATCGAAGAAGAAAATACGCGACATGGAATAATCGTTCTTTGTACTTGCCACTGTGATTTTGTCATACAATCCGGAGAAATCGACCCCCAAAGTATTGGCAATAATTACCGTACAAATAATCACCGATGAAACGAGGAAAATGGTTTGAAAAGCATCTGTGTAAATAATCGTTCGTACACCGCCTTTGAAAGTATAAATCCAGATCAGGACAATGGTTGTTACTGCCGTGACCCAATATGCAATTCCTAAAGGCTGAAATAAAAACATGTGCAGTACTTCTGTTGCCAAATACAATCTTGTTGCAGACCCTACAGTCCTGGAGAGAATAAAAAATGCCGCTCCGGTTTTATAACTCACTATTCCGAATCGCTTATTCAGGTATTCGTAAATGGAAATTACATTTAAACGGTAATACAGAGGCATGAGTACCTGGGCTATAACAATATACCCGATGATGTAGCCTAAAACAATTTGAAAATACGCCATTCCTTCCGCACCTACTTTTCCCGGAACGGAAATAAATGTTACTCCTGAAAGCGAAGTTCCGATCATTCCGAAAGCTACCAGGTACCAGGGACTTTGGCGGTTTCCCATGAAAAACGAATCTGTATCAGCCTTCCGCGATGTGAGGTAGGCAATGAGAATCAGTAATGCGAAATATGCAATAAGTACAGTAGCAATGAGCCACGGAGCTAAGATATTGTTCATGAAATAAAATTAGTATAAAAAATGAATGGGCGTCCCGCACATGCGGGACGCCCATTCATTTTTTCAATATTATTTTAATTACTTCGATGCCATTTCAACGAACTCGTCATAAGAAATCTCTTTTGAGTTCAGTTTCACTGTATCCTTGAAGTATTGTGTCAATTTTGTTTCAGCTAACATATCGTGGATACGATTTGCCTCTTCGCGGTTTTGCAAAGCACCTGCTGCCTGTTTTGTCAATTCCGCATCTTCCGGTGCAGGAATTCCATATTGTGCAAACTGGTTAGCGATTAATCCTTTTGTAAACTCAATCACCTCAGCATTGTCCAGTTTGATGTCGTTTGATTTAAAGATATGTCCCTGGATCAACTGCCATTTCAAATCTTTCGCGTAGCTATCGTAATCCGCTTCGATCTGCTCAATAGTGATCGGCTTGTCATTCGACAACTGGATCCAACGTTTCAGGAATGTATCCGGAAGTTTAACTGGTGTGTTCTCTACCAAATCACGGTAAACTTCACGTGTCAATAAACGGTCCGAATCATTTGCAAACATGTTTTTCAAATCTGCACCGATACGCTCACGCAATTCTTTTTCAGAAGAAACCGCTCCGTCACCGAATAATTTGTCAAACAAATCCTGGTTCAATTCAGCCAACTCCATACGTTTGATGTCGTTGATCGTCATTTGGTAAGAATCCGCATGATTTGCCAATTCTTCCGGTTTGATCCCAAGCATTGCAGCTTTATCGCTATCACCTCGGGTAATTGCAGAAGCAGAGATGGTTACTTTGTCTCCTATTTTTTTACCAACCAATGATTTTTTCACTTTTTTGTCTTCGATAAACTCCATGGAAGTTGTTGAAGAATGCATGATTCCACCTTCTTTGATTGATCCGTCCTCATTCAACTCAACGAATTGAGCCAAAAGCATGTCCGTTTCACCCACCTCATTGGTAGAAGTCATTTTTCCATAACGACGACGTAGATCATCAATCTGTTGATCCACTAATTTATCGTCGATCTTCACTTGTACGTAATCGTATTTGCTTTTATTCGTCAGTTTCAAATCAATTGCCGGAGAGTACCCGATTTCGTAAACGAATTCAAAATCTCCCGGATTGTCGAAATCACCTTTTACTTCCGTTCCATCTTTCGGGATCGGATTTCCAAGAATATCTAATTTATTTTCCTGTACGTAAGCATACAATGCATCCGAAACCAATTTGTTCATTTCCTCAGCCAATACACCTTTTCCATATTGCTTCTGGATCAAGCCCATTGGAACTTTACCCGGACGGAATCCTGGGATTTTCGCTTGCTTGCGATATTTATCTAAAGACGCAGCTACCTTACCCTGGTAATCTGCCGGTGAAACCTGCACCGTTAACAATGCTGTTTCTGCATTAACTTCTTGACGTGTTACGTTCATTCCGTTTTCTTTTAATTCTTAAACTTGTATAAACAAAAAATGGTCTTCATTGACAAACAACGAGACCATTTTAAAAGTGCGGATGGAGGGACTCGAACCCGCATACCTCTCGGCACTAGATCCTAAGTCTAGCGTGTCTACCAATTTCACCACATCCGCATATTATATAAACACAAACGTGTTTTATAAACTATTTCAATTTTCAGGATTTCGATTAATCCTTTCCCTTATTTGGGTGCACAAAATTAGTGATTATTTCAAATCTTGCAAGCGGAAGAAGTGTTTTTTCATTAAAAAATGCAAAAAAGTTGGCTTTGGTTGAATTGAAAATGGAAAATTGAGAATTGAAAAGTATCACAACTCGTTGGAAACAGGTTTGTTTACGCAACTAATCCTCATTTTTTCCGAAACAATTCCACCATCGGTTTTCCAACTGCAGTATTTGGTCTCTGCACATCCAAAAGGTGTACCAGCGTCGCTGTAATATCTACAATTTCATAGGGTGTGAAAACATCCTGTGGAAGAATCCCTTTTCCATAAAACAACACGGGAACATGTGTATCGTAATTGAATGCCGAACCGTGACTTGTTCCTTTATGTGATCCCGGAGTGTCCGCAGTTTTTGGCAAATAACCCGGCTGTAGAATGAAAATCAGTTCACCGCTTCGTTCTTTATCGTATCCCGATGCAACCATTTGCTGCCAGTTATCCTCCGTTTTGGATTGTAATTCTTCTTTTGTGTAAACACGTTTCACTTCCGTCCATTTCCCAATTTCCGTTTTGAAAAATGAGATCACCTGCGGCTCCAATTCTTTACCCAGTACATCATTCGTCAAATAAACATTGTCGTTTTCGATCGTATTCAGGTAATCTTTCCCGAATTTGGCAACACAAGCTATCCTCAAGCTATCCATCTTGTTTTTCAGGAATAAATATCCTCCGGGCAAATGATGGTCTGCTAAAAACTGGGGAACAGGAACAACTGCATGGTCAGCGGTTAAAAAAACGACGTACTGTCCTTTTCCGATTTCCTTGTCCAAAGTTTGGAACAATCGTGCCAATTCCTGGTCCAAACGGAAATACATATCTTCCATTTCCAGGGAATACGGTCCGAAAGCATGACCGGCAATATCCGGAGTGGAATAACTGATGGTCAAAAAATCCGTGGTTGCATGCTTGCCCAGTTGTTCTCTTGAAAGTGCCTGAATGGCGAAATCTGTCAGAAAGGTGTTTGCAGCGGGCATAATCGTAAACAAAGTCAATTGGTCGGTTGGTGTTGCTTTACTGAAATCATAAGGAAAAACCGGGCTTGTCTTTCCTCCTACTAATCCTTCATAAGGCGAATTATCCTGATTGATATACGAATAACTTGCCGAATCTTTCAATAAGTTCCAGGGCTGATTTACATATTTCGACACCAATTGCAGTTCATTGAACTGATTCACCCAACCTGGCAATTGTTTCTTGTAAAAAGTGGATGTAATGAAATTTCCGGTTGCATAATCGTACCAATAAGAACCATCCGATAAATGTCCGGCAGGTAAAATGGCACTCCGGTCCTTGATAGAAACGCCAATTACTTTGGAATCGGGATAAGTTAGCTTTAATTGGTCCGTAATCGTATTTGAACGCAGGAAATAAGGAGAACATTTGCCATACGAACTGGATGAGCCAACTGTTGAAACAGTCGTATCTTCCACACAATTCACCTCTCTTCCAAAAGGCCGGTAAAACCACTCATTGGCTACAATTCCGTGATTGCTCGGTGTGCTTCCGGTATAGATCGAAGCATGTCCGGGCCCGGTATACGTCGGTACATAATTATAAGTCACATTCCTGAAATGAGCGCCTTTGTCCATCAGTCGCTTGAAACCATCTTTCCCGAATTGCGGGTAAAAGCGGTACAAATAATCGTAGCACATTTGGTCAACGACGATTCCGACCACCACTTTAGGGGTGTTCTTTTGGGAAAAGGACTGGTTGGAACTCAATCCGAAACAAACCAGTAATACCAATGATAACAACTTCATAATCTATACTATTTAATTTTCCCGCAGAAGAGCGCAAAGGAACGCAGATGTTCATTCACTTGTACTCATCGAGATAATTTATTTTATTCTGACTTATTCTAACAAAACTAGGATTTGAATTCAAGAAATCGCGAAATTCGCTGTAAAAATTCAATTATGTTAGGTTTAAAATTGCCAACGGACCCGCGATGGGTGAATATTGTAGAGAAAAACATTGCCGAAATCCTGACAGATCATGCTTTCTGCGAACAAAAAGCCGCGAGCAATGCTATTTCCATCATTGTTCAATATCCTCAATATCCGGATATGGTAAAAGCCATGATTGAAATTTGCCAGGAAGAAATGGAACATTTTGGAATGGTGCACGATAAAATCCTCGAACGGGGCTATCAAATGGGGTTTGAATGACGAGATCCATACGTTCATGATCTACACAGTTTTCTAAAGGTAACACATTCCGGAAACCCGAAGAAATCCCATATGGTGAATCAATTGCTCTTTGCAGCCATGATCGAGGCACGCAGTTGTGAACGGTTCAAAATCTTGTCTGAAGAGATCAACGACGAAGATTTACGTGGGTTTTACCGCAGTTTGATGGAAAGTGAAGCCCGCCATTATACCGTATTCCTGAATTTCGCACGAAAATACGGAGAAGGGATTGATGTCGATACACGTTGGAAACAATTCCTGGATTTTGAAGCTTCCCTGATGGATAAATACGGGAAAGGGGAAACAATCCATGGATAATTGAGAAGTGAAAAGGTAAAAGTGAAAAATAATTTTCCACTTGACCATCTTTTCAATTCTCACTTTTAACTTTTAACTTTATATTGATTGGAATTGTCACAATCACACGAGTTCCCGGGAATTCCGGGTCGGAGCTGTCTGCATTCCCGATCGAAACATTGTAAGCACCATTGTTTCCTTGCAAGGACTTTAGACGTTCTTCCGTGATTTGCGTAGCGTAAGATTTATGTTTGGAATCCTTTTTCTCTTTTTTGGATGCAGAATACCCAATTCCATTATCCTGAATCAGGACTTTTAATAATTCGCCTTCCAAGTAAAATTTCAGGAACAATTCACCGCCACCAAGTCGTTTCACCAAACCATGGAGGATTGCATTTTCAACATACGGTTGGATTAACATCGGGGGAATACACTGATAAGGAGGCAATTCCTTGAGTTCACATTCAATAGTAAAGGAGAATGCATTTTTAAAACGCATCTTTTCCAGTAAAATGTAACTTTTTAAAGTTTCACATTCTTCCTCTATTGTGATGAAGGAGGCTCTGGAATTGGCTAATGTTTGCCGGATCAATTTCGCAAAGCGAAGTAAATACTTCTCTGCATTTTCATTTTCTTCGTACAACAGGAAACTGTGAATGGAATTCAATGAATTGAAAATAAAATGTGGATTCATCTGGGCAGCCAGGGCCATTCGCTCTAATTCCATCATGCGGTTCAATAATTCGCTTTTGCGGTTTGCAACTCGCACGGAGTATTTCAACACCACATAAAACAAAAGAATGATCAAACCAACATAGAGCATGATAAAATACCATCTCAGGAATACTATTTTTTCAACGGTAAAACTTACCAGGCATTTCGGTTCCGACCATTTATTGTGCAGGTTTAAACAAGATACTTCCAGACTAAATTCTCCGTAACTTGGGTTGTTCAAAATGATTTCTCCCTTATCCGATTTGATCCAGGTTTGATCTTTACCGAAACGATATCTGTAAACAACCTTTGGGCTCAGGTTGCTATTGGACAAGTTGATTTTAATAAGGTCTGTTTTTGCAGGAAACACCTTATTCTGCGAAAGTTCTTTGTTTTTTGCGAACGCGTGGACAGAAAAAAGTACAATCGGACATCTTTTCTGTTCTTGTTTCACTTTCAGAAAGTCAATTTTCTGAACACCAATCTTAGTGGAAAGATAAACAATGTCATTGTAAGCGTATATATCCGTTACTTCTTCACTTGTAAGTAAGTTGCTGTTCAGGAAAAAGGAATTGATAATTTTCCCGCTTTTCTTTTCCAATAAAAACAATCCTCTTTCACTTACCACCCAAAGACGGTCTTTTTCATCAAAGAAAATATTCGAAACTTGTATTCCAATATTGAGACTCGGGGCAAACTTGGAAGCAATTTCACTTTCCATATCAATGTGATAAAGACCTGCTAAATTAGAATGAGCTAGTAACCCCCATGTCTCATTGTATTCCAATTGGTTTATTCTCTTTCTTAAAACGGGTCTGTAATGTTCCTTCATTTTTGAACCTTCAAGATCAAAGGAAAACACCCCCTCATCAAACAAAACGAACATCTTTTTGTTCTTAAACCGATAAAACCAATAAAATGCTCCTACCAGCTTAGATCGGTCAATGTGATTTACATCATATCCAGTGACGTAAGACGAGCCTTTCATCTCTACAACCTCGTACAAGGATCTCGACAGTCCCATTACGGAAGTCTGAGTCGTATACACAGGATTTCCGATGTAAGTTGCGTCTACATCTTTCCAGTCACTCCAATCTGCAATCCCCCGTTCAAATGCAAACCCTTCTTTTACAGGTAACAAATTGTATTTATAAACTATCTTCCCTATATCTTTACAAAGAAATGGCGGATATAACTGCTGCCATTTACCAACATAATAGTTGATGATTATTTTATTCTTATTCCCACTGATAAATCGGACTTCTTCGTTCAATTTATTCCCGTTAACGGCTAATTGTTCAAACGCTTCATCATAAACGGCAAAAAGACCTTTTTCCAGTGTGGTTATCCATAAAGTTCCATTAGAATCTTTGTAAGCCGAGGTAACCGAATAATTCGGTAAATAGTGCCGGACGAATACAAGATCTTTTTTCTTTGGATCAAATGTGTATTTTTTCAACCCGTTCTTGTACAGCCCAACGTATAAAAAATCCTTATCGGCATCTAGCCCGATCACTTCATGTCCCGGATAATCAATCAATCGTTTGAATCTTTGATTATCAAAAAATTGAAGTTTATAATCAGACATGAAAAAATACTGTCCTTTATACTTCTTTGCCCTGTTGGTCCCTGTCAAATGGAACTTTCCCGAAAAAATCCACTTGTTATCCTTAACTAAAAAAACTTTCACTTTGGCAGTGTTCTTTTTCTGCAGACTTAACAATTCATTCCCAAACTCAAAAAAATAAGCGTAATCCTTCAACCCGGCAGACAGGTCTTTTACTTTACCCTTTGCGCTTACAGCGATCATTTTCTTTTTGAAAACACTGTAAATAATCGAATTGTCCTTTTTGACATGGAGCAATATGCCCGTGTTTCTGCCAACAGGAACTGTATGCTCCAAAATATGATTGTATTTGTAAGCCTGCATTTTTCCATTTTTAAAAACGCTTAAAAGGCCATTAAATCCGATAAACCACACCCCTCCATTCGGATCTTCAACTACTCTGAAATTGACATTGTCACACAACCCGTTTTCTACCGTATATTTGTGAAATTGAAAACCATCGTACCGAACAACTCCACGATCTGTTAAAATCCAAAGCAATCCGGATTTGTCCTGATAAACCTGATAGGTTTCTGAACTGGGCAAACCATTTTTTATACCAAAATGATCGTAGTTATACTCCCATGAAACACGATTCGTTTGTGCATTCACTTTTGTAGTAATCGCAACAAAGAAAAGCCCCCACAAAAGATATTTGATCAAATTAAAACGGTATAAGGGATGTTAAATATCACAAATGTAAAAGATTCTGTTAAATGCAACCTGTCATTGAACACAATTCGCGGACTGGCCCGGATTTCGAATTCAATTTATAATGAGTGGAATTGTCACTATCACACGAGTTCCGGGAAATTCCGAGTCGGAACTATCCACATCTCCAATTGAAACATTGTAGGCACCATTTTTTCCCTGCAATGATTTTAAACGTTCTTCCGTGATCTGTGTCCCGTATGATTTATGCTTGGAATCCTTTTTCTCTTTTTTGGATGCAGAATACCCAATCCCATTATCCTGAATCAAGACTTTTAATAATTCGTTTTCCAAATAAAATCTCAGGAATAATTCACCACCTTCGGGTCGTTTCACCAAACCATGTAGGATTGCATTTTCAACATACGGCTGAATTAACATCGGTGGAATACACGGATAAGGCGGCAACTCCCGAAGTTCACATTCAATCGTAAAGGAGAATAAATCTTTAAAGCGCATCTTTTCCAGTAAAATGTAATTTTTCAAAGTTTCACATTCTTCTTCAATCGTAATAAAGGACATCCTGGAATTTGCCAGGGTCTGTCTGATCAATCTTGCAAACTTCAGCAAGTATTTTTCAGCATTTTCATTTTCTTCATATAAGAGAAAACTGTGGATCGAATTCAATGAATTAAATATGAAATGTGGATTCATTTGAGCCGCCAAAGCCATCCGTTCCAGCTCAATCATGCGGTTCAACAGGTGATTTTTCCTATTCACAGCACGGACCGTATACCTCAAAACAGCATAGAACAGAATCCCAACCAAAGCGATATAGATCAGGATGAAATACCATCTTAGAAAAATGATCTTTTCCACCGTGAAACTGCACAGCACTTTCGGTTTAGACCAGTGATTGGACATATCCAAATAAGAAACTTCCAGATTAAAATCTCCGTCCCTCGGGTTGTTTACGATAATCTCTCCTTTATCAGACCGGATCCATGTTTCTTCTTTACCGAAACGATACCTGTAGACTGGTTTTTTACTCAGGTTTTTATTTGAAATGGAAATTTCGATCAGATCCGTTTTTGAAGGAAATAGACTGCTGTAGCTAAGTTCCTTGTTTTTGGAAAATGCACGAATGGAAACCAATTCAAGCGGACAAGCTGTCTTTTCCTGCTTCACTTTCGGGATGTCAATTTTCTGCACCCCAAATTTGGTAGTCAGGTAAAGCACATCCTGATAAGCATACAAATCCGTAATTTCAGCACTTGACACTAGTTTTTTATTCAGGAATTTTTGTAAAGTCACCTTCCCGTTTTTCTTTACCAGCAAATACAACCCTTTTTCAGCTACTACCCAAAGCCGGTCTTTTTCATCGAAGAAAAAATCCAAAACCTGGTTCCCCATGTTGATATCCGGAGCGAGAACCGACGCCTTCTCTTTCTTCACATTGATCTGAAAAATACCTGCAGTATTTGAACTTGTAAGCAGGCCCCAAACTTTGTTATACTTTAATTGACTGAATCTCTTATTTCTTAAAACCGGACGATAATCAGTCGTAATTTCTGAATTCCTTATATTGAAAACAAAGATCCCCTCATCAAAAAGCAAGAAGATCCGATGATCCGATGTCATATAAAACCAATGAAAAGCACTGACTCCTTTTACTTTCTTCAATTGATCCACACCTATATAGTCAACGGAAGATCCTTTCATTTCTCCAATTTTACCATGGAGTCTCGATATTCCAAAAAGGGACGAATCTGTTGAATAACCTGGATTCATGACGCAGTTGGCATTCACGTCTTTCCAATCACTCCAATCCACAATGCCTTTTTCAAAAGCAAATCCATTCTGAAAAGGCACCAGATTGTATTTATAAACGATCTTACCCGCATCTTTACATAAATAGGGAGGATATAATTGTTGCCATTTACCAACGTAATGGGTAAGTACTATCTTGTCCTTGTTCCCATTGATAAAACGAAACTCTTCATTCAGGATATCTTCATTGATTGCCAATTGCCGGAACGCTTCATCATAAATTGAAAACAGGCCTTTTTCAAGCGTCGTAATCCACAATGTGCCATTGAAATCCCTATATGCCGAACTCACCGAATAATCGGGTAGATAATGCTCTACCAAAACCAATTTGTTTGTCATCGGATCAAATCGGAATTTCTTCAACCCATTTTTATAAATTCCAACATACAAGAATTGATCATCTGCATCCAATGAAATCACTTCGTGGTCTTGCTCAAGCAACTTGATTTTAGACTTGTCACTCAAATACAATTTGGTGTTTGTCATAATGAAGTAATGCCCCTTATGTTTCAATGCCCTGGTGGTGCCGGTTGTGAGTATTTTTCCGCCGAGAAACCGATTGCCATTTCGAACAAAAAACAGGGTTCTAATTCGTCCGGCGCCATTTTTATCCGCACAGATCACATTATTTCCAAAATCAAAAAAACAGCATTCTTTTGTTAACCTATCCGATAATGTAATTATTTTCCCCGTGCTACTAATGTTAACAATCCCTTTTCTTAAAACAGAATATACAATCGAATTATCCTCCTTTACATGCAATGAAACACATGAGTTCCGACCTATTGGAATCGCCTTTTTAAGCACATGATTGTACTTATAGGGTTCCATTTTTCCCCCTTTGAAAACACTTAACCGGCCGTTGTAACCAACAAACCAAACGCCCCCATCCGGACCTTCAACTATTCTGAAATTGACATTATCCGCCAATCCATTCTCAACCGTGTATTTGTGAAATTCAAACCCATCATACCGGACTACTCCCCGATCGGTCAAAATCCATAAGAGTCCGGATTTATCCTGATAAACCTTGTAACTTTCCGAACTCGGCAATCCATTTTCAATCCCAAAATGATCGTAGTTGTATTCCCATGAAATACGATTCCCTTGAGCGGATGCTACCGAAGTAAATCCGACAAAAAAGAGCCCCCACAAAAAGTACCTGATCAATTGAAAATGCATAAAGCACGTTTAGGCAGCAAATGTAACAGAATCCAAATGATTATAAAAAATGTGTCTGCAGATCCCGGATCACATCTTCTTTCTTCTGGCGTGAGATCGGAATTTTCAATCCGTTCTTCATTTTAATGTACCCGCCTTCTTCCTTGAGGTATTCTTCCACAAATTTCATATTGACAATAAAGGACTTGTGCGGACGAATGAAGTTCACATTTGCCCTCAATTTATCGTCGAAAAACTTCAAGGGTTTGGAAACCAGGATTTCCTTTCCATCATCCAGGAATACTTTGCAATAAGAACTGTCTGCTTCGAAAGAGACGATTGAATCCAACCGGACGAAACACATTCCGTCTGCTGTGGGAATAGAAATTTTACGTTCTCCGTTCCCATAGGAGATCATGATCTGGTCTGCACTCATCGAGCGTCTTTCCCGCACTTTATCCAAAGCCTGATTCACTGCTTCAACAAACAATTCGGAATCGATCGGTTTCATGAGATAATCAAGGGCCTGATACCGGAATGCTTTCACCGCGTATTGATCAAAAGCTGTTGTAAAGATAATTTGGGCTGCAAAAGGGTCGCTTTCGTCCAATACATCAAATCCGGTCCCATCTCCCAGGTTGATATCAATAAAGATCAGATCAGCTTCTGTTTCATTAATTAACTGGACTGCAGACTTGAAAGAGTCCGCTTCTCCGAGAATCTGGAAATTAGGGAAGTAACGTTCCAGATATTTTGAAATTACCCTCCTCGCATCAACTTCATCGTCGATAATTAATACCCTCTTAGTTTTCATAATGATACCGGTAAATAGTTGTAATCTCCTTTAACTAAATATGTTGAATAACCTTGTAATGTGACTGTTTTGAAAATCTGACCTAACTGGTAGAAATTTACTGAAAAAGAATTGAACTTTTTCACATCCATCAATAGAATTTCATTGTAGCGGATTAAATAACTTATCCCTAAAAAGCTTACCATAAGCAGAAGTCTCAGTTTAGAATTCCAAAATTAAGAAACGTTACAAAATCAATTTTATTTTATTTAGCCAATATTTCACAATGCCTATGTTCCATTAAAAAAGGTAACTTTAGGGCTTCAAAATGAACCATGACAAAATTGTTACTTTCGGTGGTAATTGCAGTTGGCGTAATCCTCACTTCCTCTTTCGGCTTCAATAAAACACCTGATGACTCAACAGTGAAGTACACTACGGAGTATGTGATTGTGCTTGTTATCGATGGTCCGCGTTTCACGGAAACATTCGGAGATTCCACTTATAAATACATCCCGCATTTAGGAAATGAATTGAAAAGAGAGGGTGTTCTCCTTAGCAATTTCAGGAATAACGGTCCAACTTATACGATTTCAGGACATTCGGCAATTATTTCGGGAAGGTACCAACACCTCTCGAATGCAGGAAAACAATTCCCGAAATATCCCTCCATGTTCCAATATTACCTGAAAGAAAAAGCAGTTCCAAAAACAGATGCATGGGTTATTTCAAGCAAAGGAAAATTAGAGGTATTGGGAAATACGACTTATAAGAAATGGCAGAATGTCTTCAAACCATGCACTTATTGCGGGCTCAATGGAAATGGAGCGGATTATACGGGAGACCAGGAAACATTTGATAAAGTAAAAGATGTCCTTTCCTCCGAAAAACCACCCCATTTAATGCTGATCAATTTGCTTGCTGCAGATTCGTACGCGCATTCCAAAGAGTGGGACCGGTATCTGAGATCCATCCAGCAATGTGATGATTATGCATTCCAATTATGGAACCTCATTCAATCCAATGAAAAATTAAAAGACAAAACAACACTTCTCATTACCAATGATCACGGCCGTCATTTGGATGGACATAAAGACGGATACATCAGTCACGGCGACAACTGTGAAGGGTGCAGACACATCAGTTTGCTGGCAATCGGACCGGATTTCAAAAAGAATGTGGAATCCAAAAATTGCGCGGAACAATTGGACATCAGTAAAACCATTTCTGAAATCCTGCATTTTTCCATGCCAACAGGAAAAGGACGGGTTTTAAAAGAATTATTTAAGTAATTGAAAATGGATAATTGAATAATTGACAAGGTTTAGCTACACTAGGTTCTAAAATCTTTGTAATCGACTAAAATTATTTCTTTTCAATTTTCCATTCTCATCCCGATAGCTATCGGGACTCCATTATTCAAACTCAAATTCCGCCAGGTCAATGATCTCACTTTGCTCTTCCAATCTACGAGTGATACTTTGGACCTTCTCATTCTTCCGTCCATAATTGGTAATGAGTTTCACATGTATTGTCGTCAATCCCGATAAGGTTTGAGCGCTGCTTCCATAATAGTTTGCCTGGATCTGATACCTTCCTTTCATTGCTCTTTTGATCAGAAATTCTTCCGGACCATAGCCTCCAGTGCAATCTAACGACATACGACCGCCAGCCTCGGTCAATTGATGCGAATAATCGCATTTTTCACCTGACGGATCCGTCACCCACAAATCGATATCGCAATTGTCCGAATCCCAATCGATCACCACACGAATATCTACAGGCATCCGACGAATCAGTTTCTTGTTCAATTTACCTGTCGCCAATTTGTGTTTCGATACCAGGTGATTCAATTCAACCAAACAGATGTTTTCAATATCCCTGAACCGGTCGTCCCAGCTGTGTGTGATCACATATTTCAACTCCTTAAATGCTTTGGAATACTGCTTATTCAGTTCGTACGTCAAAGCCAGGTCGCGATAAGATTGCGGTTCTTCAAGGCGCATTTTCTTAACCGTTTCGAAGACGGAAACAGCTAATTTGTATTCCCCCATCTGTTCGTAACGATGAGCCAGGATGCGCAACATTTGTGGATTTTCCATTTCCAACTCTGAAATATTGGAGAGAATCCGGATTGCCTCTTTCTTCTTCCCGATTTTCAGGAAATAATCCGATACATCCACATAAAATGAAGGTTGATTGCTGTATTTCTCTTTTAAGGAAAGATACGTTTTGTAAAGTCCTGATTTCGGACTTGCCTTCAGTTTACTCAGATAGGGAGTTTCCGGATCCCAGTTTGCAAGTTCGATTTTAGCTTCCAACTCATTTGTTCCCGATGCTTTGAAACTACAGGCACTCGCATCTGTAACCTGCAGAGTCATATTGGAACTTTCACTCCAGGAATAACTTGTTGCACCATTCGCTGTCGCGCTAAGGGTGACATTATTATAAGAACCCGCTGAAACTGCCTGATCAGCAAAAACGTGTGTTTGTCCATCAGCTGTTTCCTGGCTTCTGTTTTCGCTCACGTTAGGTGTAACAAAACCAACCGTCACATCTGTTTTCTGTTTTTCTTCCTTCTCCACCGGTTTCGGTTCAAAATCGATTTTCCACCATTCAATCAACTCCTCAAAACGCGCCTGGACCATCTCCCTGTGTTCCTGTGTTTCTCTTTTGGAATCAATTTCAGGAGTTTCCTGTGCTTTCAGCCGTTTATAATACTCTTTTCGCATCTCAACAGGTGGAACGATCCGGTATTGCAGGTAATCTTCCAAAGCGTCGAGGACAATGAGCGAGGTATAGCGAGAAATTAATTTATTCTCTTTCGCCACGCGGATCATTTCTTGTTTGTTCTTGTCACTTTCCAGGTCCAATTCCTTGAGGTAATTATTAGACCAAAATTTAGAAAGCACTCCGGTTGATTTCACTTTTTTCAAGGAATCGCCCTTTACCTTGATCTTCTTCGTCACCTTCCCTTTCGACCCGAAAAGCAGGGTGAATTCTTTCGGAAGCGCTTTCAATTTGGAATAGGTCACAAAGTCAGAATCGGCAAACGATCCGATCCCGGTAGTTTTCCCCACTATCCCCTGAATCCCCAAAACTGAAGTTGATCGTATTTCAATTTGTTTAGGCTTTCAACCAATCCGTTTTCGTTCAGATTGATGAATTCTCCTCCATTTTGTGCTGTCAACTGTGCCGAACGGGAATCAAATTCGGAGCCGGAGCTAATGACATAGACCCGTTTTTTATCCAGTTTTGGAAAGGACTCTTTGCCCAAATTAGACAGACAATCCGAGAACAAAAGCACTTCTCCTCCTAAAATCTGATCGGCAGTGATACAACCCAATTGTGTTCCGCCATCCGGTTGCAGGCAATCCAACTCTTCGAGGAAACTGTTGATGTCCGACTCGTTCCGAATTGTTTTCCAGCTTGTTTCGTGCACTGCATTGCTGAATACGATCAATTGAACATCTACTTTCTTGAAACTGCCCAGGTATTTTTGGATCAACGCCTTTTCTTTCTCAAAGTCCCGTTTTTCCGAAGAGCCAGAAACATCCACTAAAAGAGAAATCGATCTCCCTTTTGATTTCAGGTGTTTCTCCTGTTTGGGCTGAAGGGAAGTCTGGAAAATGTAATTGCCATCTTCTGTCGGTGCGATACTTGATTGTGATTCATCCAGGTCGCGTTGGACCAATTGGATTCCTTTTGGCAGTTTTACTTTTTTCAAGTCAGATCGCATCACGAATTGATCTCCGACCAGGGAATATTTATGTTGTTTATCTACCAGTTCCTGTCCTAAATTGTCTACAGAGATCGAGCACGTGTAATGTTCAATTTCACCGTTGTAATTCAAAGGAAGGAAGTATCCGTTCATTCCATCTTTTGTGGTCAGTTCTTCGACATAGGTAATTGAAATTTTCTTTGTTCCTTTTGCGGGAATCGGGTAAACACGTGCTTTGAACGTATTTCCTTTGGCTAATTCCAATAATCCCGGATCGACTTTTCTTCGAACTGTAGATTCGAATGCCACTCTTCCCAGATCCTTATCAACGATTACGCCTTCGCGCATTTGACCATTCACTTCCAATTCAAAACTGCTGATCAATTGTTTTTCACCCAGGGGGAAATAAAACTCTCCTTCCAAAATACGGTCGTTCCCATTTTCAAACTCAATTTCCAATCGTGTTTCTGCAAAGCTTCCATGAATAGCAGTTTTGATATGCAAACTCCGGGTATTCAAAGGCACACTGATTTCTTTCTTATTCTTGACCATCAAAGCAGGACTGGTCAAACCGGTATTCAAATTCAGTTTTTCAACCGTCCAATTCGCATGTTTCGAATGGGGTTTATGTTTCTTTGGTGTGACTGGTGTTTCTTTCGAGAAAAGTCCGTAGAATAAAAACGATAGCCCGAATACAAGAGCCATGGCGGAAGCCAGATACTTCTTTAAGTTCATAGAGAATAGATTTCACTTACCGATACACCTTGCTCCGGCAAAGGTTCAATCGCTCTTACTTTCCATCCATGAAATACCAGCGATCCGCTATTTTTTCGAATCGGGAATCTTCTGTGTGACGAGTCAGCTGACCTGTTTCATCCAGATAAGTGGCAACAAATTTGACCCGCTTTTCCGAGGAAGCAAGAATCTCCAAACTGATCCAGGTGCTGTTGGAAGCCCATTCCAGGATCGATTTCGGGTTGTAGTATTTTCTGAATTTCGGGGAGGTTGTTTCCAGGATATAGGAAACATTTTTAGATACGTAGGCCGAATACCTGGAACGCATCAATTCTTCTGCAGTTTCAGGAAAACGAGTTCCCAAAAGGAACGGTTCACAACATTCTCCGAAGGGCTTTTGATTTCCGCAAGGACATGTATTATTCGATTCCGAACTCATGGCTTCTTTTTCCGGATTGCTTCATCCATTTGTAACTTAGCCACATTGGGTCGAATGAAATTTTCTTTCGTATCAATCAACGGTTCGTAAGGATAGTTCCCGAAAAGCGTCGATAAGCGATTGATTGCAAAGACTTTTTTGGTGTAATGATTCGAAAGAATGATCATGCAGATCGTATCTTGTCTCAAGGATGCATAACATCCGGTATTTCCGTGCCACCAGCCTGTGTGAAAGAATAAAGTCGATTTCCCTTTGTCTTCCCGCATGCGGAATCCCAGACCGTAATTGCTTTTCCCTTTGTGTTCGTAGCTGTAGCCTTTGAAGATCTCTTTCTTGATTTGATCACTTAAGAATGCATTTGAATAAGTCGCTTTGTCTAATTTCAATAAATCCCTGACCGTTGTATACAAATTCTTATCTCCGTAAACACCATCCAGGTTGGTAAATGGCTCCAATTGGTTTCTCGAATCATAGGATTGTGCGAGGGAATCCGAATTTTTAGACCCATCATTGATAAAGGAATCTGTCATTTCCAAGGGATCGAAAACCAATTCCCTGGCAAGACGGGGAAACTTCTTGTGTGTGATCCGTTCGGCGATCAAAGCCAGCAAGACATAGTTGGTATTGCAATAGGAAAACTGTGAATTCGGAGGGAAGTACAATGGCATTTTGTACGTATTCAGGAGCTGAACAATTTTTTGGTTGGTCAGGGTTTTATTTGCCGGCCAGATCGAATAAGGGAAATATCCATAATAGGGAATTCCGCTCCGGTGATTCAAGAGCATTCTCACCGTAATTCCTTCATACATGATTTCCGGTAAATACGAACGGATATCCTTATCCAAAACCACCAGGTTAGAGTCGACCAATTTGCAAATCACCATGGCAGTCACCACTTTCGAAATGGAAGCTACATGTAAAGGAGTGTGTTTGTCAACGCGCTGCTTGAATTGATGATTCGCCATTCCTTTGTAGCGCTCGTAGACAATTACCCCATTTTTCGCCACCAAAAACATTCCGTTAAAATCGGGTGCAATGCGATCACGGTAAAATTGACTGATACTATCGTAATAATGCGGGACAAATGATTTCGGGACCGGATTGAACTTCGGAAATTGAAATTGGTCCACCGAATTTTCAGCATCCGTTTTTTTCGCGACCTTGACCTCTGTCTGACAGCCAAAAAGGAAAAAAAAGAACACTAAAAGGGTTGTAAACCGAGTAAATCCGAAAATCATGGCGCAAAGATAGGAAAACTTTAAAAGAATGCTTTATCCTTGCAAGCGACTATTAGTAAGTATACTCAGCTGTCATTTTCCGAATCAAGCCGTCACGGCCTTTCACCTGTAAAGTGACATTAAATGCAACCGGTTTCCCTTTATTGGCAGATTTTGCTTTTGTCAATGCATCAATTACTTCCTGTGTGATCGTTGATCCTGTAATTGGAGGGATCGGTGTTGCTATCAAGGGTGAATTCACCTGGTAGTTTATAATTTCAAAACCAGGATTCTCCAGGACTGAATTTTCATCATACCCGGCACGTAAGTTCACTTTATCTAATGTCACAACAGGAGAACCTGCAGGAGAAACTCCCCAGAAAATGGTTGGCGTTGGCAAATTCAAGACACGGAATTGCCAAGTACCGACAACATTCTTGTCTTTGAAGTTCCGGGCGATCACCGTAATATTTTTTGCAGAAGCGTGTGGTTTCAAAATAAAACACGAATCTGTCCGGAAAATTTGGGCTTGGTCACTTTCCAAATCGAGGAATGCCGTTTCTGCTCCGGCACCTATTTTGATTTTGTTATCATAGCCACGATAGACTACATTGTATTCAGGAAATCCTAAAGTAATTTGAGAGAAACTACTATAACAAATCAAACATGCGATTAAACTGATAACTATTTTCATATAACAGGTGTTAATTTTATTACTAAATATACCATTTATAATTAACTTGTTTACATGAAAAATTACAGAGCGATAGCAACGATCCTTTTTACAACACTTCTTCTTTCCTGTGGCAACAACCAGGAGGATAAGCAAGAAGTTGAAACTCCTGTTGAATCCCCCGCATTGAATGAAGAACCACAACCGGAACCGAAAAAAGAAGCCAACAAACCAACCAAAGATACGCACGTGAAGATCACCAATACGGAAGATAAGCTGATCGACAAGGTCTGGCAACTTCCGGAAGTGAAAAGTCTTTCGGATAAGATCGAACGCGAATCAAAAGGCAAACGGCATTTGGTGGGACGCATCTCATCTACTCCATCGGATGATCAGGAATATTACGGTGTTTCTGTTTCAGAAGACAATGGTGAAGCTTTGGCTACCTATTTTGAATTCCGGATTTACCCGGACAACTCCATGTATTATTACGATGCGGTAGAAGACGAAGAATTGACCCTAAAAGAATGGCGGGCCCGGAAAAAATAATCCAAGCCCGCCAATATTAAGTGTTGCGGTTTTTCTATTTGAATAGTTGCACAAATCCTTGTCCTTCGAACAATTCATCCTGTGCACCTTTGGCAGTGTACTTGTAGAAGTAAACACCTTCACTTACCAGGTTTCCTCCTGAATCTTTTCCATCCCAACTGAAAGGTACTGCACTGGAAACATATACCGGATTCCCCCAACGATTGACAACTGTCACATCCAATTCCTTGATGTTCAACAATTCGAACGTAAAGAAGTCATTGACGTGGTCTCCATTCGGAGTGAAGATATTCGGGGCCTTGATATCAACTGGAACGATAACCGGTGGGATCGGCGGAATTGGAGGAGGAAGGACAACTACTGTGACAAACGCTGTATCGGTACAGTTTCCAATGATTGCAACTAAAATAACAGTGTATGATCCAACGGAATCGTATACCTGGTTTTGCGAAGACAGATCCGTTGTGTTATTTGTATTCCCGTTTCCAAAATACCAATCAAAGTTATTTGAATTCGAACTTCCATTAGTGAATGTAACTGATAAAGGGCCATATCCTGAAGTTGGATTTGCAGAAACTTGCGCTACCGGTGGATTCAAAGTAGTCACCAAAACAGAATCTTTTCGGTGGCAACCTTGGTTTTCAACATCAATGTAATACCATCCTGCCCCCAGATTTTGCCAAACCGACGCATTGATCTGGTTCGGATTATTCGCTCCCGGACCATTCCAGGTGTAAAGCGGTTGTCCTACAAACGGGCCATGTACTAAAGTATAAACTGCACCATCATTGACTCCACAACTGGTTGGCTGAGCTGCAACCGTATCAAATCCCCAAGGCATTGCTGTAATAGATACATTGACAGAATCGCGAAGAATACATCCTGATCCGCTCGGACTGATCGCAGAAACCGTATACCAACCGGAAGTTGCCGGTGTGATCGTTGGAGTTATTGCTCCCGTTTCCCAAGTAAAGCTAGGGTTTGGATAATTTGCAGTTGCAGTGATCGTTTGTGGTTCATTTTGACAAAAAATGATGTTTGCTCCGGCATCAACTGTATTTGCGTCGTAAGTAACAACCAACGTATCCGATTGAACACAAGCTGTATTAAATGTAATATTGTCAATGGCGAAATCATTGTTTCCGCTTGAAACTTGCGCAACGATACTGATAGTTGCAGATGTACTCGCTCCTGAATTCCATAATTCAGTGAATTGTTGCCAGTTACACGAAAGCAAGGTCGGGCTGAAAACCGGTCCGAGTTGTACTCCATTGATAAAGAATTGCAACACCGCCACATTTGACTGTGTGATATTCTCCACACTTGTTGCCCATGCTGAGAAAGAATAATCGGTGTTCGGGTCAACTGCAATTACTTGTGACCAAACCGTGGTATTCGGAACATTTGATCCGTTTACAACCAACATGTTTCCAGGTCCGGTAGATCCCAAATCGCTACACGCCCCAAAATTGTTGTGAACCAGGTTCGGGCTGGTGGTGATTGCATAAGTGGACGCATTGGTCAATAAACCGAAGGAACCTCCCGTTCCCGGTCCGTATCCTGTTGTGAATCCTGTATCTCCCGATTCGAAGTCTCCGTTGACAACTAAATTAGCTGTATAGTTGACCACATTCAATACAACCGAAGTTGGAGCTGTAATGGTAACATCCGGTTGATTTCCTGGTAAAATATTCCAGGTATAACTATCGTAGCCCGTTGGCGCGACCAAGTTTAATGATTGTCCCTGGCAGAGTAATGTGTCATTTCCAAGATTCAGGGGAGGAAATTGACCGCATGGGGATGCCGAACAACATTCAAAAATCATGGAATCAATAATTAGCCCACAACCTGGACCAGGACGATTGTAATTAAACGAGATACTTGTGAGTGAACCGTTCCATTCAACCCATCCACTTGCATTATCCATATTTGAATTTACCTGTGTAGAGCCTCCGGGATTAGAAAAATCACCATTTTCATCTGTCAAGCCACTGTAAGCCGGAGAAATAGCATTCAGGTACTCATTCTGCCCGCCGTCCAAATCAACAAATCGAATACGTATATTACATACCGCATGTGAGAAGGTAATCGTCATAGGAATAATTTGTGACGGGTCGAAAATAGCAGCCGGAGTTACCAATCCAGTTGTATAATTAGGGTCGCCAGCCGCCGAAATATTCCTAAAGCCGAGGGGGGAAGTAATTGTATAGTTTACCGGACCGCTGCACGTATTAAAAGACGGACTCGTTGCAGAAGTAACTGAAGTTGTGGAAATCCAACTTAGATTATCTGAAGCAACCTGAGCATTGGAAAGGTCAGTAAAACATACTAATGTGATGAATAAATAGAGCGTTTTCATACAAACAGATCTAGACGCACAGTCAATTGATCTAAAAATAGATGCTAAAGTCAAGCCATACATTGTGTCGGTAGTTTTTTTCTTCATAACGCAAATCTATGAAGACTAAACGGATATAGTAACTATTTAGTTGCTTGAGGAATCTTTTTTTTTTGTTTTTAACAATTTATTAAGAAAGTATCTAATCACCGAAAAGTATTCATGCTTAAATAAGA
>Ga0247691_1000072_pt1 | contig 29580 bp, 23 predicted proteins | sample CNK32_metaG_FD_182721 | JGI IMG/M metagenome (GOLD analysis project Ga0247691, IMG submission 182721) | Soil microbial communities from Purdue University Martell Research Forest, Indiana, United States - CNK32 | ecosystem: Environmental > Terrestrial > Soil > Temperate forest > Bulk soil...
CCAAGGTGCACTTTCAGTCCTTCCAAAACCGCTTCACTTCTGTTCAGAATCAGGTTTCCATAAATATCAGAGAATTTCCGTGAATCGTTATGAAGACTGAAATCCACGTTGTCCATCAATGCGGTTCCATTTCCATCCACAATTTCCACAACGGCTTCATTGTTCTCGATAACGGTTTCCAGGTAGAAATTGGTATTGACTTTCACTCTTCCGGTAAGCTCCTGGATCTTCGGTAATTTGAACAAGGCATGTATTACTTCCAGATCCAACGAACCTTTGGCAGAACCTCGGTAACTTGGCTTGGAGAATCTGCGGATAGCTAAATTCCCGGAAAAAGGACCGCTTATAGTTTGAAAAGAAACGTTTTTAATCGTCAATTCTTCCTTGTCTTTTCCTTTTAGAGTGGAATAGTATCCTTTCAGATCGATGTTTCGCAGCGTGAGTCCTTTGGTTGGTTCGGTCAATCGGCCATTGTCGATGGAGAAATTGCAATCTACTTTCGGATACGAGTCCTTCACTAATTTATTTTGGAATGAAAGATGGAAAGTTCCGGTTCCCGATCCTTTTAGCTTTGAAACCGTTTTCACTTCTTTCACAGCCAGGTTATTCGCCAGGTCGGCCAAAGGGATCTTATTCGCATCAATACTCAGTTTGACTTCATTCGTGTCTACTTTCACATCAAAATCGAACGGAATCCCGGAGAGCAGTAATTTTCCCCCGTTGATGGAAAAGGTTTCCGAAACCTGGTCAATATGAATCGCAACTTCCGTCGATGCTTGTTGGTTGATAATAAAAGGAACCAACCCGTTTTGAATGCGTTGGATGTAAAAGCTTGCTTCCGTCTCCAAGTCAAATTTGTCCTGGGTGAAATTTCCTGCTAACTGGATATCCTGTACTTTGGTTCGGTAACTGTTTTCATTCACCCTGTTCGAATAGGAAAAGCGGATTCCGGTAGCATGGATAGACTCCAGCGTTAAATTGAAATTCGTTTTTTCCTTCGAGCCGGATTCCTTGAAAATATCGTAATTGACAGCACCTGTTTTATCGACTTTCAATTGAAGTGTCCCGGGCTTGATGTCGATCTTTTTGACATTGTACTTTTCATTCCAGATGTCCATTGGACTGAATTTCAAACGGATCTGTTCGGTGTACAACAAAGTATCACTTCTTGTTGCGTAGGAATACGGATCCTGGATGAAGACCTTGTTGAAGTCTAGACTGAGATTGGGAAAGGTTGCCCAGAAAGTGACGTCGATCTCATCCACATGTACTTCTGTCTTCAGCGTCTTATTGATCTCTGAAATAGCGTAATCGATAATGTCATCCTTGAGGATATAGACGAGGAAAGTAATGACCGAAGCAAGGGTCACAAGGATTCCAAAGAACCACTTCAACGATCTCACCAGCCACTTCTTCCACTTCATAAATCAAATTTACGTCTAAACCAACGGTTAAACTAGTAGGTCCCCAAATAGTAATTAACGTTCGATTCTTAATTTGTTTCAGTTTTCGAAGGAAAGAAGCTGAAATTTTCCCGCGGATGTCGCGGATAACGCGAATTTACTAAGGGTGAAAATGATTATTTAGAGAGATGATTCCTCTTTTTATTTTAATTGATTGCATGAAACCCCGGATAGATCTATTTAACAGGATCTCAACCGGCGCACTGGTTAACGAGATCGGGTACCTATGCAGTAGATGACAGAAAATTTCTCATACTGTCTGAGGCGGACCGCTGAGTTTATGAGAAATTCTGTCATGACCTGCTAATAGGTCGATTGGTTTACCCGCGCCTAGACCTTTTTGGCTCCACCTTTTTATGGCAATGGTAAAAAGGTGGAAATCGTTCGGGATCGAAGCCCTAAAAGCATGACAAAAAAAGGAGCCAGCTGCGACTGACTCCTTTCGATGTTAACCTCCTCTTCTTACAGGGGTGGTTATTGGTGTTGATGGTTTTGAAACCGGTGTTGAAACTGGTGTACTCGCTGGGCGTTGTACGGGTGTCGACACGGGATTACTTGGTGGAGGTGTATATCTTGGTTCTGTTCTGACCGGTTCTGTTCTGACGGGTTCCGTATAAACAGGTTTTGTAATAACTGGTCTTGTCACTTCAGGTTCCCGAACTGGTTCTCTAACCGGCTCTCTGACTGGTTCCGGATTCTTAACCGGTTTTACAGGATCGCTGGTTGTAGATGAACCCGGATTTTTTGTTTCCACCGGTGCAGTAGTTGTTCTTTCTCTTAAAACCGGTCTTGTTGAACCACCTGTAGATTCCGGGTTTTGAGGAGTTGGTTTTGCTGCATCCCGAACAAGTGGTTTATCAGAATCTATTGGTTTTGAAATTCCAACATCGGAAGTATTACCACCTCTTGGAACACCGCCGCCTGTATTTCCGCCTCCGGAGTTTTCTCCTAATCGTGGTTCAGGATAACGCTCTCTGTATGGTCTTTGTCCCGGGTTTACGTTTGGAATTGGGTTTCTGACAGGGTCCAATTGTCTTCCAACTGTGCGGTTCGGGATATTCGGTTTTGGAGTCGGTTCGATGCGTAAGAAACCGTTATCGTAGATACAAGCACTCAAGTCACTTCCTGTGAAACCTCTTCGTTCGCATTCTCTTTGAGCTCTTCTGCGGTCGTCGTCATTTAGGTCGCCCAAGGTTCTGTGAACACGTGGGAAAGATTCGTCTGTAAAAGCATAGGTGCTTTGGTTGAAACCATAATCGAACAAAGATGTTTCCGGTGTAATGCGGTATTGTCTTGCGAAATCCTTCGCCAGGAATGCCAAGTATTCTTTTTCCAGCAATTGGTCGCGTTGATTGGTTGAGCCGAAAACGCCCATGTTCCAATTCGAAGAAGCAATTCCTCCTTGCGGGTTGCGAACGTCAAAATCGTCAGAGCTTCTTCCGTTTGCATTTCCCAGGATCCCGTCATAAGAATCCGCACAAGGATAAATTTCAACTGCGATGTTGTAGAAGCTCATACCGCCTGTTTGGGAAGCGTCCAATTTTACACGTTCGCCCGTTGGCCAGGTGATAACATAGTCATTTTTACTTGAACGACTGATCGTTCCACCATGCTCCAAATAATAATTTTCTCCTTCGACATAAGCAGCTTCTCCATCAATACGGATCGGAGTGGAAGTATTCCCGTCCGGTTTTTCATTGGCATAGAAACAAACACGGTCTCCACCAACATTCATTGCTACTGCTGTGTTCAATGAGAAATCATCCGATTGGTTGCGTTGGCGAACTTGTACGTTTACGTTCCCGCTTCCGGATCTCACAAGCGTAAACTCTCCAACAGTCTGAAAGGAATAGGTTGCTCCGTCAAAGGATTTTAAGTGTGGGTCACCGTAAGTTCTTCCCATTACAGGTTTACAATCAGGTGTTCTGCTTGTGAAACTGTTCAAACGCGTCCATTGCGAACGTGAAAGACTATCGGTTGTGTTGGTACTCGATCGCTGAATCTGAGATCGGACTTTGTCTTGTGTTGTGCTTGGCATGGCACCAAACATTTCTGCGGGGGTGTATTCTTCCGGGAAATTGCGGTCCGGAGTCGGTTTTTTATTCGCCATTGCTTCCATGGAAGAAGCCAACCATTCACCTCGAACGGCATCCCAAGCAACCAAATCTTTTCTGATTGGTTGGAAATCTGTCCCGAAGTTTGATCTTTCCTGTGCGTTTACTGTTCCAAGCGCTACAAGAGCGAATAATCCAAAGAATGTAACATGTTTTTTCATAACAGTTGGTTTAATTCGAAATCCACCTAAACAAGAAGCGTACCGAAAACTGAATAGATTAAAAATTGTTAAAATAAAAACAAATTACTTCTAAAAGTTTTTAAAATTTAAAACAATTAATCGATGCGGACACGCTTTTTACTCAAATAGTTAATGAATTTCAAACGTTTTAAACCTAAATAATTACGTACATTTGCCCAAATAAATTAAGAAAATGAGTCTATTGACAGTTGGTAGTGTTGCATTCGATGCAATTGAAACACCATTCGGAAAAACAGATAAGATTGTAGGTGGTGCCGGAACCTTTATTGCATTGTCTGCTTCAAACTTTATAAAGGATCAACGTATCGTTTCTGTAGTAGGAGATGATTTTCCGCAAGAAACATTGGATCTGCTTCGTTCTAAAGGTGTTGCCCTGGAAGGATTGCAAATCAAACAAGGTGAAAAAACCTTCTTTTGGTCCGGGCGTTATCACAATGATATGAATTCAAGAGATACTTTGGTAACAGAATTGAATGTGTTGGGTGATTTCGATCCAATCATTCCGGAATCTTACCAGGGAGCTGAATATTTGATGTTGGGTAACCTAAGTCCGCAAGTACAACGCCAGGTAATCGAGCGTTTGACAAAAAGACCGAAGTTGATTGCAATGGATACCATGAATTTCTGGATGGATATCGCATTGGACGATTTGAAAGAAACATTGAAGTTGATCGATGTTCTGATCATTAATGATGAAGAAGCACGTCAATTGTCAGGAGAATATTCATTGGTGAAGGCAAGTCGCGTGATTCGTGCGATGGGACCTAAAACACTGATCATTAAAAAAGGAGAGCACGGAGCATTGTTGTTCCAGGACGAAAAAATATTCTTCGCACCGGCTTTGCCATTGGAAGATGTATTTGATCCGACAGGAGCAGGTGATACGTTTGCCGGAGGCTTTATCGGTTACATCGCATCCACGGATGATGCTTCATTTGAAAATATGAAACGTGCAATTATTGCAGGTTCGGCATTGGCATCTTTCTGTGTGGAAAAATTCGGAACACAACGCTTATTGGAAATAACACACGATGAGATCGAAGCAAGAATTGCGCGCTTCATCTCCCTGACAAATTTCGAAATGTCAGCTGTAGTTGGTTAAATATTTGTAAATTGAGAAACCACTAAAAGCTTTATCATGGAAAAGGCAAGTTTATTAGAGTCGTTAAAAAATCTCGTGCAGCAAGAAGATGCATTAGCTGTAGCGCGTGAAGTGAGTGAATTACGGAATCATTTTGAAGATGTAGTTCTTGAGGAGGATCGTCAGTTTCAAGTGAAACAATTGGAAGCTCAGGAAAAGGGCGAACCGGTTGAAGAACGTGGGGAAGATGGCGTACGAGAAGAGTTTTATAAACTGTACAATGAATTCCGTGACCGCAAAGGTGGTTTGCAAAAAGCGAAAAAGGAAGCAGAAGAATCAAACTTGCGTCGTAAGAAAGTTCTTTTGGAACGATTGAAAGACGTCGTAGAGAAAGAAGAGAATATCGGTGCGGCCATGACTGCATACAAAGAGATTCACGATGCCTGGAAAGAAGTAGGGGATATTCCCCGTGAAAAGCGTCAGGATATCCAATCGGAATATTCCCGTTTGCTGGAAACCTTCTTTTACCATATCAAGATTTACCGCGAACTGCGCGAGCATGATTTGCATCGCAACCACCAATTGAAGTTGGACGTGATTCAACGGATTCAGGAATTATCCAACATGGAAAACCTGAAAGAGGTAGAACAAGCAATCAAAACGCTTCAGAATGAATGGGACGAAACAGGTCCTGTTGGAAATGAAGCGTGGGAAACCCTGAAGAATTCCTATTGGGATGCGGTAAGAGCAATTTACGCACGGATCCAGGTTTTTTATGATGAGAAACGTACTGAATTGGCTGCAAACCTGGAATTGAAAAAGGAGATTGCAAATAAGGCTGTTGAATTAGTGAAAGATTTCACATCTACAAATACAAAAGAATGGGATACGGCAACGGCAACCCTTTTGGCTTTACAGGATGAGTGGAAGAAGATCGGTTTTGGCCCACGCAAGGAAAACGAAGAGGTTTGGAAAGAGTTTCGTGCAGCATGCGACGAGTTCTTTGCAAAAAAGAAAACGTTCTTTGATTCCATCCGAGGGAAATTTGATGAGGTAGCAACGAAGAAACAGCAATTGGTAGATAGGTTGGAAGAAATCAAAGATTCAACCGATTGGAAAAAGACGACGGACCAGATCCTTGCCATTCAAAAGGATTGGAAAGCTTTGGGAAGTGCCGGCCAGCGATTTGAACAGAAGTTGTGGAAAGAGTTCCGTGCTGCCTGTGACCATTTCTTTGAGGCGAAGCAAGCTCATTTCAGCTCAAAAGACAAGGAATTTGAAGGAAACCTGACACAGAAACTGGAATTGATCGATCGTGTGAAAGCGGCGGTTATCCCGGAAGATAAAAAAGAAGCATTGAATCTGTTGAAAGGTTTTGCAACCGAATACAATGAAATCGGTCACGTTCCGATGAAAGAGAAAGACCGTGTTTTCAATGCCTACAAAGAAGCGTTGGACGGCCATTACAAGAAATTGAAATTGGAAGGTGCCGAACAAGAGAAGATTTTGTTCCAGGCCCGTTTGGATACCATGAAAGGTGATCCGAATGCCGAAAGAGCAATGGCAAGAGAGAAATACGACTTGCACGATAAGATAAACAGGCTGAAATCGGATATTCTGCAATTTGAGAACAACCTCGGTTTCTTCGCGAAATCGAAAGGAGCTGACTTGTTGAAGAAAGACGTGGAGGCTAAAATTGCTTCAGCTCAACGTAAGATCGAAGAGTTGAAAGCAAAGATTAAAATGATCCAATAATAGATGAATCGCTCCATAAACATTTTACTGATATTCTTCTCTTTTCCTGCATTTGCCTTTATCATTTGTGTAGCGTTCGATATCCGGTTTTTAAATATTGCTATTGCGGAACTTCCTTTCAAGTTCCACATTTTTGTCGGAGTAGCAACCTTTTTATTGTTACTCATTATCCGAAGATCAGTAAGCCGTTGGGTAGGTGTTTCCATGACACGAAAACCCGAACGGTTTTTATGGAGTACGTCTGTTTCAACTGAACGCAAAAAGCAAGTTCGCCTGTTTTTGGTAATCGAAGGACTGATAGCTCTTTTCTCGATGATTACTGTGTTTTGCTTACGATGGAAGCTTGGCCGATAGCTGTTGTTTACGGGATCATGTTTCTGGACCAGTTTACTTTCCTTGCGATAGCTCAACGTTGGTTCCGTGTTGGAATTACTCATAAAGCGGTAGTTGTTGCGGACCGGGAAGTTCGCCTGTTGTTCTTTTCCGGGTTAAGACGCGTGGAAACACATCAACAAACGGTGTATTTCGAGTATATTGAAGATTTGCAGCTTTCATTTCCCATCAATTGCATTCCCGAAGGAAAGTATGGAGAATTCAAGACTGTTTTGGAAGAACGTGTGAATCGCGACAGGGTATTCTTTTCGGAAGGATTTAAAGCTTTGAAATAGACCAAGAGAGTCAAGACTGAGAGAGCCAAGACCAGAAATAATCTTGACTCTTGCCTCTAATAGTCTTGTCTCCTCAAAAAGAATAGTTAACGACCAAAATAACAATGCATGAGAAATTTATTGAAAAAACCCTTTTTATTCGGATTTCTGGTTGGATTAGTATTGCTGATTTTATGCATTTTCATTCCGATTCCGATGTACGACGGGATTTTCCATTACGATTATGAATTGGTCCATTTCCAGGTGGAATCGAAAGTGGCATTGAGCTATTATTTTGGTTTCGGATTGGATAAAACGATAGCAAATGGCGAATTGCCAACCCATTTTGAATTGAAACCGATCGGATATGTTTTATTTGTTTTGATTCACATTGGATTACCTTCTTTAATAGGAATCCGTTTAAAAATGGGTAATGCACGAAAGGCCTATGCCGAAGCTTCAGCGAAGGCACAAAAAATCGAAAGCTCTTCCAATGAGTAAAGATTTACGAAGCTGGCTTTCCTTATTTATTTTAGCCCTTATCTGGGGAAGTTCCTTTATCCTGATGAAACGGGGAATGTATGATGAAGTTGGAGGGCATATTTTTTCCGACTCTCAGGTAGGCGCTCTCCGAATGGCAATTGCCGGTTTGGTGATGCTGCCTTTCGGATTGATGAACCTGCGGAAGATCAAGAATTGGAAACAGTTTGCTTATTTGTTACTGGTCGGCACATGTGGAAACTTCTTTCCCGCATTCCTGTTCACTTTCGCTGAAACGAAATTATCCTCCGGACTGGCTGGGATGCTCAATAGCTTTACTCCGTTTTTCACACTGATCCTAGGCTACTTATTCTTTAAGCAGCACATCCGGTTGAAACAGGTGATTGGATTGGTTGTGGCTTTTGCAGGAATCTGTATCCTCGTCGGAATTTTGAATAATGCACCGATTGAGATTTCCCTCTTGCACGTGGGAGCAATTCTTTTGGCAACCGTCATGTATGCAACGAGCTTGAACGCCATCAAATACAAACTCAGCGAATTCAAATCCCTGGAAATTGCCTCCTTATCTTTCACCTTCCTGGCAATTCCGGCCTGGATCGTGACTCTATGCCTGGATACATCGAATGTTCTTAAAACGAATGAACATGCATTTGAAGCTTTGGGCTACATCAGCATTCTGAGTGTTTTCGGAACCTGTTTGGCTTTACTTCTGTTCAACCAGATCATTGCATTGAAATCGCCCATGTTTGCAAGTTCAGTGACGTATATGATCCCGATAGTAGCCGTTATTTTGGGAGTGTTCTTGAACCATGAATCCTTCCACGTTTCCCAGTTTTTAGGGATGATTGTGATTGTCGGGGGAGTTTATTTGGTGAACTCGAAAAGCCATAAAACCGAATAGTTTCACAAAAATGTTCCCGCAGAGGAACGCAGATGTGCGCAGAAACAATGGAGTTTGATTAAACATTGTTAGTGTTAAATTTAGGATGGGTGGCTTTCCTGTTGATCAACGATTTTGAGTTAAGCATATTAAATAAACAAAATTTCAAAAAAACTCTGCGAACCTCTGCGTTCCTCCGCGGGAAATAGAATCACGCAACCTTCTTCCTAAACCACTTCCCCGCATCGATATAAAACAACCCTTTCACAGAGAAGGAATTCAAATAAGGATTATCGAACAAATTGCGGAAGGTATTGAAGTAGCCGTAATCCAATCCGTTTTTTGAAGCATAGATGTTGTATTTCCAGACGAAGCGGATCTCACTTCCGGGATAAATTACCCAACGCAGGTCAAAATCAACCGTAAACGCATTGAAGCTGGTGTTGTGGTAACTTCGACCTAAAGAATCTACTCCAGTGTAAGAGGAGGAGTTGTAGTTTCCGTTGTCATTGAGTTTCATGAATGATTTGTAGGCAACTTCCTGCCAGTAATGATTGAACCGCAGTTTTAATCGGAAAGTCTTTGTGAAGGTGTAATCCAAAGCAATTGAATTCGTGACGATCCAGCGTTCGCGATTCCCCAAGGTGATCTGGTCTGTGTAATTGGTGTCCGTCACCCGGACATATCCGAAATTGTTGAAATAGTGCGTGACAGTTGAACTCAACACCGTGAAAACTTTAGGTGCGATGCGGATCCGCGGACTGATATTCAGATCCACATTCGACATACCTTTTCTATCGAATATACGGTGATACCCATAGAAATCCAGTGCAAAGCGTTTGGAATAATCGCTCGAATAAAATCCGCCGTATTGGAAAGAAGCCGGGAAGTGTACCGGAATTCCGAATACACGAGATTCAAAGAAATCGTGTTCACCCAAAGGATAAAGATTCAATGAAACTCCTGTGGAAAGGAATTTTTTGGTGGTGATAATGTATTCCGTATTGATCGACCAATAACCCAATTTGGTTGGTTTGTACAGGTATTCGAGGTTGCTTTCCGCTGAAAAGTTCCGTCGTAAAAGTTTTTTGGTTGCCTGGTAGCCCGTCCAGGTGTAGCGACCGTAAAAACCGAGAATGTTGTTCCGTGGCAAAAATCCCAGTTCATTTGAGTTGTAATTGTTGTCCGAATCGTAGTAATCGATATTGAATTGGTTCACACCTTTCACCTTCCGAAAACTGATTGAAGATGAACGTCCTACATTTGTGCTGTTGCCTAAGGAATTGACTGAAACTTGCGTATTTGCCGAAATGCTGTAGACTTTCGATTTATTGAAAACCAATCCTTCCAGGGTGCTGACATTGGAGATCAGGTTGATTTCAGGTCGGAATACATTCGTATTTAACAGCGAAATATTGGCGTTGTTTTTCAGGTTTTGCGACAAGACGAACACATTGTAATTCGAAACAGGATGGGCCAATATTTTATGATCATTTCCTACGGAATCCTGGTAATGCAGGAATGATTTGTTCTCGATTGCGTTGAAGACACCGATTCCCAAACCGCCTTTTGTTCTCCCCGAAATTTTCAAGGCATTGATCAGCTGTGCCCTGTCCGGAATAGAATTGATGGTATTGTTTGGATCTTGCGCTGCAGAATCTAGTGCCTGTTCTTTCAGATAACTTTCCGCACCAATCCTCCGGGAGTAAAATAAGTCCCCGATTCCGAACAGGTCCATTCCTTCCAAAAAGAAAGGCCTATTTTCGGGATAACGCACTTCAAAAGGTGATAGGTTTAAGACGAGCCTGTCGGAAACGGTCTGACCAAAATCGGGAATAAGTGTTGCGTCCAAAGTGAACGATTCGCTTAATCCAACCTTCATGTCCATCCCGAATCTCGGCCTGAATCCCCAGTTTTGGGATTGCGTATTTTCGTCGTAGCTATCTTCCATGTACATGGTGGAATAGGGCGAGAAAGAAAGTCTCAAAGGACTTCCGAGGTTTTCAATTCCTTTCAAATAACCACTTTGCGCAATTTCACCGTATTGTTGCGGATCTACCGGCGACCAATAGGATTTCTCTCGATTTCTGCGGATTTGTCTCACGAAATTGATCTTCCAATTCTGGATCAGTTCTTTTGGGAAGCGCAATTGCGTCAATGGAATCCGGATTTCGATGCTCCAACCTTCTGCAATTCGTTTCACTTTACTTCTCCAAACAGCATTCCAGGAATAGTCTTCGTTGTTCTGATTGATAATGGCATCCAGCTCCGTTCCAGCAGCAGTGACGTAAAAACCGAAGGCATTTTGTCCCGCGCCGTATGGATCGATCAATACTCCAAACCAATCGGCATTTCCATAATCATCTCGTTCGGATAAAAAAGCAATGATGGAATCTGGTCGCTGGTCAAATAATTTCGCTCCGATGTAGATGTATTGGTCATCGTACAAAAATTTCACTTCACTTTTAAAAGGACTCGAAACGCCCGGATTCGGATAATTATTAATGAAATCGCTTGCTGTCTCTGCTTCATCCCAAGCCACCTCCTGGATCATTCCGTCCAGCGTAATAGCATGATTTGTTCGCTTTCCCGAGACCGTTTTTTGCGCAAGGAAAGAAAATGAAATCAGAATAAAAGTTAGAAGTACAGGGTAGCTCAATTTCACGAGACAAAATTCGTTATTTTTGGTAATATAAAGTCACACATATGTCAGGAATAAACTTTCTAAGTCGTTTTATCTGTTTTTCATTGGTCCTTATCTCGATTAATTCCTGTGGTTTGAAATACATTCCGGGACCAAGCCTGGAAGACCTGGCGAAAACTCGGAAGGAAAAATTAGAAGAACAATTGGCGACTGATTTTGCCGCTGTGAATAAGAAATATGTGCCTTTGACCTATGGTGAATCACTTGTTGTGAAACCACAATCCTACCAGCGCCTGGACTCGCTTTTCGAGGTGAAATACCAGATGAGTAAAAACGGATTTTCCACCAAGGAAATAGATCCTTTGATCGAAAACCAAAAAATGATGCTGCTCTCAGACACGACAGAAGTGTTGTATATGGAAACGCATTGGTTTGAATTGGTTCACGATTCAACCTGCGAGTTCATTGTCGCACAATGCTTTTTAAACAACCGCAATGTTCTCCGGAAAATGGACTTCATCGATGAGTTTCAAACGGACATTTCCAACCAGGTTTGGGCGGAGAAGTACATGAAAGAAGAATGGTTGACGCGTGATTTGGGATACACTTCCAATGATGACCTTACTTTTTACTCCACGATGAAGAACAAGGAATTCAGTTTGCAGGGCGAAGAAAAAGCACGTTTCCTGGATAATCTTTTTTGGGTGATGCGTTATGCGAGTGAAACAAAAAGTACGGCTGCCCAAGGAATTGTCCTGAAATTGGCCGTTCGCCAAATGAAAAATGAAATCCCGAATTTCAAAGCTGCAGATTATACCTTCACTTTCAAAAAAGAATACAATGCGGACTTGAAGCAAGATCTGTACGTGGTTGAAGCAGCTTCTATCAGTGATAAAAATGTGCTGATTACAAGAAGGTATGATTTGTTCTACATGCCACTAGATTAAAAAGCATTTTCCGCCGAGGCGGACTCAATGACCTTTTCAATTAGATCTCTGAGATAGTGAAGGGTGACTGAGCGAAGTCAAATCGAAATCCGAAAAGGCCTGATCTTTTCATCCTTGTACAAATAATGCTGAAGTCGCTGGGACAATAATTCCTTAGGGTGTCTTTTCTCAGGCGTTCCGCTCACTTGATAATCAAATTGAAGCGTGTCGATAGTTATCTTCCAGCCGGTTTCCTCTTTGATGAATGAAATTTCCTGCTTGTCCAGGTAGATTTTGTTACCTGACTTGAGCAGAAGTGATCGACTTAGGTTTAATCCCGAATCCCGGACTGCATTTTTGAGTGTTTGCAGAATCTGCTTGTTTTTTGAAGTGTCTTCGGCAAAAGTAAGGAGCCTTCCCTTGTATTGGATCATGCCACAAAACGACTTACTTGAAAAGATCTGAAGCTCGTTCTTCTCAAATTTCACTTCCCTTTTCCAGGAAATGAAAACCAGGCACAGGCAAAATCCGGTCAGGGCAATTTTCGGAACAACTTGTTTGATCAAGAGTTTGTAGGTACCATATCCGATAAGTGCTCCGATAACTAAAAACTGGAAGAAATTCAGCTCGAATCCGCTCGAAACACCTCCGGGAATTCGGTCTACGAGTTGAATCCCAACGACCAGGGCTTGAAGCGAAATGACAGTCAGAAAGATAATGAGCGAATTGAAATACGGGATCCACGCAGTGAAAAGGAGGACGATCAGGAAGAGTAGCACAACGAATCCGAGGAGCATCACTACGATATTGGAGAGCAAAAAGTAATTCGGGAATTGATGGAACCAGTAAAGCATAAAGGGTGTTGTGGCAATTGTGGCTGCTATTCCGACCGCACTTCCTTGCCAGATCCAGTCCAACCACTTTTGTTTTACCAGGATGAGTTTGTAAATCGGGGTTTGGAATAACAGAATTCCGATTAAGGCAACATAAGATAATTGAAAACCGATATCGAAGAGGTAATACGGATCGTACATCAATAACACAATGGCAGAGAGGATCAGGTTATTCATTCCGTTATTTTTTCGGCTAAGCACTTGTCCAAGAGCCAAAATACTGAACATCACAACCGCCCGGATCACAGAAGGAGAAGCGCCGCTCAGCAATCCGAATCCCCAAATGAGTACGACGGAAAAGAGAATGGACTGTTTCTTTGAGATCCATCTGCTGAAGAAGCTCAGGATGTATTGGAAGATGATCAGGATGATCCCAACATGTAAACCTGATACAGCCAGAACATGCATCGCTCCGGTGTTTGAAAAGGAATCCAGGACTTCCTGGTCGATATCGGCCTTGTTTCCGAGTAGGAGAGCCACCCCGATTCCGGAGACAGATTCAGGTAGCCACGATTTCATGTTGTCGCCGATCTGGTTTTGCCATTTGGAAAAGAAAGTGCTGAGATTTTCATGTGTACCGATTTTTGAAATGCAATTGGATGCGATAAATGCCCTTCCAACGTAATGATGTGTTCCGTAATAGTATTCAGCATCAAAACTTCCCGGGTTAGTTTCATTTCTGAACGATTCCAGTTCTGTTTTGAAACCAACGAAATCACCTATTTTGTAAATACTTTCCAGCGTGTCGAGTGTCAGGATGATATTTCCCTGGGCTGAAGTTTGTCGCGATCCATTGGAGGTTTTTTCCAGGAAAAGATGGATTGTCTGATACCCTGATTCGGAAAGTTTGGTTTTGAAAACGGTCCCGAAATTCACTTGCTCTGAAAGTTCTTGTGGCTTGGCGGTAACTTCTTTCGCCAGTTCCAATTTACTGAATCCGAGAAGCATGAAAAAGAAACTGAAAGTGGCAACGGTGACACTCTTTGGGAAAGAAGCGGATTTAAATAAGGAATTGAAGACCAAAGCCAGCATGCAAAGAATAAAAACGGAGGTGAGAATAAGTCCGACAGGTCCCGAATTTCCTTCGGAAACAAATGAAAGCAGGATGCCAAGAATAAATCCCAGCGAGATTGGTAATAGTGGCATATGTATATAGTGGTTTTAAAAAAACAGTTCTAATCTAATAAATTGTTCAATAGATGACATCTCAAATTAATTTTTCTTTGTTTCTTTACAATCAAAACTTTACAAACCAAATTATGTTGAAATTGAATTATTTCGTACCTGCTATTGCACTTTCCCTAGCCTTGGCATCATGTGGAGGCGGTGAATCTGAAAAGATGGAGACGACTGATGTCGAAAACGTTGATGGGGAAGATGGATCTTCTGAAGATGATTATGTATTACCTCAACCGATAAGCCTTGCAAAAGCTTTTCAGAGTGCCGGTTTGAAATTCGTTGCCGAGAAGACCAATCCCGATGCGAATGCAGATAAGTATGCTGTGAAAGTGGACCAGTTATTGAATTTGGGGGTTTATTCCACGGATTTGGCGTATTGTGCTATCAATTCAAAAACACAGGAAGCGCGCGAGTATTTAGTGGTTATCCAAAAAATGGGTTCAAAAGTTGGGTTGGAAAGTGTCTTTTCAGACAAGGAATTGATCGCTAAGTTTGATAAAGGTCTTGGAGATGCAGAAGCGTTACAGGATTTAATCTATGATATCCAAGATAAATCGGATGTTTACATGGAAAACAACGATTTGAAATACCTGGGAGCTATCCAATTTGCAGGTGCCTGGATCGAAGGATTGTATTTGGGAGTTGATGATATGAGCGGTAAAAGCGAAGTTGGGAAATCATTGGTTGAACAGATGAGCTTGCTTAAGAATATCATTAAAGGATTCAGAAGTCACCCGGCACAAGAAGATGCGCGCTTGAAAGAGGTGATTAAATTGTACGAAGGTATTTTGAAAACCTATGAAAATATGGCTTCTGTGAAGAAGGTTTCAAAAAACATCAATGTTGAAACACCGGAATTGACTGAAGAGGAATACCAGGCTTTAGCAAAAGAAGTGAAAATGGTACGTGCGAATATTGTTAAACCAGGAAAATAATTTTTTATGATAAAGCTATTTAAGTTAACCCTTCCACTTATTGTTTGTTTTTTATGGATCGGATTGGTATCCGGGGGAGGTGAGAGCGAATTGGAAGCTCAAATGAGTACTTTGAAACAAGAATGTAAGGAAGCGATCAAGGGAACGCGTTACGAAGGTTCCAAGATTACCTATTATACGGTTCGTTCTTCGAAACAGATCAAGAATATTGAGGTTTATACCTTTCTTTTGGATGAATATAAATTTGCCATCAGTGCAAAAAAATGCAGTGTTCCTTTGAGCATTAAAATCTATGATGCTGCTCCTGATGTAAAGGAAAGAGTGTTGATCAAAGAATTCAAAAAGACCCAGGGTAAGAACGTGAAATTCAGCACCTCTGAATTGAATGATCTGTACCAGGCGAAAAACCCGGATGCAGATCGTCTGAGAAATATTCATATCGAGTATGCCATCAGTTCTGGAAAAGTGGCAAACGAAGGGATCGTTTTAGTTTACGGTATTGAACCATAAATTGCGGAAATGCAGCTTGTTTGACAGATAAAGCCTATTTTTGCACTAAATATTATAAGTGATGATTAATGTAACTCTTCCTGATGGATCAGTTAGACAATACGACGCAGGAGCAACAGCATTGGATGTTGCTCTTAGCATTTCTGAAGGATTGGCTCGTAACGTATTGGCAGCCAAAGTGGATAACGTGGTAATTGACGCAACTCGTCCGTTGACCAGTGACTGTGCATTGCAGTTATTGACCTGGAATGATTTGGAAGGGAAATCGACCATGTGGCACTCTTCAGCTCACTTGATGGCAGAAGCACTGGAGTTTTATTACCCTGGGATCAAGCTGGCAATCGGGCCTCCGATTACTAACGGATATTACTACGACGTAGATTTTATGGATTATACTTTCAAGGAAGAAGATCTGGATAAAATCGAACAAAAAATGAAGGAGCTTGCAAAGCTAAAGAACCCTTACGTACGTAAAGAGGTTTCCAAAGCAGACGCATTGGCTTATTTCACAGAGAAAGAAGATCCTTATAAGTTGGAATTGATCCAGGATTTACCGGATGGTTCCATTACATTCTATACGCAAGGTAATTTCACCGATTTATGTCGTGGGCCTCATATTCCGGATACCGGATTTATCAAGGCAGTGAAGTTGATGTCGATCGCCGGTGCTTACTGGCGTGGTGATGAGAAAAACAAGCAATTGACGCGTGTTTATGGAATTACATTCCCGAAACAAGCTGAGTTGAGTGAATACCTGGAGAAAGTGGAAGAGGCAAAACGCCGTGACCACCGTAAACTGGGCAAGGAATTGGAATTGTTCACATTCTCTCAGAAAGTGGGACAAGGTTTGCCATTGTGGTTGCCGAAAGGAGCTGCATTGCGTGAGCGTTTGGAAAATTTCCTAAAGAAAGCACAAAAGAAGGCGGGTTACGAGCAAGTGATCACTCCGCATATCGGTAACAAGGAATTGTATGTGACTTCCGGTCACTACGAGAAATACGGAGCGGATTCGTTCCAGGCAATTAAAACTCCGGACCCGGATGAGGAATTCTTGTTGAAGCCGATGAACTGTCCACATCACTGTGAGATTTTCAAAAGCAAACCGCGTTCTTATAAGGATTTGCCGGCCCGTTTTGCTGAGTTCGGAACAGTATACCGCTATGAACAAAGTGGTGAGTTGCACGGATTGACACGTGTTCGCGGGTTTACTCAGGACGATGCGCATATTTTCTGTACGCAGGATCAGGTAAAGGAAGAGTTCAAGAAAGTGATTGATCTGGTGTTGTATATTTTCAAGACATTGGATTTCCAGAATTTCAAGGCTCAGATTTCTTTGCGTGACCCGGAGAATCCGACAAAATACATCGGTTCGGATGAAAACTGGGTGAAAGCGGAAAATGCGATCATTGAAGCTGCAGCAGAGAAAAACCTTCCGACAATTGTTGAATTGGGTGAAGCTGCATTCTACGGACCGAAACTGGATTTCATGGTGCAAGATGCATTGGGAAGAGAGTGGCAGCTTGGAACAATCCAGGTAGATTATAATTTACCGGAGCGTTTTGAGTTGGAATATACTGGTGCGGATAACCAGAAACACCGTCCTGTGATGATCCACCGTGCACCGTTCGGATCGATGGAACGGTTTGTTGCCGTTTTATTGGAACATTGTGCAGGAGACTTCCCATTGTGGTTGGCAACTGACCAGGTTGCAATCCTACCGATCAGTGATAAATACAATGAATATGCGAAAGATGTTTTAGAATTGCTAAATAATTCCGATATTCGCGGCTTCGTTGATGACCGTAACGAAAAGATAGGCAAGAAAATACGTGAGGCGGAACTGAAAAAAATTCCATTCATGCTGGTTGTAGGAGAGAAAGAAGCTGAAGAAAAGCAAGTATCTGTAAGACAGCGTGGTGAAGGAGATAGAGGTTCTATGGACATAGAAGCTTTTGCAAGAATAGTGAGTCAAGCGATAGAAAAAGAATTGTCGACAAATGTTTAATTAACTGAATGAGAAAAGACAGTAGAAAACCAGTAAGAAAAGAAAATAACGACGAACACAAAATAAACGGGAAGATCACCGCTCGTGAAATTCGTTTAGTTGTTGAGGGAGAAGAACCACAAGTATTGACTTTAGCAGCTGCATTGCAATTAGCAGAAGAGCAAGACTTGGACTTGGTTGAAATCTCTCCGAATGCGGTTCCTCCGGTTTGTAAGATTATGGATTACCGTAAATTCTTATACAACCAAAAGAGAAAACAAAAAGAACTGAAAGCGAAGCAAAGCAAAGTTATTTTGAAAGAGATTCGTTTTGGTCCGAATACGGATGATCATGATTTTCAATTCAAATTGACACATGCCCGTAAGTTTTTGGAAGAAGGTTCAAAAGTGAAGGCGTACGTGTTTTTCCGCGGTAGAACAATTGTCTTCAAAGATAGAGGAGAAATCCTATTGTTGAAATTTGTTCAGGAATTGGCTGATTTGGGAACATTGGAGCAAATGCCGAAACTGGAAGGGAAGAGAATGATTGTAATGATCAACCCTAAAAAGAAGTAAAAATTAAAAATTCAAAATGCAAAACGGATCATATTTTTGAATTTTGCTTTTTGAATTTTGAATTATAGATTTGATAAAGTGTTCATTTTTTAAAAAAAGAGAAAAATGCCAAAAATGAAAACAACATCCAGTGCAAAGAAGAGATTCACTGTAACTGGGTCTGGTAAGATCAAGAGAAAACACGCTTTCAAAAGCCACATTCTTACGAAAAAAACCAAGAAGCAAAAACGTAATTTGACACACGCAGGTTTGGTTCACAAATCAGATTTGTCTAACGTTAAATTAATGTTGAATATGAAGTAAAGCAGGTCCGCTAACGCGGAACGCTTCACTTTATAAATTAAGCTCCGATCCAATACGAGGTATTTGTTTACGGAGCGGTATTGTTAACCAAGTATTGAGTACCAAAGTCAACTGAGAAAATGTTGCACTCACTATTAAAAACGAAAAAGTTATGCCAAGATCGGTAAATCACGTTGCTTCAAGAGCTCGCAGAAAGAACTTTATGAAGTTGGCCAAAGGATACTACGGCCGTAGAAAAAATGTTTGGACAGTAGCAAAAAATGCTATTGAAAAAGGATTGAATTATGCTTACGAAGGTCGTAAGCAAAAGAAAAGAAACTTCCGCTCATTGTGGATCACGCGTATCAACGCTGGTGCACGTTTACACGGAATGAGCTATTCTCAATTCATGGGAGCTGTAAACAAAAGCGGTGTCGAATTGAACCGTAAAGTTTTAGCTGACTTAGCAATGAACCACCCTGAGGCGTTCAAAGCTGTAGTTGACTCTGTGAAAAAATAAAAATCGAAAATACACTTTATCAATAGGAAAAGGCGGTTCGAAAGAGTCGCCTTTTTTGTTTCCGATTAACTCTTGATTTGATGTCGATTTTTTAACCGCTAAGAAGCAAAGGTGCAAAGTTTTTAGTAGTTCTATCTTTGGGTTCTTCCATTCTTTGCGGTAATCATAAAAAGCAATGTAAATGCCCATGCCATTCATTTTACTCGGTTCTTTGAGTTTAAAAGATGGTGAGATATTTAACCAGCGGAACTACGATTGTTTCGATCCGTTTGTTTAATTTTAGATACCACTATTTAATAAGCGGTATTCATGACAAAACAACTATTCCTTTTAGTACTCCTTTTTACAAGCAATATTTCATTTAGTCAGCTTTCGGATTTGGTGAAAAGTGATTCAATCACCTATCCGATTCACAAGAATAATAGTGGGAAGATTGCCTTTATGGGAAAAACCATTCCGATTGAAAGTTTCAAGGAATCCGACTTTTTGACAAGCTTTGAATTGAAAGAGAAGACTGATCTGAATATCCGGGTTTTTATGGGGAATTCATTAACCAATTACCTGCACAGACTTTCATCCGGATTATCTGTTGATGAGCTGGTCAAAAATGGAAACTACCAGTTTACTTTCCTCGTTGATGGAAAAAAAATATACCAGGAGAATTTGAATCCAGGAGCGGGAAGTGCGGAAAATAAAAACCAAAGGGCTGTTTTCCGGATTCCATTGATCAGTTCTTCGGATGAAGATTCGTGGGGTCGGTTTTTATGGAATCGATTTTTTATTACGGGTGGTGGCCAAGATGCTTTGACTGCTGGAGAACACGTACTCAAATTAGAGATTAGGCCATATTTGAAGTTGACAGAAGTTCTCGTTGGGGAACTCATTGCTGAAGGACAGATCAAGGTGTCGGTTCCGGAAGTAAAGATCGATGAAAAACTCGTACGGGTTCAGACTATCAAACCATTGAAGGATTGGCAGATTTCTACAAATCCCATCGACACGGCTAAAATAGAAGCACTGAACAAAAAGATCCTGACTCAGAATTACAAGGACATTACAAGTATTGTAGTGATCAAGGATGGGAAGTTATTGTTGGAAGAATACTTTAACGGATCTAAAAGAAATGCGCTTCAGGATATGCGTTCTGTTGGAAAAACGTTTGCCTCAACTTTAATGGGAATTGCGATTCGGGATGGGTATATTCAAAGTGAAGCCCAACGGTTGAATGCATTTTACGATTTGAAGAAAAACCAAAATTATTCTCCGGAAAAAGATAGCATTTCACTCAAAGACTTACTGACAATGAGTTCCGTTCTCACAGGTCTTGATTCAGATCCGGAATCTCCCGGAGGTGAAGAAAAAATGTATCCGACACCTAATTGGGTTGATTTTACTTTAAATCTTCCGGTGGATGAAACAAAGTTAGCAGAGAAAAGATGGGAATACTTTACGGCAGGAGTTGTGCTTTTAGGTGATGTAATTCATCAATTGGTCCCAAATGGATTGGAGAACTATGCGGATAAAAATCTCTTTCAACCACTTGGAATCACCAACTACAAATGGCAGTTTACTCCTCAAAAAGTAGCAAATACAGCTGGAGGTATCCGGCTTCGGTCCCTGGACTTTGCCAAGTACGGACAACTTTATCAAAATCAAGGGTTGTGGAACGGAAAACAGATCCTACCGAAAGAATGGGTTGAAAAAAGCCTTTCCCATCAAATGCCCATCGCGAAAGATGAGTATTACGGCTACTTGTTCTGGAATAAGACTTACCAGGTGGATGGAAAAGGGTATGAAGTTTATTACTGTAGCGGAAATGGGGGGAATAAAATCATCGTGTTCAAGGATCAGCCGTTGGTTATTGTTATTACAGCAACTGCTTACAATAAACCATACGGGCATTCCCAGGTGGACTCGATGATTCAGAATTACCTGATTCCGGCTATTGTCAAATGACTTGCTGAAATCAAACTTCTTTTCTCGTTACTGTTTAATAAACTTTTTTGAAGCTAAGAAGTTTCCATCTGCATCGTATATCGATAGATAATAAACACCGGAATTTAAGGCGTCCAGGTTCAATGTCGTTTCCGTCTTTTGTTTCGGGAACTGTTTTATCAATCTACCTTCGGAAGAATGAACGACATAACTTACATTTTCTTGTGTTTCCGAAAAGTGGGTTTCAATGGTTGAATAAACAGGGTTTGGTGAAATCTGAAAAGTTTCAACGTTTGTTTCTTCAAGACCTAATGGGGGTGTAATGTCAAGGTAGATATTATCGTACATCAAACCGTCTCTATTGGTCTGATTCCCATCGCTTGTGAATGTAAAGCGCCATTGGATAATTGTTCCTGCTGGAATTGCCAAATAAGTTCCTAAATTCCCCAAACTGACGGAACGATGGATCCAACCATTTGAACTGCCGGATAGGGTGGGAGGAATATTACCATTCGGTCCGGAAATATCCCAGCTCAAATAAGAATCATAAGTTGGGTCGTTCAATAAATTGATCCATGTAGTACCATTGTCAGGAGAAAATTCAATGGTGCCATAATCGGTGAGCGTATCCGAATCTACATAGTAATCAAAACTGAGATCGAAATTTGCCCAGTGAATTGAATTGGAAGGCTCATGGGTTGTATATGATATTACAAATGCTGAAGTATCATTGCTTGGATAAGCATCCAGTGTATCAGTTACAATTGCTCTTAAAGAGTTAAAGCCAGTCGTGAAATTTGTCTTTTGAGGTTGACCTGTTTCCCAAACATTGTTAGGTGCGTTTTCAATGTTTAGGATGGGTTCAGGATCTGACATCGAATATCCTGCACAATTGGTGTTTGGTTCGAAACAATAGCTATAAATTAGTATTTGACTTTTTGCGGAAAAACTCAAAGAAAATAGCATGAGAAGTGTTACTACAATTGTTTTCATTAGGTGTTTTTTTTATGGTGGAGATCTTATTCTTTATCCAAATATAGATGAATTATTGGATAGTACGTTTATTGTTTTTTCAAAATAATCCGTGCAAATTTCCAGGTCCGGTTCACCTGGGGATCGAAGTTGAAAACATACGACAGTTCACTGTCCAGTAGTTTGGGTGTGATCACCTGCTGAAAATCTCCTTGATGCTTTTCATTAGTACGTGTTAATTCGGCAATTTTTTCACTGCTCAGATCGAACACACTGATGGAAGAATGTTCTGTACCTCCCCAATCGGTCGAGATCTCAAATCTGATGGTGTCTCCTATGGAAACGTTTAATTCCAAAGCCTGAGAAGCTCCCTCGTAGCTGGTTGCAACCAGTTTTTGGTTCACATAGATCCGGATCTCATCCAATCCGTCAGCATAGGTGAATTTTCCAAACAGGAGAACGAGAAGAAAAAGAAACTGTTTCATAACCGATTATTTGATTAAAAGGTACTAAAAATCTGCAAATTATCCCTCTTTTCAATTTGATTTAAGAATAATTTGATTTTGTATGAAAATGGGTGTTGCTTAAATCTACCCTGGTAATGGTTCGTTATTTAGCGAACTGGCAAATTTGCGAATTTGCGGAGTTTGAAACGAGAAACAAAGGAGTTTTCGAAAATGGAGGCGAAAAAAGTTGTTCGTAAATCCTTTACGTGGTTGATAACTATATTTGCACTGTTGATTAATTATTAATCAAAATTAGATTTAAAATTAATCAAAAATGGTACTTTTGAAACCGGAACTAAAGTTAAGAAAAAGCGATAGTCCGCCACGGCGGAAAGACTAAAATTATGACAAGCCACGGCTGATCAGCGCGAAGTAATTTAGGATAGTTCCCTGTTCGGAAACGTTATGCAGTCGTAAATTTTAAAAATACGAGACATGAACGAACAACAACGCAGTATCGTTCACATGGATTTGGATACTTTTTTTGTCTCCTGTGAACGCTTGGAAGACAGCCGCCTTAATGGATTGCCGATTTTAATCGGTGGATCATCCGACCGTGGAGTAGTGGCAAGTTGCAGCTACGAAGCCCGAAAGTTTGGAATCCACTCAGCGATGCCGATGAAGATGGCAAAGGAACGTTGCCCGGAGGCCATTGTCATTAGTGGGAATTCGGCAAACTACACGAAGTATTCACGGATGGTGACAGACATTATCCAGGAATCGGTTCCGTTGGTTGAAAAATCATCGATTGATGAGTTTTACATGGACCTTTCAGGGATGGACCGTTTTTTCGGATGCTACAAATATGCGGGAGAATTGCGTCAGAAGATCATGCGTGAAACAGGATTACCGATTTCTTTTGGAATGTCGGTGAACAAGACAGTTTCGAAAATCGCAACGGGAGAAGCGAAACCCAACAACCAGATGAATATCATCGATGGGGCGGAGAAATTGTTTTTGAACCCTTTATCCGTACAGAAGATTCCCATGGTGGGACTGAAAACTTACCAGATACTCTGCAGTTTGGGGGTGAAACGGATAGGGACCATTCAGCAAATGCCGGTAGAAATGCTCGAAAGTGTACTCGGACAAAATGGGATCGCCATCTGGAAAAAAGCACAGGGAATCGATACCAGTCCGGTAATCCAATACAGCGAGCGGAAATCTATTTCCAGTGAACGCACCTTTGAACAGGATACGATTGATGTTGTCCGATTGCGGGCCATTGTTTTTGCTTTGGCAGAGAACCTGGTATTCCAGTTACGGAAAGAAAATAAAGTCTGTGCCTGCATTACTGTAAAGATTCGCTATTCCGACTTTCAAACGAAGACCTTGCAGCATCGGGTTCCTTATTCTGCAGCAGATCATGAGATTATTCCGGTTGTGATGAACCTGTTTGAAAAACTGCATAATCGCCGTCTCCTGGTGCGTTTGGTCGGAGTGCGAATGAGTGAATTGGTTCATGGGAATTACCAGATGCGCTTGTTTGATGAGGGTTCGCGATTGGCAACCTTGTATCATTCAATGGACGACATCCGGGAGCGCTTTGGAGAACGGGCAATCCAAAGAGCTGTAGGAATGCGCGTAAAGAGTATCGGACATTTCAATCCTTTTCGGGGTGAAACTCCAGTGATAGTTGCAAACCGGATTGTCTAACATTTTACTGAAAAAGAGAAATGGGAACGGAATTATCGAATATCCGAAAAACAAGTAGGTTTTTAACTACATGGAGAAATAGCTTACAAAAAGTAAAAGTATGAATGATTAAACCCTAACCAACCAGGATCACGGAAATCATCCCCCTTCGTTTACCACTGGAACCTAACCGGACGAAGGGGGTGATTTTCACCTTAAAGAAGAAAAGATAAACTAATGAAAACTGATAGATAAATCGTTCAATTGTTTCCCTCTGTTCACACAGTTCCTGACCTACCATCTACACCTTCCACCTATAGCGCAGATGAATGGAGGGAAACGATTGAAAATGATTGAAATCAGATTCCGGATGCCACTTTGATACCAGATCAAGAGAGAAGGCGATTGAGAAGTGACATCCGGAATTTGGTTTTTATTGAAACAATTATAAAAGACCTTAACTACAAATTTGCCGCTAATTCGTAATTAGGAATTCGGCTCCCGATAGCTATCGGGACGTAATTAGTATAAAGATGTTAAACAATCATTCGTGTTACAGTTTTAAATATGGGATGGTCAATCCGGAGGAACTGGTTCAGTGGGGGGTAAATTCCGGATATGAACGAATTGCTTTAACGGATATCAATAATACTTCCGGAGTTTTGAATTTTGTTCGATACAGTAAGGAAAATGACCGCATTCCTATTGTTGGAGTTGATTTTCGGAATGGAATTGACTGTTGTTATGTGGTTTTGGCTAAAAACAATGCCGGATTTCAGGAAATAAATGAATTCCTGAGCACACATACACACGAAGAAAAACCTTTCCCTGCGAAAGCGCCGAAATTGGAGAATTGCCTGGTTTTTTATCCCTGGGGAAAAGAACCGGAAAACCTGGAGCCCTACGAATTTATCGGGGTGGCTGTCCACCAGTTGAATCGTTTCCGGATGAATCGATCCGGGAGTTCGGATAAATATGTCGCGCTTCCGTCTATGACCTTTCGTTCAAAGCGCGATTTTAATACACATCGTCTGCTGCGTGCAATCGATCAAAACGTATTGCTTTCAAGATTGGCACCTGAAGATCAAAGTAGGGAAGATGCACTGTTTTTGTCGCGGGCAAACTTATTGGATAAGTATGAAGAGTTCGAATACCTGGCACTCCGTTCGGAAGAAATCCTGAAGCAATGCTCCATTGATTTTGAATTCGCTCCTCAGGCAACATCCCAAAATCTGGCTTTCTATGGAGATTCCAGGGAAAGTGATTTGACGTTGATCCGTTCGCTTTGTGAAGAAGGATTGAAGCATCGGTACGATATCAATACATCGGAGATTCAGGAACGCATTGACAAGGAAATCAAAGTCATTGATGAGAAAAACTACATCACCTATTTTTTGATAGCATGGGACATCATTTCCTATGCGAAATCGAAAGGCTATTACTACGTTGGAAGAGGAAGTGGTGCGAATAGCCTGGTAGCGTATTTGTTGGGGATTACAGATGTTGATCCGCTCGAACTGGATCTGTATTTTGAACGGTTCATCAATTTGTACCGGCAAAATCCGCCCGATTTCGATATTGATTTCTCCTGGCGGGACCGGGATGATGTGATGCAATACATGTTTGACCGATTTGAAAATGTTGCACTCATTTGTACTTACAATACCTTTCAATACAAAGCCACTATTCGTGAGTTGGGGAAGGTGTTCGGTTTACCTAAGACAGATATCGATGTGCTTTCGGGAGATAAAAATGGGGTGCGGAAAAATGATCCGATCCAGGAATTGGTATTGAAGTATAGTGAACTGATTGCCGGACTTCCTTCTCATTTGAGTGTTCATGCGGGAGGAATGGTCATCAGCGAGAAACCGATCAATTACTTTACATCCACGTTTTTGACATCGAAAGGATATAAAACTACCCAGTTTTCAATGATTGAAGCGGAAGATGTGGGCTTGTATAAGTTTGATATCCTCTCACAAAGAGGTTTGGGGAAAATACGGGATACCCTGGATATTATCGCGTACAACCAACCCAAAAATCCTCCCCATGATATCCACGATGTGCGGAGATTCATCGTGGACGACAAGATCAACAGGCTCTTGCGTGAAGCAAAAGCAATCGGTTGTTTTTATGTCGAATCTCCGGGAATGCGTATGCTACTGATCAAGTTAAAAACCAATACCTATCTGGAATTGGTTGCTGCGAGTTCCATTATCCGGCCCGGTGTGGCCTCTTCGGGAATGATGCGGGAATATATTTTAAGGCATCGGGACCCGGAACGGATCAAGGAAGCTCATCCGGTCTTATTGGATATCATGCCCGAGACTTATGGTGTGATGGTTTACCAGGAAGATGTGATCAAGGTGGCAAATCAGTTTGGCGGATTGGATTTGGCGGAGTCGGATGTATTGAGAAGAGGAATGTCCGGGAAATTCAGGTCTCGGGACGAGTTTTTATTGGTCCAGGCAAAATTCTTTGAAAATTCAAGGCAGCGCGGACATTCGGAAAAGGATATCCGGGAAATCTGGCGCCAGATCGAAAGTTTTGCAGGTTACGCCTTTTCTAAAGGACATTCGGCTTCGTATGCGGTGGAGAGTTATCAGTGTTTGTACCTGAAAGCCTATTATCCGCTGGAGTACATGGTTGCGACAATCAATAATTTCGGAGGTTTTTATCGGACAGAAGTGTATGTGCTGGAAGCTAAAAAATTAGGCGCTACCGTTGAAGCTCCGTGTATCAATCACAGCAGGGCAGAAACGATCATCCGGGGAACAATGATTTATCTGGGATTCCAGCATATTGCGGGCATTGAATTAAAGCATCTCCAACGACTGGTCTGCGAACGGGATTCAGGAGGTGAATTCCTGGGATTTAACGATCTGTTGCATCGCATTGCACTTCCGCTGGAACAGTTGCTGTTGCTGATCCGGGTTGGGGCACTCCGTTCATTCGGAATTCCAAAAAAAGAACTGATGTGGAATGCCCATTTGAATTTTCATAAAGTGTTAGTGAAATCAGCAACCCAGCCACAGTTGTTTTTGCAGGAGCGTCGTGAATTCGTATTCCCGGAGTTGAAGGAAATGGATTTTGAAGAGGCTTTTGAGCACATGGAATTGTTGGAGTTCCCACTGTGTAATCACTTTGATGTGTTAGAAGAAAAGCCGGGCAATCATGTCTTGGCAAAGGACCTGATGAATCATGTGAACCGGGAAATTGTGACATATGGATATTTGGTTGCAGTGAAACGAATTGTAAGCGCTAAAAACCAGATTGTGCATTTCGGGACATTGTTCGATATGGAAGGCGAACAATTGGACACGGTTCAATTTCAGGATAGTGCATTGCAGTACCCTTTTCGTGGAAAGGGGATCTATGCTATTTACGGCAAGGTTTCGGAAGAGTTTGGACATGTGACCATTGAGGTTCGGCGCATCGAAAAAATGCCGTATCGAAAAGACGTTCGTTATGCAGATTAAAAATAACACGATTGTGTTATTCTTGAGCGTTGAAAAATAATTTGATACAAATAAGTTTTGACAATAACGCTGATTAAAAAAGTTGTATTTTTGTAACTCAAAACTACGCTACACATCTAATCAAAGAATGAAATTGTTTGAATTTTTCAGGTACAAAAAAGCCGAAGTCAAAGCCGAAGAACCACTAATCAAAATCGATTCGGGGAAAGACATCTTTGATAAGATCCAGCAGGAATTTATTAGTAAATCAACGATCAATGCTGAAAAAATTGTTCGTGCATTCAATTCCAAATACGACGGGGCGTTTGATTATTCAATCCGAAGCCTGAATATATTAGACAGTCTGATTGAGGATTTTTCAGATTTCGCAGACCTTTCGGATGAAGAAATGATAGATGACTTTTGTGCACAAGCAGGATCCTACATTTTGGAAGTTGCCAGGCGGACTTATGGAGGCGTTTATTTTTGGGAAGACCATTTGGAACAACCTTTATTAAGAACGGGGCTCCCGAATTTTGAGATTTCCATTTTGACATTTGGAAAAGTGAAAAACCGTATTGTGAATGGCTACGAAGACAACATCCCATACTTTTTTAAAGGATATTCGGAACGTGTCCGCAATGCAAAGAATGGAGAAGTGGTGACATTCGCATAACGAGAGCCACCACCCTTAAAAGTGGCTGAATTAATCTGCTTTCTTTTTCCCGAAATATTTTTTCTTATTGCGATTCTTGTTTCCACCGGAAGAATGATTCGAACCCGAACCGGAAGCCTTCCATTCAGGAGTTGCTCCTAATTCTTCAGGAATTGGAACGCGTGGAATTTCCATCTCGATCAACCGTTCGATACGGGAAAGTTTGGGCATGTCCTTTTGATTGATCAAAGTATATGCTTCCCCTTTTGTATTTGCCCGTGCTGTTCTACCAATCCGGTGAACGTAATCCTCCGCATCTCTCGGTGCATCATAATTGATGACCAGGTTGATCTCCTTGATATCGATCCCACGGCTCATCACATCGGTTGCTACCAAAATTCGTGTGCGTTTGGATCGGAATCCTCTTAGCACTTCTTCCCGTTCCTCTTGTTCCAGGTTGGAAGAAACACCTTGCGTATTTTTATAACCCACTTTTCTCAGGGCGTAAACAATTTCATGCACTTTGCTTTTTGCCGAAGTAAAAATGATAATACTATCGTAGTTTACGCGCTCTTTCAGGATAAAATCGAGAACCTTATTTTTTTGTTCATCAAAACAAAGGATCACATTTTGTGAAACTCCAGCTGCCGGTTTCGAAATGGAAAGGGCAATTTCTTTTGGATGGATTAGAATCTTGGATGCCAGGTTTTTAATTTTCGATGGCATCGTAGCACTGAAAAGTAGGGTTTGTCTCTTTTTGGGAAGATGAGAAATGATTCGCTCAATATCCTCGGAGAATCCCATATCCAGCATCTTGTCGGCTTCATCCAGTATCAAATGCTCTAGCTGAGAAAAATCAACGTAACCCTGCATGATGTGAGAAAGTAATTTCCCGGGAGTGGCAACGATAATATCCGTTCCCTCAACCAGTGCGTTTTTTTGTTCTTCCCAACGCGTACCGTCTCCTCCACCATAAATTGCAACGGAACCTACCGAAACAAAATAGGATAAACCTTGTATTTCTTGTTCGATCTGAATCGCAAGTTCTCTTGTAGGAACCAGAATCAGTGTATTGATAGAAGCATCTTCTTTTCCTGTCAACTTATGTAAGATAGGAAGAATAAATGCAGCGGTTTTACCTGTTCCGGTTTGCGCACAAGCTAACAGATCGCTATTAGCAAGGATTTCAGGAATGGCAAACTGTTGGATTGGAGTTGCATTTTCGAAGCCCATGTGATGAATGGCTTCAAGGACCAAATCGTTTAATCCTAATTCATTGAATTTCATAGTTGCAAAGTTAGTTAATCTTATTTAAGCAGGAATACTT
>Ga0247691_1000073_pt1 | contig 28721 bp, 23 predicted proteins | sample CNK32_metaG_FD_182721 | JGI IMG/M metagenome (GOLD analysis project Ga0247691, IMG submission 182721) | Soil microbial communities from Purdue University Martell Research Forest, Indiana, United States - CNK32 | ecosystem: Environmental > Terrestrial > Soil > Temperate forest > Bulk soil...
TCAGCCCTTAAACAAGAAGTCGCCGAAAAATGATTCGCTATATCTTTGCCCTCTTATTTCCATTGAGTGTTTTTTCACAAGCTGAAAAGCCCCAAAATGGAGTTAAAGCCCCCAATCAAAATTCATTTGTACTAACGAATGTGACCATTTTTGTATCTCCGGAAAAAACCATTGAAAACGGTACAATCACGGTTCGGGATGGAAAAATTACGGCCGTTGACAAGATCTCTCTGATCACCCCGAAAGATTTGGTGGTTATCGATGGACACGGTGCTATCGTAATTCCTTCGTTCATAGAAGTGAACTCAACTATGGGAATTCCTGCCGACCAACGTGCAGAAAACAAAACAGGACCTTATTATTGGAACCATGCCATCCGTTCGGAATTTGATGCGATCGATTGGTACAAAGCAGATGAGAAACTAATTGCCGAATACCAAAAAATGGGCTTCGGGTCTGTATTGATTCACCGGAATGATGGTTTGGCACAAGGTTACGGATCCTTAATGCAACTGGGAACAAGCAGTACCGACAATCAACCGTATTTAAGTAAAGCCGCTTCTTTTTACTCTTTCCGCAAAGGAACATCACCTTTAGAATATCCAAGTTCATTGGTCGGTTCCATTGCTTTGCTCAGACAATCTTTTTATGATTCTCAGTGGCATTCGGAATATGGAAAGGATGCGAATTACAGCCTGGATGCTTTGACCCTTCAATTAAAAAAACCGGCATTTTTTAGCTTGGATGATAAATCGGATGTATTTCGGGTAAAATCATTCATGCATGAATTCAAACGCGACTTTACGGTTATTGGAACAGGTCAGGAGCAATTTTTAGGAAACGCCTGGGACACCTTGAAAGTTCAATTAGTCATCCCGATTAATTTCCCTGAAGCATTTGACTTGAAAGATCCTTACCTGGCACATGAAATTCCTTACAGCGAATTGAAAATATGGGAAATGGCCCCGAGAAACCCGGGATTCCTGTTCAAACACAAAGTTCCGTTCATTACTTCTGCTGCAGGTCACGCAACAGCAGCCGATTTCTGGAAACACATTCATCAGGCTTTAGCAACCGGTTGGGCAGTTAATGATGTTTTGCGTTCGCTTACCATTGCACCGGCAACATTGTTGGGTGTACAAAAAGAATTGGGAACCATTGAGATTGACAAATGGGCAAACTTTACGGTTTACGACCAAAATCCATTTCTATTTAAGGCAGCCGTACTGGAAGTCTTTTCAAAAGGAGAACGAAAAGTTTACCAGAATGCCCCTATTTCAGATATTCGCGGAACTTATAGTTTGAATATCGATGGTGCCAAATATTGGTTGGAAATCGGCGGTTCTGTCAATCAACCTGAAGGGAAAGTGAAATTGGTCCGGACAATCCAGGACTCATTGACTCTTGCCAATAAATCCGACACACTTACTTCCAACGCAAAAATAGCGCTTGTAAACAACGACATTTCCATTCATTTCATTCAACAAGTGGATGGCGAGAAACAGATATTCAGTTTGAAAGGTGACATCAATCCGCGGGTTTACATTTTCGAAGGAGAAGGAACCAATAACAAAGGAAAATGGATCAAATGGAGTGCTTTACGCAACAAAAAATTCGAGCCGAAAGATGAGAACAAACAAGTTTGGACGGCTGATACCTTAACTATTCCGGGGGCCAGATTTCCCAATAGTGCTTTTGGTTTCAACGCTTCTCCAAAACAATCCGTGATCATCTTCGAACAGGCAACCATTTGGACGAATACCGATGAAGGAATTATCCAGGAAGGAACTGTTGTGGTAGAGAATGGAAAGATCAAGGCCATTCACAAAGGTTCGGGAACATATATGAAACCGAATGACGCAGTAGTGATCAATGCACGTGGAAAAATCCTTACAACCGGAATCATTGATGAGCACTCGCACATTGCTTTGACTCGCGGTGTAAATGAAGGCGGACAAGCCGTTGCATGTGAAGTTCGCATGGAAGATGCTATCAATGCGGAAGATATTGATGTTTACCGTCAATTAGCCGGAGGTGTAACAGCGGCACAATTGCTACACGGATCAGCCAACCCGATCGGAGGTCAATCTGCTTTGATCAAATTGAAATGGGGACACTATCCGAATGAATATAAAATCAAGAACGCACCGAAATTTGTCAAGTTTGCACTTGGAGAGAATGTGAAACAATCCAACTGGGGAGTAAGCAATCGATTCCCGCAAACGCGAATGGGTGTGGAACAGGTTTACATCGATGCATTTTCAAGAGCATTGGCCTATCACCAGGCAAAAGGTGGATCTGCAGGAAAACACAAGGATAAAAATTCCCTCCCACCGGCAGTTGACCTCGAACTGGAAGCATTGTACGAAATAGTTTCAGGTGAACGCAGAATTACCTGTCACAGTTATGTGCAATCTGAAATCAATATGTTGATGCACGTCGCGGATTCATTCGGATTCAAAGTGAACACATTCACACACATACTGGAAGGATACAAATTGGCAGATAAAATGAAGGAACACGGAGTTGGTGCTTCAACTTTCTCTGATTGGTGGGCATATAAGTTTGAGGTTATGGATGCCATCCCTCAAAATGCGTCTTTGATGACCGATATGGGATTAATTGTCGCGATCAATTCGGATGATGCTGAAATGGGTCGCCGGTTGAACCAGGAAGCTGCAAAAACGATCAAATACGGTGGCGCAACAGAAGATCAGGCTTGGAAAATGGTGACTCTGAATCCTGCAAAATTACTACACCTCGATGACCGAATGGGAACGGTTCAGGTTGGAAAGGATGCGGATTTGGTTCTGTGGACAAACAATCCTTTGAGCGTAACTGCAAAACCATTGTACACGGTTGTGGATGGTGAAATCCTATTCGATGCGCAGAAAGACTTTCAGATGCAACAGGAAATCGCTGCGGAAAGAGCCCGCATTATTGCAAAAATGACGGAGGAAGGCAAGAAAGGTGAACCAACGAAACCATTCAACCGCAAACGCAGAGGTCATTTCCATTGCAACACGCTTGGTGAAGAAGAATCATTCGAAGCAAATGAACACTGAAGCAAATGATTTCATCAATGCTTCAGTGTAAACACTATTAAACATGAGAACAATACTTTATACTTTTTTGATTCTAATTGCAAGTGTCACTTGTAGCTACGGTCAAAAGAAATACAACAAGATCCTGCTTGAAAGCGCAACCCTTCACATTGGGAATGGCCAGGTAATCAGTACGGGATCAATCGGAATTGAAAACGGTGTGATTACATTGGTGAAAAACACACTTGCTTACACCTACAACAAATCCGATTGGGACACGATCATCAATTTAAGCGGACATCATGTCTATCCCGGGTTTGTTGCTCCCAACTCCACTTTGGGATTAACTGAAATTGATGCCGTAAGAGCTTCCAGGGATTTTCAAGAGATGGGAACATTCAATCCACACGTCCGCGCACAAATTGCTTACAATTGTGAATCGGATGTAATCGAAACTGTTCGTACCAATGGAGTTTTAATGATCCAAACCACTCCACGGGGCGGAAGAATTTCCGGTCAATCGAGTTTGATGAACAGTTCTTGTTGGAACTGGGAAGATGGAACAGTGAAAGCAGACGATGGAATCCACATCGAATGGCCTTCTGCATACAGTCGTCACTGGGGTGATCCAATTGCAAAACCAAACGAGACATACGAAGACCAGAAACGTGAATTGATTGCTTATTTGACCAATGCAAAGGCAGTTGCAACAACCAAAGACAAAAACACTCCGATCCAATACAGCGCTTTGAGTGATTGTTTTACTGGTGAGAAACGTTTTTACTTTCATGCCAATGAAATCCAGCAAATCAATGACATATTGGACCTGATCACCGAAATGGAGATCAAGTTTCCCGTAATAGTTGGAGGATACGAAAGTTATTTGGTTGCCGACCGATTGAAAATCAAAAAAGTGCCGGTTATGATCGGTCGCTTACATTCACTCCCACAACACGACGATGACCCTGTCGATTTACCTTACAAACTTCCATTCTTGTTGCAACAGGCCGGTGTACAATTCTGCCTGCAGAACGAAGGAGACATGGAAGCCATGAATGCACGTAATCTTCCTTTCCTTGCAGGAACAGCAATGTCTTATGGACTAACCGAAGAGGAAGCAGTTCGCTCCATTACTTTAAGTGCCTGTGAAATTATGGGAATCTCCAAAAACTACGGAAGTATTGAGATCGGAAAAAAAGCAACGCTATTCGGCTCCATTGGTTCTGCCTTAGAGATGAAAGGAAACCAGGCTTCCGTGATCCTGATCAATGGAGATTTTATCCCGACCACCAACTTTCAAACGGAATTGTATAACAAGTACAAGAATAAATACGGGAAATAGTCTAAGCTTGAACGTTAACAACTAATTAAGCTTTCTGTAAAAGATAGTTTCATACTTTCGTTCAAACTTATTCTTCCATCTTATGAAAAAATGGTACTTCCTCTCTTGTTTGTTGAGTTTTGGCAATATACTGTCGGCACAAAATCTTACCCGTTCAGATATTTATTATCGGGTTGGTGAAAACTACACCATGTACATTTCTGATTCCGTATCATTCGGTAGTTCAGGTATTGGGGTGACATGGGATTTATCTGCAATGAACAACACTTGGCAACAGGCAGTGACTGTTGGAGTTGCTTCCGATGGAGCTTATCCAAATGCCGATATTTATGTTGATAACGTTTCTGAAACACTTTTTTACAAGACTACCGACAATTTAATTGAGGAAGTTGGAATAATAGGGTTAGCAATTGGGTATTTTACCATTTCAGACCCGCTGATTTTTATGAAATTTCCAATTACACCTGCATATTCATACTCCGATGCTTTTGTACATAGCTTTACATCTAATAACGGACATAACATGACTGCCGTAGGAAATGTGCAGAATGAGTTTTCGGGATATGGAACACTTATCACCCCATTCGGAACGTTTACGGATGTGGTTCGCATCAAATCCACAAGTACCACCACCACCACAGATAATGTGAATGGGAATACCTATCATCAAACAAAAACCATTTACAATTGGTATAAAGCCGGAGTTCACCATGAATTAGTGACGATTGGAGATGGAAATAATGATTCGCAACCTTTCTATGGCGTTTATTATTTTGATGTTCCGGCGAACTTAGGTTTGGAAGAGAATGCATCCACCCATCTTTCCCTATCTCCTAATCCATCATCTGATGTGGTTACCATTAAATCTGATGAGTTAATCACCGGAATTGAGTTTTACACGGTATCAGGGGAATTGTCATTGACTCATTCGATGAATGAAAGCAATACTTCTGAAATCGCTATTTCTTCATTACACTCAGGTATGTATTTGGTCAAAGTTTATGGAAAAGACGGTTATGTATCTGTTCAGCGCATTATTAAGAACTAAGAATTGCAGAAAATGTATTTTGTGATCGACGCAATTAACCTTTCCTAACAAAAGCTTATTCTGTTTGGATCGGCTTTATCAATTTTGTTTCCTATTTTTGTTAGACAACATAAAAAAGAAATATCATGGCATTTGAATTACCAAAATTAGGATATGCATACGATGCACTTGAGCCACATATTGATGCTCGCACAATGGAAATCCACTATACAAAACATCACCAGGCATATGCAACAAACCTGAACAATGCAATTGCAGGAACGGATCTGGAAGGAAAATCGATTGAATACATCTTGCAAAACTGCAAGGACAAACCGGCTGTTCGCAATAACGGCGGTGGTTTCTGGAATCACAACTTGTTTTGGGAAATCATGGCCCCAAATGCGGGAGGAACTCCAACAGGTGAATTGGCTCAGGCAATCAACGATGCTTTCGGAACATTTGAGCATTTCAAAGAAGAGTTTGCTAAAGCTGGAACAACACGTTTCGGTTCAGGTTGGGCTTGGTTGTGTGTTGAAGGTGGTAAATTGGTAGTTTGTTCTACTCCAAACCAGGATAACCCGATTATGGGCGAAGGCTGTAAAGGAACACCGATCTTAGCGATGGATGTTTGGGAACATGCTTACTACCTGCATTACCAAAACCGTCGTCCGGATTACATCAATGCATTCTTCAATGTAGTGAACTGGGATGCAGTTGCAAAAAAATACGTAGCAGCGAAATAATCACAAAGTAGACTTTCAGTCACTTCGTGATTAAATAATATCTATCCACGAGAAAAGTCTGAGCGTCACGTTCAGGCTTTTTTTGTTTAATCCTTGGAAAGAAGGATAGTGGTGATCATGCCTCCGTACAATGTTGTTTGGGTTGACAACCCATCCACTTCAAAACCTTGTTTTCTCCAGCGGTCAATTTCCTGATGAATTACAATGCTGTTATCCCCCGCTCCCGCATAAGACTTGGAGTCAATCTCAATCAGATCGGTAGACTTCATCGATCCGTCAGGTGAAGTCACTGTCATTCTGGATGACTTACCCCCGCCCAATGCAGGAAGCTCAAAAGCCCTGATCATAACCATCTGTGAAGTTTGTTCCTGGGCCGTTGCCGCGGTCATTCCAAAAAACAAGAAAAGTAGCGTTATCAGCAATGCATTTTTTTTAATTTCCATGTGTTTCATTTAAGGGTTGTTATCAATTGATTATTCTGTAAAAAGAATTGCCAAAAATAAGTAATTATAAAATTTCCTAAAACAAAAAGCCCCGACATTTATCGTCGGGGCTTTTTGTTGATTGTAAATAATTCTATTGCTTCGTTACAACCAATCTTTTTGGTGCTGACTGATCCAGACGGACCATATAAACACCTTGTTTTAACTGACTGATATCAAAGCTTGTTTTTAATCCATTCGGTTGAATTTCTGCCACTACAGAGCCATCAATTGCAATAATCTGAATCAATTTGATTCCTTGATCCGAAGTGATCTCAATCATCTTATCTGCCGGATTTGGAGAAATACTCCATTGTACTTCCACATACTCATTCAATCCCAGGTATGGGGTTCCATTTGCTGTTATCCCATTTTCAAGAATTGCATAATCTGCTCCCAATACTTCACCGTCAACCGGGACTTGGAAGAACAAGGTATCTGTATGTGGAATGTAAGGAACGTCTACCAACAAATAATAAGAACCTGCTTCCACATGATCAATGGTGTAAGTTCCATTAGCCGCAGTATAAGCAAAACCTCTTGTCTCATGTGTCTGTGCATTTTTCAAAAGCATCAACGCTCCGCCGAACGGTACGTTCATAGATTTCAAATACGAAGTATCCACTACAATTGTTCCTGATACACTTCCGGTAGCATCCAATACATCTAATGTGTCTGCATTGATGTTTGCATTGCTCAGGAAACATGGCAACCCAATTGCATCTGCTCCTGTCCAGGTTGAACTTGTAGCAAAATACAAAGGAACAGCTCCCGGGAATAAAACCGGGTCTGGTGTGAAACGAACATGATACAGTCCTGTTGGCAAACTATCTGCCAGGTAATTCCCGTTTGTAACATTCACTGTTTCTACCGGAATTGCTACTACGGTATCCTGAACAAAATTAAAGACTTCCAATACTCCTTCAGCCGGTTGTCCGTTTACGGTCAAACTTCCCGAAATATCATTATTCGATTCTTGCTCATCCAGAAAAATTGCTGAATCAAAAACGCCATCAGTCACATCTGAGATCACCAATTTGATATGATATGTATTTCCTACTTGCGCATAGAATTTAGCTTCTAACGGTACCGTATAGCCATCAAATACGAAATTTGCGGAATTAAGTCCCGTTGAATTATCATTGTAGTATTGTGAATTTATAATTTGATTGATCGAGTTGATCTCTACCGGGGTTGTTGTTCCGGGAACCTGAGCAATATTTACAGGCGTACCTCCATTTTCCGAAACCAGGAATAAGAAACGGTCATTGTATGGCGTATTCGAATATTCAGGATATTCTTCCGAAGCAAAAATGTAATTGAAACGGATCGTATCTGTTATGATCGGGGTAAAATCAAAGTGAACAGCAATCGCATCATAACTATAAGCTCCTTGTCCGGATAAATTGCCATAAAGGATGATGTCATTATCTCCGGGCATGTTCAGGTTGTAACTGGAAAAAGTGGTTGACGGAGCACTCGACATGTTTGGAAATCCTGTTGAAAGGACCAATCCACTATTCACCCCAAGGGAAGCACCATTTTCAAAGCGGGCGATTTGGGCTTGAGTTCCTTGAACACCTACATTGGAAATACCTTGACATTGGACGCCAAAAATATTGGTGATCAAGACTTCTAAGTCAGAAACTCCCGAATAGACTAATTGGGAATTGGAATAGTTGGAATAAGTTAAAAGGAGAGCAATTACAGAAATTGTTTTCAATTGTTTCATAGCGCGGGTTATTTTTCTTTAATATAACCTAGACGCCACACCCTTAAACAAAGTTGCTTACACAACCTTAATTAGTTGAAAGTTTATTAGTTTACGGCAATAACTCCAGTAATTTCCGGAGCAACTTTTTTAACCGCTTCTTCCAAACCTGCCTTGATAGTCATGATACTCATGGAACAATCACTACAAGCACCAAGCAGCCTTACCTGTACAATACCTTCGTCTGTAATATCAACCAATTCCATATCACCTCCATCTGCAATGAGATGAGGTCTTAACTCACTCAATGAAATATTGATCTTATCGGTTAATTCAATTTTATTTAACACCATCTTTTTGTGTTTTTATTGCTTTACGGGCTTTCAGCACGTTTAACTCTTCCACAAAGATACGCACTAATTCTTCAAATGCCAGTGCAGTCGGTGTATTTTCCTGAAATACAGCTGGTCTACCCACATCACCTGATTCACGCACACCTTGTACCAATGGAATGTGACCTAAAAAAGTTTCATTCATCCCTGCCGCCAAATTCTTCACTCCATCTCTTCCGAAAATGTAGTATCTGTTATCTGGTAATTCAGCCGGTGTGAACCAGGACATGTTTTCAACCAAGCCCACGATCGGAACATTGATTGTATCCAGTTTGAACATATTGACTCCTTTTCGGGCATCTGCAAGCGCCACCTCTTGAGGTGTACTAACAATAACAACTCCATCCAAAGGAACTGTCTGCACTAAGGAAAGGTGAATATCGCCTGTTCCCGGAGGAAGATCGATTAACAAGTAATCCAATTCACCCCAATATGCATCCGTAAATAATTGGGTCATTGCTTTCGCAGCCATTGGCCCTCTCCAAACAATCGCTTCATCATTCTGGGAAAAGAATCCCATTGACAAGATCTTGATCCCGTAACTCATTACCGGATTGATCATCGGTTTTCCATCCACATCGATCATCGTCGGTCTTTCTCCAACCACATCAAACATTGTCGGAATACTTGGTCCGTAAATATCCGCATCCACAATTCCAACACGGAATCCTGCTTTCGCAAGTCCACCGGCCAGGTTTGCAGTAACGGTAGATTTACCTACTCCACCTTTTCCGGAAGCAATTGCAATGATATTCTTCACTTCAGGAAGAATTTTACGGTGAGTATCACGTGCCTCGGAAGGCAACCCTTTTACCATGCAGATAATTTCGATCTCTTCACCAAAAACACGTTTCAGATTGAATTCAACTGCTTCCTGCATGCGTTTTCTTGCGTGCAATGCAGGATTAGAAACATAAATCGTAAGGGTAATCTTCGAACCTTCAATTTGCAGATCTTCTACAAAATTGAGCGTTACGATATCCTTCTTTAAATCAGGTTCCAAAATGGTCCCCAAAACTTCCAACACTGCTTCCTTGGTCATGGTAATTTATTTACCCTGCAAAAATAGCTATTCGTTCCCGGAACTTCTCTTAAAAGCAAAAAAAAGTCCCTGGCAATAAATGCCGAGGGACTTTTTACAATCTATTTTAATCTTATGGCCGTACTACCGGTCTTCCTGTTTGCGGAGTGGTTGTAGTGGGTTTAGTTACTGTACCCGGTCTTGGTTTTGGCGTCGTGGTCGTTTTCTGATTTCCATTTCCATTTCCATTTTCGTCATCAACTGTACCGCCTGCTTCACCTCCAGGACCTCCTGAACCCTGACCCGGATTCGATTCATCCGTACCATCGGTATTGTTGCCATGTCCATTATTTCCGTTTCCGCCTGGCTGTGCAGCATTAATCAAACATGTTTTGGTATCCGTACCGGAAGCATTCGTAGCTGTAATAACCAACGGTATAGAAACTGTCGACAAGGTCACATTCACCACAAACGAGTAGCTCAATACATTACTTTCAATACTTGAAGTGAATTCAACATTTGTTCCATTATAAAGAATACTCACCTGGCTTGCGTTGGATACATTTTGAACCGTTCCGGACATGGTTACACTTCCAACCTGGAATGTTGCCGGACAACGACTCGGATTTTTCATCGTGATTACCGGTGCTGGGATAACTTCCGGAGCATTGTAAATAACTGTTTTCGTATCCATTGCCGTTCCTCCCGGAGTAACTGCTGTTGCCACGATCACGTTTTCTCCGATCACAAATGAAGCATTGAATCGAACTCCGCCGGAAGAAAGGTATTCAAAGTTTGTCGCTACCCCATTCAATGTCACAGAAACCTGTGATGCGGAAGTAACACCGGTTGTCATTATTTGGATTGTTTTTGCAGACTGATCTGTTTCCAAAGGCGTTATGGATGGACTTGTAATATGGATTGTTGGAGGTGGAACAGTTATTACCTCATTTCTCAATACATTAATCGCCTTACTGTTCTCCCCACATTTGTTTTTGGCAAGGATCACAAAGGAATTCGGTCCAAAAACCAGGTTTCTATCCAGTGTTATCACTCCTGTTTGCTGATTGTAAACAAATCCGATAACCTGTCCGTTTTGGGTAACCGTAATATCGGATTGGCTTTCTACATTTGAAACTGTTCCGGACAAATTAAATCCGTCAGAGGTAACTGCCGATCCATTTGGAGTCGAACTGCTTGCAATGATAACTACAGGAGGTCTGCAGACAATTCGTGTTACTTTCCAGGTCAACTGTTTCGTACCACATTCATTTCTTACATAAACAGTGATCGTATGTTCTCCTTCGGTTAATGGCACTGTTGAAGTTACCGTATGCGAACCTTGGTCGTAATTGAATGGAACCGTTATTCCGTCCACTTTGAATTGGATTTGAGAAACCTGCGTAATGTTATTCGCAGTTGCAGCAATTGAAACTGATTCTGCTTCCGTGATCATCGTCTCGAAATCCGGTTTTAATCGACTGATTTCCGGAGCAAAACATGGAATCACTTTCGGTTTCATAATCACTACTGTTGTACTTGTTGATGTACCACATGAATTGCTTGCTTTGATTTCGATGGAATTTGCTCCTTCGATCAAAGTCAACACTTTCTCAAATTCAAATGTGCTTGTATTCAAACTTCCGGCAGCTTGCAGGCTTCCATTCAAATAAACCTCCACCTGATTCACCGAAGTGATATTTGTTACAATCCCCTTCAAAGTGAATTGAACATTCTCAACAGTCGTATTCTGTGTTGCTGGGTTATTGAAGGTAATTACAGGTTTGTTACATGGAACTTCAATTCTTTTGAAGATGATCGAAGTGGATGCCGTATGACTTCCTCCAGCATTTGTCCCTGTAATTTCGAAAATATTGTTCCCTGCATTTAATGTGTGGTTAAATGTCACTTCCAAGGTTGCAGGATCAAATGTCCAGAAGCTTGGGTTGACAACCAAACCATCTTCTTTCAATACGATTTGAGATTGGTTCGTCACATTTGTCACGTGTCCTTTCATCACATAAGTTGCTGAAGAAACTGTTTGACCCGGACTGGAAGGATTTATGAATGTCACAAACGGCGGATTGATCACCTCATCACGTTTGAAGATGATTTGAGTTGCGTCAGATGCCGTTCCGGCGGTATTCGTAGCCGTAATAGTCACATTGTTCGCTCCTATGACCAAAGACATATTCATTGTCAACACTTTTGTCGCAGTTGAATAGATAAATCCGGAATATGGAGCACCATTTACCAACACTTGAATTTGTTGTTGATTGTCTACATTCAGGACTGTTGCTGCAACGTTGCTATTCTGCACATTCACCGTTTGAGGATTCGTAGCCGGATAAGTGATCGTAACAACCGGAGGTAATGTCGGATTTGGCGCTCTGTAATTGATCACCGTAGTTTCCGCATCTGAACCGGCAGCATTTGTTGCTGTAATTTCGATCACGTTTGCCCCATTCACCAAACCTGTCGTGAATTCCATCAATTCGCTTGATGCAGTATATGTGAAATTAGTTGTTGCTTGGCCATTGATCTTCAAAACAATCTGGTTTGCAGCAGTCACGAAACGGACACGTGCTTTCACCAAGTATGTTGCGTTTAATGAGATCGCAGGATTCAAGCTTGGATCGATAAACGAAACGATCGGAGGCTGAACTGCAACCGGTTTTCTGTAAATGATCGTTTGAGTTTCACTGGCAGTTCCAGCAGTATTTGTTCCGGTTACAGTGATGATGTTTGCACCTTCAATCAATGTTACAGGGAAAGAAGCCGCACTATTCGCAAAGGAGAAAGTAGTAACGTTCGTTCCGTTCACATTTACATTGACTCCACTTTGATTGGTTACATGCAGTACGGATGCCACCACATTATGCGTACCGGTTGAAGTAGTATAAGGGTCCACATTCGGATTCGTAAACTGGACTACCGGAGGTTGAACCGTTACAGCCGGTTTGTAAATGATCGTTGTTTGTTTGAAATCTGTTCCATCGGTATTTGTTCCCGTAACTTTAACAACATTTGCTCCGGCAACCAGGTTCAATGCCTCTGTTACTCCGTTTGAAGCAGCATTGTATATGAAGTTTGGCAAATTCGTTCCGTTCAAAGTCACTTTCACCTGACTTTTTTGCGTCACATTCAATACCGTTGCATTCAAGTTGAAAACGCTGCTTGAAGTTTCGTACGGATTTGTTCCCGGATTTGTGATCGTTACGATCGGTGGTTTCGGAGCAATGCGATTGTAAATGATAATCGTTGTTGCTGAAGCAGAACCCGCTGCATTCGTTCCAATCACCTCAAATACATTCTGTCCTGCATTTAAGATCACATTACTTGTGAATTTATCCGTTTGAGCATTGTATGCAAAATTGTTATTGATCGTCCCGTTTTGTTTGAAGCTCACATGTTGTGCATCTGCCACATTCAATACATCAGCAGTCAAAGCAAAAGTGTTTTGATTCACTGTGTAGGGATTGATATTCGGATTTACAAAGTAAACAACAGGAGGTTGAACGGTTTGTTGCGACTGATAAATGATCGTTGCCGTTTCAGTATCCGACCCATATTGGTTCGTACCGGTTGTAGTAACAATATTCGAACCTGTCACTAAATTCAAGGTTGCGTTTATTCCTCGTGTGGAAGCATTATACGTAAACACAACCGGATTCCCGTTCAATGTCATCATAATCTTATCCTTTCCGGTCACATTCAATACTGTTCCAACCAGGTTGAAAACCGGATTCTGAACTGTTGTCGGATTTGAACTTGGATTTGAATAAGTCACAACCGGAGGAGTCGGTGTTTCTCTCACATAGTTAATCACCGTTTGATCCAGATCCGAACCGAAATCATTTGTTCCGGTTAATTCAAAGGTGTTTTGACCCGGAACCAGGGTTACGATACTTTGGAATTCCTGGGTTGATGGGTTAAATGTAAAGTTCGAAATGTAATTCCCATTTTGTCTGAAAATGACATTCGAGCTGGAGTTTACATTTTGAATCCTTCCTTTGATCACATAATTACTGGAATTAACCGTTGTTCCCGTTACACTTGGATTGGTAATATCTACAATCGGCGGTGTATTGTTAGCCTGAGTAAAATGAGGATCCGTTACAACCGGTTGTCGAACCGTATCTTGATAGGTAGTCGTGTGTTCGTAATGACTTCGTATGTGAAATTTCAGGTAAAAACTGGTGTAGTGATACCAATCATTCGCATATTTTCCTTTTGGAGAAACATGACCATCAAAATTGTCGGCCATCGTAAATGTCGTTTTGTGCTCAATTCCCAGGGAAACCCCTTTCGCAATTTGGTATCCGATACCAATACCGACACTCGGCATAAATTTCCCCATACTTGCAGGTGAATTCAAATCCGTTTCGAATTTCTTATCCGTTAGGGAGTGAATCTCACTTTGTGAATACGAGCTGGAAGCTAATTTGGTAGAATCATAGAGATAAGTTAATCCGTCAGATCCATGTAAATCTCCTTTTGTCCGGTACCAAGTATAACCGATACCTCCGAAAATATAAGGGTCCCAACCAGTCCGCTCTCTCAATTTATTAAGGTGGATTGCCAATTCCAGGCTCAGCTCATGCAATCTCGTACCGAAATTCAAGACTACCGGTTGACCTTGAGTATTGTACTCATTGTAAACCGGATTCACAGAGACGTTCGTTGAATCGGTATTATACCCTTTCCAAAGTCCGGTCAAATAGCGCAAACGCACATCAAAACTGATCGGTTTTCCGTAGTTGTAATTGAATTGATGACCCAGCATCAAACCGTATCCCAAATCCAATTTGTATGGAACATCTGTTTTCGTCCAGGTTGCTCCAACGTTTAACCCCCAAAACCAACGACTATCGTTGTCGTAATTCACTTTTTGGGAAAATAAGGAGGTGGTAAACAGTATACTTACAAGTAGTGTGTAAAAATATTTCATAGTCCAAAGTTTAATCTATTTCGTCACTTAACCATTCCTGTGCCAAAAAAGCACAAAAAGAGTTTCATTTAACAAAATTGACTTGGCGAAACTACAAAAAAACCATTAAAATATCCCTGAATGTATTAGTTTTACAATCATATACGCATTTTTCGCACATGAATATTCGAGCTGTTAAACTATTGTTAATCTCATTTTTTAGCGTGACTTCTGGTTTTTCCCAGTTGACAAATGATGGGTGCAATTCAGCTATGCCTTTATGTCCAAGCGTAACAGTTTCAGGTTCGAATATTGGTGCCACGGCAACTGTTTGTCCGGGATGTGAGGATGATTTCACTTTTTGCTTTTCCGGGACCAATAGTGTCTGGTATCAATTCACTACCAACATAACAGGGGGTGATGTCACTTTCAACTTCAGCAATTTACTCTTCAATCTTCAGGCAAGTCGTGGAACCGAATTACAAGCTACCATTGTACAAGCTGCAGTTCAATGTGATGCGGCAACATACACGATGGTAAGTAATTGTGAGGCCGGTTCAGCAGTCGGATTTTCCATAACAGCTTTAAGCCTTCCTGCAAATACGACGTACTACGTCATAATCAACGGGGCTAAAAACGCAGGAGCAACTTTACCAGCTGAGGCCACATTTGATCTGATCGGATCAGGAACCGGTTTCGACAGGCCGGTCCCAACAATTTCTATTGGAGGTCCAACCATTACTATTTGTCCGGAAAACCCTATATCTTTTACCGCTTATTTAACCAATTGCACAGATACCAGTGATTTCTATTGGTCTGTTAATGGCGTTTTGAAAGCAGTAACCCAGAGTTCTTTGTGGCTTACAAGTGATCTGCAAAATGGAGATGTCGTTTCTGTGGAATGCAGTTGTTTCACAGTTTGTCCTGATACTTTGAATTTTGCTTACCCACCTGTTACAGTTGATCTCATTACAGTTGACGCCGGTTCTGATTTCACGATTCAAGCTGGAAGCAGTGTCCAACTTGTGGGCATCTCAAACGGAACCGATTTCATGTGGAGTCCGACACAAACGCTCAATACCCCTTATTCGATCACGACCTACGCAACACCTGAAGAAACTACTGTTTATACCCTGACAGCTTTAAATGCAAATTGTTCGCTTTCTGATGAGGTAACTGTTTTTGTATCCAACAACCTGGATATTCCTGGCAGCTTTTCCCCTAATGGAGACGGACACAATGACAAATGGGTAATCGATGGAATCAGTTTTTATCCCGATGCACAAGTGGTCATTTATGATCGCTGGGGACAAAAAATAGCCGAAATTGCCGGATATAGCCTCACAAAAGCCTGGGATGGCACGAATAAAGGAAAACCGGTTTCTGACGGAGTTTATTTCTATTCATTGGACCTTCGCCAAAATAACGACACCAAACCGCTTAAAGGAAGTATTACCGTAATCCGCTGATGAAAAAGACGTTGCTCTGTATGCTTATTTTGATTACAAGTTGTTCCTACGGACAGCAAGTGAGTCACATGTCGCAATGGATGCATCATCAGTATGCAATTAATCCGGCTTATACTGGAATTAAGACTTGTCTTGAAGCACAATCCACATTGAGAGGTCAATGGATCAAGGTAGATGGAGCTCCTTATACCGGCTGGGTCAGTGTTCATGCTCCATTACAAGCAAAACGGCGCAAATTCTTAAGTGCCCGACATGGTTTGGGAGGAATGGTTTATTTGGATCAGATCGGACCGTTTCAAGATATCCGGGTGCAATTATCCTATGCAGGACATTTCAATTTCTCTCTCACAAATCGCTTATCACTAGGTTTAGCCGTTGGGGCAAGACAACTTTCTTTCAATTTGAATGAAGCAAAGCCATTGACGCCTGATCCGACGATCAATGGAAGTGCATCTCAGATTCTTCCGACCGCTACTTTTGGCGCCTGGTGGAACGGAAAAAACTATTTTGCAGGATTTACTTTGTATGAATTGATTCCCCAGAAATGGAATGTCATCGGTATGAATGCACAATCCCAGATGCATTGGATGGTTACCGGCGGATATAAATTCAGCATCAACCCAAAAGTGGATGTGTATCCGGGCATTTATGTTGCTTATACAAAGAATACACCCATTGAATTACAAGTTCATGGATTGATAGAGTTTCAACGAAAATTCAACCTTGGTTTGGGTCTGAGAAATACAGATGCTTTAATTGCGATGGTTGGATTTCGATTCAAAGAGAAGTGGAAATTGGGTTATTCCTACGATTTCGTTCTTTCCAAGATGAGACCGAACACGTTTCATTCTCATGAGATAACCCTTTCTTTTTCACCTTGTAAACAGCAAAAAGAAAACACCGCCGGTTGTGCAGATTTCGACTGATTTATCCGGCTATTCAGATTTCACTGTTTATAAGTATCTCTTCCCCCTATCTATGCCGGCTTAATTCTTTCGAAATTTGAGGATAAAGCATTTCTGAATGAAAAAACAACTTTCCATAATCGCGCTTACTTGTGCACTAGCAGCATGTGTACCTGCAAAAAAATACAATGAGCTTCTTGAAAGAGAAAAAGTTTGCAGCGAAGAATTAAACAAATACAAGACTTCAAGTATTGAAAACGAAGGAAAAGCAAAAGATCTTCAAGTAATGGTAGATCAGTTTCGCAAGGATATTATTTCATTGAAGAAAGATACCCTTGAACTAGGCTCCAATATGCGTTTCCTGCAAGCACAATACGATTTGATGGTTGCGCAAAATGAAGCATATGAGCAGAAACTGGACCAAATGCGTATGAAGGGGCAAAAAGAATCCGCAAACTACCAGGCAGATATTGATTCGAAGAATTTAGAGCTTCAACGAAAAGAAGATGCGCTTAAAACTTTGGAAAGTGAATTGATTGCGAAAGAAAAGCTACTTATTGAACGGGAAGAACGCGTAACGGAATTGGAAGAAATGATCAAACGCAAAGACGATGCGATGAAACAATTGAAAACACGTGTATCTGCAGCATTAAAAGGTTTTGAGAATAAAGGATTGACAGTTGTTGAGAAAAACGGTAAGATCTATGTCTCTTTAGAAGCGAAATTGCTTTTTGCCTCCGGAAGTACAACAGTAGAGCCTGATGGCAAAAAAGCATTGGTAGACCTTGCGAAGGTATTGGAAAGTGAAAAGGATTTGGAAATCATCGTTGAAGGACATACAGATACGGATAAATTGGCAAGCGCCTCACATCCTAAAAACAACTGGGAATTAAGTGTTCTGCGTTCTACTGCTGTTGTTGAGATCATGATTGGAAACAGTAAAATGAATCCCATGCAATTAATGGCTGCGGGAAGAGGAGAATATCACCCGGTCGATCAAAAGGACAAAGCTAAAAACAGACGTATCGAGGTTATTATCTCTCCAAACTTAAATGAGTTGTACCAGATATTGGACGGAAAATAATTCCACGGATGGACATCCAAGAAAGGCACTCTATTTGGGTGCCTTTTTTTGTGGATTATTCCTAACTTAAAGGTTACAAACAGAAAGATAATTCGAAATGGAACAAACATTAGTCATAGGAGCAACAACAAAAGAAGATCGTTACGCAAACAGAGCAATTAAAGCATTAAGAAGTCATAACTACCCGGTTGTAGCATATGGACAAAGACCAGGGACTGTGGGAGATGTTGAGATTGAAACAGAATGGAATCCGAATTGGGATATTGAGACAGTTACTTTGTATTTAGGTCCACAAAATCAGGAAGGATATATTGACAAGATTATCGCATTGAAACCGAATCGGGTGATTTTCAATCCCGGAACGGAAAATCCTGTATTTATTGAAAAATTGCGTGCAGCTAAAATTCATCCGGAAATTGCCTGTACATTGGTATTATTGTCGATCGGGAATTATTAAACCTCGCCTTGATTACGGGGCAAGGTTTAATGACTATGAACTAAGGGAAATATGCTCTTTCAACGCATGAATAACGGTTTCTGCAATCAAACAGTGAAAGGAATTCTTTTGATCCTCCGGAGCAGTCTCCAGGGCATTGTAATAACGCAGTCGGTTTTCCAATTCTCCTTTGATATTGGCAATCGGGTATCCGTTCTGCATTAGGATAAGGTTCATAACCAATCGACATGTCCGACCATTTCCATCAATAAACGGATGAATCCGTACAATACGTTCGTGCATTTCTGCAGCCAAAATGATTGGATGGAGGATCGACCTGTTCTCTTTGTAATAAACAAACACTTCTTCCATAAAAGGAAGCAATAGATAAGGCTCCGGAGGCAAATGAGAACTTCCGGAAATACGAACTCCTATTGAGCGGTAAACTCCTGCATTCTCACGATCAATTCCTTTAAGGATCAGATAATGAATTTCCTTAAGGACACGTTCTGAAAATGCAGTTTTATTTTGGATCAATTCGCTCAAATATTGAATCGCTTCAGTGTGGTTGATTACCTCCAAGTGTTCTCTTACAGATTTCCCTCCGACGGTAATCCCATCATTCACGACCAGAAAAGTTTCTTGCAAAGTCAATGTATTCCCTTCAATCCGATTACTTTCGTAAGTATAATTCAAATTGAAGTACTCTTCCATTTTACGCAATTGCAACTGATTCAACGGTTTTTTAGAAGCCCAAACCGCTTGTAAACGCGAACATTCTTTCAAAAGATCAGTTAATTCTGAACTGATTAAATTCTCTTGTTTTTTCTTGTTAAGCTTGTTATACTTTATTCGTCCTTCCGCAAAGCTCATTGCCTGATCGAACAAATGGTTGTTATCTTCAAACAAGGCATAAATGCGCTCACCCAGCCAGACAGACCGGGCTTGATCTTCATTTAATTTCAAATACTCAATTAAGAGACCCAGGTGTTTCTCAGAAGGCTGCCTGTCTCCTTTTTCATACTTGTTTAACAAAGCGACGTCAATACCGGAGAGATGTGACAATTCCTTCAACGTAAAATTGAATTGGTTGCGTGCTTCTTTTAAAATCTCTCCTAAACTCATTTTTAATTGACAAAATAAATTTAGACAAATTTAGTCAATTTATTGGGATAAAAAAATCCCCGATCAATTTTCGGGGATTTTTTCACAATATTAACATCGCATCACCGTACGAATAGAACTTATATTTTTCCTTAATAGCTTCATGATAGGCTTCCATCATTAAATCATGTCCGCAAAAAGCAGAGATCATCATCAATAATGTGGAAAGCGGCGTATGGAAATTTGTTACCAAACTATCTGCAATACTGAACTCGTATGGAGGAAAAATGAATTTATTTGTCCAACCATCAAATGCTTTCAACATGTTATCCGTAGAAACAGACGTTTCAACTGCACGCATGGAAGTTGTTCCAATCGCACAAACACGTTTCTTGTTCTTCTTTGCTGCGTTTACAATATTCGCTGCTTTCTCAGTGATTATTACCTGCTCAGAATCCATTTTATGCTTTGTAAGATCCTCTACCTCCACCGAACGGAAAGTACCCAATCCAACGTGCAAAGTAACCTCAGCAAAGTTTACACCTTTTAATTCCAGTCGTTTCAATAATTCACGTGAGAAATGCAATCCGGCAGTTGGTGCCGCAACAGCCCCTTCTTCCTTTGCATAAATCGTTTGGTATCTTTCTTCATCCGAATCCTCAACCTCACGCTTAATATATTTCGGTAATGGAGTTTCTCCAAGTTCCGTAATCTTAGCTTTGAACTCTTCGTAAGGACCATCAAACAAGAAACGCAATGTTCTTCCGCGGGATGTTGTATTATCAATCACCTCAGCAACCAATGAATCATCGTCGCCGAAATACAATTTATTTCCAATTCTTATTTTACGTGCTGGATCAACTAACACGTCCCACAAAAGGCTTTCACGATTTAATTCTCTTAACAAGAATACTTCAATCTTAGCACCTGTTTTTTCTTTGTTTCCATACATACGAGCAGGAAACACACGTGTATTGTTCATGATCATCACATCGCCTTCTCCAAAGTAATTGATGATATCTTTAAACAAGCGATGCTCAATTTTTCCGGTCTCACGGTGGATAACCATCAAACGTGCTTCATCACGGTTTTCACTCGGGTACTCTGCAATCAGTTCGTCCGGAAGGTCAAAACTGAATTCAGAAAGCTTCATTTTATTCATACAAGATGTATTTTTAGCGCTTTAAATCAAAAGAGCGCAAAAGTATAAAAAATCAGGGTATTTACAAAGGTTGTTCTTCAATGAATGTTATCCATTCTTCGACACTCTTGGAATCATTAATGTCATAAATTCCGGATTTGGTTCTCCGCAATGCAATTAATGTTGCACCGCAACCCAGCTTTTGTCCGAAGTCATGTGCAATGGAGCGGATATATGTCCCCTTTGAACACGAGATTTCGAAATCAATTTCAGGAAAACGGGTAGTGTCTATCCGGAAATCCATGATTTCAATCGTATTCGCTTTCAATTCTTTTTCAATTCCCGCTCTTGCATAATCGTAAGCGCGTTTGCCATCTATTTGCTTAGCTGAAAACAAGGGTGGGACTTGTTGTTGCACTCCTAAGAAACTCAATCGAACTTCCTCCATTTGTTTAGGAGTGATTCCATCGGTGTCTTTTTCAGAATTGTACTGAGTCTCCAAGTCATAAGAGGGAGTTGTCTTTCCCAATAAGAATGTTCCGGTATATGTTTTTGAATCGGATGTAAGGCCCTCGATCAACTTCGTATGTTTTCCGATACAGATCACCAACAAACCGGTTGCTAAAGGATCCAATGTTCCCGCATGACCAACTTTGAGCTTTTTCACTCCTAGCTTTTGACGCAAATGCCAACGCAGCTTGTTTACGGCATCAAAAGAAGTCCATTTCAAAGGTTTATCCACCAAAATGGTGCTTCCCTGAGCAAATTCTGTGATCATTAAATGATAGTTAATTTATATCCGGATAACAACAAGATTAGAATTACACCGCCAACAACGATGCGATACCAGCCAAATAATTTGAATCCATGTTTATTCAAAAATCCAATAAATCCTTTGATCGCAATAATGGCGACTATAAAAGCAACTACATTTCCAACAATCAATAAATTCACCTGATCACCTGATAATGAATCATGTTTTTCAAAGAAATCCAAAGTCTTTTTCGCAGTGGCCCCTAACATGGTCGGCAAAGCCAGGAAGAATGAAAATTCAGCAGCCAATTTACGACTCATTTTCTGACTCATACCACCAACAATTGATGCACCGGAACGTGAAACACCCGGAATCATTGCGATACATTGAAAACAACCCACTTTAAAAGCATCCCAATAGGTCATTTCTTCCATTTCATTGATTCGAGGTTTATTGAACCAATTGTCGACAAACAACAAAATTACTCCTCCAACCAATAATGAAATCGCAACAGCCAATGGATTCTCCAATAATTTATCAATGTGGTCAGAAAGCAACACTCCTAAAATCGCAGCCGGAATAAATGCTACAATCAATTTCAAATAAAACTGGGCACTTTGAAAAAACCGCTTGAAATACAAAACAAATACCGCAAGGATAGCTCCCAACTGGATCATGATCATAAACAATTTGGTGAAATCATCATTTTCAACACCCATCATAGCTGACCCTAAAATCATATGTCCTGTCGACGAAACAGGCAAAAACTCAGTTAGGCCCTCAATGAGAGCCAATATAATTGCTTCAAACCAATTCATGGATTATTCTTCGGAGTTAGGATTTTTGGCTTTCTTCATGATACCGTAAATCATTACAACAAAACCAGCTACGATCAAAATAGGAGCAACTGTAATTCGAACTGTAGAAAACAATTCTTTTTCATGGAACTCTGTTGGAGAATCTGCACCACCGCCAATCATCAAGATATAGCCAATAATATTGATTGCTAAACCAATGAAAATGATTCGTAGGTTTTCTTTTTTAATTGGAAAGTCGAATTTATTGTTCATGATATAAATGAATGTGGGGCTAAATTAATATAAATCATCCAATTTTGCACGTAAATATTTGCTTAGTGCAAACCAGGTCGAAACAATGGTCAAAACACAACCAATTATCAGTAAGGAAGCAAAAAGAAGCAAGATATCAATCAGTTTCAAATCAATCTCCACTACATCCAGGACATTATTCAATGCAAAAAATACCGTCATCAGAAAAGCCATTCCAATAATCCCGGAAACTAAGCCCTGATACATTGCCTGCTTCAGAAAAGGTCTTCGGATAAATCCACTCGTGGCACCAACCAACTGCATGGTCTTGATTGTAAATCGCTTTGAGTACAAAGCCAACCGGATAGTGTTGTTAATCATTGCGACCGCCACCACGATCAATAAAGATGCTACCAATAAGATCAGGAAAACAAATTGCTTGAAGCCGAGATTTACTTCTTCCAATGCCACTTTGTCGTAATTGACCTCAGCAAGCATGTCCCCGTATTTGGCATTCAAGCGGGTTTCAATCTCTTTCATTCCTTTTTTGGTCGCGAAAGAACTTACCGGTCGGAAATTGATAGTTGGAGGGAGTGGATTTTCACCTTCAAATATGGCTAAGATCTCATCTGAATTCTGATCGGCACCTTTAAATTCTTCTATGGCGCGCTCCGGGGAAACAAAAACAACTTCTTTAAAGCAGTCCCAGGATTTCAACTCCTGCCCCACTTGTTTGATATCTTCCGCATTGTATTCCGACTTAAAGAATAAATCCCCATGCAAATTTTCCCTGGCTTGTTTTTGAAGCGAATCCAAACCGATCACTCCCGCCAAAACCAAACCAATCATAAACAAAACCAACGAAATTCCTATTACGGTTGAAATGTAACTAGTTCGTAGCCCCTTCTTTCCTGTCTTTTCGATTCCTTTACTCATCAACACGAAATTACACTTTTTAGTTACATCCTTTTTTATTAATTTGAGAAGCTATTAACGAAGAAATGAACAAATTTCACCTTTTTAAAATTTGCCGCTACGCTAATTTGAATAGCTTATATTTATACCAACTTTAATTAAGACCAGGATGAAGAAAACACTAGTTTACACCGCATCACTTGCATTTATCGCTTTCGGAATGACTGCGTGCGGGGGATCAACAGAATCAGCAACTGAGGAAAACTTACCGGTAACCTACCAATTGGACGCTACTGCAACAACTTTAAAATGGAAAGGCACTTACGCAGGTGACGGACATACACATGAAGGAACTGTGAAAATTTCCGAAGGTTCGATCACCTATAAAGGCGACACTTTTGAATCAGGAAGCTTTGTCGTTGACATGAAAACAATCGAAAATGAATTGACTCCTGAAGAAGGTGCCGGCGATCTAAATGAATCCATTATGGGCGAAGGCTTGTTCAATGCAACTCAATTCCCGAATGTAGATGTGAAAATAAATAGTATCTCAGAGGACGAGATCGACGCCACATTAAAAGTTGCCGGAAAAGAAGTTCCCGCAAAAATGCCGCTGAAGATCAAGAAAACGGACAAGAAATTCACCGCCAAAGGTAAATTCACTATCGACTTCTCCGCAACGGATGCAGAAGGGTTCAAACCCAGCACTGAAAAGGGGAAAGAAACACAATACATCAAACCAGGAGTTGAATTCGACTTAAACTTGGTGTTGAAAGCAAAAAAATAAGCGTTTGTTTTTATAAATATCATTGGCTCGGATAAATCATTCGGGCCTTTTTTTTGCCAAATACACGCTGAACCAGGAAAATCACTTTTTCACAATCATCAAATTAAACATCGCCATTTAACACAATGTGTTTTTTATTTAAAATAATGTGATAATTTATCTTTACTGATTCATCGGATTTGTTTTTGAAGTATTTTTGCCACAAATTAATTCTCAGATGAACGTTTTCAAGTTTGGTGGAGCTTCCGTGAAAGACGCCAATGCCGTTAGGAATGTATCGCACATTCTTTCCCTTTTTCCTAAAGACCAATTAATTGTTGTGGTATCCGCCATGGGTAAAACAACCAATGCAATGGAAGAAATTGTAGATTCTCTATGGAAGAAGGATGAAAAACGTTACATGGAATTAATTGAAGACAGCTATCAGTTCCATCAGTTGATTGTTGCGGAGTTATTTCCTGAGAAACATTATTTCATTCACCAACAAATGGATGAACTGTTTGAATCCTTGAAGAATCGATACCATCTTCCAATTTCGGACAATTACAATTTTGAATACGATCAAATCGTTTCTTTAGGAGAGGTTTTATCAACCATGATCGTGGAAGCTTTCATGAAAGAAGAAGGTCACGCAACCGTTTGGGTTGATTGCAGAAAGATTATCCGTACCAATCACGAATACCGGGAAGGTGAAGTGGATTGGGCAAAAACAGAAGCTTTGGTAAATGAACGTTTACTGCCTTTGTTCAAGGATAAACGCATTGCAATTACACAGGGATTCATTGGTCACACTTCCGAGGGCTTCACTACCACCTTGGGAAGAGAAGGTTCTGACTTTACAGCTGGAATCCTGGCTTATTGTACGAATGCCTCAGGAGTGACAATATGGAAAGATGTTCCGGGAATGTTGAATGCGGACCCGAAATGGTTTGACGACACCATCAAATTGGAAAAGATCTCATTCAAGGAAGCAATTGAGCTTTCTTATTACGGAGCAAGTGTCATTCACCCGAAAACGATCAAACCACTTCAAAACAAGGGAATTCCATTGTATGTCAAGTCATTCATCCATCCTAACGCTGAAGGAACGGTCATTCAGGAGTCTCTTGATTATGATCACCTGGTACCTTCTTTCATTTTCAAAATGGACCAGGTATTGATGTCATTCACACCAAAGGATTTCTCATTCATCGTGGAAGAAAACCTGGGTGATATTTTCCAGCAATTGGCATTTTATGGAGTAAAAATCAATTTGATGCAGAATTCCGCATTAAGTTTCTCCATTTTATTTGACCGTTCTAAAACCGATCCGATGAAATTGGTGGAGAAATTTAAAGACCAGTACTCCATTCGCTACAATGAAGGACTGGAATTGGTTACTATCCGTCATTACGACCAAGCTACTATTGACAGGGTGACCATCGACAAGGACATTCTCCTGGAACAAAGAACACGACAGACCATTCGCATGGTAATGAAAAATAAGTAGGGACGTGATGCATCCCATCCCTACTTATTTTGTAACCAAGTTTATAAGTTTGCATTATCAACTTTGAAACTTATGAAAGGACTTTTACATTCACTTTTCATCCTCGCACCCATCCTATCATTCGCTCAAGTGAGCGTGTCTTCAGACTCCCTATCGTTTTATTTTGAGTTCAACAGCCATGAGATCGGTTTTCAAAATAAGCGCAACGCCGATACAAAAACAAAACTTTCAAAACTCAAAAGCCAATCATTGGTTCTTCGTGCCTACACCGATTCAACCGGTTCCAAAGAATATAACATTCGTTTAGCGGAATCCCGTTTGGAATCAACCAGGAAGCTATTGACCGAATCATTTCCAAACCAATTTTCCATTCGAACAGAAGTTGCGCTGGGAGAAGATCTTTCTCAAAAATCAGACGCAGAAAAAAGACGGGTTGATATCCTGGTTTCCACTTCGAACACAACCAAATCTTCCGGCGGAAAAAGAAAACCCTTCGAATTGGGAGTTCCCATTCAATTGGAAATTCAATTCATTTATGGAACAGATGAGGTAATAAAAGGCTCTTATGCCGATATACAATTCCTGATGGAAACCCTTCAGGCTGATAAATCATTATCAGTTACGCTTGCCGGACATGTTTGCTGCGGAACGGATAGTCAGAACCTTTCAGGAAAACGCGCAGAACGCATTAAACAGATCCTGGTGATGGAAGGAAATATTTCCGGCAGCAGGATTACGGCAATCGGATTTGGAAACAGGAAACCTTTGTTTGTAGAGGATTCGGAAGCACATAAGCAGGCAAACCGGCGGGTGGAAGCCACGTTTTACAAGAAGTAAATCTCATCTATATTTTAACCACAAAGGCGCTGAGTACGCAAAGTTTATTCAAGTCCCCTTTGCGCTCTTTGTTTCTTTGCGGTAAAAAAGAAAAGGGAAGCTTTCACCTTAGCTACGCAAGTCTGTTTAAGTAGACTCCTTTAAAAGTTTAAAGGGAAGCTGAAAACTCAGCTTCCCTTTTTTATTCTAAGACAGTCCAATGTAATTCGGTTAATTATGTGCACGAGGTATTGCTCCGTTTCGCATGAAACAGAGTCTCTTGTAAAAATATGTATCAGAAAATTTCGCGATAGTCAATATCTGTATCTACAAAATTCCATTGTGAATCAATGAGGATAGCAATCACCTCAATGAAAGCTTTTTTGAAATTTTTAATTCCAGTAGTTTGTTTTATCTCAGGAATTTTAGATTCAATTAGCTTCACCACTGATCTGAATGTGTTATTAGCTAATGCAGAAATGATCATGAAAACCGTGTTTTCGTTCATTTTAGCAAATGGTGGATATTTCCATCCAAAATCATTTTTCATAAAGCTAAATTGCCTCTCAGCTGTTCCACGATTGTTGTAAAAAAGGATTAGGTCCTCTGCAGGTGTTGTCCAATCATTAGTGGTAATCATTTTGTATTGATATCCACTTAATTCATTCCAAATTCCTTCTTGATAGCGTCTATTCTTCGATTTGAGTTTTTTATTTCTTTCAAGATCTTTCATTTTTTCCTGAACAGTTATTAAATTCTGATATTCATCTGAATCTAACTGAGAAAGTATTTTAGATTTTGTTGGGACTTTGAGTGCGATTACACGATAAGGTTGGTCGGTCATCCACATATTATATGATATTTCTGTAATCTCACATTCTTTAAAGTGGTTTGCTGTTTCAATAGTTACAGTTCTCCAGGAGGTCTGCTCTAGTTGACGAAGCATTTTTTTATAAGATGCATTCACTGGTGAAGACGTTACGAATTCAATTCCCCTAGCATTTAGCATCTTGAGATAATCAACTCTATATCCTGCTCCATCGGTACGAACAGTCTTTATCGTTATTCCGGCTTCTTGGAGAAGATTCAAACAATCTTCTACGCATTCCTTCATTCTGAAATCTGCAATTGAATTCCCATTCCGCATACTAATGAAAACCGGCATTTGATCAATCAAACAAATCATCGGATAAAATCCGTATTGATCTTTATCTTTCATGCTCATAGCATCTCGACACCTAGTATCAATAAATGTACAATCGACATCAAGAACATATTCCTTTCCTTCCTGTAAACCGCCCATCTTTTTGGTAGCATTTATTAAAAGGCGATTTAGGGGTATGTTATCATCATAGTAATTAGCATTTACTTGATAATTCATTTTACGTTCTTCTGTTTGTACCTGTGTAACCAACCTTTTCATTTGGTATCCGATATTGTCATGACTTGGAACCTTAAGCCCTGGAAGCTTTAAAAGGTCTTTACGTAAAGATGTCACTTGATTGATCTTTGTTGCTCCACACATACTTGAAGCTATCCATGAAATAATCATGTCGGAATATTTATAACGACATTGTTTAGCACGAGGAACATGTTCGTTTAAAGAAGAATCAATTAGTTCCGGAAGTTTACGTTTGAGCATTTCCTCTACTATAGGAATTATACCCCCATGCTGAGTAAAAACGAAGTCTGATCTTATTGCTCCCATAACAATCCAATCCAAAAAATTATCTCCTTATGTCTCGACCGAAAAAAATCGGTAATAGTTTCTTGTAGGGAAAATGAAATACACAGCTTCCCTGATGAAATAAAAACATTCATCTCAAACAGTTTTTAGGAACGCGGAAATTGAATTATACACCCAATAAATTGGGTACAAAATGAACCGCATTCTGGTTAATAAAAAACTAAACATGAATCGTTTCTATTCCCAATACAGAAAATATTAGGAAATAATCCAGGAAAGGATTACCTTAGCTTCGATTCTAGGAAAATCAAAAAGCCATGTATGCAGTTTCGTCGCTCGCTCATGGCTTTTTTTGTGTTTAGTACTTGATGCAAAACAAAGGGATATTCA
>Ga0247691_1000074_pt1 | contig 28383 bp, 51 predicted proteins | sample CNK32_metaG_FD_182721 | JGI IMG/M metagenome (GOLD analysis project Ga0247691, IMG submission 182721) | Soil microbial communities from Purdue University Martell Research Forest, Indiana, United States - CNK32 | ecosystem: Environmental > Terrestrial > Soil > Temperate forest > Bulk soil...
CTCAATGATTCAGCCCGCGCACCAGCTCGCTGCGCCGGCAACAAGCATTCCTCCGGGGATGCTCTCTCACTTCACCAGGAGACGCCCAGGAAACTGATTTGCCCATGTCCACCTCAGAACAAAATCCGTTGTTCACGCGCTCCGAGAAAGGTCGCTTCGGCCGGACCATAAAGAAGCGAGCCCGCGGAGCTGCGCGCAAAGGGCTGAGCAAAATCTTTGGTATCCCTTTGAGCAAGGGACTGGGCGGAGCATCGCCCAAAAGCTCACGTCGAACGGCGCACCGCACTACAGCGCCTGCCCGTGGATCTGGACCGTCCACATCGGTGCGCTCCGACGTGATCAGCGCTTTGCGCGGCCAGGGCTACAACGCGTCCACGGCAAAACAAATGGCTGAGGGAGTGCGGCCGGATGACAATTTTGAATCGGCATTCCGCCGTGTGATCTCACGCAACCCCGCGGAGCTGATCATCTTTGGCAATCCCAGCATGGTGTACAGCCGGAAAAACGTGATGAGGGCCAACCGTGCCGGCAACCCCATCCCCATGGCGCTGGTGCAGGCGTTTGAATCTGCGGCCGGAAGCAAATTGTTTGACGCGGTGACCAGCAAACCGCGCAAGAAGAATTTCTTTGGGTTGGGACGCAAGGGCGCAACACGCGAGACGGTGGAGAAGAGGAAAGACCAGGAAGCGCACTCGCTGTTTGCGGCCGGGGAGTTCGACAAAGCAAAGAAGGTCAAAAAGCAGTCGGCAAAGAAATTCGCGCGGCAGCAGGGCATCAAGATGGAAGGCGCGGGACGCAGGATCAAACGGCGCATCCGAAAAAGGCTTCAGAAGAAAGCCACGTCCGCCATTGGCCGGCTTTTCAATCCTGAGGGCACGGGCACAGAACGATCAGAGGAGTTGTTTGAAACGTTTCACCATCGCGCGGCCGGTGGAGTGTTTGAGCGGCAGAGATCGGCACGGCAGCGGAAAGATTACGCCATCCTGGGACCGCTGGTGGCGATCGGGATCAATCCCGAATACTTCGACAAGATGGCCGCGCGTGCAGGGAAAAAGCAGTGGGCTGATTGGATGGTTGAACACTATGACCAGCTTCCGCGCCTGGACTTTTTGACGCCAGGCCAGGTCACAGAGATCAAGCGCATCCTCGGGGATCCGGACAAATACGTGCAGGACGCGCCTCTGCTGGCCAGCTCACCCAACGGCCGGCAGCTCTACGCCCTGGCTGAAGACGTGCAGCTCGATCTCAGCAAGTTTGAGACAGACGCGCACAAGGATTTTGTGGACCTGGGCGATGCCACGTTTGTGGTTTACATCGCAAAGAAGCCGCACGAGGTGCGGGAGTGGGTCCACATGATGGGTGAAGACGGAGGAACACGGCCGCGCCTGATGTACGACCGGCTACGCAGGGAAGTTTGTTTTATCGGCGGCTCTTACGTTGTGAAGGCGCCGGGGATCATGCACTGATGGCAGCGAAGTTACAAAAACGGGGATCGGTTCTGGAGTTTCACTGCCCATGCGGTGAGGACCATGGAGTTTCACCACAAGTGCATACGTGGAACGGTTCCATGGATAAGCCCACGTTTCAGCCGTCGTTACTGTGTGAGCGGCTGGGAGTGCGTTGCCACAGCTACATCACAGCGGGGAAGATCCAATTTTGCAATGACAGCAAGCATAAGTTTGCTGGGCAGACGTTAGAGATCCCCGATTGGGATCAGCAACCGAAGGAGACAGCACCAATGGCAGAGATCAAAGACTTTAAATCGGGTGATGAGGTAATCATCCGCGCAGCAAACCTGAATGGGGTACGCGCTGAAGTGGTGTTCGTAACGAATACCAATGGGTTGATAGCATGCCGGATCATCAGCAGTGACCACCCATCTGGACACTCTCAGCTAGGGACAGTCGTAATGTTCACCGCGAACGATCTGGAAGCTGCGGATACACCGAAGGTTCCTGAAGTTTCACTTTAACCAATGGACCTGGAACCGCTAGTTGCGAACGTAGCCAGAAATGCGGCGCAGAAGATTTACGGGCCGCGCGGCGCAACGTTGGGGAAAGCAACAGTTGTTTTTTACACGCAAAGCGAGACGGAGATCCTGATCAGGGAAGCGATCAACGTGGAGCTTAAGAATCTGGGACTGAAGAAATGAAGCCAGGCGACAAAATACGAATCACTTTTCCCGGTCACCCGGAGGAAATGCACACCGTGGGCACGGTGACATACGTTCGTCCTGATGGCGTGATCGATGCGGTGATAGACGATTTAGAGCATCCGCTTGCGACAGTGGATGGGGTGCATCCGCTCGATGGTTCACCTATTACGAAAAAAAGGGTGCTCACGATCGCTCCCGGCAATTACGAGACGGTGTGATGAATGTACTTCCAAACCGGAACACAAAATCCGTTGGGATGGCGATCTTCAGGGTTATCTGGATCAGCGCCGCGGCCGTTGCGTTTCTCACGGTCGTTGCCCTCGCGCTCTACGGGCAGACGCCGCTTCCTGGGAGACGATGCCTCAGTGCTGGCAGCAGCCATGGCAGCAGGTGGACCGGGAGCGCCATCGAAGGCCAACGTCCAGCAGGTAGTACAGCAGGCGATGAGCCAGGGCGGATTGTGGACAACGGAGAACTGCACGGGAATCGTCTCCGGAGGGAGCACAGCATCTCTGGTGCTGAGTTCAGCCGGCGGAGCTGCAATCAAATTCGCCGGAGCCACGGGACCGGCCGCGCCGTTTGTTCTGATCGCGGGCGGAATCATGGAAGTGTTTGGAGCGATCTTTGGGCACCACGCGGCCAAGGTGAAGCAGGAGCAACAGATCATCTGCGCCGTGGTCCAGTCCGTGAACGATGCACTGAGCGTGATCGACCAGGCGGTCCAACAGAACGCAGTAACACCGCAGCAAGCCAGCGCGTCTCTAGACCGGCTCTATTCAGATTTGCAGCAGAACGTGCAGCCGATCTTGAAACAGGATTCCGGTCACTGCAATGCGGCGTGCTTCATTCTGGCAGAGGCGCGGGGTGTGATCGGGAAGAGGAAAGAACAATATGCCGCGATCGCGAAGCAACAAGCGGATGCAGCCGCAGCAGCAGCGGCGGCGGCAGCAGCGGCCGCTGCCTCAGCACAGGCAGCATTGAGCAATCCGCTGGAAGCGGCGGGATCTCTGGTGGACCAGCTCGCCAGCTCGTTCAATGTGCCCACGTGGGCCGTGTGGGGAGTGGGCGGCCTGGTGGCAGCAAAACTGGTGGGAGTGATCTGATGCAATACCCACTCGTTGAGATAACACTACATTCCTCTCCCTGTAGCTCGGGTGTTGCGGCCTGGAATATGGCGTGTGGGTTCCGCCTCCTTCCAGTTGTGATCTCAACGATAGCTTCAATTTTAACAGGAGTGAAAGCATGAGCAGCACAGCAACAATGATCACCAACTCACCCGCGGACACGCTCAACTGGCAGACAGAGCGCATCCGCACGGGCGATTACGAGATGGTGGGCTTTATCTGGAAGGTAGTACTGGAAGCATCGCGCGGCGCGGCTGTGCCTCAGCTCCAGGTGTCGCGGACCCTGGGCACCTGCATGGAGTGGTACGGATACGAGAATTACAAAGGCAAGAACTATCTCCCGCGGGTGGCGCAGACAAAAGACCGCAGCTCGCTGCTGCTACTCGATCCCATCAAGCGCGTGGATGGCTCCGTGGGCTTGCCGGACATTCCAGATCCCACGTGGCAGCCGAAGCCTCCCACGGATGAGGAGCTGCAAACGGTTGTCCCACTGCAGCAGGCGCGCATGATCCAGCAACACCTGTATGAAGAGGACGCGCAACACAATCCGATCGGCCGGGCCCGGGGGCAATTGAAGGGGACGCGATTCCTGGTGTTCGGTCCGGTGGTGCAGATCCTGGTGCGGCCGCTGGTGGGTGACAAGCTGATTGATGAGGGCTGGATTCTCCAGTGCGGAGTGAACCCGGCAACGGGCAAGCACATGGAGATGCTGATCCACCAGGACACAGGCCAGGCTCATTTTTACGAAGGGAAATTTCAGATCTATCGACCGGGATGAGGAAGCTTATTTACATCGACGGAGCAGTGGTGTTGTACACCACGCCCCGATTCAAATTTGTAAAAGGGTTGGTGAAAGAAGTGGCGCGATTGAAGACACTGACAGCAAAGAATCCCAGCGAGGCGCGCGGCATCAGGAAAGCGCTCCGGGCTGTTGGATTGAACTTTGAGTTTAAGACCGCGGGGAAGCGGCGCAAAAAAGCGAAGCGCAACCCTACCAAAAAGAGGAAAGCCGGCAAGCGTAGGACCCGGAGCAAATCCCGGCGCCGGCGTTAAAAGAGTTTTTTGATTGTGGTTGTTTGCGGAGCGCTTTGGGTATTGGGTGGTTGGCTACCTGAACGAGAAGCCCATCATTTTCCAGAGCGTTCCGCAACCCACCACACAACTGAATAAGAAGCAGGGAGACGTACATGAAAATTCGTGTGGTCAATCCATCAGGAAGATCAGGGCCGCGGCGCAAGCGCCGCAACCCGAGCAAGAGGCAATCAGCCGGGACAGGAGGTGTATTCATCGTGGCGAGTAAGAAAAGACGTAGCAGCAAACGGCGTCGCATGGGCGGAAGCCGCAGGCGTCGCAGCAGCAATCCAGGCTATGGCTTTGGACATGTAAAGCGTCGCAATGGCAGGCGTCGCCGCAACCCCGGTTTGGGAGGGTTCGGTGTACGCGATCTCACAGGGACGATTCTGTGGGGCACGGCCGGTGCGCTGAGCGCTCGCGTTCTTCCCAGCACGTTTTTGGGAACCAAGAACACGGGCATTCTGGGTTATGGAGCCAACGCAGCCACCGCCATCATTGGCGGAACGCTGGTGGGCAAGTTCATGAACCCGCGAGCCGGTCAGGAGTTCACTGCCGGCGGGCTAATCGCTCTGGGCTTGCGCCTGTTTGAAGATTGGATGGGCGGAGGTTCGCAGATGAACGGAGATCTCGGATATTACATCGAGAATTCGTTCCCGCTGCCGACATCTGGCCAAGGTCCGTACCTGCTCAACGCAGGTTACAACGGATCTCCCATGGCCAGCGTGCAGGCGCCTGCGCAAGTTGCAGCGCTGCCAGTAGCGGCCGCAGCAGCTTCAGCCGGCAACGCGGCAGATGAGCCCAACCGTTGGAGCAAGTGGGCAGCTTAGCGGTTCGCTGAGCCCCTTTGAGCCACGGTGAATACATGAACTGCTTTCCCCCTGAGCGATCCTCACGCCTGGTCAGCGCGTGAACGCTCGGGGTAGATGAAGACCAAAACGCATTCGGCGATCAGAACGCTCTCGATTGGAGGTGAAGAGAGATGAGAGCAACAAATCGCCAAAAGAAACAACGCGGCTTCGTAAACCTGCCGGAGGTCTCAGCAGCAGAGCTGGGACGCCCGCGGGCGCGTTATCGCAACCCAATCATGGCCGGCTATCTGGAAGGAATTACCCAGGGCCTCTATGACATCTATGCGGTTGCGCTGAACACCGCAACCATCAAGCTGACCCTGTTCGCTGTCCCGCAAGGACAGTCATACGCTCTGGGCGGCGTGAGCACCTTCGTGAAAACACCGGCACACACCAGCCAGATCCTGGCCGGCGTGCTGCAGGCGCCGAACAAACACATTGTTCGCGCCATCAGTGTGGCCACGGAAGGAAACGTTGTGGGCAACGATCTGGAGAAGTTCCTGAAGTGCTTCTTCCAGTTCAACGTGAACGGCAAATCGTATCAGGACACCCTGATCGAGCGCCTTCCGGGCGGCGGCGGTCCCTTCGCAAGCATGATGGGCACCTTTGCCGCGACCAACGGCTTTTCGCTTACCGCGAACGGCTGGCCGGATACGCGCAACACCTACACGCTGGCATACGGTGGAGTACCGATTGAGCAGCAGCAGAATTTCAACTGCGTAATCGATCCCACCATTTCCAACGTGTCGGCTTCTGCCTTCACCACAGCCAACACCGTGATCGCTCCTGGCACGCCGATCGCCGGCACCGGGATCTTTGCCCACGTGTACCTCGATGGGACTTTGTTCCGCGCGGTGCAGTAAAGCAGCAAGTGAAAACGATCATCCCCGCCCGGCCACGCACCAACAATCGGGCGGGGAAGTTCTAAACCAAACACTTTTTGAAACGAAGGGAAAAAACCGATGAAGAAGATTCTCCCCACTCTGCTGCCGCTGCTGTCCACCGCGGCTATTGCCCTGGTCCCGCAATTGCAGTCCTTCCTGATCGCCTTTGTAACAGCTCATCCGGCCTGGAGTTCGTTCGCCACCGCCGCGGCGTTGATCCTAAACCATTGGCTTCCTTCCCCTGGCGCCGCTCCATCTGATTCCACCATCGCAAAGATTGGAACCTCCGCTCTGCTCTGTCTGTGCCTGGTGTCTCTTCTCATCTTCCCGGTGGGCTGCACCGTTCCAACCGTACTCGATACCGTGATTGCCGACATCCCCATCGCAACCGACATCACTCTTTCAGCGGTCAATATTTATGAAATCACTGACGGCGTAAAAGAGCCTCAGGTTGCCGCGGAGATCCAGCAGTACTCAGGCGAGCTGGCAACAGATCTCAAGTTGCTCTCTACGTTGCTCGCTGAATACAAGGCCAGCCCGAATGATGGAGTGCTGCAACGTCTGGACGCCGGCTTTAACACCGCGCAAGGCCATCTCAATTCTTTATTCCAGGCGTTCCATGTCACCAGCCCGCGGACGCAAGCCGCGGCATCTTCCGTGTTCAACCTTGTCCACGGAGTGCTGCTGAGCATCGCTCGTTTGCTGCCTCCGGATAAATCAGCAGTCGCGCCGGCCGCGGCCCAGGTTGTTTCCAGGGCCGATGCAGGCGGATTTCCCGAAAACGTTTTTAAACCGAAAGACCTGGCTGACAGCTTCAACTGGCAAATGCGGAACCTCAACTTGAGTGTCCGCGTTCGCACCCACTGAGATTTTTTCAACCAACGCGCGCGGAGGCAACGTCCTCCGCGCGGCATTACGAAACTAGGAGCAAGAGAACTTTATGTCATCTCCAACAGCAGCACTGGCAGCCGGCGTGACGTGCCCGGTGTGCCGCGGCCACAGAATTTTGGGAAATCCCCCGCGCGCGCAAGCCTGCCCGGCGTGCGACGGCACGGGCGTAAAACAGACGCAGCCCATCCGCGTGCCTTACGATTTTGTATTTCCCAACGTGGTGCTTACCGCCTTACAGGTGGGAGTGCCCGCGGCGCCGCAGTTTGACGCTGACGCCGACTTTGAGTGGATTGAAACCGTGAGCACTCAGACGGGAATTTATTCCGTCCAGCTGACTGACACGTCCACCGGGCGAGTGCTCTCCACCTCCGCGGTGAACAGCCTCAACTTCGCCGGGACGGCCCAGTTGCCGCACGTGCTGATTGAACCGTACATCATCCCGCGCGCGTCAGTGATCCAGGCCAAGTTCAACGACTTGAGCAATGCCGGCAACACCGTGCAGTTGGTCCTTCGCGGATACAAGCTGTTTCCACGGAATAACCCTGCGCAAGGCTCGCAGGGCGCGATCGTCCAAGGCTAAAGGGAGACGGGCGTGAATATCTGGGACCAATTCAAAACGAACATCCCGCCGCGGCATCCGCTCGGGCTCTGGCTATCGCGGCGCAAGCTGTGGTCGCGCGCGTTTGTGCCGGCGCGTAAAGACCGCGTTCAGCTCCGCGGGCGCCGTCCGTACTCTGTGGTTTTTGGCGGCAACACCGCTGTGGGCAATGTGCCTGGGCCGGTGACGATCCCCGCAAGCCAGTATGTGGAGCTGCGTTACGTGTGCCAGAGCGACTTCATCTGGTGCGCCACCATGATCAACACCACGGTGGGTGGGACCGCGGCGAATCCGGGAGTGCGCGTGCAGTTGCGTGACATCTCTACATCTCCGGGCAGAGGAAAGAAGTTTGCCGGCATCGGTGTGAACGATTCCAATTTTGGCGGCTCAGCCCAGGACACGCGCTTTTTGCGTAAGCCGTACCGCTTCCATGCCGGCCATACCATCCTGGTGAAAATCCTCAACCTGCAAACGCAGAGCAACAACGTGCAGTTGGTGCTGGAAGGAGTTCTGGATGAGTAGCACTCCCACACTTCCCCCTGATGCGGTATTTCCCGCGCACCTGTGGATGCCGATTGATGGCATCTCGTTTGACTACACCGCTTATGTGGCTACGCCGGCCGTGGGAAATTCCATCGCTGTAGTGCAGTTCACCGTGCCTGAGGGTTATTACGGCGCGATCAAACAGATTGGCAACGTTTATGTGGGTGCCGGCTTTGTTGAGGGATCAGGCTCTCTGGTTTGGCAGATCCAGCAAAACGGAGGCGTGATCCGCAATTACGACAACATCCTCTCCAGCCTGGGCACGGTCTCCGCTCCCGGCGAGCTGGCGGGAAGAAGCATTGTGCTGGACGAATTGGCGCTGGTGACTCTGCAAGTGAACAACGTGAGCCTGGTAGCCGGTGGAACGCAGGTGGGAGGACGCCTGAGCGGATGGCTGTTCCCCAAGTATCGGCTGCCTGATTTTTCGGGAATCTGGGAGTAAGCGATGTGGCCACACTTGAACTTGACTATCGACGTCGCGGGCTGGCTGGCGATCCTCGGGATGCTTTGGAAGGCCAACCGCGTACTGAATCGCGTGTGGGATGTGCTCCAGGAATATCCTCCGCACCGTCACGTAGGGAAACAGGTTTTGTATCCCAAGGGGATGAAGCCGGAGCACAGCGAGGATCTGGAAGAACACAGCTCCGCGGCGAGAGCGTAAGCGCAACTGAGTATCCAAACCTGCAAAGGAGCCGTCACTGGGCGGCTCTGCTGGGAGAAAAGAACTGGCAAGAGTTGGTTGATGAATTTGGCAGCGGAGCACTGGCCGCAAAGAGGAAAAAACGATGAAAAATGCATTTCTCACAGTAATGTTGCTCCTGGCGATCGCGACCTCCGCGTCCGCGCAAGGGCCAACTTACACCGTTCCACTTACACAATCGAACACGATCTTCAACGCCGTCACCGCGGCCACCATCTCCGGCTGTCTCTCCAATCAGGGTCAGAATCTTTGGTTTTCTAACTACCTCGTGAGCGGCGGAACTCCCAACACGATCCAGTACCGTCTGGAATACAGCTACAACAGTGACGCGGCCACCTGCACCACGGGCACCTGGTTTGCGATGAGCGATGACGCCACTGATTTGACTCAGGGTGAGGTGATTGGTGTTGGTTCGTACCCTTTTATACGGGCCAACCTGGTGAGCTGTGATGGATGTAATCCCGCGACGTTCACCGCGTTTTATAACGCCAGCTCTTCCACCAACGCGGCGCTCTACGGCTTCTATAATCCCAGCCAGCAGGTGAGAAAGACTGCATTCGTCTCAGCGGCGGCAAATGCCAACCAGACAACCACTGTGGCGTGTCCTTACGGATCGACTTCAGGCTTCCTTGTGTTCAACAGCACCGGGACGCTTCCCGCCAACTCTACTCTCTCTCTCACTCTCCATTATGGATCGTTCTCCACTTCGGGAATCGGCATAGGACCTGCTTCTCTCGGCTACACAGGTGCTTTCACCATCAGGATTCCTACCGGATCGACGCCATGCACCACGGTGGACGTGAAATACACCTCGGGCGGCGCCAGCACCAAAAAGGTCTCTGCTCTGTATTTCTTTTTTCCTCCCGGATCAACCAATCCTCCGGGTGTACAGCCGGACAGCCCAACTTTTCCAAATCAGGAAGTCACCTCGGCAGTGAATACCGCAGTTTCAGTGACCCTGACTGGAGCCACAGGGACACCGCAGCGGGGCTATGTCTATTCAGTGAGCGCGCGCTGTTCAGCCGGCACAGCTCAACTCACAATCACTGACGGCGGCGGTGGCGGCACGCAAATCTATTCCACCGCGGCAACGCAGGTGGGAACAAGCAACTTTGATAAGACCTGGCCTGTCGGTCTCTCCAGCAATCCCACTCCGGCCACTCTTCCCAGCCAGCTTACGGTGACGCTGGGAACTTGCGGCGCGGGCAACACCGGAACGCTTGACATACAGGGAAGCGTCTTCTGATGAGAGGCTTTTATCCAGTTCGCAGGCGCAGAGGGATGCGCCAGCTAGGGTATCCAGTGCTCCCGGATAGCTTCATCACAGCATCGGGAATGTCGGAATCTTTTTCTCCGCAGACGCCTGATGCACTCATGGTGAGCATCTTGCAGAGCCAGGGCCAGCAGTTGCCCGCGGACCTGGCGGCAAAGTGGGCCGCGGCTCAGGCGGGCACGCCTCCGCCTTCCAGCTCGCCGGCAAATCCCGCGAATGGAGCGCTTACACCATCAGGCCAGCCCATCTCCACGCAAACCGGCCAGGCCGTAACACTGGTGAACACCATTGCCATTGCGCCTGGTGTGTTTAGTTGCGTGATGTCTGATGGCAGCTCGCACTATTGTGACGCGAATTCACAGCCGATCAGCTACACGCCTCCAGCTCCCGTACCTATGACCACGCCGGCCGCGGGATCGCAACCAACATCCACGGTTTCGCCAGTCGTTACGCCCGCACCACAAACAGGAATTACTTCCGTCACCCCGGTTGCTGTGACTCCGGCCGGCGGGCAAATCAGTACGACCACGGGCACCCCTGCATCAACCACCGTTTTACCCGCGGGCGTGCAGAGCACGCTGGATTCACTCACGACCTGGCTAAAAGGTTCGCTGATTGGTGGAGTACCTAACTGGCTGATCCTGGGCGGAGCCGCGGCAGCATTTTTTATGTTCAGTGACGGCGCCAGCTCATCAGGCCGGAGACGTTGAGATGCCAGAGCACTGTATGTCGGCAAGGACGATGGACGAGCAGTGCCCGTTTGCAACTCCCAACGGCGAACCTCCGAGCGTGTTGCACTGCGCTCTTCAAAAAGGGCATGAACATTTTGGCTATGGACACGTTGATAGTTACGAAGCTCACGAAGGAACGGTTGAGAGCTGGCATAAAGACTGGTTTCAGCTACCAGAAGATGAGTTGATCAGGTTGCGGGCTGTGCTGGGCTATAAACAAATATTTTTTAGGGAGTTACCACAATGAAAATGAAATTTGCTTTGAAACTCGTTCTGCTGTTCTGTCTCACTGACTGGCTTGCCGGCGTGGGCATGCCGTTCTTCGATCTCACACAGCTTGCAGCAGCGCAGACCATCACTGCTGTCTCCGGAACGGTGCGAGACGTGAATGGAGTTCCTTACGTGAGCTGCACCGTGCTGCCTCAGTTTGTGAACGTGAGCGGCGGAGCAACACCAACTGTCACCGCCACGGGCGGACCGGTTGTCCCACCCACCAGCCCATCGAACTGCAACAGCTCGGGCGTTTTTTCCGTTAGTGTGATCGCCAATGGATCTGTCACGCCGGCCAGCACGCATTGGCAATTCCTGATCTGCTCAGCTGCGGGCACGCAGTATCCAGATCCAGGCTCCTTGGGCGGCCAGTGCTTCACCACTGGACAGATCACAATTACCGGATCGACCCAGGACATCACGGGCAACATCAACGCCGTCCCGCCTCCAGCGCTGATCTATGCGGACCTGACGCAAAGCCTGGGATCGTACCAGGGCACCACGTCAGTCCCGATTACTGACGCCAACTTTCACGCGCTCATTGCTGCCGGCTCTGACATTCAGATCCCGGCGAACCTGGCCAATATCAGCACACGCAAGATCAGAATCCATGGTTCAGGCGTGTACACCAACGCCGCGGCCTCTCTTCTGAACGTTCGTGCGGACCTTTGCACGGTCTCAGGATGCGCAACCGGAACCGATTTTGCAGCGGCCGGCTGTTCGGTGACCACCACAAACCAGGCGAACAACCTCAGCAACGGCCAGTTCTCCATTGATTGCACACTGACAACCACTTCCACCGTGGGAGCAAGCGGAACCCTGATGGCGAAGGCGTTTGTATGCGCCAACCTGGGCGCCGCTACATCCGCGGTGCAGTCATGCTTTGAAGACACTGCGACAGCCGTTTCTGCCGCGGTGGATGAGACGGTGGCGGAGTTTATCAATATCTCGTTCAAGTTCACCACCAGCAACGCTGGCAACTCAGCGATTTTGCTTGAGGCAGATGCACAGGTAGTTCGTTAAAAAAAAGCCCCTTTTTGTCCGGAGGAAAAGCATGATCACCAACAACCCAGCCAGCTGGCCAGGCGGGGACAAGGTATGGGACGTATGCCGCGCGATCGCAATCGCGGAAGGCGCCAACGTCCTGGGATCAGTTGCGGACCGGCTGAACAATCCAGGAGATCTGAGCAGAGGTGATGAGCACGGCCAGCCGGTGATTGGATACGTAACGCTGCCCGATGGTGAAGTCGCGATCCAGTTCGCGAGCAAAGAAGCGGGATGGCAGGCTCTGTACCTGAAGATCTCAAACATTGTCACCGGCCGCAGCTCCACTTACTCCCCTGATATGAGCTGGCGGCAAATCGCGGCCAAGTATGCCGGCAACTCCAGCGCGTGGGTGAATAACGTAGCCAACGCGCTGGGAGTAAGCCCTGATTCTCGGTTCGGAGATTTTTTTTTTGAAGCACAAGGGATCGAGATCGCGCCAGGCGTGACCGTGCTGCCTCCGCAAGCGGATCCTGGGGCAAATACATCAACCGATGCAATGGTTACTGCAGGAGGGCAAATACAGCAGCTTCCCGGATGGGTCTGGATCGCGGCCGCGGGGCTGGGACTGATCGTGTGGATGCAGGACTGAAGTACGTAGTCACGTGACATCACATCTTTGCTCTACATCTCTGCTTTTTGCCCAAAGGGCTCCACGCTCACACGGTTGAGATCGCGGTTGGCATCGCGATTGCTTTTGCACCTTAAGAGGAAAGCCTTTTGTTGGTCGGGGATGCGCGAAGGGGTCACCATGCTGCTCAAGGGAAGGGAAGATCGTGGCACCCCTTCGCATTCCAGCGGCGCACCGTTCGTGTTGGTGCGCCTCCCTACAAGACTGTTTCCACAGCGGAGGATGCGGAGATCTTTATTGCTGTTATCTAGCTTTTGGTTTTAATCAGAAATCTAAGAGAAAGGGCTTAATCACCGCAAATACATACACCTCCACATTGGAAATTCATACACAGGCGTTTGGGGCTACAACGGTTTTTCATACCTAGCTTGCTTCGCAAATTCACACACTATTGAGAGAAATCCACAGGTGTTACCAGGTTGGTTCCGGGAACGGGCAGGATTCTACCCCCGAAAAGGGATGCGGCCAGCGCTTTTGACGCCGGCCGCGGGATTCTCACGGTTCGCCGGGTGAAGGAGAACCGCTCGACTGAGCAACTCTACTCCACCTAAAAATCAAAATCAATAGTGTTTACGCGGGTTTCACGAAAAAAGGAGATGGAAGACACTGCTCCCATCTCCTGTCCCGCGTGGTCTCTGCCAAGATAGACGCGGGATCAGCAAAGAGTGAGGTTAAGTCACTCCCGCTGAAAAGGAAAAAGTACCTTCACCAGATTGGCACGCAGCTTGCTAGCGCCCAGGCGTCGCCGCATCTCGTTGTAGTACGAGAGCAGCAGATGTTCTTTACCTTCCCACTCGTCCAGGACGCGTCGGCACAACTCCACCGCGGCTTCCAGCTCGGCCTGGTGTTTCTGATCGAGCCATTTCTTGTGCCACGCCACCAGCCGGTTGAAGCGCGCATGCTCATTGCGCGCAATCTCTTTGTCCAGGGTCCGCGAAAAAAGATAGATGATGAGCTGCGGATCGCGGCGCTTGATGGGATCGCTGGAGCTGCCGCAGCCAGGACATTTGCCGGTGTACAGCGGAAGATTGCGGCACTTGTTGTTCTGGCACTTGCGCCACGCATCTCCGGGAGTGGTGCGGATCATCCCCAAGCGTTTGAGCGTGGTGAAATTGCGGCTCACGGTGGAAACGCTGAGCCCCAAAGCCGCGGCAATGGCGTGCTCTGAGTATCCGGTTGATCCTTCACCATTCAACTCGCCGCGCTTTTTCACGCGATCGCCTTTTTGGCCGCAGCCGGGGCAGAGCTGATCGCCTTCAAATGTTTTGCTGCACTTGCCACAACGGCGCAACTCTTTATCCAGGCCGCGATCGATCAGGAACTGCATCTGCGCTTTGCAGAAGTCAGTCATGCCCGGCTGAGGTTTGCCCCGCGAGTCTTTGAATGCCGGTGACGTGAGGATATAGCCATCTCCGCCACACTTGGGGCAGATCTCCTGTGTCGGCAGATTCATCTGTCCCATGGTGCATTCGCAATCGCGATCGGTGGGCATGTTGGGGTGCCACCAGTAGCCGGACTTCGAGTAACCTTCCAGCGACTGTTGCGGTCCCAGCCATCCAACAAATTCATTCCCGTCTTTCCGCTTGCGCTGCTTTTCCAGTGAGAACAGTTCCGGGCCGAACGTGCGGGCCAGAAATCCCACCTGATTAGCGCCGGCACCCGCTCCGGGACGGTCTCCATCTTTGCAGGCCAACGCATAACTCTGAGCGACGCGGAACCCTCCATTGCGGGCGAGGATGGGGCCAACGTGCTTGCGCGCACGCACCCCATCCCTGTTTGCCCGCCGGCAGTCAAATCCTTCCCCTTCGACTGCCGCTATACCAGGGCCGGGATTCTCCATCCCGTTTAACGCTGACTTATTCTCAGGTTCGGGCAGCGACCCCGCTCCGGAAGCTTGTTTTAATACTCCGTGTGAAATCGATCCAGTGGACCTGCTTCCTCTAACCACTTTTCCATGCGCACCAGCTCTCCCCTCACTTTCGTCTGCTCTTTCGGTTTGAGGTAGGGAAGAATTGATCGAAGGATGGTCACAGTGTTGCGGACTGTCAGATAAGCCAGTAACCTGCTCACTCCGTGCCTCCGTGTCTCCGTGGTGGAGATTTTCTTTTTTCCAGTGCGGATGATTTGCCGCGATCGCGCTGATCTTCTCGCTCTGGCATTCACGCCGCGGTTTCCCGTGGCACTTACATAACTTGTCTTCACGCCACTCCGGATGCACCTGGTGACAACGGCAGGTACACGGCAGAAGATGCTGTTTGCCGGCAGGCGCGCAGTTTTTGCAGCCAGCTCCGAAGCTGGAGAACATGGCCAGCCCCTTGGTGAGCGTTTCACGCGAGACGCCCAGGATAGCGGCAATTTCTTTGTGACGCACGCGGTCCACCATTGCGCCCGGATCTCCCAGCTGGGGCAGCGCTCCGGAATACTCAAGCGCCCACCAACGGGAGACGAAAACTTTTTTGTACTCACCGCAGAAGGCCAGCGGCGCGCGCCACAGCTTTTTCGACGGCACCAGGGGCGGCATGTCGTATTTTTCCTGGAATAGAAGAGGAGTCTTCAGGCGGACACCTCCGCGCGGTACTTACAAACAAACTGCCACAGAGGCAGTTGCCGGCAATCGTCGCAGACGAACTGAGCCCACACATCGATCAACTGATGGCAGAGCACACACCGCGGCTGGCCGATGACCAGCGGCGTGCGGACCGGAAGCATGGCCATCTGACTCATGCGATCTCCGCGAGTTCGTTTGTCACTCCCTGGAGTGCAGAGCGAACGGCAAAAGGCGTTGCCTCATCATCAAGAAATTCCGGCCTCACATAGCTGCACTGCGCTTCGCCGGTGATTCCGTTGTAAGAGTCCAGATCGAGCACTCCCAGCCGCAGCACATGTCCCTTAAACAGATATTTTCCTTCCGCTAGGCCGGCCAGGGAATTGTTGATGGATTCAGGCAGACGGTCTTGTGTCTTTCGATGGAACTTCCGTGTGAGCGTGGCAGCCACGTGCATCAGCAGAAACCTGTTGCTCACATGTTTTACCGCATGCTGAACGAGTTCACTTCTCAAGAGACACCTCTTTCTTTTCCAGGTGTGTGTACTTGCCTACCAACTCGACATCCAACCCTAGTTCGCGGGCGCATTCCAGCGCGCGCTGGCAACCGTGCTCAGTTCCTTCGTTGTGGCACTTGACGATCAAAGCACGCAGAGCCACTGTGAGCGTGTATCGCCACTCATCAGGAATGAAGCAACGCCTTCGTTTCTTAACCCATGGCTGCGTCATGCGTTGCCGCATCTCCATCTGCGCTGCTGGCAATCTGTCCCGGTTCATGCGTGATGCTCCTCAGAAGTTGGAATCGGAGTTGGAAACGCCCGGTTCAGTTGCTCCATTGCCAGCTCCCACTGCGTGTCAGTGACAACCGTTCCAAGAATGCAGACGAAGCGGGAGAAATATTCCCGCAGATCGGCAGCGGCATCAGGGATTGAATTCACAACATCAATCGCGAGCGAGGTGCGGCGCATCCCGAGAGTTGCAGACAATACGCCGGCGAGATAGCCCAGCCTATGTATCGGCATGTTGTGGATCTGCTCCCTGATCTGATCAGCGGTCATGTGCGCTCCTTCCACAGCGGGGAACACGGCTGCTCTAAAAACGGTTCGCTCAGCCACTCGTTCTGTGTCTCCCATTTCTCCAGCAATTCTTCTTTGCGTGGATCGTCATCAACCAGCGCTTCATATGCCTCACGCTGCAACACGCGCTGCTCTGTGTCTGTTGCCTGGGAGATCAAAACACCAAACATCATTCTTCCTGCCAGCTGGCGCACCCGCTTGACGTGACGGTTTACACCGAAACAAGCCCGGCCGTTTCGCGGCATAAGCACGCCCAGAGTTTGCGAGGGTGTGCCTTCACCCATCACGCGCCAGAGCCGCGCGTGCTGAATCCACATCTCCCACTCGCGCTCGCCCAGCTCGCGGCGGAGAACTGTTTTGATCGCGGTCCACACATCAAGAGCAGAGATCTGGGTTGGGGCGTAGTACCCTGGTCCGCCCGCTTCATCTGCGTTGAAATGAATCATGCGGCAGCCCCTTTCCGGCGCTTTGATACACCCATGCGTTTTGGCCTCTCTTTGACCACGTAAGCAATTTCGTTCAACGTTTGGATGGCCTCTGCGGAGCTTAGAATCCCTTTCTGGACTTTCGACTTGCGTTTACGCTGGGCCTGTACCTGAGAAGTACGAAATTGCCGAAACAGACGTTTTTCATCCGGCGTTGATGGCCGGCCGCACACTGAACATTGCCGGTGATCGCGCTCAATTTTGCGCAGCCTGGTGAGTCGCTTCTGATGCTCAGCGCTGCACGTGATGGCGCGGCGGCGTTGCCGCTTGCGCGGGATCTTCCGCGTGCAGATGATGCAGAAAGTTTTGAAGCGCTTTAGGAGGGTTTCCGGCGTCACGCGGTCCTCCTGAATGGACTCCAGCAACCACAGCCGCGGCAAGTTACAGTGATCGAGCTTTTCTCAACTTTTACTGGAGTGGATGCGAGAAAGGCTTCACCACAATGCAAGCACCGCGGAGTTCCATCAAAAGAGCAATCTGCGACGGTGAACCGGCGCGCCGGCTTTTTACGATCGCCCGGTCTACTCATGCCAGTCTCCTAGATACACGCCGCTGTTTTTGGCACTTTGATTGCCGGGGGGGGGCGAGCTGCCAATCTGGACGATCAACGAACGGCAGCGGTGGATGTTGCAGTTGCCAACGGTTATAGAACAGCGCCGGTCCGCGGGTGAATTGACCAGGCTGCAACGGAGTGCGCTTTGGTTCACGCACTTCAAACTTTTGTAAGCAGCGGATGGCGCACTGATCGCCAACACGAATCAGCCACGCATGACGCAAGGGAAGTGAACGGTCAGTGGATATCCACACGGTGGAAAACCAGTAGACGTATTTGCGGGCGATCCATCCCGCGGCCCACATCAGGGCCATCTTTTCCTGAGACTTCAATTGCCGGTACGGAGGATCAATGATCGCGGCATCGCAGAAGTCCCGCGGGAACGGCGGGAGAAACGCATCGCCAACTACGTGCGGCCTGGTGGCGGGATCAATGTCCATGCGGATACCAAAGTCCGCCTGGCCTCCGAAGAGATGCACCACGGTCTGTCCTTGCGTCTCCTGGAGTAGAAGTTCACGCACCGCGGGCGGGAAGCTCCATCCGTTGCGGCGATTGCCATGCTTGCGCCGCGGGCGATTAGTGCCGCAGAGAATCACATCCACGGGACACGCGGTTGTGCCGTGGCCGGCAAAGCCGGCAATGCGTCCGCGCTTGCGCACGATCTTTACGCGCGCCAGCTCCTCCAGCGGGGGTAGATCGAGAAATTGAGCGCCGGCTGTCACAGGCTTGGCTCCTTATAGGTACATTTCGGATGCCCGCAATAATCGTTGAGAGGAGGCGGAGACGGCGTTTTACCTAAGTGAGGTTTTCGATGAATCGTGATCGAGTCAAGTTCCCATTGCGTGGTATTCGAGGAGGAGTAGCACTCCCACGAGCAGGAATAGTCGTACCCTCCATGAGACACACGAGTCTGGAAAAATTCTCTATCAGCGCCTTCGACACGACACACGCGCGGCAGATACCTCGTCGTTTTCTGACAAATAGCCGCTTCCTTTACCGGGAACTGCAGCAGAGCAAACAAAATCAACAAGGTGTTCACGGTTCCACCTTGACTTTCTGGATCTCCACTCCGGCAGCATGGGCCGCGGCTCTGATTACTTTCTCCGCCAATGGAGAGAGATCGTTATCTTTCACGAAGCGCGGCAGAGGAAACTCTTGCGACGCTACGGCTGGCTTTCCTCCGTTGGAGATTTTCACTGCAATGGAGACGGTTGTTTGTTTCATGCGAACAGTCCTTTCTGCACTGGGGCGGGCGGTAGAGCGGCGCGGGCCTGGTGCTCAGCCTCAGCTTTTTCCTCGCAGGGAATGCAGACACGTGTGACTTTATGGCCTGAAACACGATGCTGCGTGTTTGCCTTGCAGTCCTTGCACCATCTGGAAACGGATTGAGTGTTGCCACTGTAGTGCTGCGTCATCAAGCCACGCTCTGCATGACAGATACAGCCTCCACGGGCGTTTCATCGCCTTCCAACTTGCCCACCAGGCGATAGCGGATTGTCTGATCGCTTTCAGTAATGGGTTCCACCAATCCCAACTTGATCAATTGGCCCAGAATTCTGGCAACTTCCAGCTTCGTCATGTTCACCCTCCATGAAAAAACGGTTGTGTGTTTACGTCAGCCGCGTTTCTAGCAGCGCGATGTTCTGACTCATAGCCGATCGCGTCATGCCCAAGCTCGTGGCAGCTTTAGACTCATTGCCGTTGGCGCGTTCGATGGCGCGAACGTACATGAGATACCGCAGAGTGTCCGTGGCCTCTTTCGGCATCATGTTGTTATCCAGCGAGACCTCCGCAGCGGCCAGGAATTCGGGCGGTGCTTTGATCTCTCGCCGGCGGCGACTTGGTTTGGGCATTTACTTTTCCTCCTTTACCTGGTGCTCTTCCATGAACGAGCAGATGTGGGTCTCCCAAAATTCGCGGAACCGTTCGCTGTAGCGGAGCAGAATAGAAACCACCATGCCCACGATCACCACCGCAACGATGAAGTAGGGAACTACTTTTACCAGCCAGGGCACTGGCCCCGATGGATCGAGCATGGCAGGAACACGACCTGGGCCGGTGAGAACAATATTCATCATGCTCATCACGCCACCTGCGAATCGTAGATTTTTACCTTAGGGCGTTTCCGTCCCATCAGTTCACCGTAAAAGGCTTCCGAGTACCGGATGTGTTTCAACAGTTCTTCCGCCATCAGAGCTACACTCTTGCGGCTTCCCCAAATGTGTACCGTGATGAACAACTCAGATTCCGGTTTCTCCGCGGCCACGGCCATGGGTTGTTTTTCTTCTTTAGGCATGGACGCCTCCGCCGAGTTGTTTGGTTACGTATTCACGGCCTTTGGCTGTGATCTGCCACTCGTAAGATTGCGGGCTGACTCCGGGTGGCACTTCGATGTATCCGTCTGCTTCAAGAGAGAAACAGGCGATAGTTATAGGAAGCATCGCGACTTCCGTTGTGCGCTGCCATAGCTCTATGTCGCGCATGGGGCCGAGCTTCTGAAGTTCGGAGAGGATGAGTGCCTGGAGTGGTGTCATTTAGCACACAGCTTTCTAGCACCGTGATAAACGGGCACCGTCACCAGACCAACCAGCAAACCCCACCAGATATGGCCAAGGACGATGAGAGCACCACAGACAATTAGTAGGTACGCGAGTACCAGAATGAATATGAGCGCCAGATCTCGCGTCATGCGTCAGTCCTCCTGGCTTCGTTTTCCCGGAGGTAGCGCGCTACGATGACAGAGACAGACTCATCAGGAGACGCAAAAATCTTGAGATCGTTGAACTCAAATTCCACCGTGATCTTCAACATCTTTGCGACATGCACAGCCTCTTGCGCGCACTCGTGGATCGATACGCCCTTGGTGGTCTCCAGTTTCAGTTGCAGAGCGGTGAGGGTCATGCTGACACCGCCTTGCGTGCCAACGCGTCAATCAGATTTGTCTCACTAAAGAAGTGAAACTTGTCCTCATGTCGAACCCAAATTCCAGTGCCGGCTTCTCCGCGTTGAATGATGGCGCCATTGTTCAACTGAAAGCTGGGTTGCTCGGTTGGGAGTGGAGTGTTCATGCCGACACCGCCTTTTTCTGCTGCGGGACTTCAGCAACGGAGGCAGCCGGCTTTTTCTTTTTGGCCAGAGTCTCAGCCAGACAGGCAGCACAGCGCCGGCTCTTTACTGGAATGCTGTAGCCAGGAGCAACCAGGACGATGTGAGCGCACTCCAGGGTTTCGTATTCGAACGTGTTGTAATTCCACTCACGGCTGAACCGCTTGACGATTTTGCGAAGCGGCCACTCGCGAAGCGGATGCTGTGAGCGAAATCCCGCGGGCACCCGCGAGACGATGGAATCAGGACGATCGCCCGTGCTGAAGTCCTCGCGGACCGGCAAGGGGCCATAGATGACTTGAACTGCAAACTCCCAGGCTCGTTCGTACTCCATCCGCACCCAGCGGCGGTTGCTGTGTCGGCAGATCCTGATCATCTCGCGAAGGTACTTCAGGACACGCTTATCTTTTACATGGCCACGGAGCTGGTTACGGTCCTGGGCCGGTACGTGCATGCACTTGCTCCTCAGAGGGTCTAAGGGGGCAGTGACAGAGAGAATGCGTGCCGTTCTGGGATATGCAGGAAGATTGTTGAAAGGTGGGTTGACGTTGGCGAGTCGGGCGGCAGCCGATCCACAGAAGATCGTCAGGCCAAGCATGAAATGTACCAAGCAGCGCATCGGAGAATCCTTTTCCCGACGGCCCTTGGAGTACCAGGATCAGCCCTTTAAATTCGGACCGTCCCGTATAGTCTGATAACAGATAGATCGGTTGTCAATAATTATTTTCGGGACTGTTGTATCTTCATGTACCCAAAGGAAATAAAGTTCCTTTTTTTGGGCTGCTAGTTATCAGCCATTTGATTTGGAAATCCCGTGCTACAATCTTGCCCTTTTTTCTACGGTTCACTTCTGTAAGGATATAGCCCGTTCACTTCAGCTAGAACGCGCTTTGCGGAGCGTGTCCAGGTGAACCGTGACAGAAAACTGGGTTTCATTTTCTGCAGGATCAGGTCTTTCATGGAGCCGATGATGTACCCATAGTTTTTGGCCATGCGATTGATTTGCTCAACTTGCTCCCTGGTTAACTTTTCGTAATAATCCGCGCCGTCCTCATGCTTTCGGAGCAGATAGTTTGCTTGTGAAAGCTTTCCTTGGAGATCGCGGGTCCGCATCTCCACACGCTGATCCACTTCTGTTTCCAATTTGTTTTTTTAGCCTCTCCACATCATCGTGGCGATACTGGAGATTGGTGAGTTTCCGCCTTTCTTCCTGGAGTGAAGTGGAGAGAGAACACCACGACTTTTCCGCTTCCTGGAACGCTGCCAACAGGGCAGAGGACATCTCAACATTCAACGCCTCGCCGCGGGCAACCGCTTCCTCGATCGTCTTCCGTTGGTTTGGTAGCAGCATTCAGTCCCCCTCTCCAATCACTTTGTAAAATCCATGCATAATCAGTGATGCTGAGGCTCTCGCCGTCACCATGTTCTGGTCAAGGATGTTCAGTTGCTCCAACTGCTCTACGTCCAGAGAGAAGTTGCGGAGCTGAGTTACAAAGTGGTCGGCGTGTGCAAGCGCACCTTCCAGGGCAACGGCGTGAGCAATCGCCTTTGCTGCCTTTGTTCCGTCATCGCTCATCAGTTCACCTTCTGCTCGGGCATGACCTCATCCGGCGCGTTTAGCTCCTCAACCATCTCCGTGATTGCAGCTTTGAAGCGTGGGAGGGAAGCGGCTTTTTTCAAGATTGGATCGGCAGAAAAGAAATAAACGATCTGCTCCACGCTGGCGCCCGAAAAGTGATCGCAGATGGTTTTGTCGATGCGGTCCAGAAAATCGATGATCTCTCCGCCGGTGTCTCCGTTGGCGATGGCTTCAACGATCTTGCCTTTGATGAAGGCGTCCTGGCGTTCCGCTTCCGCTATTGCGTTTGCCGATGAAGGTGCTTCCACGTCCAGGCCAGTGGCGCCAGGCGCGGGCGGCTGCACCTGAGGAGCGTATTGCTGTGGAGCGGAATTTGCAGCGGGCGAACCCGCGGGCGGTGCGCCGGGTGCGGGCGTCACCACAGTGCCGCGCTGCTGCAATTGAATCTCACGCATAGTGCGCGCGGTCTGAAGGCGCGTTGCTTCCACGTTCTGTAAGCGATCAATGATCTTTCCGCCCGCTTCCAGGATCGCGGGACCTTGCTCAATCAGCGCCTCTCCAATTCCTTTGCCTTTGCCCTCGCCCAGGCCGACAACTTCCGCGGCTTCCTTGAGCTGCCTGAACTGTGTAACCAGATCTCCACCAGCGCCGGCCGCGGGAATCAGTCCGGCCGCTTTCGCTTGTGTAAGGACCGTGAGCAAATCCGGGCCTTTGAATTTTTCGATGATCGCCACTATTTCCAGCAAGCCCATCTGCGGTTGTGGAGTCTGGGCTTTGGTGAGAAGACCAGAGAACATATCCACCACACCGCGGAGCATGATGTTGGGATCGACGGCGGGAACTGCGGCTGCAGCTGGCGCGGGATTACGATCGCGATCCAGAATGCTGCGCATGAACTCTTCTTGCCGGCGTTGTCCGTCGCGGATGATCTCCAGCACTTGCGATTGAAAATTATCCGTTGCCGGTGCCGGCGCGGTGGAGTTCTGCGAGTTCTGCGGAGGCTTCTTTTTGCTGGCGCCGTCAATATCAAAACGGATGCTGGCAACGATCTTCCACGCGGGATCGTGCAGAGACGCCTGGTAATGGCCACCGCCGTAAACCTGATTCACCCATTCAATGTCGAACGGGTTAGTGAGCATGGCCAGGTAAGGGCCGCGCTTGCCTTCAGGGCCTTCGTACAAATAGATCCTGTAGCCCTTTTCCCCGTTGTAGGCCCACAGATCTTGGGGGATGGCGTAGATCTGTTCCCAGAATGAGGGTTTTTCTTCCGGATCGCGATTTTCCGCGGGTTGAGTGGGGGTGAACTTGATTTCCTGACTGAGCACACCTTCAGCAGGGGTAGAGACGCGTGACGCTGACCTAACCACGGAGACTCCTGGCTAAGCCGACCAGTAAATTTGCCGAATGCTTGCGGGCATCGTACTTCGAAAATCACATAGCAGTCAATATCTCACGCCAAATCCAGCAATTTAAAACTTGTGCTAACACTTAGCAGGGGCTTGTGCTATGCGATAATCCTTGCTCCCCCCACCAAAGTAGCGCAATCTCTCCCCTGCAAGAGCGGCCGGTTTCAGCCCCGTAAAACGGGCGAGCTGACCAGCCAAATGCACCCGGCCGCTCGCATTTTTGATGCAGGGGAACCATGGCGACAAACGTTGTTCCACTCAGATCCACCGCGCAAAGGTACAACGTCCTCACCATGGGACAACCTATGAACGCCCTGTCTCCGGTTCGCCGGATGGCGATGCCCGGTGGCGATCGCGGGACAGAGTTCACCGTTGCAAAGATCCGGGAGCTGGTGCATCAGGGGATGACGGACCAGCTCATCAACCGGCAAGCCATGGCTATTGTCCACGCTGCCGGCATTCAGCCTTTTGATTTTGTCGGCGAGATCCGGTCGATCTTTGACTGGGTCCGCCGCAATATTCGTTTCTTCAAAGACATTGATGGAGTGGAGACGCTCCGCACCGCGCGTGAGATCCTCACCATCCGCGGGGGAGACTGTGACGACATCAACGCGGTGCTGTTGCCGTCTCTTCTGCTCACCATCGGCCACGGCGTGCGCCTGGTCACAATTAGTAGCGATCCCAGCGCGCCTGATACCTTCTCCCACATTTATTGCGAGGTGGAGATCCAGAACCAGTGGGTTCCCCTGGACGCAGCGCGGCGCGATCCTTCCTTCGGTAAAGGTCCACACAGTTATTTCCGCAAAAGGCTTTGGTCTCTCACCAACAGCGCGTACCGCGACGTTAGCGGGCTGGGCGGATACTATGCCTCCGGCCGATCACGCAACGGCAGAACCTACATGCGGCGTCTGGGCGATTTTGAAGATATTGCCGACAGCCTCTCGAAGATCATCGCTCCGATCGGCACGGCAACCGCGAACATCATCAACGCTACCAACGGCGTCATACGCGCCAGCATTCCCGGCTATCAGGTGAACCCGGCAACCGGGCAGCTCGTTCCCATCGGAAGCGGCGGGCAGTTGGTTGTGTCCAGCGCGCCAGGCGGACTCTTTGCTTCCGGTACCGGCTCCATCCCCACGTGGATGCTGATCGGTGGCGGCATCCTGGGGGGACTTCTGCTTTTCAAGGCGGTGGGGAAGTGAAGCCTTTCGCAAAGCGCGCAGGTGGCCATACGTTTACAGATTTCTCTGGTGTGGTGTGGGCTTGGTTCTGGTGTGAACAACTCTGTCAACGCGAATGCGTTGCCATCGGATGGGAGAGAGGCGCATGAGCTACGTTCAAGCCAACACGGGTAATCCTCTAGGGCGCCGAGGCCTGGGTCATTACACAGGAGTTCGCGGCCTGGGCCGCATGGGATGGGACAACGCTCCGTACACTTACTATCCACTGCCGCGGAGCGTGGCCACGCTCAACGGTGAATTCAATCCGGCCGGGCCGGATACTTCCACCAACACCAACGGAGCAGTCACGTACCGCATCGATCCGCGCACGGGTGAGTACAACTTTTACCGGACAGACATCAAGCCGCGCGGCGTCTTCATGCAGAACACGTTTCAGCACCCGGCGCCTCCTGTGTTGAGCGCGCTGGGAGTCACGATCCGGCGCGGCCGCACTTCAAGCGGTCCAAATATTCCGATGCGCCCAGGGATCATGCTCAGCGGCTGTGATTGCGGTGGACGTTGCAGCTCATCGCTGAGCGGCCCTCGCCGGCGTCGGGGATTACGCGGCCTGGGAGATCCTTGCGGTCCCCAACCGGATGGAACAATCATTCCTTGTCCACTGGATACAGCTGGATCAACAGAACAAGGGAGCAATGCTCCGCCTGTGGGAACTGTTAGAGAAACGATCGACGTTTCTAATCCCACCGTTTCTCCAATCACCTTCTCGAACGGCGGCGGCACTCCAATAGTTTTCAGCATTGGCGGTTCAACACAGCAACCGCAACCGCCAGCCGTGCCCTGGTTGAATCAATACACGATGTTCGGAAGTACTCGCGTGCAGAATTCTGTTCTAGCTGGAGGAGCTGCCGGCTTTGCGCTTCTACTTGCAATGATGGGAGGGAAGCGCAGATGAGCGCACTCGTCAGTTATGCCCCACTGCAGCGGAGAATGATTTCACGCCGGCGCGGCATGGGATCGATCACGTGGGGAAATCGCCAGCTTGGCTTGATCACGCGAGACGGTACAGTCACCGATTTCAACACCGTCAACGTCTCCCCGATGATCGATGGTTCCGATGCCCCGTTCGTTCCCCTGCCGTTTCCCGGCAATCCAGATACGCGGCCAGGCGCGTGGCCTGGACTTGTTCCTCAGAACACGGGAGGAACAGTTACAGCCAACACGCTGCCGGCAAAAGTACCCGTTGTGGTCACACCAACGTCCGGACCAATTCCCTCGCCTGGAACTGTTGCAGCAGGCACCGCAACGCAAGTTTCCTGGCTGGAGCAATCCCTGATCGGTGGCATCGCGAATAAGTGGCTTCTGGTTGGCGGCATCGGTGCATTCCTAATGTTCGGAGGAAAAAATAAGTGAGCTATATCCGGGCAAACACAAACAACAATCAGGGATGGAGACCAGGCACGATCACTCTAGGAGATCTTCACCGCGGGCGCAGAGTTGCATTCCGTAATCGTCTTAGCGGGCTAGGCGATGCTGGTTACAACTGCACTCCTGACGGCGCGTGCTCCCCGTGCGATACGACCACTGATCCCAATTGTGTTGCCAGCGCAGCTTCTGTTTCTGCGGATCAGGAAACGCAGGCAAAAAACAGCATCTTCAACATTGGGGCTCAACTCCAGCAGGCAAATCAGAAACTGATTGCTGATGAGAACGCTATCCGTCAGATGAACGCGAGCGGTACGCCGGCTTCACCTGCAACAGCTCAAGCTCTTTTGCAGCTGCGGCAAGAGTTTGAATCGATACTGGACAAATACACAACCGCTTACCGCGCCATGTTTGGTACTACTCCGTCCGGTTTTTCTGGCCTTCGTGGCCTGGGCCTTGAGCCAGTTACGCTGGCGATTATCACCACAGCAATTGCGGCGGTGGGTGCTGCTCTATATATCTGGTGGCAACATGAAGCCAACGTGGGAGCGCAGATTCAGGTAGACCAGCAACGCGCTCAGACTGCCGGCACACTCGCAAATCAGGCCACTTCAATACAACAGCAGATCGTGGATGCTCAGGCGCGGGGAGATTCCGCAAAGGTAGCTCAACTGACCGCCCAATATCAGCAGGTTTTGAAGCTGATCGCCACAACCAACCCAAACCCAAACGATTGGAGCGCGTTCTTTCAAAATAATTGGGGTTGGATTGCCGCAGCTGTAGGCGGGATCTTTGTCATCAACGGGGTGCTGCGGTGATTTTTCTGTCTTTCCTAGCGTTGTGTGTGCTGAATGGGAATCTTCTCAACAGAGTCGAGATGAAGATCGACAAGGGTTATGCCGCTGGAAGCCAGGTAGTTCTGGCGCATGAGTTCCTGCCTGCTGGCGATTTCCTGATCTCTGTGAGCAGGAAAGGAATCATCTCCCCAAACTCCAAGGGAATCGACAACGATCGCAGTTGTTCTCTTTCCATCCGGCATATCCAGAGTCGCAGTGAAGTGCCCAATCCAAACAGCACTTCCATATCTCGCTGGAGTAGTCGAAGCAACGTTATCAAGGCCGCACTGTTGCCTGTACCACGTCGTGTAATTTGCAGCCTGCGGCATAGTGCCGGTCGCTCCAGTGTCAACGTCGTAAAAAGCCAGGCCCTGTTCAAAGCCAATGGCAACGATCTTGTAGGACGACCCAGGAAGGAAGCGGAGCAGCTTGAGTTGCGACATAGCGGGATTACTGGCTACAGCCGGCGCGACCATCTTGACCATTTCATCGCCAACGTTCTCGATGCAGCTCAATCCGACCAGGGCGTGGTCCTGAGGCAGAGCAACAGCCTTGACCTTGGGAAAGTACGGCCGGAGCGCGTCTTCCATCTTCGGTTGAACAGACGCGGGATCTCCCATGTCACACCCTTTGAGCATGGAGAGACCGAGCAGACCAACGAGAGCGATTTTCATGGGCAGAGACCTTTCTTACCAAGGGGGAGGGGAGAGCAGGATTTTAGCACGAATAGCTCCTACTTCCAGCGCGAAGGTTCTTGGGCTCCGGAGGTCCGTTCCTTTTCGAAACGCCTCCATGCAACGGGGAAGATGAACTTCCAGAATCCGCCTTGCCAGTGCACCAGCGGGCCATGCTTTGCCTCTCCGCGTTTTTGTTTGTGGCGGAAGAATGCCACGACGATTCGTGTGAACATATTGCCTAGCAAGGCCAGGACTGCTGCAGCAGCTAGTACAACTTCAAATACCAGCTTCACTGTTTCGAGCAGGGGCCAATTGACAAAGGAAGCCACGTGGGCTACTGTCATGGGGACTTCTCCGTGTTTTGGATTGGCCCGTTTGCAGCGGGCCTTTCTTTCTTCCCGCAAATTCTACTCTGAAACTCACGCGCCTCTAGTGGCAGCGGAGGTGCTCTATGCCTGAGCAGAACACAACAACACTGCCTCAGATTCCCGAGGGCGAGCTGTATCTGTTTGTCCGGTTGAACCCCAAGACGAACGAGTTTTCCTGCCTGTTCTCTGATCTCCTGGGCGGACTCGCTTTGATCCCGCTGGCGCAAGCGCACATTACCAGCTCAATGATTCAGCCCGCGCACCAGCTCGCTGCGCCGGCAACAAGCATTCCTCCGGGGATGCTCTCTCACTTCACCAGGAGACGCCCAGGAAACTGATTTGCCCATGTCCACCTCAGAACAAAATCAGTTTCCTGGGCGTCTCC